>Ga0247834_1002631_pt1 | contig 26478 bp, 28 predicted proteins | sample LaCruzMarch2015__8_FD_187118 | JGI IMG/M metagenome (GOLD analysis project Ga0247834, IMG submission 187118) | Freshwater microbial communities from meromictic Lake La Cruz, Castile-La Mancha, Spain - LaCruzMarch2015_12m | ecosystem: Environmental > Aquatic > Freshwater > Lake | place: Spain...
ATTTTTAGAATATATCTCTCTAGATTCTTTTAAATTATTAGTTTTTGTTATTCTTAATATTTCTTTTTCTAATTGATCATAGGTTGCATTTTTGGGAATTTTTATACCAACATCTAAAGCAAATTTTTTCATATCTTCAATTCCTAATGGCCTATCTATAGACGCTATAGATAATCTTTGCTTAGCCGATTCATTTAATTTTGTTTCGTCTTGTAACAATTCATTAATTAATTCTTTAGAAAGTAATTGTTTTTTGCTAACGTGTGCATAATCTCTTTTGTCTACAGTTTGCGATTGAGGAATTTTATCATACCCTGGTCCTGATGGGTTTTGTCTATATGTTATTTTTCCAAAAGAAGGAGTACCCATTGCTCTATAAGTTTTTCCACCTTTATTCATTTGTTCAAGAGTTTGAGAGTTGGCTTGTGCCGCATCTTTAGTAACAACAAATTCTCCAGGCATCAATACTGTTGGAACACTATCTTTATTTCCAGTTCCTGGAACCCATCCACCATCAGCCATAGGTTTTCCAAATTTAGGAGTCTTTAGTCTTTTTGCAGTTCCTGGAGCAACCATTCCTGGATTTGCTGTTGCAAATGCTGTAGCAGCCGCTGCTGCTTGTTTATAAACTGTTGTAAGTTTTAATAATGCTCCAGTTTCTAAAACAAATTGATTTGTTAATATCTCATGAGCGTTGTGCAAATTATTTGCTACCGACAAGGCTTCTAATTGTTCCATTGTCATATAATTTGTAGCGTTTCCTACTTCTCCACTACCCAATACTATATTTTGATATCCTTTTCTTAATAAGTTTATACCTTTTCCAATATTTGCTAAACCGTTACCAATTAAACCAATAGACATTAATAGTACTGGCCCAATTCCACCAATAACTGATAATACTGTTACTATTGCCTTTTTAGTTCCGTCTGAAAAACTATTAAATTTTTCTAACGCTTTTGTTGCAAATTCTATAATTGGAGTTAACGCTTCTGCAAATGCTTGTCCAACAGGAACAAGAGATGCTTTTAATTTTTCTACAGATGCAGCAAATTTAACTGCAGAAGAGTTTGCCGTTATTCCTAATTCTCGTTCTGCCATAATTCCTAATTCTTCTGTTGAGGCAGCAGCAATATTTAATACCCTAGATGCCTGAGTTCCACTTTTTGTTACGTTTTCAAAAAGAGCAGACAATCTTGCAAATTGATATTTACCAAAGATTGTTTCAATTAATCTAGATTTTGATAAATCATCTAGTGGTTGTAATGCGGTGGCAAAAGTCATAACCGTTGCTCTTAAATCTCCTGCGTTTGATTCTACTATTCCGTTTAAATTAATTCCTAATTCCGCAGCCTGCTTACTTGCTGCTTTTGATGGATTAATTAAAGATGCAAGACCAGACTTTAAAGCGTTTGCTGCTTCTGATGCTTTTACTCCTCCTTCTTGCATTGCCGCCATAAAAAATGCTAAGTCTTCAATATCTCCACCAAGTTGTTTAATTACTGGTGCTACTTTTGGTATTGCTTGAGTGATATCGTCTAATGCAACTACTGTTTGGTTTTCAACTGCGTTTAAAAAGTTAATTGTTTTGTCTAATTCTTTTCCTGTTGCACCAAAAGCATTTTGAATTGCTATTGTAGCATCCAATGCTTGATCCTGTGCAACTCCACCAAGTACTGAAAGTTTTGTTGCTTGCTTAATAACATTTTCTAATTGTTGTCCAGAATTACCTGCAGCGGCGGCATCAGCAGCCATTTTAATTGTATCTGTAACTGAAACACCATACTTAGTAAATTCTATTGCTAATTTTTTAACATTTTGTAATGCAACATCTGTTTCTGCTGTGCTAGTAAAAATATCTCCATAAACTTTTTTAAATCTAATGGCTTGAGTTTCCATGTCTTTAAATGTTCTAATTGCTGTAGTTCCAAGAATACTAAGAGGAATGGTAAAACCAACCATTAATTGACGACCAGCCCATTGAGTGTTTTTACCAAAGTTTAAAAGTTTTGTTGTTCCTGTGTCAAGTAATTTATTAAATATTTGTTGTTTTTGTATTGCTATCTGCATAGAAGTACTTGCTTTTGAGTAGTCTAAAGATTTTGGTAAAATTTTTACAGATCTCATTGCTCCATCTGCAGCACGACCTAGTTCAATATGTCTAGCCTGTAATTCTTTTACTCTTTCCTCTGCTACCTTGGTAATTGTTCCAAATTCTTTACCAAACAATCTTCCAAAAGATTTTGTTGAAGCCATAGAATATCTAAAGTATTCTCTAGCAGATAATTTATTTTTTTCAAGAGCATTTGTAAATCTTTCAGTTTCTGTATGTATTTTGCCCATTGAGGCAGTAAATTTTCCAGTAGCATTTATATTATGTAATAGGCTAGAATTAAATTCATTTTGTACATTTTTTGCTTGAGCAGATCCTTGAATAATATTTTTATTAAAAAATTGTATTTGTTTCTCTAATAATTTTAAATCTGCTAAGGCTTGGGCTACATCAAGGTCAACTCTAATATTGGCTTGTGCATCAACCATTATTTAATCACCTCGTAATCCAAACCATTGCCTATACCAAAACCGGCACGTTTTGCTGCACTACCTTGTAATGCAAGAATGTCATTTGGATTAGTTGTTTGACCTTTGCTGTACACTTTAGCCTTGAGTCGTTCCCATTCGTTTTCAGAGGACTTGTTTTTATCAATGTCAACACCTTGAAGTGCTGCTGAAAACTTCCTGTTGATATGGTCTTGTTCTCTTTTTGCTTCAAGAATAGCCACTAGTTCAGGCATTGATAATCTGTCCTCCAATTCTTGATAATCTTTCCAATTACCAAGAAGAAATACTTCAGACTCTATAGATACAAGATCTAGTTCTGACCACCTAGAGCCGCCGCTGCGGCTAGAAGGTTTGGGTCATTTAGTTTAACCCCCGAGGCTATTTCAATAATTTTGTAAACTGTTGGAAGATCTACTAAATCTTCAAGTTTTTTCTTATCTGCTAATTCAGGGTTGTACTGTTGCATTGCAATTGTGATGCAATCCATTAACAAGTCCATTGACTTATCATTATCAGATGCTACTTCTACATTATCTAAGCCTTGAAATTTTTTCATGAATTCTCTTAATAGAGAAATTCTTAAAGGTCTTAGGGTTAATTTTGTACCGTCAATTAGTTCAATTTCTACGACTTCATAGACACTTGTTGCCATTTATCCTCCTATGGATATATTAAAATTATAGCACAAAACCCACCCCCAGAAGGGAGTGGGCTAAGTGTATATGAAGTTGTTACTAGCCAACTACACGGTCTACGATTTTACCGTATGAACCATTTGCTGTTGGTAGTAAGCGGAATGAAACTTCAAACATTGAAGGTTCGTCACGCTTTGCAGAAACTGTTACGTTGTCGATTGACAATGCACGGTGTGCTACATAAACTCTTTCTACTGCTGTTGCTCCTGTTGCTTCTGGATCTCCAGAACCTGGACCAACTGCGATAAGTGCACGTTCAACTGGAACTGCACCAAGTTCGCCTGAGTTCATAACTAAGACGTCTTCTGTTGCTCCATTTGAAAGTTCTGTATCTTTGCCTGCAATAGATACAAGAAGATTTTCAAGTGTGGCTTCAGCGAATGCTGTAACCATGTTAACTTGCATACCTTGCTTGTAAAGTTTTGCTACGTCAAGTAGTTGATCTACTTGAACTTCACCAAAGTCTGGTTGGAATTGTAATTCCAAACCATTCATTGTGTAGCCTACGTTTCTGTAGTTTGCATTTGCTTCAAGTGTATCTGCGTAACGTGTTCCAGATACGAAATTTGGAATTCCTGTTACGGAACCTGAACCAAAGTTGTATACTGCTGCAGATCCTGATCCTGAATTTGGTACATATTCAAGAGCACCTGCTGTAGATACGAATACCTGTGCTGCACCTACGATAATTTGATTGCTATTACCTAATGTTGCCATATATTTTTTTCACCTTCCTTGTTTTTAGGAAAAGTGGGGCGATTTCCTCAATCTAATTATATCGTGCTTTTATGACTCATTATACTGTTTAGAATGATAGTCATATTTAATAATAAGGTCTCTAGAGGGTTTATATTCCATTAGATTGGATACATCTTGTTGAGTTTCTGCATACCCCGATTGAAACACGTTTATGCAGTGGAATCTATATCTAAATAGTTCATTATAGTTTGGATCAGTATAGTCTGTTAGGGTTCTTGAGAAGGTGTTGATATCTTCTGCTGCTGCATCTTCCCTATCCAAGATAGCACTAATAAGACTAGTTAAGTTTATTGTTACACCATATCTATCGGATCCATTGGCAGCATTGCCATAAAGGGATCCACCATAAATGGTATATCTCATTTGTTCACTTTTTACAGGGTAGAAATATTTGTATTTGCCTGTTCTTACTTTGGTGAATTTATCGAATACTATGTAAGGTAAATCATTCTCTATAATTTCAGGAGGTATATTTCCTGTACCCGCTGGAAAGAATGGAATAAAGTCATCGGCACCAACAGTTGGTGGATAAAGATTATAGAAAGAAGGTGCTTGGGTTTTAAACTGTTCCCAAACATATCTATTGATTATATTTTCTGGTCTGTAAATTTTCATGCTACATCTCCTGGGGCTGACTCAATCCATGATAAAGCCATCTTGCGACCTGCGGCAGCAGCACCACTTTTGCTTTTAACTGCTGATTTAAAGTTTCTAATAAATCCTTGTGGGGTATTAAAATGTTCATAAAATCTTATAGACTTTAAATAAAAATTAGTAAAGTAGAATTGGTAGAATTCATTATATGCATTAAGGAAAGATCCTCTTGTTGCACTACCCCCAGGGTTTGCTATATAAATAGGACCATGTCTAAAGAACTCTTCTCCTTCTATTTCAAAGAATAGAACTGAAGCATCTTTTTCTTTAACAATAACTGGACTTCCTTCTTCCATTATTTGAGCCTTATCGTAAAATGGTTCTGTTCCGTTTGGAGATGTTGATTGAGATGTTAAAAAGTCTGCATCTATTCTTGCATTGTTTCTAGCCAATACTCTATTTAATTCAAATAGTCTTCCAAATGGATCTCCTACTTGACCCCATTCGTAAACATGGTGAAACATTCCTGGATGAGATCTTGCAATTCCATCCATGTATTCATAGAAAGCAACGATAGAAGTATCGGCAATCTTTTGTATTAGTTTTGGTTCACTTGTTTTAAGTTGTTTTAAAAATGAGTCGGAGTATTGAACTGTGTTTTTTAAAGTAGCCATAAGGTCGGTTGCGTCTAATTTAACTCTCATTATTCCCACCTTTGATTTTGAGACTTACTTATAAAGACTCTTAAATATCTTAAGGTATTGTCATAGTTAAATGTTGGAACTATAGTTTTAATTTCATACTTGGTTGGAACTGGTTCTGCTGAGTTAGGCTTGTTTGATCCATTAATCCATACAACAGTTCCTGAAGCATCTTTTATATTTGTTACAGATATAGAGGTTATTGGATAGTATTTGCCATTAGATTTTTTTCTTAAATCTTCTGGTGTTCTAAAAAAATTACTTGAGTCATATATAAAGTCTGTTCCTTTTGTTTTTAATTCACCAATAAGATCACCAGACTGTTCTGTGATTACTGAACATTTTACAGTTCTATCATATACCCAAGTCTTGGCTACGTTGCCATAATCTAGTTGTTTTGTTTCTGCATAATATACGTCAGCAGTCATTGGAAACATAATGTCGTTAAGTCCTCCTGTTGCATTAGGAAGCATTTACAACACCCCGAGACGGATTCTGTTTCTGTATTTCTCCAAGATCTTATCTACTGTTACGTTACCTGTATTTGATATAGCACCTTTAGCAAACTTAATCTTATAGTCATCGTTATCAAATGATTCAATGTATCTGTTTACGTATTGTAAAGTATTATTCTTTAGATCTTGAATAAGTAGTTCTGAAGCCTCTTGTACATCTTGTGGAATTACCTTCCACCCAAAATCACCATCTATCACATATTCAGAGCCTTCATTAAAGTCTGCGTCTAGATATCTTTCTCTCCAAACTTGTTTATAATTAATCTTATTCTCTGGAACTTCTGGATCTACTGAGATTATAGATGTTCCGTCCTTACTAATCAATAAAGAAACTTCATTAACTGCAGATGTGGAATCAAATATTAAATGTCCGTTTTGATAAACTTTATAAATTTTGTAGATCTTTTCATCTACTGGTAAATAGTCAGATCCATTTCCTACCACTTCTTTTTCTTTTCTTACAAATGAGAATCCTTGTGTTTGTGAGTCTATGATATATCTAGTGATTCTTTCATAGTCTAATTCACTACCGTCGGTAATGTTCAATGCTGATGCAATATTATCTGTATTGCAGTATGGTCTTACTACGTCTATGTTAGTTAACGCTACAACATCTCCAGAAACGTTTTTAACGGACGCTACAAGGTTTCCTGTATAGGTTAGGTACTTGCTGTTCAATGTAAACGAAACAGTGCCGTATAGTGGTGTTGCTGAGGCTGAGAAAGACTCTCCTGTTAGAAGGTCGTCATATTCTAATGTATGTGTTGCACTTGATGAAACTTGAAAAGATGCTACTAAACTAGTTGTATCTGTATGTCTTAATATTTCCATAATTATAAGCCGTAAGCGGCTGCTACCTCCTGTGGGGTAGCAATTCTAACTTTACTATTTTTCTCTACCCATTGATTTGCAACTTCTTCTGAAACGATATTATATCCACGAACTAATTTGCCTAATTCTTTATCACTAAGGCTTGCATTTTCTATATATAAAGCAACTTTATTATTAGATTCGTACACAATATCCTCCAAGTTTATTATATCATTTATAAAATAGTTGAAGGGAGGACATTTTTACGTGTCCCCCCTTCGAGTTGTTCTAAAGAGAACTATTGTTGCATGTAAGCAACTGCGTCTTCTTCTTCGATTTGAACACCAAAACGTAAGAAAGTAGTATATTCTACTGTATCTTTCTTAGGTTGGAATTCACGATGAACAGTAACGTCTCTTTGGAATCCCCAAATACGGTTTTCTGGGAATGTCAAGGATACGAATCCTGCTGGCATCAATGGAACTTCAACTAATGGAAGACCAAGAACACGGTATTGAATTGGAGCACCAATTGTTTGAGGTGCTGCACCATCGATAACACGTTCTACGATTCTTTCAGTGTTTAAGTTACCACTTGAACCAAGACCGTTGATAATTGCTGCAACAGTTTCAGTATCGGCATAGAACTTCATTGCTGAACGAGAAGCACGATATTTACGTGGCATTGCAAGCACAAGTGCTTGTAAGTCTTCAATATCTGTTCCGTAAGTAGCACTGTGACCATTGTTTTCTTTAGCAACAAAACCTTCCAAAATGTTAAGGAATGTATTTGTTCCTGAACCTGTACCATTAATGGCTAGGTCTTCAAGATCGTTTGCAAATGCACGAGTCATTGTACGAACCAAGTGATCTTCTAATGCTGCACCTTCGATATTATCTTCTAGTGCTTCGGATGATACTTCCCAATCAAGACGAACTTTCTTTGTAGTAATTTCGACCTTTGTAAAAGTAACTCCAGCATTTGTGTATGCTGAGTCTGCTTGAGCAGCAGCACGGATTACACGTTCTCCAACGTTCATCTTTTCTAATTCTGCTGTGTTGCCACGCATTGTTACACGGCGACCATCACGAGCAAGAACTTGTTGTTCAAAGATGTATTCGATAAATTGGCGTGACTGTTCTGGATTTAGGATACCTCCACCATCTGCTGGTGTTGCTGTTCCTACTGGTCCAAGTTCTGATGCTGGTGTTGCTACACCACCAATTCCTCCTGAAGCAATAACTCCTGTTACAGCCGCCTTATTTAAAATTTCTTCTGACATAATTTTTTCACCTCCCAGTGAATGTTAACGATATAGATCAGCGGAATTGAGGAAACGCCCGCCCCACATCGACCTTTTTTGTATTTTTTGCTGTACGACCCCGCCGAGGTCGCCAGATTTACGGACCGCTGTGTCATCTTCTACTGCATCGACACGCTTTCCAAACTCTTCAACATTGTTTTTTACTTCAGTAATTTCTCCTTTAACTGAATCAATGCCTTTTGTAATTTCAGCAACTTTTTCGTTAATTGACTTAACGGCTGCTGCTAATTCTTCAACTGCTGTCACAACGGATTTGCTAACTTCGTTAACAGAGGCTTGTACTGTTTCAACAGCCTTTGCTAAATCAATTTGTGCAACTTCTTGTGCAGGAGTGGCTTCTGTAGTTTCAGATTTAACAACTTCTTCAGAAACTTCTTTTGCTTCTTCTACAACTGGTGCTTCTTCGGCAACAGGTGCTTCTTCGGCAGCAGGTGTTTCTTCAACAACTGGTGCTTCTTCAGCAGGTGTTTCTTCTGGACTATCAGACTTCACGATTTCGTCTACAACGACAGTCTCAACTTCTGTATCTACAGACTTTTCTACTTTTGTTTCTGCAACAACTTCTGTTGCTTCTACATTATCTTTTTTTGCCATGTTCTTACCTCCTTTATTAATTTGATCAGCCTTGGATGTTTCACCAAGTCTTATGTCCTGTGATTTTAGTAAATCTTTTATCACAGAAGCCTTGTCTACATCGTTTGATTCAACAAAACCAATCCATGTTTCATCATTACGAGGATCTTCTTCTTTTGAAAGTCTAATTATTTGATTTTCTTTTGACCAGTAAACATTTTCAAATTCTGTTTTTGTGGCCATTCCTTCTATTGTATTTGTTCCATTAGAGGCTTTTTGAATTGAAATTATGTTTGCAAATTGATTTGCTGGATTATCAACTAGTGATAATTCGTGGAGGTCATAGTCTTTAATAACACGAATCTCTTTATCCATGTCGGAGTTATAGGCTTTGTCAGAATCATTAATACTACCCCCGATAGAGAAGCCAGTAAGAGTACCATCAAGAACTTTTTCCCAAGTGTCTTGAGCACCTTTAGAAATGTATGCATCTACGTATACTCCATTGTAAAATTTGTCTTCGTCTCTATTATAAAATTTATCTGATTTGAATGACACAACCTTGCCTACTGCAATTGGCATGTGCATTTCTCTTAAGTTGCCACGGAATCTTTCGAACGCTTTAATGCTTACGTCTGTGGGCACAATATCTGATTGTTTGTCGACGTTGTCAAGTGTCGCAAAACCTGAAACCATTCTGCGTTCTTTGTCTACTTTTGCAATTGGCATGGACAACGTGATGTTGTCTTTTTCTGAGTGCCAAAATGCTTTATGCATATTAGTCATACTAGTTCCATTATATAATGTGTTTTAAGGATATTAAAAGTTTATAACAACTATTGACTTGCTCTACCCTCGCCCTGTGCATTTCTGCCAGAGGTTGTGGATTCAGAGTCGCTTGCGTTATTTGTTCTTTGTTGATCCCTCATTCTATTTCCACTTGCTTGTGCTGTTATCTCAGCCCTTGCTTGTGAACCTAGAACAATTGGTTCTTGGCCTCCTGGACGAACAGGGTACCCAAGTCTTTCACGAACTTCGTTTGGAACTAATACCTGCATACGTAGGTATCGTTCGTCAATCTGACTTTGAGTAACTTCGTCAGTCAAAGTTAGTTCGTTAAGTTTAAATTGTAGCATATCTGTTTCTTCTTTAACAATTTTGTTAATAACCTTTTCCAAGTTTCTTTGAGCAGGTCTAGCAACTTGTTCTTTGAAGGTGCGATCAGAAGATAGGGCTGATGCTATTGAAACTCCAGCACCTCCACCAACTTTTGAAAATGGTACTTGATGGGCCATCAAAATGTCGTCACGATTTGATTTGCGATATCTATCAAATGATCCTTCTTGTACTCCATTTTCAATAGCCTTCATATCAAATTCTACTTTGTTATCTGGGCTATCTCCAGGAAGTGGTATGTAAAGAGTTCTGTGGTTTTGTCCACGAAGTCCTGATTGTAAGAATCTGAATAACTTATCTTCAGCGTCAACAGATAATTTAGCACCTTTTAAGGACACAATGTATCTAGGAACAGCCTTGTTTTCAAAGTAGTCAATATTGTACTTACCTGCTAAGTTGTCTCCAACCATAGAGGTTGCTGCTGCTACTGTGTCTGGAATTCCGTAGTAAGAAGTTTTTGGAGAATACTTCTTGATATGAATTAGTTCGTTTGGTCTAGGATCTGTAGTTACAGGATTTTGATCTTCTGTACCTTGAAAGTTTCTAAAGAATACAACTCTTTGATTAACTATTTGAATATATCCATCACGCATACGGCGAACACGAATTGTTGAAGCAGGAATATGTCCAACATATCCTATTTCTCCGTTTACTTTACGACCAATTTCAATGTATCCATTTCCTAATGCTTCTACGTCTGTGTATACTTTTTCTAAAATATGAGTAAAGGTATCTTCGTCGTTAAGGCTTTCTAGCCATTCACCCATAGATGCTTTAGATCTTTGAATTTTTCTTTGTGCTCTCATTAGTGATTCTTCAGATTCTGCGTCTTCAAGTCTAGCCATTGTGGAATCGGTTACTTCAAAAGAATATCCAAGGCCAACAATGTTTGAAACTTTTGCATTGATTGCAGCGTGGTTAGCAAATGAGTTTTCGTAAAAGTATGCTAGTTCATCTAGGTTGTATGGTGGGATTACAACATCATATAATCCGTATGCTGTTACTAGATCTTGTTCTGGAAATAGTTGTTTTGATTTGCTATCTTCTTGCCCCATAAAGGCTTTGTTTAGGTTTCTTGATGCTCTGCGTTTAAAGTTAGTATCTAATCCATCATAAGATTTTGCTAATTCGGCATCAACCATGAAGTCATCTGTTTTGCCTGCTTTTTCCATTTTGTCTAGATTATCAATTTTGGCAATAGATTCTAAGTTATTCTCCATTTGCTTTTAAACCTCTTTCTGCATCCATCCATGCTCCGATATCTGTTTCGCTAGCAATGTATCCTTCTTTCATTCTGTTAAGTTGTTCTGAGTGTTCCATTTCTGAAATTCTTCTTACCCCTGGCATAAAAATAACCTTTCCTGCTGGTGCTCCATAATAATGGGCTGCTTCTTTTACTTTAGCCATCTTGCCTAAATCATATTGATCGCCTGGGATGTTCATAACGTTACCTCTTCCATCTCCAAAGGCTCTTCCATTGTGGTCCATTTGCCATACATATAGGCCATATCTTTGTTGTTTTTGTAATACTGTTAACTTACTATTACCATCTTTTGGGTTTTGTGGCTTTTTCATATACATAATTGTACCATAACAAATACAATTACACAACCTTTCCTTCATATGATGTCCAAGTTGCATTACTTAGTATTCTAAATGAGTCTGAATTTAAAGATAAAACTGAAGAATCACTAATTGTTGCTTTAGATAAACCAAATAATGATTGATGAATCTCTTCACCATTAACTGTAAAGGATATAATATCTTCTGTTAACCAAACCTCTCTCCAGTTAAAGTTTGTCCAACTAAGCCAAGAGTTATCAACTACAGGATCATTTGGTCCTGGAACGTCAATAATTGTAGATTTAATATCTGTCCAGTCTCTAGCCTCAACAACGGTACCGAAGATGGTTGCAGATTTGTTATACATTGCTATGTTGTTATAAAGGAATCCTTCATATATTTCAAATTGTCCTATTTGGCTATCTAGGTTTATATCTTGTGCAAATGATATTACTATTGATGTCCATGATAATGGTTCTATAACTGGATTAGTTACTACCCTGCCATTTTGATAAAAAATTGAACTAGTATCTTCAATGCCAGTTTCAGCATTATAAAGTTTTATCTTTCCTCTTTTACTACCTGTTTCTGTTTCCATATAAATTTCTAAATCTACTGCAGAAGTTTTTATTTCTCCTACCTTAATTCTTAAGTTGATAGTATAGTCTTTGTTATAGAATAACCAAAATTGAATACCCCCAAGAGTGTACTCTGGAGATCTTTGGTTATTGATAGGTATTGTTAATCCTCTTACCCCATCTGCTTCATAAGGCAATACTGATATTCCAGAGTCGCCAGTTAAATGAATATATGGGGTAGAGTCTTTATAAATTTTAAATGGGTTTCTTGTTTTGAATACATAGGCATCATCTATTTTGTGGAATGGATATATTTTGTTTCCTGTTCTAGTTCCAATAGGATAAAAAGTTTTTTCATCAAAGGCTAGGGATGAGTATGACATGTTTTTAATTCTTACAGTTTTATTTAATATACCCTCGGTCTTTAATTCAATATGTGTTGTTAGATAGTAGTCTTCAAAGTCTACTTCTTCTTTTGGAGGGAATATAATTGTTCCATCTACTACCTCAAATTTAGTATTTACTATTTGACCATATGTGTAGTTATCTATTTCTAGTACCCTGTTTTCTTTTATAGCCTCAACATTTACATAATCTGTGTATGGTTTATTTCCTACCGAAGCATAGTCTTGGATACTGACATAAGTACTTACCTTAAGTGCAGTATCTTCTGTTCCTGTTGGAGTTCCTCCTGTAATCAATGAGGATGAATTATCTATGTTGAATTGCAGCATGTCTAAGTCGTAATAGTCGTTTTGTGATTCATCTTTTACAAATTTAGCAAAGTAGGTAAGTGGTAGAGAGTCTTCCCAGTATCCAACACAACCAATGTCTTCTACTAGGGCTTCGTCTGTTTTAATGATGTGATGAGTATAGTTTCCAACATATTTCATAAGATAGGTATCTGTAGTAGTGTTAAATATTCCATCGTCACCAATATATGATGCTAGGTCTTTAGATGTGTATAGTTTATTATTAAAGTTAGTTTTGTATATTCTTCCAGAGAAGGTACTTAGTTCATACCCTCCGACATTGAGTGACAAGTTTTGAGGGCTAGCAAAAAAGTTTTGTAGATCTGCAGCGTAAGTAGAATTTAAACTATCTAATTCTATTCCTGCAACAAAGTCAGCACTTGCTGATAACGCTTTGTTTTCTAAAAGTATTTCGTTATAATAGTAATTTAATCCAGAAGTATCAACTTCTATTCTAAAGTTATTAAAACTAACCTTACTGGTAAACTGCATAACAATTTCTGGTTCTGCTGGTAATTGATCTGGTGCTCTAAAAATTCCAAATATTGATTTAACGGCAGAGTCAATAGGGTTCATAGAATCAAAATATATTGATCCATTAAGTTCGTTATACAACTCATTTGGTTTTAATTTAATAAAGGTATAATCTCCATCTTGAAGAATAACGTTGTCATACAAAGGATCTGCCGCAGAAAGAATCCTCATGGTTTGCCAATCATCATTATTCCAATAATCCCAAGTTCTTTCGTTAACATCTAACCAAGTTCTATAATCTGCAGACAAATCAAAAACAGTTAAGTCATCTCCAACATAAACAAACTCTGGAAGAGTATACTTTGGAAAAGATAAAAACTTAGAATTAGATTCTAGGTTGCTAAAGAATCCAGCGTTCCATCCAGTCATGTTTGGATAATTCATTGTTGAGGAATAGTTAGCAAATGGAAAATCTATATAAACAGATTCGCCGTTAAAATTGTTAATAATGTTTTCTACGTTTGCAACACCTTGGCCATAAACATATTTTTTCTTAGCAAGTTGGTTTGGCATTAAATATGGGTATATTGCAAATGAATCTATTTCAAATGGTGTAACATTATCATTACCATAAAATGCTACCCAATCTTCTCTTGGGAATGGGAAAGACAAATAATCTTGATCTAACTCAATAGATATAACGGTATCACCATTAATTAAAACACTAAAATTATCTAAATTATATTTTAAATGCACTAGCATTGGTCTAAACCATTTACCAACAAAATGAGACTTAGTATATCTTCCTATTCTAAAAGTTAAAAATTCTTCATCTACATATAAACCATCATTAGAAGTAAGTGGTCCAAAAATTTTAATTGGTGTTGGACTATCTGTAAATAATCTTAACCAAAATTCTGCAGTATATTGTTTATAAATACCTGATCTATTTAAAAATCCTTGACCAGGAAAAACTAAAGATGGAACCCCTTCGGTAACAGATTCATATATTTTTGTAACATTGTCAGATCCAAATGCCATAGGTAATCCATAATTTACGGCAAGCATCTTATTATTGTCTACAAAATAATATCCATCTTTGCCATCTAATAGCCCATACGCATCTGCTACAACAACTTTTACTCCAAGTGGATCTGCGTTTGGAACTAATGAATCTAATACAGGATCTGGAATAGTTACTGGGATAACACCAGTACTATCTGATTGGAAAGGTTCAGACCATTGACCAATAGATAAACCATTTACTTGAACAGCATAGTCATTATTAATAACATTTCCAGAATAGTATATTTTTAAGTACCCTCGAAAAACATCTTTTTGTACTAAATCAATTGTGTGAGTAATCTTAAGCCACTCTTGTTGCCTTGCAGTTATTTGACTAATGTTATATGTATAATTTGCGTCTGCATTATTTTTATAAGCAAAGCCAATTTCAATACTTTGAATTGCTGATTCAAATGGGTATACAAAAGAGGATATAGTTACTGTTGTTTTATCTTGATCTTTTGTCAAGTCAAGATTTATGTTTGGTCCTAAAAAGTCCATGTATTGTGGAGATGCTGTAATAGGAATAACTATTGAAGAGATTTCATCTACGAGCGGAGTATTAGGAGCGTTATCAACTCCTACTGCTTCTTGTTCGTTGTAGCCAGTCCAAGTTAAGATATCTTTATTGTTTTGACTTAGGAGTGATATAAAAGACATTTCATCGTCTAATGCCCATAAGGCAAGTGGGTGCTCTGAAAATGCTCTAGATGCAAATAAATTAGAGATCTTATGTGACATGGTTACCTCTAATCTATTTTAGCATGTTGCTACTTAGTAATATCTACTATTTCGCATACCCCTGCTACACAAGATAATTCTTGAGATCCAGTAGTTCCATCTTCTTTTTCATACATTGAAAGCATTTCCCATTGAATATCTGAAGGAGATTTCTTTACCCATTCTTCATACTCATCTTTAGAAATTTCTTGATATGGGGCTTGCTTATAAGTATGCTCACTCGCTGGTAAGAAAGATACACCACCAATTGAATCAAAGTTATCAAATACCCAAGCACCTACTCTTAGCCATTCATCTTCGTGAACATTGATCGTAACGCTAGGGTTATGTTCTGTCCAATAAGTTCTATAAATCTTCCACATCTCTAGATGATCTATGGCTGTTAAATCTTTTGTTAATGTTGCATTCTTTGGAGCCTTTTGAGGAAAATAAAACACTGTTGTTTCTTCAGGTTTCATTACATCTGGTTCGTTTGGAATTCCTGAATCTTTTAAAAATTGTGTTAATGGATCATTGTTTGAGCCACGAACACTTCTAATGTAATACTCTGAATACCACGGATGAATTCCGCTAGACACCCCGACCAGTTGACTTACAGTGCCTGAAGGCTTAACACAAGTAATTGATACAGATGGGTTAATGTTTAATTTCTTTGCTTCATCATTATTAACTTTAACCGATTCTAATCTCATGTCAGTCAACAACTGCTCTAACGCTTTTCCTGCTGTTGAAGTAATTTTGTTACCATAGATTCCAGTTAAAGAAACTCCTAGTAATCTTTCTTCTTCACAATTGTCTTTCCATGTTTTACGAAGATATTTAAAATTAGTTAATGTTGATTGCCATGTTCCAAGGATTGTGGCAAGTTTAACCTTTTCCATTAAGTCTTCTCTTGTGTCCTCGGCAGAAATAACTACTTCTGTTAAATTACAAAATTCATTTGGACGTAAAATAATTTCTCCACATGGGTTTGTTCCAGCAATTAAAGAAGCATCTCTTCTTCCAAAAGATTCTACGTGTTTACGAACTGAATCAATATTGTAAATTCCTCTTTCTCCAGATTTTGATTCGTAAAGATTTCTCCATTCACGTAAGAATTGTGCAGTGTTTGGTTTAGCGTTATAAACTGCTGAGTTGTTTGCTAAAGATCTTTGTGCTTGAGTTTCCCACCATGAACCACTTTTTGCTTTTGCCATTTCAAAATCATCAAGATTAGAAAGACTTATTAAAGCACTACGGCGTACTCCACCAACTACAACTACCTCTCCAACTTTACACATCAAGTCGTGTGCTTCAATTGGTTTCAATCTTCTGCCTGCTGCGTTTCTAAATGTATCTGTTGTAAATGTAAATAATGAGTTAAGTGGTCCTGGACCAGAAGCACGACCACCAAAAGTTTTCAGTCTTGCACCTGCTGGTCTTACCTTTGACATATCCCAATTAGGAATTTGTCCTTGTGAAAGTAAAGCAATTAATTCTTTAAAAGATTTTGCCCAACCAAGTTTTGAATCTTCAACAACAATAGTTGTTTCTGTTTTATAAAAAGATTCTGCAATTATTGGAAGTTCATCTACATATTTTGCTTCTACCGAAAATCCTACACCTGTTCCATTCATCAAAACATACATGGCTTCATCAAATGCACGTAGGCTGTCTACTGCAATAAAAGAACAGTTATATGCTGCAATATGATCACGGTCTAACGCTGGACCTGCAGTCATCAACGCTCTCATAGAAGGCATAATCTTATGGTTTAAAATTGATTCTTTAACTTCGTCAAAAATTTTAGCATTTGGGCTATAGCCATAGTTTAGTATTAAATGATCTTTCATGAAATTAATATATCTTTCTACCGTTTCACTCCAAGTTTCTCTTCTGTTTAATTCAGGTATCCATCTAGCGTACCTAGAAATATGAATAAAATTTTTGTATGGATCTGTGATCGATCCGTTTTGGTTGATAAATGACATTAAAAATACAACTCCTAGTTTTTTGATTTGTGAGATAATAGTATTCTACACTAGTTTATGAGAGGAGTCAAATAAATGTTATCAATACAGGAAGTGAATTATTTCACAAGTATTGTAAATAAAAATCTTGCTCATAAGGTTCAATGTCCACTTGACATTCTAGGTAAGGGTCACTTTACTTATTCAAAGGTCAATGATAGTATGGAAGTATATTTCAGGTGCACTGACTGCAAAGCAGATTTCAGGCTTGGTTTAGATTCAGAAAAATACATTAAAGATACTATTGACAAACACAAATCTATAATATAAAATTAATGGGTGGATAGGGCGGGAATAGATTAAATATATATATATATAAAATATAATAAATATATAATATATTAAATATATTAATAATATGCTCAATAGCACAAAGTGCTCAAAATGTCAAATTATATAAAATGTTGACTTCTATAGTATTTATGGGTTATACTAGATATACCTATTTCTTCTGGGAGGTAACTTGATGAAGAAAGTTTTATTATTTTTATTGTTATTTATTATTATAGGAACATATATAAATCGACTGGATAGGTCATATATTGAATACCCCGCAGAACCGTTAGTGGTCGTCCCAGAAGGACAGACCACTTCAAGTGTTTTAGGGGCTGTGCAAGCCGCTAGAGAGTCTTCTAGCACTGTAGCAGCAAGAACTAAGGCTAGGTTTGAAGATCCTAAATCAGATGCTGCAATTGCTGCCTATCAAGAATATTTAAAAGATATTGTTCCCGAAAGAGAAGAGTCTTGTTATTTTAATATTATCGATAAAGAAAGTGATTGGAATCCTCTTGCTCAAAATCGTAGATCAACAGCATTTGGCATTGGTCAATTTTTAAATAGTACTTGGGGATTAGTAGATCATACAAAAACTAAAAACCCATATACTCAAATTGATGCAATGGTTGAATATGTAAAAGTTGTTTATGGTGATGGATGCAAGGCTTGGGATTTCAGATACCGTAACGGTTGGTACTAGTCTTTCTTTTTAAAAATTAAAGAAGCATTGCTAGTAGCATTTTGATTAAAGGCTCTATCATAATATGTTTTATCTTCTGATCTTTTTACTGTTGGCTCTTGTTGAAATTTAACAAACTCTGGATTATAAAATCTTACTATACCCTCGGCCACTAGAGCCGACCATTTAGGTGTATCTACTGTTTTGCCTACTCTTGCTACCCTAACCACTAAAGTTGGCTTATTTGCCTCTCCCTGGGCTTTTTTGGGGTATTGAGAAACTATACCCTCACTCTTAAATAATTCAACTATAGTCTTACCCAAATTAATAATATCTTCATTATCGTCATATACTAAAATATCTAAACCTTTACTACCATTGGCCCAATCTTGAATTAGTTTAATATTCAAATCAGATTGATTTTCATAAATGGCCATACGATGTCCACTATTTTTTCTTAAAAAAGAAGTAATGCCTAAAGCAAAATCTTTTAACTCTTCTGGATGATCAATAAATATCTTTGCCATATATCAATTATAACGCAAGAATCTTGTCAAAGACTTCTTCCCAATCAAGTCCTCTTTGTTCCATGCTAAAGTGTTCTTTAACTAATTCCCTATTCTTAATTCTTTCTTCTTTTCTTATTCTAGGATCTAATAGTTCTTCAGCATGGGCTACCCATTCTAATTGATTATTGGCAATTCTTCCTACCCCTTTTTCTGCAAAGTACTTATACTCTGATGAAGGGCTAGCAATAAATGGAATGCCTGCTGCTGCATATTCTAAGCCTTTGATAAAAGACTTTGCTTCATTAAACTCAACATTAGAAAGAGGAACAATTCCAACATCTATTTTTCTAAACATTTCTGGATAAGTCATAATTGGTTTCATAGGCTCGCTTGTAAAAATAGAATCACTCATACCTATTTGTTTAGATACTTTTGGAGCATTAACAATACTTCCAGAATGATGAAACTTAACACGTCTATTTTCTAAAAATTGTCCAAATCCAGGATTTAAAATTTCTAAATCTCCACTACGCCAAGGAGTAGCACCAACCCAACCAAAAGTTGGAAGATATCCAGAATGATCATTTCTCATCTTCCATCTATCTAAATCAATACCATTTCTAACTAAAAATATTGGTTTGCCAGGATGTTTCTTTTCATAAAACTCTTTAAGGAAAGGGGTAGAAGTAATTAACGCTGTAGCATTTTCAATAATCTTAAAATAATGCTCTCTATTATTCTTCTCATTCTTATCAGGACTAGTCATAGTATATGCAAGATTAGTTTTAGCAAGACCTTCCATATGATCATCTAAATCAACAATTATCTTTTGACCCATTGCTACTGCTTTGTCAACTTGTTCTACTACCCTGTCAATCATAATAAGTTTTAATACAACTATATCCCAACCATGAATTGCTTTGTTGTCGGGAATTAAAATACCAAATCCGTGATCTTCATTAAAACCAGGAAAACCCATTCCTGTTTCATATTTATCTTTCTTAAGTTGTTGCATAGGTAGATAGCATCTGTACCAAGCACAGCCATTAGGCTGAAGTGGTTGAGTTCCAAAAGACCAATCATAGGTCAAGAACGATATTGTTGGTTTTGCCATTATCTACTTTCTATAAAAAAAGAGGGAGCAGTTTTTGCTACTCCCTCAATTGTATCAGGATTTATTTCTTTTTGGAAGCCTTTGGTGCTACTGCACCGATTCCAAATTTTGTATCTTTTGGATTTACTGCACGAATTACAACCCATGCTGCTGCTGCAACTGCTGAGTTTAGGATTGTGCCTAGGGCATCTCCTGTTAAAACAGTTACGTCTGCACCTGAGTCAACGAATTGTGTAACTAGTGCGATTACGAAAGCGTTTAATGCTGATTCTAACACTTTCTTGTTTATTAATGATTCCACTATATCCTCCTTTAGGATAATTAGATAAATACTATTGTACACCCTTAAGGCTAATTAGTCAATATTTGTAGGGGTTGCTTCAACCCAACTACCGTTCATTTCTTCCCAAACATAATATCTGCCTGGTTCATTTGGATAAGGAACTGGGGCTACATACTCCCAAGCATCCTCATCTAGTACCCAAGAAGGGTATGGTTTTGGTGTTAAAAATTTATTTTTTTCTGAATTATATGGATATCCAATTGTTGCAAAATTAGTTAAATTATATTCTATATAGGAATAATCTGGATTATTTGATCTAATAACTTCTATAAAATCATAATCACATAATAAAACATCTTCAACAATATTTTCTGAATTAATTTTTGCCCAATTTGCCATTATAATACATACCTTATAATTACTATTCCTGCTGAACCAGATCCACCTGGTGTATTTCTATTTTGATGATTTACTCTACCGCCACCACCGCCACCTGATCCATGACCAGATGCACTTCCACCAGTTCCATCACCATTAATACCATTACCTCCACCACCAGTACCTCCAGTACCAGCATTGTGTCCACAATCGCCTTCATCTCTTCCACCTGCACCACCACCGCCGCCGTAATGGGTTCCTAAATAAAGTCTTCCAGGTGCACCATTTATACTAGAAAAGTTTCCACCCGCTCCTCCACCGCCAGGACTATTAGAAAAATTATCTGGAGATCCACTTCCAGTAATTCCACCACCTCCAGCAGAAAGAGATAAACCAGTTCCTACAACACTTGATGTTCCACCACCACTTTGAGTTCCACCTAAATTACCTACAGTTACTGTATAAGATGCACCAGAGACTACGTTTGCATTTGGTGTAAATTGAACACCACCAGCACCACCACCTTGACCACATTGACCATGTCCTCCACCAGCACCTCCACCAATAGCAAATATTTCTATTGCTCCACCAGTTGTTACGTTAAATGTAGATGTACTAGTGTAAGTATGAACTCTGTATCCACCAGAATCAGCAGTGCTACCACCAGTTGCTACTACCTTAGCATACTTATTAACTCTATTAGTTTTTAAATTATCACTAACTAAAGTATTTCTAACCGATGTTACTGCCATTACGAAATCTCCGAACCAAACAATCCAAATACTACAGATGCACTAGATGCTCTAACTGTTATAACATCTCCTGCGTTTGCTGTTAATCCAACAGTAATCATAGCAGTGTCATTTGCTGGTAAAGAGGCATCAAAAGTAATGTAATGTTTAGTTGCTAATTCTTCATTATTTGGTCTCACAGCAATTCTATATGTTGCTGTAGTTGCAGCCACATTACATATTGAAATTGTTGATACTACAGTTTCTGTTGAACTAGGCACAGTGTAAAGAGTTGTATTTGTTGTTGCAGAAGGATTTACCTGTCCTAATACTTTATAACTTCTTGCCATTTTATGCTCCCATCATTAAAAATATGTCTTCCATACCACTGCCGCCTTCAATTGCTATCCAGGCCGCACCATTCCACACTAACTGTTGGTTTAATGCAGTGATATAAACTATTGTACCAGTACTTGGTAAAGGAATTTCAACATCTCTTGCAGCAGTGTCTGCAAAGACATTTATTCCTTTTTTTGCTAAAACTCTTTCTGTAAATGAAGCAGATCCTGTAACATTGACATAATTAGCACTGCCACTTCCAACTATTAAATTAGAGTCAAGTTCTGTTGATTCAGTTACAACTAATGTTCCACCAACTGTTGTATTTCCAGTTATGGATGCAGTGCCACCTGCTAATATATTTCCTACAATTGATGCAGATCCACTAACTAGTAAGTTTGAAGATAATGAAGCAGGTCCCCCTACTGTTAAGTTTGTTGTGGTAGTTAAACTACCTGGTGCAATAATGGAACTTGGAAGACTTACAGTCACATTTCCTACAGAACCTGATGCTGTGATTTGATTTGCTGTACCACTTAATGCAACAACTTCTGTTGCTTCAAGTGCTGCAATACGATTATCAAAATCTCTTAAGTTACCAAAAACACTTGCGTCTGCTGGCTCACCTGTACCATCATAGTTGTCAATTCCATAATGGAATAACATCATTGCTTCTTGAATATTCGCTGTATCAGTTAGCGAAGGAATTTTTAAATTAAAATCTGCTCCTGGATAACCAGAAACATCGTGGATTAGAATACCAGCCATTTATATTATCACCTTTTTAAATTATATCATAATTATACTGGAGAATAAGAACATTGAGCATAATATCTTTTAAAGGTACCCCCGCAAGGATCTCCATAATTATCATTATTAGCGTTAATACTTACACTGTAAGCAGGCATACCTATTCCTGGGGAAGTATGACATCCGCTAGTTGTGAATGATCCACACCCACCATTAGGAGTTCCATAACTTGAAAAATCTACCCTTGTAAATATATATCCACCAGGGGCTGTCATTGAAGCATTTCCATTTTCATTGCAACTCATACAACTATATCCAACATAATATGAATTTACTAAAAGATTAAAGTCTCTATTTGCACCCACCCCAGTTGATGCACCTGTTGCTCTTATTGTAAAATTAAAAGCATTGTTTGATGTAAAATCAGAAACTATTCCATTATTTATTGTTCCAGTAATTGCCCCTGTAGAAGTATTTAAACTTAACCCACCAGGAAGTGCACCAGAAACAACAGAGTAAACTAAGTTTTCAGTAAAAAGTGAAGTTGCATTAACAGAGGTTGAACAACTTCTATTCGTATAAAGAGTTGTACCAGAAGCAAGTTGACCAGAAGAAGTTACCCAGTTAATTGCTCTTTTTTTATTTCCAGAGGAAGCAAGGGATACTAAGTTAGGCATTATGCTGCAGTGTCTCCTAATAGCACCCAAGTATTTGCTGCTCTTTTAATTAGGGTTGCAATAGACCATTGCGTTCTTAGTTTTAATCCAGGAGTGCCGTTGATTGTCACCCCGACTGCATTTGTTACTGTCGTTTGACCTGAACCAGTTTGTAAAATACTTATCTGTGTTCCAATAGGAAAGTTTGCTGTAGAATCTGCGGGTACAGTTAAATTATTTGCTGAAGCATTACTAATTTCTACCATCTTACCTGCATCAGATAATACTAATATATAAGAAGCACTTTGAGAATTTATAAAAACATTTAAAGAAGAATAGTTAGTAGATAATCCTACTACCCCTGTGTGTGAAACAAAGTTAGCACTGCTACTTGTTCCACTTAAATTACCCTCAAAAGTTCCTGCCTTCAAAGTATCATAATTAGCAGAAGTAAAGTCAATAAAATTATCTATAGGATGAGGGGCGTTAGAAAAAAGTTTCCATTTACTGTCTGTAACATCATAAACTAAACCTCTATGATAATGAGCAGATCCACCAGATGCATGTGGTCCATATGCTGAGGTAAATCCTGAATCTAATGTGTCACTATTATAAACACCAGAAGGACTTACTGCTAAATATATTAATGGATCATTTACTAATAAATCTGCTGTGTTAATTTGTGTTGCTGAACCAGAAACTGTTAAATTACCTTGTATTGCTAGGTCTCCAGTAACAGTTCCTCCAGCCTTAGGAAGATATGTAGAAGATGCACTAGCAATGCTTAAGTATGGACTAAAGTCAACATTAAGTGTTTGCCAATAGGCACTTGCTCCAGTAGTAGATAAAAACTTTCCATTGTTTCCTGTTTGACTTGGAAGCGTATCTAAACTATTTGCTGCAGCAATTGTTAAATAAGTTGCAGAAGCATTTGCTTGAGTTAAGTATGTTGCAGAAGCATTAATTTGACTTAAAAATAAATTTGATGCTGTTAAAGCATTTGTTAATGCTTGTTCAGAGTAACCTGATGCTGCTGCTGCCCAGTAAATAGAACTAGCAGATAATGTTTCTGCTTGATCATATAATTCTTGTGCATCATTTGCAACAACTTCTAGATTAGTAATTTCAATCCATTGATCTCCACCAGGTTGGGAGGTATATTGATAAATAATATTATTAGAAGTTCTGTAATATAGATCTCCTATTTCTTGTGGGTTATTAATAAAAGGACCTGATACTGTATTAGGATCATTAAATCCTGAATATATATAACTACCCCTTGGTCCTTCAGGGCCGATGTCTACTTGTAAATCGATTGATGCAGGTGGGCCAAGAACCGTTAAGTCATCGTTACTAACGACTACGTTAATTGCCATACTACTGACCTGTTCGACTAATATCCTGAGTTACAGATATTGTGCCTGTTAATAAAGTATATGTTGTTGATGCTGTTGTATTGTTAACTTCAATATCGTAAACATAAGAAGCACCAGAAAGTACTGAACCTAAATTGCTAGGAATTTTACAAGTAACAGTTCCTGCTGAAGCAGCAACAACTGCACTACCATACGCAACAAGTGCATCTAGGTCACCACGAGCGGTAGAGATAGTAAATAATCCAGAATAATTATTTAAATTAAAAGTACCACCATTAGCATTTTTAGGATTTATAACAAAATCGTATGTATCACCACGGTAGTAAGCAATATTATATGTTGCTGGAAATGCCATTATTTAATCACCTTCATTTATTATATCATTAAGAAAAAATTTTAATTATGTTAAGTACCGAATTATTACTATTCCGCTGCCACCATTTCTTGCACCAGATCCACCGTTTCCAGTATTAATTGTACCTTCGGCAAGTCCACCAAGTTGAGCACCACGACCACCTGCTGCATAAGTTACTGCGGTTCCACTAATTGAACTAGATAGTCCAACTCCTGGAATGTTTAAAGACGCTGCTGATCCAGCACCACCACCGCCACCACTGTCATTTCCACTTGCATTATTCATACCTGGACTAGAGCCACCATTGTTTCCCTGTCCTGCAATACCAGAACCTCCAGGTCTACTATTATCTCCTCCTCCACCACCTGAACCACCGCTGCCGCCATTTCCTTCTCTAGTTCCTCCAAATCCTCCACCAGTTGCAGTTACCGCATTAAAAGATGAAGATCCTCCTAGTGTTCCATTTGCTCCACCACCTGTTCCAGTGTTGTCTGGACCACTACCTCTAGATCCACCAGATCCTACAGTAATTGCATATGATTGTTGTTGAACACCCATACTTCCAGTAATCATTCCTCCAGCACCACCACCTCCACCAACATCTATATCAGTTGCCCCACCACCACCACCTGCAACAATTAAATAATCGACAGTTATGGGTTCAAGTGGAATAAAATTAGAAGTAGATGTAAAGGTGTGTATTGTATACATTCCTACTTGGGAAACACTACCACCTACCGCTTTTGATCTACTGATAATAGGTCTTCTAAATTGTCCAGCACCATAAGTTTGCAATATTGGAGCACTTGCAGTTGTTGGATCAACCCAAATCCGTCCATCAATAACTCCAGCAGGAGAAGCACTTGATATTATAATTCTATTGTTTAATTCAGCAACAGCAGCACTTGAGGCTGTAACTATTGCTGAAGACATATTAATATTTCCTACGCTAGCACTTAACTGTGCTTTAGTAGCATAAGGAGTTAGGTCGATGTTTGATATTGATGCACTTAAAACTTGTGGGGTAACAAAGTTACTTCCACCTGTTGATATAGTGATTAAATTAGAGGCTTGATCAGCCAGATTTCGGGCATTAGATGGCATATAATCATTATAACTTATTTTCTTGACACATACCCCCTATTCTGGTAGAATTAAAAGGTATATCCTGAAAGGTATCACATGTCTAAGAAAAAAATAGCACGTCACATGGAATGGCTAGAAGCCCTTAAAACTATGGGCAAAAAGAAATATTGGAATAGACCTAATACAGTAGAATTCTTTGCTTTTGTAGTAAAAGCCATGATCATTATTCCAGGGTTATTATTTGGTATTCAAATTTGGTGGTTTTATATTTTTGCTGCTATTTCAAGTGTTGGATTGATTTGGTCTTCTACTAAGAAAACTATTCCTACCTTGATTTGGTTTAATATTCTTTGGACTACCCTCGCAACTGTTGCAATAGCCAAACATTTCTTAGGAGCATAATGAAATCAGATAATATTAAAAACATTGTTATTGTTGGTGGAGGCACATCAGGATGGATGAGTGCTGCAACCCTTATAAAGTTCTTTCCACAAAAACATATTACTTTGATAGAGTCAGCAGATGTTCCAGTCATCGGTGTAGGAGAAAGCACAACTGCTTTTATTAATAACTGGTTAAAAATATTAGGTATTGAAGATAAAGATTTTATGAAAGACTGTGATGCAACATATAAACTAAGTATTAAGTTTAATGATTTTAGTCAAATTAACGATGGAGGATATCACTATCCATTTGGTACCCCTTATGTAGAAGATTGTGGATGGAATCTATGGGACTGGCATTTAGTAAAACATAAATATCCAGAAACACATGTAAAAGATTTTGCAAGATCATACTTTCCTGCCGCTGCTCTATACGAAACAAATAAAATATCTGATAACAAAGATAAAAAATTTGACAACTTTAATTTTGATTTAGACCTTGCATATCATTTTGATGCTATAAAATTTGGAAAATGGTTAAGAGAAAAGTATGCTAAGCCAAAAGGTGTAAAACACATTGTTGCAACAGTAGATAAAGTTAATACCAACGAAGATGGAATTACTGAATTAGTTCTTGCTGATGGCAAAACAATAACAGCAGATCTATTTATA
>Ga0247834_1002641_pt1 | contig 26418 bp, 31 predicted proteins | sample LaCruzMarch2015__8_FD_187118 | JGI IMG/M metagenome (GOLD analysis project Ga0247834, IMG submission 187118) | Freshwater microbial communities from meromictic Lake La Cruz, Castile-La Mancha, Spain - LaCruzMarch2015_12m | ecosystem: Environmental > Aquatic > Freshwater > Lake | place: Spain...
GACTGCATGATGGCGTTTTGGAAATATTTTTTTTCCGGTCCGAAACACCCAAGCCAATCGTTTTAAACCATATTTAAGGTGTCCGTTTTTAAAAAAAAAACGTGCAACGATGGAGCAAATGAAGGCACGGATCCAGCAAGTCTGCTACATGTTCTCCGCGCGCGGCATGAGCGACGTGCTGATCTCCCTGAGCGAACACCGCGGCAGTAAGCCGAGCAGGATGTGCTTCTCGCAGGAGAACGCGCAGCACCCCTTCCCGAGAAACGGTTTCTTACGCCTTGAAGACGGCAACACGGCGCTCATCGATGCGAACCAGGCGATCCTCGAGCCGGCGTTCGCCACGATCTCGTCCATGGGCTCCGCCGGCCTTTTGTCCGAGCAGATTCCCGACAAGCTGGCCGTCGTGGGGGCGTGCGTGTCGATGGCCAACGCGTCGCGGCTCATGTACGAGCGGCATGGCCCCGAAGGCATCTCCAGCCTGGACGACGTGCGCGTCGGGTACGAGAAGGCGGTGCGCCTCAGCTTCAACACGGCGGCGTCCATCCTCCTCGATCAGGTCAAGGCCAGCGACAACTCGGAGCCCGTTCTCGCGCTCGGCGACGACTCGGAGTGCGGGGACGCGGAGCTCCGCTCGCGGGTGTCGGAGGCGTTCGCGGGCCTGGCGCTCATCGCCGCGTACGAGAGGGAGTGGAACTCGGTGGTGAGCTACGCCACGGCCTCCCTCATCATGCACACCGACGGGCTGGTGTTCGTCACCGGGGTGCGGCTGGTGCTCATCGCCATGGACCAGCCCCGCGTGGAGCGCAAGCTGATCGAGCTCGCGCTGCTGCCGTGCCTCTACATGTCGTCGGATTCGCAGGTGCGCCTGCTGGTCGTGCGGGAGATGCAGCTGCACAGCCCGGAGTCCCGGACCGCCATGCTCGAGTACGCGCGCGCGTGCAAGGTCAAGCTCGACAGGGTCAGGGCCAGCGCCCCCGCCGGCGCGGCGATCATTCGGACCACCGTTCCGTTCGCCGTGCCGAGCGATTAAAACGAGTTTACTCAAAGCGTCTGCAGCGCGACGATGAGCGCCTCCTGCGTGCGGATGGTGTCCTGCTGCGCCCTCAGGGTTTCGTCCTTGGCCGCGAGCGCCGCGCGAAGGGCCCGCACCGTCTCCTCCTTGGCCTCGAGCAGGACCTCGGTGTTGGTGGGCCTCTTGGTCGGGGCGGCGCGCTTCGTTTTCCTTTCCTGCTTTTCAAAAGTTGATAAACACAACCAAACCATACCATTACAGTATGATAAGATATGTCGTGTATCACTCGTTCTAGGAGGATAGCATGACCCCCTCGCACAAAATACGTGCGTGTCTTGCTCATCCGCTTCTAAGGCCGTGCCATGTGAGCATCAAGACAGAAAACGACCCAACTCATATGGCGTGGCATTCAGCTGCTGAGTGGATAAAGACAAATCGTTGCAGGGGTATTTATAGGCGTTTGTTGTGTTTGACACGTCATCAGCAAATACGTCACGAACGGCCTCCCAAATGAATGATAATATAATAATATACAAATGGAAAGCGTGATACTATGGTTGTGTTTGGCAGGGTTTGGGTGAACGGTTAACGAACCTCGCTGTCCGCCAGCTCCTTGTAGATGGACTGCACGGGCTCGCGCCTGCGCTTCGTCCCCTCGGAGCCGTGGACGCTGACGGCGAAGTCAACCTCCAGCTGCTTGCAGAGGCGCTCCAGCCCCGCGGGGTTTGCCAGGACCGCGGAGGCGTCGACCACTCCGCGCTTGCGGGGAGGGAGCACGCTGTTGGTGCGCCACACCTCCCCGTCGTCGATCTGCGCCGCGCCGAGGAGGATCTTGTCGGTGTCGCCGGCCACCGTGCGAAACTGCGAGGCCGAGGTGCCGCCGCAGCGCTGCAGGTGCGCGTCGAGGCTCTGCACCCCGCGCTCGAGCTCGTCGAAGGGCCGGGGCGTGCCGCTGCGCAGGTTGTAGAGCCAGCCATCCGCCGTCTGCTTGCTCGCCACCGTTTCCACCCCTAGGAACTGCCCGAACAGCGCGGGCTCGACGCGGCACACGGTGTGCACGAGCGCGGACGTGTAGATGGAGGGCGAGTTCATGTCGATTTCGTCGTGCTGGCACGGCATCTGGCGTGGGGTTTGGAAAAAAAAGCGGCGTCGTTTACACAATATACAGCAACTTTTTTTTTAAAATGGCTCCCCTCCCACTATGCGGGTGCCCCGGGTGCGCGTACGGGCGCGGCAACCGCCGCAGGCGGGAGCTGCTGACCAGCATGCCCCCGGAGGCGTACCGCGCGTACCGCGAGGGCGTGTTGGAGCATCTTCTCTACACGCTGAGCGAGTTCGACCCGGTGGCGTTCCCTCGCGCGTGGGTGAAGGAGGCCCCGCCCCCGGTGCTGGAGAGGCCCCGTCGTCGGGTCTTTCGCGACATGTGCGCCTGCGTGCGCGAGTGGGGCGACGAGCCGCTGATGGCGGTCGCGTGGAGGCTGCACGCGCTGGGCCAGGCCATCGGGGCGTTTCTGGGGTCGCGCCACCGGGCGTTCCGGTTTGTGCTGGAGGCCCAGCTCAAGGAGATGGTGGGCGTCGATTCCGTGTACCACACGCTCCATTGGCAGCTGGTTCAGATCGCCCAGACGCAGAGCGCGCGGCTGCCCAGCCTGCGGGACTTCGCGCTGCACACGGGGTCGGTGTATGCGATGCTCGGCGCGATCAGGGGTCTGCAGCGCCACCGCTCGGTGCTGTCGGGCCACCCGCAGGTGAGGGCGTACCTCCGACGGGTGGCCGCCACGCTGGAGCCCATCATCGCGCAGCACGAGCGGCGCACGCTGGCGCTGGCCATGGCGCTGCACGGGAGGCTGGGCGCGTCGTCGGGGCTCGCGCGGCTCGGCGCGGACCTCCTGCCGCTGTGCGTGCCGCGGCCGGGGGCGGTGAGGCGCTGCGGGGATGTGCTGGCCCCGTGGCTGTATATATTGGGCGCGTGAGCGACGGGTTGGATGTCGTGGATGTCGTGGTTTGGCAGCGACGACGCGCCGCCGCCTCCCACCCCCTTGCGACCGGTGGGCGTGGCGATGGAGGCGCCCGGCGTGATGCGGATGGGCGGGACCATGGTGTGCGCGCAGAGATGCGAGAGCGACGCGTGGCTGCGGGAGAGGGGCGTCGACGCGCAGCGCAGCGAGCTTATAGCCGATTGCTTCTACGGCGACTGGGACGAGCCCGCGCGCAAGCGGTATGCGCTGAGCAAGAGCGACATGTTTCAGAGCGAGGGATGGGATTTTTTGGTGCTGGTGATGGATGTCGCGATGAAAACGGTCCTCGCCACGTGCCTGGTGGAGTACCGGCGCCAAAAGGGGAAGGACTCGCAGCTGTACGTCTGCGATCTCTGTACGAAGAGCGGGTACGACCAGCTGGGCCTGGGCACGCAGATGATCCAGGGGGTGCGCTGGCTGGGGTGCCTCATCCTGAGCAACAAGACGGCGTGGCGCGAGCGCGCTCGGGCGCTCTACCTCACGCTGACGGTGAAGAAGGGCGACAACACCAACGACCACGTGAGCCGGCTGTACCGGCGGTGCGGGTTTGCGGAGGCGGCCAGGGGCGGGTCGCTGGACTACCCGAACAACAACCGATTCGTGCCGTACGGCTTCATGTTCGACGAGAGCGCGGACCACACGCCCATGTGCGCCCTGGTGGAGAGGGACGTGGTCTATAGAGAGGTCGGCATCGACGGCGGCGGCGAGCTGGTCGTCTACGCGCCCTGGTCCACCAGCGGGGCCGTGTACTCCCACGAGTTCCCCGCCGCGGACGCCGACGAGGTTCGACGGTACGGGCTGGTGAACCCGCAGCAGAGGGGCCGCATCCTCCTGCGACGGGCGCGGCTCGAGTTCGACCCGCGGTGGTACACCGCCAAAGGCGTGTTCTTCGTTCGCGGCGACGGCGCCCCCGGCCGCAGCTTCTTCTCGATCCGCGCCAGCGGCGGCGGCGATCGCGTCGTGTCGCACGGCTCCATTTCCCCGTACCTTGGGGTTGTCAATGTATAAAAGAAGGGTGCGCGTTTACCGACTGTGTTCACTGACTTTTGAAAAGCAGACATGAAGCGCAGCATCGCAGCGATCCGCGTGATCCCCGCCGCCGCGGCCTTCGGCCGCCCCAAGACCCTCCGCCTCGAGGACTTCACCAACCAGGTGGCCGCCGGCGCCTTCAACGGCGTCCCCGTCACCGTCAAGCGCAACGGCTTCGCCATCGTGTGCGAGAACTGGGGCGACGGCGTGCGGTACTTCACCAAGCGGGGCTTCGGGGTGACAGGCACCGCAGATAACGACCAGGGGGGGCCGCTGAGCAAGACCCTGCAGATGATCGGCGCCCACCTCGAGAAGATGGACATGTTCGACCCGAGGCGCGTCGACTTCGACGGGGAGATCGCGTCGCACCCCGAGGAGGAGCTGGGCGCCCCCCGCGAGTGCACGAGGGTCCACGTGGAGTTCTGCGTGAGGCTTAAGTCCGATCCAGCGGGGAAGGACGACCTGTGCGCCCTCATGCACGGCAAGTGGGCCGCGAACCCCTCGGCCTACGAGGTCCAGGCGGTGGCGTTCGACATCGAGGTCGACCACGGTGAAGGCGAGAACCTCCCGTTCTGGGATCGCTACGCCATGATGCGCGACGCGTTCCCGCGGGAGAACGTCGTGCAGGCGCTGGCGGGCACCGGCGAGATCCTCCACGCGCTCGCCACCGCCGAGGGCATCGTCGCCTACGACCGATGCAGCGCGCCGTGGAAGGTCAAGGCCCCGCACCCGCTGCCGATGAAGATCGTGGCGGTGCGCAGGACCGTCCAGGGGTTCATGGGGTACGACACCGCGCTGGTGGGCGTCCCCGAGGGCCCGTCGGAGCGGCAGTACCGGGTGCTGTGCGAGATCGACATGGCCGAGATGTTCACCACCGGCCCGGAGCGCAAGGGCAAGTGCTTTCTCGACGCGTCGCTGTTCGAGCCCCACAAGAAGACCGGCAAGACCGCCTACAAGGGCCCGTCGCGCGTCGCGCAGATGGTGTGCAAGCTCACGGACGCGGTCCTCCAGACCCACCGCACCACCGAGCGCGTCGCCATCGTCGGGCCCACGCGCGCCGTGATGGACGACATCGGCCGGTGCCTGCGCATCGACGACGGCCGCTCCTTTGGCTTCGCCGCCGGCGACGAGTTCCTCGACCCCCCCGTCGACGTGGTCGTGAGCCCGAACGAGGTCTGGCGCCTCAAGGCCGGCGGCCTCCACCTACAGGCCACGTCGGTCCTGGCCGTGGGGGCCTACGGCGGCGCCGAGTACCGCGGGCTGCTGGGGCGCCCGTTCACCCTGGCCGACGTCGGGCGCGTCGCCGACGAGGGCCTCTGCCAGAGGCCGCAGGAGCTCTACCGCCTCGTGGGCGCGCGGGACGCGTTCGCCCCGCTGCGCGATGTGTTCGCGGGGGGTGGCGATTGATCGATTGAATCGCGTTGCTTCGCGGTCGTGGGGTGGAAAAGGAGAGTCGAGGGTTCTTTTTATGGAGAAATAGACTTTAAAAAACAGTAGGCAGGGTTCGTGTTAACCGTTCACGACCACGATGGATTAAATTCTGCTGGATTGAGAAATTTTCACCACGCCCGGTCGGCCAACGTCTGTGACCTGCGCACGGTGCCCACCATGTAAACGTCTCTTGCGCGCACAATGAAGAGGAGGGTGGTTGTGTCCAGTGCCCAGAAGAATTTTGTGTTTTCTTTGTTGGTGATTGTTGTCCCCAGTGTGGAAAACCATTTTGGGGATACTCCCCGTTGTGCGTCTGCGTGACCGAACCCATCGATGACGCTTTGCCATGCGGCTGCATTTAGTTCTGTGAGTGACATTGGACCAGTGCTTGGGACGAGATTGTGATGAACACGCACCGTGACATCGTGCCCCGCGGTTGGGGGCAGCGTGGTGCAGTTTTGGGACTCTATAGTTTGGACGAGCGTGGAGAACATTTCCCATGGTTTCGACCAGGTAAAGTATGTGGCCTGCTGTTGCTGCAGCAGTTCGCGCAGGGCGTCGGAGTGACGAAAGGCGACGGAAACTGACGCTCCGTATCTGTAGCCGACGTGGTCGTCTGGTTCGCCTGTGGGAAGTCGGATTTTCTGCTCTGCGATGATAAACAGAATTCTGGCGTGCACGGGCTCGCAGCACACCATGTTGACGTGGCTGCCGCTGCCGTCGGTGTGTGTTGAATACGCGAAGTTCCAGAGGTTTGCTCTAGTGCTGACAATGTGGCGTTCCATCCGCGTTTGCCAGTCCGCGCATGTGCGCATTTGAACGTCACGATCGCTTTGGTACCACAGGTCGGCGACGCCAGCAGAGGGTGTCTTCTTTTTCCACGACGCTGCCACAGTCAGACATGCAGCGTTCACATACTTATGCTCCTGGCAATATATTCCTTGCTCCCTGAGCGTTTCTTCGAACAGCCGGCAGATGGCGCCGACCACCTCGTATGCAATTTGGGCGGGGGGTGCTGTCTGCTGTACGGGGTTTGTATTGTGAGTCTCGAGCATGCTGTCAACCAATCTCTCGAGTCCCCTTAGATACGTCGCGCGACACTGCTGTACGGGGTTTGTATTGTGAGTCTTGAGCATGCTGTCAACCGATCTCTCGAGTCCCCTTATATACGTCGCGCGACACAGCACTCCCCGCAGTGATGAGGACGCGTTCGCCCCGCTGCGCGATGTGTTCGCGGGGGGTGGCGATTGATCGATTGAATCGTGTCGTTTCGCGGTCGTTGTGTTGTATTTAAGGGGAGGGTGTGTGTGATGGTCGATGGTGTTGCAGACCATGATGAGGATATGCACCCTGCTGGGGTCGGAGGCGGTATTTGACGCTGCGAAGGAGCGCGCCTTGGGTGTGTTGCAGCGGAGAGTGCTGAAAATCGCGTTTGATGCTAATTTTATGATAAATCTCAAGGAAATAAGCGGCGCGAAGCAAGAGATAGGAAGGATTCTTCCCAGCCTCGGGCCGCTTCACGCATGGTCCGATGCCTATTTCATTGCCAGGCTAAACGACAGAGCGCACTGGCTCGATAACCTCGACGACAAAACTGAAGAAGCAGTCCGATCCGCCCGGCGTGCGGTGGCGACGGCGCTGCGAAGCATTCAGGCCTCGTCGTAGGGCGTCGGGCGGCGGCGCTTGAACCCGGCGACGGACTGGTTCTTGTGGGGGCTGGCGTTGAAGTAGCCGACGAAGTACTGCGGGAACTCGTTGGTGCTGGAGACCAGCGAGAAGGTGAGGCGGTAGGCGCGCTCGAGCTCGGTGTGGGACCCGGTGAGGATGAGGTCCTGGATGACAAAGCAGGGGTTAGCGCCACAACACCCCGCCGCCGCACAACGAACCAACCTGGGTCGGGGGCGGTGCGCCCGTGGTGACGGGGACGGGCTCGGGGTCGACGTTGATCTGGATGTGGTAGGTCTCGTCGTCGATGACGGTCTCGTGCGGGGTCTGGAAGGTGGTCTGGGTGCCGATCATGGCCGGGATGACGCTGGAGAGCATCGTCTCCGTGTTGATGATGGGGATGGCGCGGAGCGAGCTGTGGGCGGCGGACTTCCAGAAGTCGTTGGAGAAGACCAGGAGCTGCAGGGAGTTGGTGGCGATGGCCATCTCCAGCAGGCTGCAGGCCCAGTCCTTGCGGGGCTCGGCGCCTGCGGGGTGAGGGATATTGAGCAGCGCGTTGCGCGACGATGAGCAATAAAAGAAACCACCAACCTGGCTTGGCGGTGTGGTTGGTGTACTTGAGCATGACGGACATCGGGACGTCGATGATCTCGCCCGAGCCCCAGTTGGCGATCTGCACCATGGGGAACTCGGCGCCCGGGATGTCGTCGTTGATGATGGCCTTGTGGTGCACGAAGGTGTGGAAGACCACCTGCTCGGGGATGAGGTCCCGGGCGATGAGCGGGTGCGTCTGCTGCATCTTGAGCTCCTGCATGCGGGCGTCGGCGAGGGTGCACTGGAAGCGGTCCAGATCGCCGAGGCACGAGTAGAGGCTGAAGTCGCACGGCTTGACGTCGGTGATCTTGGCCGCCGAGCCCTTGGAGGCGACCTCGCCGCTCTTGGGCCCGATCTGGATCTCGCAGAGCGTGAACTCCTCGATGGAGTCCATGTGGAGCTTGTCCTTCACCTCGCGGACGCGCTGCTCGTCGAGCCAGAACAGGAGGGTGTTGCCCGTTTGCAGCTCCCACGTCATGTCCTCGACGCGCGGCCCCTTCTCCATGTTGCTCGCGACCTTCTCGTACGCCCACATGCGCATGGTGGGGCCGTTGGTCGAGCTCACCAGCTCCGACAGGCGCTTGGCGCCGATGGTCTTGGTGTTTTGCTTGTACGGCACGGCGCCCCAGCCGGCGGTCAGCGCGCGCACCAGCGTGAAGCGCGTGGGGATCTTTTTGTTGCCCTTGTAGGCGTCCTTGTCGAAGGAGATGGTCGTGTGGTTGATGGCGAGGAACTTGGCGTTCTTGGCCTCCTCGACGGCCGAGGTGAAGGCGGAGCGGGATTTGATGCGGAAGTCTTGCATGGTAGTGGCGAATGGGAGCGATCGGGTCTCTTCTGGTTTTTTTATTTTTTTTTATGGAGGGGCTTCCGAAGACCGCCCGCCACGTGTCGACACCACGACAAAACAATGTGCAGCAAGCGCGTTCGCTTTGGATTCATGTACACGGGCCCCTCCTTCACCAGGGACCTGCTCCCCGCGCTTGACCTGCGCACGTTCGAGAGCATCGACAACGACGGCGCCGACCACCGCCGGGTGGTCATCACGGTGAGCCGATCGATCCCGACGGCGTTCGTTGCCGCCTCCATCGACGCCTTCAACGCCGGCCTCGCCGACGCCTCGCAGGGCGTGGCGCTGGTTCCCTACGACGGAGCCGACATCGTCACGTTCGCCAAGTCGCAGAGCCTCGAGCAGCACTCCTTCTACGCGCCGTTCGAGGCGAAGGGGGACGGGTACAGCGCCTGGAGCGCCGACGGCGACATGAGCAAGCGGCTTGCGAACGAGCTGGCGGTGGACATGTGCGGGGCGCAGGAGCGCGTCGAGGGGAAGCGCGCGCCACAGGTTGGTGGGGTGATTCGAGCGACGTTTGCGGCGTTCTGTTTTAATAACCATATGGGTGGTGCGCAGAAGAAGAAGGAGGACGCCGTTCCCTCGTCTCCGCGCAAGCGGAGGAGCGCGGAGAAGGCCGGCTGTCCACCCACCAAGCAGAGAAGGGCGAACGCGGAGAAGGTCTACAGCCCGTTGGCGGCGTCTTACGCCATGCTGCTGCACGAGACCCACAAAGATGCCATGCAAGCCAAGAACCACACGATCAAGCTGCTCGAGAGCATGCTGGCGGCGAAAAACAAGACCGACCCGTGATATCATACGCAAACCGCCAGCCAGGGACGACACGATATTATGCGCGGCGCCTTCGTGATGGTGGTGTACTCCGCGCTGGTGCTGCTGTCGTGCGGGTGCATGATCCTGGACGCGTGCCTGTGCCACGCCGTGATCGTGCCCATCATCGACAGCGAGCTGGCGTATGCGTACTTGCTCACGGTCGGGCTGATGATGACGAGCCTGTCGCTGGGGGTTCTCGCCCAGTGCGGGGTCGAGTACTGCGCGATCGTCACGGCGAAGCGGTCGCGGCGTCATCAGTGCAGGAGACTGAACTGGATCATCTGCGCGAACTGCTGGTCGTGCATCTGAAAGTGAATGTGTATGAACCCGCGCCGCTGCTCGTCCCACTGCGCGCTGAAGCTGTGCCCCGGGTCCTGCTCGCCCACCTTGAACCACGGGGAGGGGGGGTACAGCGCGATGGTGCCGCTGCCGGTGTAGAGGAGCGAGACCATGCGGATCTCCGCGCCCTGCTCGAACCGCGGCATCTGCCGCAGGTCGAACCCGGGGACGTCGAAGACGATGTGGTCCATGACGGCCACCGGCACCGTCGGCAGCACGCACGACCCGCCGACGGACTCGACGCGAATCCTGAGCGAGAACACGTTCGCCGACATCGACTGTGCGACGGCGCGGTCGGCCTCCTCCCGCTCCCGCGCGTCCTTCCGCCGCTCCCGCCGCACCCGCGCCGCCAGGGAGTAGCGCCACTCCTTGGGCAGCTGCGACATCACCAACCGGGCGCTGCTGCTGCCCGCGCGGCAGACGGGGCACGCGGTGCTGTGGTTTCGCGCCCAGTGGTACACGAGCGCCATGGCGTGGAACGTGTGACCGCACGCGGTGGTGATGGCCTTGCGCGACGGGTGCTCCGCGTCAAAGGGGCGCGGCATCCAGTCCAGAACGGCGTCTCGGATCGGTTCCTGCATGATTGGACACTCCGCGTCGGTCGCCGGCTCGTGGACCTGCACGCAGAAGTTGTGCCGGCTGGGCTTCACAGCGATTTGAAACGTGGCCATGGGTGGCGCGACCGTTGTATGATATACATGATGGGACGAATTGTCGTGTTTGGCGCATGCTGGGTTTTTTTTATTGGGGTATTTAGGAGGCTCGCCCCTCCCCTCTGTATGACGCGGTCGTGGTTGCTGTGCCTTGCCCTGCCGCTCGCCGCCTTCTCGTGTCCCTGCCCCTCGAACGAGATCTGCCTGCGCAACCGGACGTGCCACTGCCCGTTCTTTCGGCTGGGGGGCGCGTGCGTGCCGCGGCGTTTTCAGACGACCGTCAACACCACCCTCGAGTCCCTGTACGCGGCGCGACACCTGCTGGGGCAGTCGCCCATGCTGCTAACCATCGACTCCACCAACTACGAGGCGATGCAGGCGCTCGGCGCCACCATGGCCAGCGTGGGCACCGTGGTCACCAGCGCGGTGGTGGACTCGCTCGACGCGCTCGTGGGCGGGGAGCCCAGCGCCACCATGGAGGTGTCCGCCATGGCGCTGGTCGGGACCAAGGTCCAGCTGACGGTGACGTATCGCCTCCCCGACGCCGACTTCTTCTTCTTCTACATGCACTTCGGCTCGTCCGCGCCGCCCTGCCCACCCTTCGACGCCATCGACTCGTGCTGCCGAGGTGTGTCAACAGTTCACCCAAACCCGTTTGGTAGTGTTTACTGACTTTTCAAAAGCAGGGGCGATGGGCCCGGAGTTCCGCACCGCGGGCGTCGACTGCAGCACGGACCCGATCCCGCAGCTGGACGCGTTCGTGCGCGCGTGGGGCGGCGAGCACGCGGGCGCCGGGCGGTTCACTATGAGCATCGACCTGGCGCAGATTCCCTCTGTTGTGCAGCAGGTGTATCGCTTCGGGGTCGGGATGGTGGTGTTCGGCCGCCTGGCCCAGAACACGGAGTCGCGGGTCGAGGTCCAGGTCAAGCCAGGCCTGACCGTGGCGTCCAGCGGCTTCTTCCAGTACTCGTTCGTCGAGAGCGTGCACCTGCAGCTCGAGGCCTACGGCCCGCTCGTGTTCGCGCGCATGGTCGTCAAGGCCTCCGGCGTGACGTCGGTCGACAGCCTGCGGTACGCGATCTCCGACGGCGGCGAGTTCCTGCTGCCGAGCTGCGCCTCCAGGCGGTACTCGCAGTGCGGGCAGACCGCCATCGGCTGCGACGTGGTGATGGACGCGGACTTTGTGGAGGTGGTGGTGCCGCTGAGCAACATCACCGCCCTTCCCCAGACCGTGCTGGTGTACGCGCTGCTGACCAAGGGCTCCTCGCTCACCCGCGTGCTCGCCAAGACCGACGGCACCGTCCTGCAGCACTGCCGCGCGCCCGTCGACGTCAACGCCCACACCAAGGACTCGTTCTACCTGGAGGTCCTCCAGCGCGGGCGGACGCTGTACACCGGGCCCGCGCAGCTCGTCAACCTCACCGACGTCGCGCTCCTCACGCTGCGCCTGCACCCGCTCGTCAACGACACCACCTTCCGGTTCGACAACGTCTCGGTGGTTTACTCGCTCGTGCCCGCGGAGCAGATCACGGCCCTCATGGCGCCGAGCGGCCGCGTCACCCCCGAGCTCGAGGCCCTCTGCGAGGGCGGGAGCGTCTGCCTCATCGAGACGCTTCTTCGGCGCGGGGTGTGCCAGAGCGCCGCCAAGTGCGAGTGGCAGGGCACCGACCTCGTGGTCATGCCGCTGTACCCTTGGAAGGGGACGGCGCTGGCGGGCGGCGCCTTCACCGTGATGGCGTGCGAGATCACCGAGGGCTTCGTGGCGGGCGTGCTTCCGAGGAGGCGGCTGCTGGGGGGGTTGCTGGATCGGTTTTTTCGCTGAGCCAGTATATAAAAAGACCCGCGGGACACCCCAGACCAGGCGGCCGGGCAGCTGGTCGCATAGCACACGTCACGCACACACTCGACGCCTGTAATACACGCCTAGCCCACAATATATTGTACTGAGTATACGGTTTAACCTAAACTATACCACTCTGATGGTGACAGGCGCACGCTCATACTCTGGCCCTTAGGGATTCGTGTTGGGGTTGGGTGTACGTTTTTTTTTGTTTTGCAGGAAAAGGAGCAGCGGCGCGTGCAGGTGAGTGGGGTGTGCTGACAGCAGGTGGCGCGCAGGTGAGTCGTCGTCCGGTAAGGGGTGGGGTAACCAGTGTTTGAGGGGGTGTAGAGGGCATGGGCGGTAAAATGGGGCGGGGTGTGTATATTACAATGGTGGTTGCAAACAGCGAGGGAATACTTGGTGGTTACAATCAGCGAGGGAATACTAAGCACGCCAATACTGAGTAATTTTACCAAATGTAACATGGGACGGGATGGTGCATGTTGCAGTACGATGCCCACACACAGCGAGGGAGCGTTGCGATGTATGTGTGAATTGCAACACACGGCGGGATATATTGCAAGGGCAGTGGCACTTTCAGCGAGAGACACTGCAAATTCAAGCAGCAATTCGCCATTTTCCAGCGGCTTTTCGTTTACAATGATCCGATGTTACAACTGAATTGTTTGAGGCAGGGGGGGCGGCGGCCACCTCTTCAAAATAAAAAAAGTAAGTTTTTTTTTGGTCGCTTCCAAAATGCCCCTCTGCGACGATGCACAACTTCGCACAGCCCTGGCCGCCGGGTGCTTTGCCGATGTATTTGACACGCTGTTCGCGCGAGGTGGATTCGCTCGCAACTACACCGAGCCGCACGGGGAGTCGGACTGCCATCGGTTTCTCGCCGAATTCGAGACCCCCCACAACGACCTTCTCATGCAATCCGTCTGCGCCTGCCGCTTGATGGAGCTTCTTCCCAACCCATGCCACGCGATTCTCCTTCTACTTCCATGCAGGTCGGATCTCCCCCTCTCTGTGAACACGTGGAAACTCGCTCAGCGGTGCTGCATGCGTGTGTTTGACATGGAGGTGCTGGTGCGGTCGATGCGGATTTTTTGCTCGAAAAAAGGCGGGGTCGTATGGGAGGAGTTCAAAGAGTCGGCGATACACACGCGTCGGACGCGGCAGGAGTGGGTTCGATTCGCCGGTGACCGGTGCAGGGACCTTTTCGTGCTGACCAGCTGGTGCCGCGAGTGCGGCCGCGACCCGTCCTCGCTCCCCACCGGCGCCACAATGCTCGAGGCAATCACGCTGGAGGCGCAGAAGGAGGTGCGCGCCATGCATGCCAGTGTTCTCGAAAAGCACGAGCAGGCGCTTCTGCGCGAGAAGGCCCGGGCGCGGGAGCTGAAGCACGATGGGAAGAAACCCCCCGCGGCTCGGCGCGCCTTCGGAAAACGGGAGGCGGAGTCCATCATGGCCGGCACGGAGACGGAGAAGGGGGTGCTGGTGCACGTTGTGCGAAAGCTGTCGCAGGTCCTCGAGCGGCGAAAGATCATGCGGATCGGACCCGACCTCGCGGGCATAATCGGCGCCCTGAGCCGTGCGCACCCCCTGATCAAGTGGAGCCTCCGAGCGGTGGCGCACAAGGCCGCCGCGCGCTGCTCCACCTTCGTCACCGAGCGCAAGCTCCGGCGCCATCACTGGGACCTCCGATGCAGCAGCGCGTTGCGCAGGCTCGAGGAGATGGTGTGATTAAAAAAAGAAACACCGCGCCCATACGTGCACACGCCCCGCGCGGTGTCAACACCATGCGCGTCGTCGACATGTCGAGGCACACCATCATCAAGTGCGGGGTGGACTGGCCGTTCGACGCCACGCCCAACTGCAAGCGGATGATCTCACAGCTCGAGCGGAACGAGGCGCTCGTCACGTGGCTGCAGCCGAGCGACGGCGCGGTGAAGGACCAGTTCCCCGCGATTCGCATTCGCGACAGCTACTACACGATGAGCCTTCGCATGATGAAGGCGGTGTGGCGGCACGTCCGCCTGAAGAAGAACTTCATCAACCGCGAGATCGTACCGCACGTGGGCGTGAAGCTCCGCATCCCGGAGGTGCTGCTGGTGGAGAAGATGCGGACGCAGCAGCGCTTCAATGTGGGTGATGCGTTGTTGTTTTGCGCGCGCGCGTATTTTAACGCGGCCCGCCCGCGCAGGTCATGCGGGAGGCGTCGTACGGTCGGACCCACAAGGCGGTCGTTCGCAAGCGCATGGACGAGGTCGTCGCCCAGTGCATACTCCCGGCGGCGTGCCCGGACGCGGTGACGCACTTCGCCGTCCAGGAGGACGAGTCGCTCGCGTCGATCGTGGACCAGCTCAAGCGCGACTGCCCGCGGTGGTGCAGGAACAAGGACCAGCTCATGTGCAGGGTCGCCACGCTGCTTGGATCCAATCACGGAGCGGGGGCGATATCCGATTCGGCGGCGGGGCGCGACGACCCAGAGCTCGCAACCCTCGGCGTGTGAGCCAAACTGGCGCTGCCGGCGCGGATCGCGGTCTCTACGTCGTGAATGGCCCGCACCATCTCCACCCGGGTGCCGTGCAGCACCCTGGGGATGTAGCCCTGGCGCGTGAACGCCCCGTGGTTGGTGGACTTTGCGGTGTTGGTCGTGTTGGTCGTCACCACGGGCCAGGAGAACCCGGGGAGCAGCTGCGACTGCTTGGCCGTCGCGTAGTACCTGCTCTTTCGCGCGTTGTACGCGGCCACCTCCGCCTGCAGGCGCTCGCGGATCTCGTCGCCGCCGATGCCTTTTGGCGCCACCGTTCCGACGTTCTGGAACAGCTCGGCGGCCGGGTGCTGGACGTCGCCCCCGCCCAGCAGCGGATTGTCCTGGATGGCGTCCAGCAGGGCGGTGGCGGTGACGATCCCGTACGTGACGTACAGCGAGTTCCTCCACAGCGACGCCACGGTCTCCTTGGCATTCCTGCCGCTGGGGACCTCGTCGTGCAGGACGTGGTTGATGCGCGTCTCCAGGGTCGCCTCGGTCTCGTCGGTTGCGACCCCGGGCTGCGAGATGAACAGGTGGTTCTCGTTGCTGAGGTTGATGGCCCCCGTCGCCACGTAGTAGGAGGGGAAATCGGCCACGCAGGAGTGCTGGGGTCGCGTGGGCCCGATGGCGATGGGCAGCGTGTTGTCGGTCCTGACCGTGGTGGGCGTCGGCGCGATGAAGCTGTCGAACGCGCTGTCCTCCCTCGACGTGGCGTTCGCCTGATTTCGGAGATTGCTGGTGATCGCTGGCGCGTCCTGGGCGAAGAACTGGGCGAGCAGCAGGGCGGTCTGCGCCGGCGGCGGGTCTGGAGCCGCGACTCCGTCCACTCGTCGGTTGGTGGCCGCGTAGAAGAGGAGGGACTTCAGGAGCTTGTGCAACTGCGCTGCCGACTTGCAGATGTCCACCATGAGCGTGGAGCTGTTGTAGTCGTGAATGGCCATGGGCACCGCCTTGTCCCGCCACGGGTCGTTGCCGTCCACCGGCACCTCCGTGTACGGCGACGACGAGAGCACCTTCTGCAAAAAGAAGGTGTACTTGGCCAGGTTGCCGTTCGTCGCCATCGCCTGGACGTGGGTCTCCGCGTACATGTCGCCCCACTTCTTCGCGCTGTCGTAGATGTGGAAGGTGCTGGTGACCCCGGCGAACAGCTTGAGGTGGAGGTGGGTGTACTGGAGTCTGGTGGACTCGAACAGTGCATTCAGGTCCGATGGGCTAGCGAGTGCGAAGAACATCGCGGGCTGGTCCCTCGTGAACATCTCCAGCATCCGCGCGTACATGACAACCAGGGGTGTCTTCCTGTCTCTGTAATGCAGGGCGTCCCCTGCAGCTCTGCTCTCGTTCAGCATCAGGTTGGCCGTCGCCCCCGCGTCGTGCAGCGCCTTCAATGCAGCCAGCCGGCGTGCAGCATCGCCCGCCTTCGCCAGCGCCGCGCCGACGTGCCTGTACTCCAGGAGATCCGCCGGCCCCGGCAGTCTGGCCATCGCCGCCTCGATTTTTGCGACCCTATCCCTCCCCTTCTTGGACGTCATGCTGTTGGCGACGATGAGCACGAGGTGCCACTCGAGGTAGTAGTACAGCAGCACGACCGCGGCCGCCGCGTTTGTCTCCTTGATCTCCCTCTCGACGAGGTTCTCGTGCTCGTCGCCCGCCGGCGCGTTTCTGTACGTCTTGAAGTCCTTCTGCACGATGCGCGGGAGCGGGCGCTTGAACGGATCGAGCTGCTTCTCGAGCGCGAACCACACGAGCTGCTTGACCCCCGGGTCGATGATGGCCGACGCCTGCAGCGATCTAACGGGGGTCTCGGTGTGGTCGGCCCACGCGCGGAGGCCGTCTATCCTGTGGAACGCCTGCTCAAACGCGGTTGCGACGCACGCGGGGTCGTGGCGAACGATCAGTGGGTCGCTTGCAAGGGCGATGGCCACGCGCAGCTGCGAAACGACGTCGTCCATCAGCATGGTTGCCCTGCGGGCGCGCACGATGTTTATATACTGGCGTGTGCCTAATCGTCCCACTCGACCGCGCCGGCGTCGCCCAGGCGGAACCCGTACTCGCGGATGTCCTCGGGCGGCGCGAACCGGGTCCAGTACGCCATGAGGAAGTTGATGTTCCGGAGCGTGCAGGCGACGCGGCCGTCGGTGGGGACGAGGTTCTTGGTGCGCTCGCCGAGCTTGGAGGCCTGGATCTGCTGGTGGATGCTCCTGCGCGAGAAGGGGTCGACGTGCTTGGGGAACTTCTCCGCGTACAGCAGCTCCACGAGCCGCTTGCCCTGGGAGACGTCGATGTGCAGCTGGTCCTGCTCCATGGCGAAGGTCTGCACCACGACGGGCAGGGCCGCCCACATGGTGGACGGGCTGACCAGCGGGAGGTTGCGGGTGAAGTCGGTGCCCGCCAGCCCCAGCAGCGTGATGAAGAGCTGCACCTCGCAGCCCTCCTGCATCCTGCCGCGGCCGGCGACGCGGAACGCGCTCGTCAGGATGGAGTGCAGGCGGTCGATGTCGATGAACTCGGGCGCGTCGTCGCGCCAGCCCTTGAGGATGGTGATCGGGTGGCTGACGCCGATGGTCTTGAGCCCCATCGAGATGGGGATGTAGTCGCCGTCGGTGGCCTCGAGCAGCATGGGGCGCGCGAGGTGCTGCATCCACTGGGCGAACTTGATGTCCGCCTCGCCGACCTTGGCGCCCGGCAGCTCGACCGCGGAGATGGTGGGCTCGCCCTCCTCGCCGTACTCGTAGCGCACCACCTCCTCCCAGTCGGTGATGAGCGTGCAGCCGGCGGGCGGGTTCACGAGCCGGGGCACGTTGTCGACGACGAGGCGTATGACCTTGTGCTTGAAGTGGGCGTTCATGATCGCCTCCTTCCACGCGGGCACGGCGTCGGGGAGGGTGTCGGTCTCGTGGAACTCGATGATGCTCACCCCCGAGCGCCGCTTGAGCTGCGTGATGGCCTTGGCGCGGGGCACGTGCCGCTTGTCGTCGAAGGCCAGCACCACCGTCCTGCAGCCGAACTCGCGGAAGTGGCGCATCACGACGGACGTGAACTGCGAGTAGAGGAAGTGGCTCCAGGTCTGCACGGACTCCGACTTCATCAGCTTGATCTGCCCGTCGATGAACGAGGCCTCGGTGGCGTTCTGCGGCTCGCGCGTGAACGCGTCGCTGGCCTCCTGCCGCATGAGGGTCATCCATTGCGTGTGGATCGTCATTGGGTAGTATAAAAGAATCGGCGGCGCGCGCTGGGAAATGGATCCTTGCTTCAGGGCCGGGCTGCTGAAGGAAATCAGCGAGATTCGCGCGATGCTGACGGCCCTTAGAGTCACGGAGACGCAGGGGATGGCGCTGGGACCGACGGGGATTCGGACGGTGTACTTGTTCTGAGGAGGGCGGCGGGTTTTTTTTTGTTTATTTTTTTCAAACCATGTCGTTCAGGAAGAACATCATCGGGTTGTTCGCCGCCTCCTGCTGCAGCGCGGCGAGCTTCGTAGACGTCGCCTCCAGCTCCTGCTCCAGAACGATGGTGCGCTCCTGCGCCTGACGGAGGTGGCTCTCGAGCTCGCACACGTAGGCGGCTCTGGCGTCGCGCGACTGCTTGGCCGACAGGCGGTTGCGCTCCTTCCGCGTTTCAGCGGAGATGGCGCGCCCTGTTTTACTGGGCGGCGAGGCGTCGGTTGATCTCGGCGCAGCACCCTTCAATCTCCTGCGCGATGGATTCGAGGTCGTCTTCGTACTCGAGCCACTGCGCCCTGGCTTCGCCGCGAACATGCCTCACGATCTGCAGCGGGTCGTCGACCGAGTCGGGGATGTCACAATCCTGCAGCGACAGGCTTTCCGGCGGGGGGATAAGGCCGTCGCAGTAGTTCTCCTGTGCGTTCGCCTGAAGGGTGTACTGGATGCAGCTGTGTACGATGCTGGCCTGGTCGAGGAGGAGCTGGTGGTCCATGCGATTGTTTTTAAATGAGGGCCTGCGAAAAAAAAAATAAAAAAAACCAGACACGAATAAAAACCCCTCCTCCCCTCCCTTGGGAATCAAAGCACCACACCTGTGTAAAAAAAAGGGACGATGAGCAGCGACGACGAGCGGGGCGACGGTGCTAGCAGCGCGGGCGCGGACGACGCGGAGATGGGCGGGCTCATGGACGAGCTGGAGTTCCTGGCGATGCGCGGCGAGGTGAACCGAACGCGATGGCTGGAGTTCCCGCGGCACTTCATCACCCCCGCCAAGATGTGCTCGGTGAACAAGTACGTGCAGTGCGTGGACGAGACGTTCCTGCATCACAGCATGCACCACGTGTCGACGGGGCCGGAGTACGTGCTGGTGGGGCTGGACAGCCCGTCGCTGCCGGCGCACATGTTTCAGTGGATCTGGGCGATAACGCAGATCAACATGATGCAGCAGTACACCAACTGCGTGGTGCCCGTGCAGGGGAGCACGCGGGTGACGTACGCGAAGAAGGGGAAGGACATCGTGGCGACGAACCTGAAGCGGCGGCTGGCCGTGTCGCGGGGATGGCGCATGGACGACACGCTGATGCTGGACGCGTGGTTCGACGACATGCCGGCGCAGAAGAGCGTGATGGCGGAGGCGATCGAGCAGATGCGGCAGAACGACCACCACTACGCCGACATCGAGCCGATCCAGCTGCTGTGGTGCGTGGTGCCGCTGGCGTACCAGTCCAACCAGGGGGCGCAGCGCCGGATCGCGCACGTGCTCAAGACGATCCCGGCGCCGGGGTTCGACCTGATGCGGTGCCTGGTGAACCTGGACCTGAAGCGGGACCAGAAGCTGAAGAACGGCGTGCCCGTGTCGGCGGTGCTCCAGGCGATCACGGAGGTGCTCAACTACGAGTGCAACCGCAACCTCAAGATCAGCGGGTGCTTCGGGCGGTCCCACCCGCTGCCGCACCCGATGACGGTGCTGGAGGACGCGGAGTCGCCGATGAACCCGGCGGTGGTGCTGTCGCCGTTTCTGGTGATGCGGAAGATCGCGCTGCAGCTGTCCATCTCCGGCGTGACGGAGCTGGTGATCGAGGGCTTCCCCAAGACGGACACCCTGGAGCAGCGAACGGCGTGCTTCGAGTACTGGGCGGAGGCGCAGCGGCGCTACCGGCAGCAGCTGGTGCGCTGGCACCGGGCGGTGGGGGAGGCGCTGAAGCCCGAGATCGCGGCGGGCAAGCTCGCGCCGCCCACCAAGATCGCCGAGACGCGGCTGCCGGCGCTGCTGATGAGCTCGGACGACGAGAGCATGGACGGGCTGTTCAGCAACATGACCATGACCTTCAACCTGAAGAAGTGGCTGGAGGGCGGCTGCATCATGCCGGACCGCGCGGAGATGCTGCGGATGCCGCAGCTGGCGGTCGCGACCCTCACGCCGTTCCAGTACGCCGGGGTCTGCGGCGACGACGTGGAGGAGTTCATCCGCGCGCACCTGGGCGACCAGTGCGTGAACGTGGACGAGACGGAGCTGAACCTGCGCTACTCGCTGGACAACGGCTCCTGGGGGGACATGCCCCACGGCGGGATGTACCGCTCGGCGCGCGAGTCGCTCAAGACCTCCATCAAGACCCTCACCATGGGGGACGCCGACGTGTCCAAGCGCGTGCAGACGTACCAGAACTACCTCCGCGCCCAGAGCACCATCCACTCCCAGGCGGTGCTGGTGGACCTCATGATGTCGGACCGCGTGCTGCACTGCGCGCAGTGCCTGGACCGCCTCAGCGGCAGGATGAACGCCGGCGTCCGGGGCGCGCTCGCACGGGAGCTGGGGGGCGCCGAGGCGGCGCGGCAGCGGTCCGCGTTCGAGGCCTACCCCGACAGCCGGTACTACGTGCGGATGCTCCACGTCCTGGGCTTCAACAACCGCTACATCCGCGCCAACGCCGTCAACCTCACGACCCTCTTCTCGTTCCTGATCAGCGACGTCCTCACCCACCTGGGGGCGCACCACGAGACCTGGAACTGGATGATGTACACCGTGCAGGTGATGGGCGGCGCCGGCCACCTCCGGGCGATGACCGACGACCACAGCAACAAGACCCCCGTGATCTTCACCTCCAAGCCCAACTCGGTGGGGTTCAACGCGGTCATCACCAAGGCCTTCAAGGCCCTCGCCACCCTGGTGTCGGAGCTGCTGCCGGACCTCACCAGCGAGTTCCTGGAGCCCATGCGGTTCATGAAGCTCGACCGCACGACGCGCGCCGGGGTCGAGGGGGTCAGCTCCGTCATGTTCGTCAACGGCGTCAAGGAGAACGTCCCCAGCCGCAAGAACTTCATGCGCCCCATCATCATGGACGAGGGGTACCGCTCGATGGACGCCGCCGCGCTCAACGGCCTCGTGTGCTCGATCCCCAGGGACTCCGACGGCGGGTCCGGCAACATCCTCAAGTCCATCGACCCCGGAAAGGCGGGCGGCGCGCACCTGCAGGGTCACCAGCGCCAGCTGCCCGGGTTGAGCCCGTTCCTGGTCGGCATGACGTCCAACAGCAACCCGCACACCCCCGTCATCGGCGAGTGCATCAAGACCTTCTCCGTCGTCACCGCCATGTTCCCCGCGGGGTGAGTGGTGTCGATTTGTTGTGTCGCGCCGCTGGCTAACACCCCGCGACAGCGCGCAGGTCGGCGGCCAGCTGTCGCACCTCACGTCCGCGCGGAAGCGGAAGCTCACCGACTTCCAATCGTGCAACACCAACTCCACGTCCACCCTTCCATCGGACAAGAGCGAGCGCGAGGACCTGGCCTGGACCATGAGCGTGCTGTTCATGACGGCAAGGCAGCTGGCGCTGGTGAACAAGACGGGGCAGGTGGACTTCGAGATCAACACCGTGTGCAGGCAATTCACCGAGTGGTTCCGCAACATCGTTCACATGCACTTCCAGGCCTTCTTCGGCAGCAACCTCGTCCTCAGCTACGACCGCGTCATCGCTGGGTTTGTGACCAGGTGGTGGCCCGACCTGCCGCTATTGTTACGCACCGCACCAGCTGACGAAAAACACACAGGCAGGTCGCCACCACCTTCACCGCCACGTGCGCGCGGCACATCTGCGAGAGCGGCTCGATGGCGGAGGCCAACTGCGGGGTGCTGCTGGACATGGAGACGGCGCCGCTCACCGTGCAGTCCACCAACGTGGCGCTGAGCAACGCGCTGATTCACCTGGCGGACGGCAACCTGCTCATGGTCAACCAGTTCATACGCGACCGCATCAACACCCCGGTGATCCCCCTGGAGTTCCTCATGGAGGTGTTCGGCACCACGCCCATCGGCGCCGGCATGCCGCTGTTCGACGAGCTGTTCGGGTGGCTGGGGAACATCATACAGCAGGGGGAGCTGGAGTACAGCTGCGGGTACATCACGGTGGCCAAGCTCGGCACGGTGGAGGACTACCAGCAGAAGGAGGCGTTCCTCGAGTCCTACTTCGGCGTGGCCAAGAACAACTTCTACACCTACCTCTCCGCGATCCGCGAGTGCTCCACCAAGTCCTTCGACCTCTCCGGCTTCCTGTGCACCGACGGCTCGATGCTGGACTTCCAGCGCTTCGTGAGCCGGCTGGGCGTGGGGCACGACTTTTTCCGCAACGAGAACGGTGGGCCGCCCCCCGCGGTGTTCGAGACGTACCGGAACACGTACATGTTCACGCAGTCGCACGCGGAGCTGGCGGCGGCGGCCGGCAACGCGCAGGCCGCCGCTCCCGTGCGGGGCGGCGTGGGCAAGTGCTGGGTGTCGCTCATCCAGCACCTGTTCGTCACCGCGATCCAGGGCAACCACGAGCTCCACGCCGACAACATGTTCACCTTCGGCTCGAACCTCATGGAGTTCGTCATGAGCCGGTGCGCGCCCATCCAGGCGACCCCGGCGCAGGCCATCGTGCATGAGGTGCGTTGACCGTTCACCCAAACCCTACCAAACACAACCATAGGTTATGCTATCCTCCTAGAACGAGTGATACACGACATCTTATCATACTGTCATGGTATGGTTTGGTTGTGTTTATCAACTTTTGAAAAGCAGGTCTTCCAGCACGTGGACAACGACGTGGTGCCGCTGTGCGTGGCGACGGGGGCGCGGCCCGCCTACTTCGTGCGGAGCATCAACGACCACGGCGCCGTCAACGACGGCCTCGGCACGGAGCTCCCGCCGCTGCTGGGCGCCCACCCGATCGAGGACGTGATGCACATGGGCTCGTGGATCCAGCTCTACACGATCCTGCACTCCGGCGTCCGCCCCACCGAGTTCCGCCCGCTCCCAGGCTCCAACGGCCGCCCCCCGGAGCTCGTTCGCGGCCGCACCTACCCGCTCCTCGGTCCGTCCGCCAAGGGGCTCCGCGGCACCGTGTGCCTGTGCGCGGAGCGCCGCCGAATGGCCCGCATCACCACCACCGACGACGAGAACCCCCCGTCCGTTCGCGGCGTGGAGCTCGCCAGCTGGTTCCACGCCGTGCGCGAGCTCCAGATGATGGTCGGCCCGCTCGTGTTCCGCCACCACGCCATTTTCCGCGACGCCGCACGCGGCGCCGTCTGGGTCTCCTCGTGCGACGCGACCAAGGCCCCGGGCGTCTGCGACAACGGGCACGCGTTCCAGACCCTGCCGGGCGCCCCCGCGGAGCCGCTGCAGTTCCTCGACACCGAGGGGTGCTACACCCTCCGCCGCGCACCAGGTTGGCGGGTCATTACGGTGATGCGGGTGTGGTTTGTGGTTGTGACTGTTTCTTTGTCTCAGGGGAGGTCCTTCGGGTCCCGTTCGAGATCGCCCACGAGAGGCTGCTCCCGCTCGGCACCTTCCTGCTGGTCAAGACCTCCGTGCTCGGCGCCTTCGGCTTCGCCGCCAACCGCATCTGGCTCAGGGTGAGCGTGCGCTACCCGGACGAGGGCGTCGTCGGCGACGAGGTCCACCCGCACAAGGTCTACTTCACCCTCAAGGTCCGCGAGCGCAGCGGCTTCGCGATCCGCGTCGCGTGCGCGGACCCGGCGGACTGCTGCGTCATGGACGAGCACCCCGAGATCACGCAGAGCACCTTTTCGCTCGAGGCCATCGTGCAACCGCCCCATGTGCGGGATGCGGTATAAATCGCGGGTGCGGGGGGTGTGGTGTGATGAAGCCGCCCGATAGCGTTGCCATTGTCGTTGAGGAGGAGGAGGAGGCCGGGGAATCGTGCGGCACGAGCGTGGGGAGGGGGTGTGCGTGGTGCATGATCAATAACGTCGACATCCCCATGTTCTTTATATCCATCATCGTGCTGTACCTCTCCGTGCGCACCTGCCTGTACTGCGTCATGGTGGTCGGCATCGTCAGCGCGCTCCTGTGCTCGCGGTTTCGCCTCCTCAACGGCACGCTGTGGGCGAGTCTGATCGTCCTGTGGACCCACGACTGGAGCCTCACGTTCGGAAGCCTCGACGTCCGCTGGTCGCAGCACACGCTGTGATCTATAAAAACGAACCGGCCTCCCACCCGTCATATGGGCGTCGTGTTCAGCGACAAGCGCATCACCGCCGCGTTGCTCTGCGTGTGGATGGTTGTTATCCTGGTGATCTTCGCCTACATGGGCGTGTTCCGCGCCTCCGCGTTCTTCAACATAGGGCCCAGCCCCACCCTCCACTTCATGTCCGTCAACGTCGACACCTGGGCCGAGTGGTGCCTGCTGGCGGGGTTCTGCTTCGTCGACTCCATGGTCAAGACCTTCGGCCACGACTCCATCGTCATCTGGAGCATCCACACCGTCTGCGATCCCAAGTGCGTCGACCTCCCGTACCCCAAGTGGGTGTGCATGGCCATCATAGAGATGTACTATGTCTACATCTACGTGTCGGGCGTGTTCAAGTTCTTCATCAGCCTCTCGCAGATCGACTTCGTCGTCATCAACCACCTCTCCGACCTGCTCATGAAGGGATACACCTACTCCAGCTACATGTACGCCAAGAAATACAACGGGGTCGTCAAGGGCGGTGATATTGAGAAGCAGGAGCTCATCGAGAGGAGAGCCGACGGGTGAAAAAAAAACTGCATCGAACCGTCCCACACACACACCGACCCGCCCGGCGCTCACACACATGCGCCTCGCCGTCCTGCGCGTCAAGGACGCCCGCACGCTCGTCGTCAAGGAACCCGACTCGCCCGTGGTGCTGCTGCTCCGCGTGGACGACGACCTCTCCCCCGGCCAGCTCCGCTGCCTGTGCGTGGCCACGCCGTTCGCGCCGGTGATGGCCGACGGCGAGATCGGCGCGTGGAGCCCCGGCGCGCAGGCGTTCGAGGGCGCGATCGCGAGCGTCGAGATGGCGTCCCGAGGAGCACCCGCCGCCGTGGCATCGAGGAGGGGGAGGGCGTCGCTAGTGAAGAGGAAGCGCGGAGGGGGGGTCGTCGAGTTTCATTAATAAACAGCCTTCTCGCGCTAGTTGGTCTTCTTGTTGTGCACCGCGTTCCACCCCCGGATCCTGCAGTCGTGGCGGGCCCCCTTCCTCACGATCGAGACCTCGTGGATCTCCTTCCCCCCGCCCGTCAGCGTCCCGTCGGCGGAGTGCTGCATCACGCAGCTGTACCCCAGCGACAGCTCCGGGCAGCGCCCCGACATGACGAAGCCCTGGGCACACATGGACTCGATCGATGTGTCCTCGAGCCGCAGCACGCAGTCGAGGCGGTTGCCGTACTTCCACGCGGAGACGATCTCCCCCACCTTGTCGCCGCGGTGCTCGATCTTGACGGGCTTGCCGACGAGCGCGTTGGTTTTGATGAGGCTGTCGAGGTCCTGCTCCCTGAGATAAACGCCCGTGTGCGAGTTGGGCTCGCCGTCGGGGTTCACGGTACCGTGTACGAGAACGTGCATTCTTGGCGGCGGCCGGTGATTATATACGGCGGACGCGCCCAATGCCCATGCTGATGGCGCCGTGGCTGTGCATGGCGATCATGGTGGTGGTGGTGATGGCGGTGAGCATCCCCCGGGGGCTGAGCGCGGTATTTTTGGCGCTGTTCTGCCTGGTGGCGCTGTGGCAGGTGGAGTCCGTGACGACGCAGAGGGCGGAGGCAGGGAAGAACACGGATCCAATGGCCGTGTGGTGGCGGAGGGTGATGGCCCATAAATAAAATGGCCAGGCATTCGCACCGCGCCGTATATAAATCCGCTCGCGCGCGCGACCAGCAAGCCACCTCGCGATGCGCTTCACGGTGATAATCTCCAACTCGCGGATTCCGATGATGCAAACCTTCAACGGCACCAACGCCGACCTTGGCGCGGCCCTCGACGACGGCAGCTCGACGATACAGACGGGTGCCACGCTCGAGTCGACGAACCTCGCCTACCACCAGGCGCCCGCCGGGGTCGGGATCCTGGCCAAATGCCCCGGGGGGTGGTGGTTTTACTCCCCCGGCGTGGGGCAGGAGTACTTTGCCATCAAGGACGGCACCAACGACATGCGCACCACCATCGCCGACCCCACCCGTCTGGACATCATCCGCGTGGTGATCAGGGACTACAAGAAGAACCACCCCACGCCCAGCCCGGCGATCGAGGACATCGGCGCCGTGCTGGCCACCGCCATTAAGGCAGCGGCAGCGCCGGTGATGCACCCGATGGAGACCTGGATGAAGGAGATGAACGAGAAGATGGTGGCCCAGCACCAGATGATGATGCAGCAGATGATGGTGGTGGCTCGGCCGGAACCCGGGCCACCTGCGGTGG
>Ga0247834_1002649_pt1 | contig 26353 bp, 20 predicted proteins | sample LaCruzMarch2015__8_FD_187118 | JGI IMG/M metagenome (GOLD analysis project Ga0247834, IMG submission 187118) | Freshwater microbial communities from meromictic Lake La Cruz, Castile-La Mancha, Spain - LaCruzMarch2015_12m | ecosystem: Environmental > Aquatic > Freshwater > Lake | place: Spain...
AGTTGCGGGAAGCGAAACGTTTACGTAATTAGGTGATACATACCCATGCAACCAAACCCAAATAATCCGCGAGAGGCGAGAGATGCACGAGATTCTTTATCTAGAGGCATAAAAACAACAGCCAGCAGTGAGGATGCACGAGATTCTAGCAGGCATAAAAACAACAGCAAGAGGAGAACTACGATACGATAATGAGATTCGGTAAATTCACACGTGGTGACGCGGAATTCGGAATAGCATTCGATCTCGAGGCATTCTGGCAAGATCAATGTTAGCATAAATTCTTCATCACTGTTGTTGTCGATGCTGCCATGAACTACATTGTCATGCAGCAGCAATTGTCGAGGAACGACCGAAACTACGGATCTACGGCTTCGAATGAAGTAGCAACGCCCAAATCATCCAATAATGCCATCCTCTTTCCGCATAGAGACGATACTTTAATCAAAGACCTGATTTCCATCGCTAAGGCACATGAATGTTACACTCCACTCTCATCTAACAATACATCTATGACCTCCTCTGCGTGGTCGTTTTCATCTCTGAATGAGGAGTCACAAACGTCAGATGTTTTGACCCCATCTGATTGCAACGAACATGATCAGACGATTAGAAACTCAAGCAACGCTGATATTCGTTTATCCATGGTATCTAACTTTTCAGCCGCATACAATACGATTAATATCTCATTGGCACTCGCTCTTATGCAAGCTGTCCATCCACCCGAAGATCCGTCCAGTATTGAGCAGTGCAGCTCTGCTCTAATTGCAGGCATGATGTTTGGACAACTTGGCGGTGGATTATTGGGTGACTGGCTAGGACGTCATATGGGACTAGCAGTCGTAATGTGTATCCAAATTGTTGCTGCAGTAATGAGTTCATGGAGCGGTATCTTCTTCTTTGCAAACAGAGATATATACAGTGTGCTTGCATTCTGGAGATTTCTTCTTGGAGTTGGCTGTGGAGGAGTCTATCCATTAGCTGCTACTATGTCTGCCGAGTCTTCATCAGACACGGGGAACAAGGCCAAGTCCGTAGCTCTCATGTTCAGCTTTCAAGGAGTGGGTTACCTTGCAGTTTCCTTGATTGCGATGGTTCTTCTGCATATGTTCGGAGAAGAATCTGACGTAGCATGGAGATGCCTGCTTGGTATAGGATCTCTGCCTGGGTTAGTGCTGATTGGAATTCGATTACAGCTGAGAAGATCTACACTTCGATCAAGCATGGACGATCTCGAGGCGCAGGCACCGTTGTCAAGCGATACTGACAAGCCTCAAGTGCGTTTACCTCGAGCATCCTTACTTGAACAAATCAAGAGCGAGCCAAATCTGCTTCGCAAGATTATTGGTACCGCTGGATGTTGGTTCCTCTTTGATATACTTTTCTACGGCAATGCTTTATTCCAACCGGTCGTGCTCTCTGCAGCATTTGGTAAATCAGAAACTATCCATGCAACTGTTCGTGATTCAATCATCATCTCAATATTGGCTCTTCCTGGCTACTTCGTTACTGTTGTCATGGTTGGTCGGCAATGTCTGAAACGAATTCAATTGCAAGGCTTCGTTTGCATGGCAACTTTGTACTTTGCTATTGGATTGAAGTTTAATGAACTGAATCGGATCTCACTGTTGGGTCTCTATGGTATGACATACTTCTTCAGCAATTATGGACCGAATTCAACGACATTCATGCTTCCGTCGATGACATTTTCGCGTCCATGCCGATCTACTCTGAATGGGATTTGTGCCGCATGTGGAAAAACTGGTGCCTTACTTGGCTCTTACATCTTTCTACCATTAGCTTCTCAACTAGGCGATGCAAATGTGTTGATTCTGTGTGGCATGGTGTCGATGTTGTCGGCAATATTGACTTTCTCATATACAGAAGATGTTGATTCACTTGTGATTAAGACGAAAGTGGGTCGTACGCCATCGTTGGCTTATTTACAGGAGTTGCAGGTGGAAACATTCAAAGATGTACCAAAAACAGTGAGCATGCCGACGTTTTTAGATTTGAATCTACATTAGACTGATTTGGTACAGAGCAAGCTGCTTCGAGAGATTATAGAGTTTACTCTCACAAGTTGGCTTGCAACAAAAGCTTTGTAGTGAACGTTATAGTTAGGCAAAGGTAGTGCATATTAGATCTTAGAATACGTCTTTATAAACATAATCTATAGTCACACATCTGTCTAAGACAGAAACTATCATTCCGCCTCAGAGATACGCATCTTATTCTGCATGCAAAGTCAAAAATCTTTCCTCAACGAATTTCTCTTGACGCGTTTCCAGGACATACTTGACATCGTACCTGGTACAATCTTCATTGTTGCCATCCTCACCATTTGGACGGACCTTGATGATCCTTGCTACTCCACCTTGATCATTCCTACCGATCCACGTCCGATCTAGCACGTCTACAACTGTACCAACCTGAAACAATGCTGGGGAAGGTATGATGGGTGACGCTGCAGCGGATGTTGTAGCCGTGCTGGGAGCAACTGTGCTGGGAGCTGGGAGAGCCACCATTTCTTCTGTGCGTCGTTTCTTCCTCCTCTCATCTCGGGAAAGTGGGGCCTCGACAAAGTCACCCAGCTTTCGATAGCGCTTCCTTGAGAAGTTGACAGAGTCTCGAAACTCCTTACCACTTGCCACAGAGGAGTACGTGAGATAGACCACGGGGCGTACCGCATCGCTAAAGTTTCGAAGACCACGATGACCTAGACGATAGTCAAAAATTACTGGAGTCCCAGCTTTTACAATTGGAATATATGCATTCTCCTTCACAAAATTCTCATGTCCAAGATAATGTGATCCGAGACAAAACTCAGTGGGACCGTTCGCATGATTGTAATCGACCAAAGGGATAAAAACGTTTATCGCATAGCAAGGTTTGTGCACTTTTTGATTGAGATGTACACCATCCTGATGATACACCTGAGACTCGGCCCCAGGCAAAGACATGAAGCATCCCTTGTGCCTGACATGGCCGTAGTAGAAGGATACAAATATGAGGTTGGCCAGACGCTGGTTACACAAACGTAAAGTAAAGGAATGACTTACACAAGCAAGGCGTCCTCTCCGAGAATTTTATGAACGATTGGCATCCAAGCAGCTGATTTCATGTCTGTGAGGAATGCAAACTCCGGGGTATCGAACAGAGATAGCTCCATATCGTACCGCCCACGTCCACGTTCGCGGAAGACATCAAATCCATCAGCAAGCTCATGGTGCAGTGAGCGTGCCTTGACGGTATGCATCACCTTTTCGTAGTGATCGACGCATGCCGTAAAGCAACGTGCAATTTGCATCTGATTGAGACGGTAATGAGTGGACAGTACAAATTCCGGGGGTGGTTTAGTGCCAGGTTTGGCGCTCACTTTTCGGGGTACAACAAGGTCACCCTTCGACGTGTCTCCCGTTGACGCATCTGACTCCACAGGAGAAACAATTGTTGCATTCGATTCCCAGTCGGATTTGGAGTCATCAACAGCATGTAGATTGTCGGGTGCATCCAATTGCGAGTGAACGCTACTGGAGCTTGTGTTTGCCTGTATAATCGATTGAACCATCTCCGCGACTGCAGCGGAAACGACTGCAGCAATTGTTGCGTCAGAAAACACAAGACTACCACTCATCACAGCAGAGCCTTGCTGGGACGACTCTGCCATGGCTTGCGACATTTTTCGTACTCTCCCTCGAGAACTCACACCAGCCACAGCATATGGTTTTTTGGGTGCAGCAACAGGAGGCACAACAGGCAAAGCAAGGGAATAACAATCAGGACCGACTATATCGCTTTCAGCTTGATCTACCTGGACAGGAGTAAGATCATTGGTCAATTTTCGCTCCTTTCCGACAGTACTCGCCTCTGCTGCTGGTGTTGATGATGTTCCATACAAATTGTTGTTGTTGGTGTTATTATCACTATTATTTGATGATGATGATGATGATGATGATGATGATATAACCCCCCTTTTCAGTTCACGCCGACGTCTATCACGTTCTCTCCGTTTTCGTTTCCTGTCCTCATCACTTAGTTTCACTCTCTTACCACCACCAGTAGTACCGGTAGTAGCAGTACCAGAAGAAGTAGTAGATGGAAAATTAAGTACAGGAGAAATAGTAGCGGAAGAAAGCTCAACAGAAGCAGAAATCTCATCCTCCCCACAAAGTACTTCGGCACTCATTTTGTCGTTCTCTTCCTTTTTGACCTCATCACTTGAGTGTTCTTCCCCCTCCATCTTGACCACATCTAAAACTTTAACACCGCTATCTTCTTCTACGTCATCTACACTTGCTTCCTGCTGTAGTAGCTGCTGACTACTCCGTCGCTCTTGCTTCTGAACCAATATCTCCCGTCTCTTTTCAACCCATGCTTCCTCCTGTCCCACAACCCATAATCCATCTCTCCAGAATCGTATGATCCCCGCCTCTAATGCCATCTTCCTTGTTGGTTTGACTGGTCGTAAACGTACCCCATGTGATCCATACCCATGCAAAACTTTATCAACGAGTAAATCACGTTGTATTAGCTGTTCGGCATGTGCTAGTGCCGACTTGCGTGAATTAAATCGTTGTAAGTCCGGTGATGTCCAAGACCGTACAACACGTGGCATGGGATGACTAGTATCCTCATAGGCACTGGTTGTTAGTACACTAACCTCCATAACAACTTTGGTTGTGGGTGCCACAACATACCGTCCATCATCCCACTCTTCATCACTACTATCCAGACCTTCATCGTCACTTAGACCATTGGCCCATCGTTTTTTACCACATTGTCGATTACGTACTTCAATTATATCCTCGAGGATGTAGGGTAATGTCGCTAGGATGAGACTGCCACGATACCATCGGAATAATGGTGTTTGGGAGTAATAGTTGGTCTTTTTTTTCCTTGTCTTTTCATCACCACCATCGTTATCATCATTATTGTCATCACCGGCTGTTGCAAACTTGACAGATTTCATCCCCTCGGCAGTATGGTTATCCCCCTTGGCACCATTATCATCTGATACACGTACCACACATTTCCACATCCGTCCTCCATGGTAGGGCAAGGCCAATGATTCACGTTCGCCAATGGCTCGGGCTGCCTCGGCATATAATTTAGATCGTTCATCGACCTGTGGAACACGTACTAGTTGATGTGCTGCCTTACCCACCCCCTTACGTATTTGTGCCATGGTCGCATTGACAATTGGCGTGCCATCATCCGTGTGAGATATGACTCGAGCTTTGGCGGACGCAGGGGCAGGCTTCTTCTTTGCTGCGGCTGCAGGTTGCTGCTTCTTCTTCTTCTTCGATGACGATGACGATGACGATGCTGGCTTCTTCTTGATCTGTGCGGTCGTAGAAGACGATGCACAAGCAGACTTTGCGGCGGACCTTGGCATTGTTGTATGATGTAGAATGATAGTGAGGTGAAAAAATAATGGGACCCCGCTCAAGTTTACTTGGGGTCGATGTTGTTCATCCCTACTGTCTCAGGCAGTGGTGCAAACATAGCCGGTGCAGTATTATTCCTCGCGATGGCATCCAATTATTATTCCTACCATCGTCGCCAGATCCAACTCAAGAAGGAGTATGAAAGACGAATTGCAAAGCTAGAGGAGACACGACGTGCTGAACGTACCGGGCGGATACGCGCCGAGATGAAACTTCGTACCGTACTAAAGAATAAGAAAGAGGATGATGACAATACTACTAAAACTACTAATGGCAATGGACATGCGAGAATAGGTCGTGATGGTGAAGATCGTAACGATGATAATGATGCTGACGATACAAGAACCGCTGTTGATGAACAACTACGACCGCTTGTCCTTCATCGCATCGGTACTATCAAATCACCCTTTACTAAACGAATGGGAACGCCACGACAGGGTGCATTAGTACCCAGTGGACGAGGCTATATTCAGCTGGATGTACCAGTCGAATCTGTCATGGGGTTAGAGAACTATTCACATGCTTGGATACTATTCAGCTTTCATGCCAATACTGATTCTCCATCTTCTTCCTCTGCGATGGCTTCTAATAAAACGAATAAACTCTGTGCTTGGTCAAACCTATCAAAGACAAAAATACGTCCACCTCGTGGTAATGGGATAAAGGTGGGTATGTTAGCAACACGTAGTCCACACCGTCCAAATAACATAGGTCTTAGTCTTGTACGAATATCCAACCTTGACATACGGAATAAACGATTGCATATAACAGCATTAGACCTTGTGGATGGTACACCCGTGTATGATATCAAACCATGCGTCCCGTGGGATGTGCCTGGTCATTATGATGGTATGGCATTAGTAGTCCCAAAGTGGGTAAGCTGTGATGATGAATTAGAATCAGTAATATTCGACCCAGTGGCATTGGACGCATTGGCTACATGTGTTTATAATGGTAAACTTGCTCCATTATATACTGCAAATAATGATGGGATTGCAGGCGCGACTGAGACAATACGTGAAATATTAGCTCAGGATCCCCGAGCATCCAATTCGAATAATTCCAACAAGCGTGGAACCTCATCCTCAGGGCGGCGTCATGACAACATTGAAAGTTATAAAATGCTATTTTGTTCAGTCGAGGTTCAGTTTCGAGTTGACAAGGTCGATGGTGGTTGTCGTGATGGAGTGGTAACTGTGATGAACATACGTGACTACAATGACTTGGACGTTGTCGAACGCGTTGACGGTATTCCTATTCTGTTAAGATGAATATTGAGCATAAGGTATCTCATCTGTTATATACGAACATTATATTAAACGTCAGTCATCCTAACTCAAATAGAGCCTGACATACCTAGGTACTTATCCAGGAAGCTGGATTTAATACTTACCATCGCATCATTGTTGTGTGCAAAATGCAAAAGAACAACACCCAGGATTCCAACGTGGTCCCCCACCGTAGTACTAACTGGGCCCGACAGTGCTTAACTTCGCTGAGCAGACGGGAAGCGGTGCTGTCACTGTGGTATGGTCGTTCCTGTATGTAGAGTAACATTTTTCATTCATTTGTGCTGAGGATCGAAGACATTCAGTGGAAGGCATTTATTTTGGTGCAGGAGCAGCAGAGGCTCGTCACGGTGTAGAACTCCGGCAATCGTGACGACGTTTTTAAGATGGACTTCATATCTCTCATAGGACCGACAGCGTACATTGCCAAGCAGTTGGAAATCCGGCGGTTCTGGGAACTGTATGATGATGGTATGCTCATTCGAAAACGTCATCATTCCATGCCCTTCTTGCGTAGAAACATTACTGACACACGCAGGAGTAAGCGGCGTTTAAACATCCCACGGAATGATCTCGAACAAATGGCAACGAAACGGGGGAAAGAATCGAATGAATCCATAAGCAACAAACGCTTACGGATGACTTTGACTTCATCAACTAGTCTTCCTACGACTAAACAATCGAAATCAATAAATACCACGTTTCAATCATACACCGAATCACCAGCGGTGCGTCAGAAGATCATGGAGAATATACCCAAGGAGATGCAACATGATGAGGTGTTCATATTGGAGCGTATGCATAGATCTTGGCTAGAAAATAATGATGAAGCCTCCTCCAACATTTATGAGGCAGCTGAATTGACAAATATTTCCAGTTCATCCCCCGATTTATCTCCGACGGTGCTAGATGTATCTTCGGGCGATACTAACTCAAATATATATACGATGCTTTCTCCGGACGCAGTCTTGCCTGTGCTACATAACACAAAAGAACGGATGAAATTACACTCTATCATGGAACGGACCCAACTCCCTCCTGCATTCTTTCATTACCTTCATATGCAATCGAATAAACCAGCTACTTTTGTAGAAAAGATTGACGGAAGAGTGTGTCCACTCTGTGGGGTTGATGGCAGAAGCAACGAGGGCTTGCTCAATCACTGTGGGACATACCATGGCAGGCTGCTTCGGCCAAATGAAATTCATAGCCCTCTTGATGCTCACGGATTGGAGGAATGTGTTTTTGAAGGATATAAGGGGGAAGAGGGACAGTTGCATATCATTCTTCGTGGGATACAAATTCAAACATCAACTGTTGAACAGTATGTGCCAGAGAATTTTGTGTTCTTCCAACCAAAAAGAAAATGTGGCAAGCGACAAATAACAATCCCTTTTCTGCAGCGCCGCCACGACACCATTGCCTCCCTCGATTCAGCCACGCGGAATAAGAGGGTTCTCGCTCTCCAAGCTAGTTATGCTCCCGCATCAATCATATCGGCATACCTCCCAACTGACAAGGTGCCGATACGTCAATACTTTCACTCTCGGACCAACCTACCTATGGCTCAAGATGAATGGATGGTGGATTCAGACGATGAGATTGATGAAACTTGGTTGCACGAAATGAGTTCGGAACTCTTAAATGAATTAGAGGATGTTACTTCTAAGGAAAAGCAGTTCATGAGTTTATGGAACAGATTTATTAAGTGCAATCATGTCATTGCTGATAAAGATATGCCATCGAAATGTCACGACTTCATTTTGATAAACCGAAATAAATTACGTAGCACAGGCCTACGATTAAACCTGCTTTTACATTTGATGAATCTTTGGGATTCAAGCGTGATATCATCGAAGCGAATATCTCACTGCATGTCAATATTTGATGCGACTGAGTGCAATAATGGCAGTGGTGCACATCATGGACTTGATGCATAGTTAATTATTAAGTTTCAACTATTCCTCCGTAATCACCGATCAAAAAGTAATCTTCTCCTGTAGCTCCACTCTCTTCTGGTCTTACCATCCAAAGTGTGAGAGCCCTTCGGGTCTTAATTTTGTTGAACACCTTTTCAACCGAGTGAACCATGCAGCTGTCAAATAGTAGTAGCTTACCATTCGAAGGATTAATATCAATGTACTCGTTACCATTGTCCAATACCGTATGAGGATGTAATACACCTGCACTGTTTTGGTACAAACGAAGCTGACCACCGTCCGCTTTCACCCAGCCCTCGTTCATGTACAGTATTGCAGTTATACATCGATAGTTCGATCGTCTCCTTGTTCTATCCGAATCTGACGATGGCGACAGGTTGTCATTTGCTCCTGTACCAAATACACCGTGTGGATTGACCTTGAAATTAACGGAATTATCGCTATGGGCAACATAATATTGTCCTTCATTAAATTCAGCAATCTGAACGTTAAAACCACTTGGATTTGACAGAGGGTGCTCTTTTGTACCAGGAAAGAGAGGCTTGTAAGGAGATGCATACAATTCAAAGTCAAGGTTATTGTTGAGATGGGATGCCAATGTCAATAGAAAGTCATATTGATCCTCTATACCAAAATCCAATGCATTATAACGATTGAGAAAGGCAACTTTGTCTGTACGGTAATATCTCACGCCAGTTCTACTTGTTCTGCCCTCGTTTCTTCTGCCCTTTTTTGTCAATTTATCAAATTTGTCCATGGATGATTGTGATGTCTTTAATACATTGTCAATAACAACAAACCCTTCACGTTGTAGCTTTTCCAACGCATCTGAATTTACTACTTTTTTGAGAAGCAATCCAATTTTTTCATTTCCAATGACCTCGCAAGAAGTAAATTCAGCATCTATCCCCACATCGGGCGGTCGACTGTTAAGAAAGTCAAGCACATTGCTTTCAAGATCATTCAAACAAACGGCATGCTGAATATCAGCACGATATCGATAAATTTCCAAACATAACATACCAAAGTCTTCAAGTGGACAATCAAAGTCAAATGCAAAGAGAATATATTCCGTTGGGTTTCCAAATTTGTTGCAGGTGGACAAACGTGGAGAGAATGTAATAGTTGCCAAGTCACCAAAGTCTGGCATCCGACATGATGATAAATGATGTCAACTAGTGTAGCTGATAAAGATGATTGTTGAATCATGTATTCGGAAGATCCGACTAATGCTTCGAATGCTGAGGATAGCGAGTTGCCGATTTCTTGCTCGGTTTTTCGCGTGTTGGATAAATTTGCAAGTAGTGGAAGTGTGAATGTAAAATACTATCGGTGCGATCGAGAGTGAGGCTCAAGGACACGACGGATCCGATGACGACGGTGGTAGTCAGAACGGCAAGAAGACATGGTAGAACCATCATTGAATGTCTGCCTTCCTTCAAGTTCTAACCGAACCCTCAAACAACCCGCTGTACGCGCCATATTTCCCAAAAAAGGCACACACAAATATACAACCAACGGTCTCTCCACCTAGACCATCCAACGTTGTTGAGACTCTATCGATCTATCATCGCCCTTGGCCGTCATTGCGTTGATAATATTATTGCTGAGCTAATACTGGAAAATGGAACGCTATCAAAAGATTGAAAAGCCTGGGTCTAATCTAGGCGAGGGGACCTACGGTGTTGTCTACAAGGCAAAGGATCTACAAACGGATGAAATCGTCGCATTGAAACGCATCCGACTCGAGGTGGAAGATGAGGGTATCCCCTCGACGGCATTACGTGAAATATCACTCCTACGTGAACTTACCCATCCAAACATTGTCGACCTACGTGACTGTGTCCAGCAGGATGGTAAGTTGTATCTGGTATTTGAATTCCTAGATCGGGATTTAAAGAAGGCATTGGAAAGCTATAATGGACTGCTTGATCCGATGTTGGTGAAAAGTTATCTCTTCCAAATGTGTCGTGGCTTGGCCTACTGTCATGCACGTGGGGTTATGCATCGTGACCTTAAACCACAGAACCTACTCGTTAGTCGAGATGGGGTACTTAAGCTTGCCGATTTTGGTTTAGCACGTGCATTCTGCCCTCCCATCCGACCACTAACACATGAGGTCGTGACATTGTGGTACCGTCCCCCCGAGATATTAATGGGCAGTCCGACCTACGCCCCACCCATGGACGTATGGGCATTAGGGACAATCTTTGTTGAGATGGTAACGAAGCGTCCGCTATTCCCGGGTGATTCCGAAATTGATGAACTGTACAAGATATTCCGACAGTTGGGTACGCCAGATGAAATTGTTTGGCCGGGCTGCACGACTCTACCGGATTGGAATCCAGCATTCCCAACATGGTATAGAAGTGCCTTCTGTAAAACATTCGTGGACAATGTGGATGCTGCCGGGTTGGACTTACTCGAACGATTCTTGGCGTACAATCCCAAGGATCGGATTACCGCAAAGGATACCTTGAATCATCCATACTTTGATGATTTGGATAAGGAGAACATTTAGTTGAGGGATGGATGGTGTTGCTGTTGGGGGGGAGGTGGTCCTCCCATGAATTTTTCATGCTTTCGAAAATTTGGTAAGGGCAGGGTTTTCATAGACATAATGCATGTAGTAGTATCAAGAAACTGTAATAGCTTAGGAATAAGAATAAAACTTATTTAACGAAGAAGGAACTTCTCAGCTTTTGTATGAACGATGGTCCTATATAGGTCAATGTCTCAGTGCTCCTCCTTTGCTCGAGCCTTTTGATCATTGCGTATTTGGTTATTCGAGATTCTTTAAGGAAGAAGCCAGATGTATCGTACCTCCGACATGTTGGATCGGCAAACACAATCTCCCAGCCTCGTCTTCTGTAGAAATGTATCGCGGTTTGGTTGTCCTCCTCCACTTGAAGGACGATTTCAGTATGATTGGCATTCCAATTCCTAACGGCATCTTCGCATGCATCGAGGAGAGCACCACCAACACCGCTCTGACGAGCATTCGGTACTACCGAAAGATTGGAGAGGTACGGTCGTGACTTCTTGGTTTTATCCTGCCGTCGTCCAGCCTCGAAATTTTCGCCTAGCCCAAAGTTTTTCTCTGAAACTTCACAATATCCTATAATGTCTCCAGCCGCGTATGTCCCTCCACCATCTGTGGTAATCAACTGTTCGGCGTTGAATATTTGCCGGACATCATAAATGAGTTCTTCTCTATTCCCATTAATTATTGATCCACTGGCGACGGGATGAACCTTTCTGGCAATGATCAGATCCACTTGTTGATCTTGTCGAAACGTATTCCTCGCCAGGATGTCTCCAGTTTGGAATCTTCTTAAATATGCAAGCTGCATTGCCTTCCACGGCGTGATAATTTGCTTCTTCCTCCCATTGCTATCATTTCTCTCGTCGTTCTTCTCCTCGTCGTTGAAAAATACATTAATGCACAATTTAACGATTTCATCTATCTCGTGCGCCTCACCCCTGCCAATGTTTTGTATTATGAATGGAACACGTCGTCCTCGTGTTGATGCTAGTGCTACATTATTGTCATTTAATGTAGCGGACGATAAAGATGATATAGGAGTAGCTTTTCTCCGTGACGTTGTGAATAATAATCCAGTCACATGATGAATTTCAATTGCGGCAAAATTGACGATACAAAAAAGGAATATTCGATGCATCGTATTGCCACTTAACTGCGACCTTGAGATGGCACGTCGATGGTTCTAAGAGAGCGCACCAACGCCCGGGTGGAGCTGCATATCGTCGAGTGTTCTCAGAAGTTAAAGTACTACATAAGTACTTCATATTTGGCGCCAACATGAAGATCTCATGGAATATCTTTTCAGCCTTCAGCACGGAAGAATAAGATGTCGGCAAGCGTGACCCTGGCGAGGACTGCGCTCGCCCGAGCAGCGGGTAGATCAATTCAATTAAACAGTCGAGTCATAGGCTGCTGTTCTTCTGCTAATAATAATGTGCTGATTAATTCTTCATTCGATCACAAAACACGATGGTTCGCGAGCTATCCATCACATACCGTAGTGGGAATGCCTGCTCTATCACCCACGATGGAACAGGGAACAATCTCAAAGTGGAACGTCAAGGAGGGTGATTCATTCGCGGCGGGTGACTCACTCGCGGTCATTGAGACTGACAAGGCATCGATGGACTTTGAGGCACAGGACGATGGTGTAGTGGCCAAGGTACTAGTAAAAGAGGGTACCGCGGACGTGTCCGTCGGTACGGCCATCATGGTAACTGTCGAGGACACTGCAGATGTGGGAGCATTCGCGAGTTTTGTTGCGGAGGGTGCACCGGCTGCCGCTGCTCCAACTCCGGTAGCGCCAGCATCACCAGCGCCCACAAAGGCAACGCCCGCACCAGCACCGGTCGCTGCTTCTTCTTCAGTGGCTGCAGCCTTACCCACGGGCGAACGCGTCTTCGCTTCTCCACGTGCACACACAGTCGCCAAGGAGAAGGGGTATGGCGAAATTTCGGCACTTAGGATTGTGGGCACAGGTCCCGGAGGTCGGATCATCGCCCAGGATGTTTTGAATTACGACCCATCCAGCGCACCTGCCGTCGCCGCTCCGGCTAAGACTGCTGCCACTACCAAGGCTACTACTACTGCAGGTGCACCAGCAAAATCAGGTCCAGCACCAGTTGCTGGGCCAGGATACACAGACTACGCCCTCGCGGCTCCTGCACTCGAGTTGGCATCTCGGCTACACACATCGAAACAAAACGTTCCTCACTATTACCTCACCATTGACCTATCATTAGATTCCCTTCTAGAGATGCGCACGATGTTAAACTCTACGATGAAACTAGGGGATGACGATGCTGGTATTACAGTAAATGATTTGTTAATGAAGGCGGCCGCAGCGGCAATGAAGACTGTCCCTGCTGCCAACTCATCTTGGTTAGGAGATAAAATCCGTGTTTACGACTCGGTGGATATCAATATCGTTGTGGGCAATGGATCAAGTTTATATGCACCAGTAATTAAGGATGTTGGACGCAAGGGATTAAAACTTGTATCAGACGATGCAGCTGCTGCCACGTCGGTCGTTGAGGGTGGTGATCCCACATCGGTTCCAGGATTTGGAGATGTGGGAACTTTCACTTTGGTCAACCTTGGCATGTTTGGAGTTAAGAGCTGTGCTCCCATCATACGTGAACCCCAAGCCTGTGCTTTAGCATTAGGTGTAATTGAAAATCGAATTGTACCAAATGATGACGCTAAGAGTGAAGAAATTTACAAGGAGAGTGTGATGATGACGGCAACGTTAAGTTGTGACCATCGTGTAGTGGATGGAGCTGTTGGGGCAGGTTGGTTGTCTGCATTTAAGAATCATGTCGAGAATCCAGTAACATTACTTCTGTGAGGCATTAATATACTGACTGAATTGAGGTGTCGTTTCATTTGATAATTGTTGTCGTCGTGATTGTCATCGTCATTGTTGTCGTCTATGTGAAGTTGTGAGTAGTGTTCGAGGGGGATGTAATATATATATTGGTAAATGTTAATAATACGTGATACATGGTTGATTCAATGAGGGAATATTGTATATAAGGACTGAACCACTGCATAAGTGCAGTTATTGCTTGAAATGCTTCAAGATTTAAGCTTCATCCGTTTTTTGGGACCGTGAATGCACAAGCATGACTCTGTTACCTAGATCATGATAACGCAGTTCTTTGAAAACTTTATTCTTGCAGTCACACCGATGGTTTCATCACACACCAAGATTCAAATCAATGCACCTCAACAATTATTGATCTCTACTCTCATCATCAAAGAAACCACACCCATATGTACCATACAGAGGGTTCTAGTAAACTCTTACTTCTTTAAATGCGATACCTTGATGATTTGAATGCCCTCGCTTTCTGTAATCGTGTTTTTAGGACACTGGAGAATGTGACAACTGTAAAATAGTTGTAGACGTATTGAAAGCTGTGTAGTGGGAGTAGATGAACGCAAGTGATCAAACTAAGATAAAGATTACTTCAATGCTACCTCAACCCTACTGTTAAATTTCTTTACACTTCCAATTTATATATTATCTTGACGATTTTAACAGCCCTGATGTCCACTATGAAGTTCATTCATTAATACGCATTTAGACCCTCCCTACGGAGTCCTTCATGACATTATTTGGGGGTCCCTCCCAGAGCCAGAAAACGGACAAAACCCAAAACCTTCTACATTCGTATCTAGATACACTTCACCGCCATGATCCACCGATCCATAGTATTTCTTCTTGGATTTGCTGCCTCTCAGCTATCCGATGCATTTACACCTACTCATATATCGTTAATGCATCAAGCGCCAGTTGATGATACTCCGCTGAATAATTTTGTCGAGGGAGAATTTCATTCAATTATTGATCGACGACATCTGTTTGAATTAATAAGTAAGGGAGTGACATCCGCATTGTTGGTCGGGTTCGGGTTACCCAGCACATCATTGGCAGCCGTAGCTCCACCACCCGAAGATCTGAAGCGTCTGCAGCTGGGGCATTCTCGTGTACGGTACTTGCTAGAAAATTGGGACAAGCTCACACAATCATGTAACAACAAAGCTATGTCAGTGACTGAATCGAAACAAATAGTCCGTACTGAAGGTGGTGGAGGTGGTGTATGTGACAAATCTCCCTTAATTGTGCAGGAGTATTTGGGATACAAGTCTACGAAAGATCCGTTGTTCAAGGCAGATTCGCTAATGCTGAAGGCTGTTCCGTTAGTGGATGTTTCCGTGATGGATGAGGCAGATTATGTAGATTTAGTGGAACAATATCGGGAGAAGGCGGATCAGACATCGCTCCTTGCCTTTACAAGTAGCTGGGGCGAAGCAAATCCGAATGGGGGCAAGGAAACAGTAGATGAATATTTGGACCAAACAAAAGAGGTGGTAATGGAGACGGAAGTACTTCTACGGAAAATCTTGAATGCACTGCGATTGGAAGTCTTGCAGCCATGTGCGAAGACAGCGTAGTTACTGAGCAAAAGTGCAATAAAAACAATTCTTAAGGGATGGGACTGCAAGGATTGCAGTACAAACTTGATTGTTGTTTAAATATTTTAGACAATTTTCATTTCATTTTCACATGCGGCTTCCAACTTTTAAGATCTCCAAATAACCATCTGATTGATATAGTTGTTTTAGAACCGATGATGCAGGCTTTTACCACTAACTTAGACATCCAACACAAATTCACCACACTGCGGTCGAATTACGCCACCTTTTTCTTTGGTGCAGGCTTCTTCCCAGAACTCTCAGCCATGGAGTACGCAAAGGTCCCAGCAATGGCAATGGCCGATCCAATGACAGTGTTGCGTTCCATTGGTTCAACGAATACAATCGACGATACGACTATAATAATCACACGCTTCGCAGTGTTGAGCACGGAAGATGTCACGGCACCAACACTAGCCGTGAAGGCAAATGCGAATTCATTGTACAAGTAGAAGAAGAATCCAGAAAGTGCAATGTTGATAATGACCGCATTCGCTCCATTGGCACTGACAGCCTTGTCCCACTCCTGCGATAGAGTTGGTAATTCGGCAATTACCACCATGGGCACAGTGAAGAGGAAGGAAATGATATTCATTACGGCATACACATTCGCGCTGTCCATGTTCTTTGATTTATCCCCCTTAAGCGAGTGTGTTACGGACCCCCCTAACTTCCCCTTCAACGCGGCGGCAAGGTTGGCAATGGAAGCCCATGTAAATGCAGTATAATTGATATCCACTCCCTTCCCCTCCTTAATACATGCAATACCTACCCCACCCACGATGGGGATGAGCATAGCATAGGCAAGGATTGGTTTAAGGTCCATGGGTGGAACAAGTAACCCAACGACGGCTGCAAAGACTGGTTCACATGCCTTAACAATTTGTGCAAAGCTAACAGCCCCGACACCCATGGCCAATACCGACCCAGCATGGCCTAAACATGCCATAAACCCGATGGGGACGCATGCTGCAATATCTCCGGCTGTTAGATTCGGTTTGGACCGCATACCGGTGGTCCACATGGTGATTGACCATAACATGCCAACGAAAAGTTGGGCACAGGCAACGAACCAATGTGCGTGGATCATGTTGGTCGCCTTCTTGTTGTACACGTTGTACAAGGTGTTGCCTGCATACCATGCAACGACCAAGCCAACCAGCTTGAGGGTGGAGGGACTACCGGATGCGCTGCCGCTCATACTGTTTGAGGTACGTATAAGATTCGTGCCAATGCTGTGACCGTGGTGAAGGTGTCAACAAAAATAAAGGTGAAGGGGACAAGATCCCGCCAGGTCACTTCGTTGCACCTACCCCTCTATTTCTCTCTTCTAGATATTTCTACGCAGGCTACCGCAGTCGCTCCCCCGGAACAACACATTGGCCGAATCTCAGTTGAGGCGGCAATATCCATCGGAACCATACGATGGACACCACTGAATCAACTGCAACAGATGGAAAGCAAACGGCTGATGTGAATGAGGTTGAAGAGAAACAAAGCAATTATAAGTTGAAATGGTTCAGAACTACTCCTTGCATCATCGCCGTAGGACTTTTCTTCTGGACAGCGGCATTGTTTTGGAGGAGCCTTGTATTTCGACTCATCGCATTGACATTCAGTTTCGGTATGTGTAATGTTTGATACCATTGATGAATACCAAACTATTTTCGTCGTCGTTTCAAACTACATATTACTAAATTCCATGATTTTCAATACAGCATTTTCAACGTATGCATGCGTAATTGCGGACCCCATGACTTCGGACGTTAGTCAATTCTGTACAATTACTCTCCCTTCGTACGCGAATCAATATCTTGAACAAATAATAGGAAAAGAGCGAGTTGAACAACTTTCCAAATTCATGGATCATGGATTCCAAATAATATATCTGATTATTGTGCTTGGGTGTTGGTCTATCGTATTCAACTATGGTTATCCAGAAATTGCAAAATCAAACTACGTCTCCTCATATCATCAGAGAATTGGTTATGTAGTTTTTATCATGTGCATGGGCAGCTGGCATTACGCTTGCACAACGTCACCGGGACGGATCACCGCTGCAACGATTGCTCTGTTCGACCATTATGATTATGACGATGTACTCTATACCAATAGGCAATGCCCCACTATACAGATACGTAAAATTGCTAGAAGCAAATATGATAGATCCACGCAGACGCACGTGCCGAGGTTTGATCATCATTGTGTTTGGCTCAACAATGCCATGGGTGAACGTAATTACAGATACTTCTTGTTGTTCCTATCCATACACGTGTGCATGTGTTTGTACGGCACATGGGTAGTCGGAGCAGTAATGTATGGAGAAGTACTTGATAAAGATCTCCTCAATGCCATCTTCTACAACGCAGCAACTGGAGAGGAGGTTCAAGCTGACTACTTTGTTGTATTTCATTATCTATTTATACGACACTTTGAACTATGTTGTGTATTACTGTTGATGTCAGTCATGGGATTGATGCTTGGGTTGTTTTTGGGCTTCCATCTATACATTACATCTGTCAACATGACAACGAACGAGTATTTCAAATGGCGCAGTGTCAAAAGATGGCATAATAAGGAAAGACTGAAATATGAAACTGCGTTGAAAGTTGGATTGATTGCAACAACTGAGTGCAATTCGGAATTATTGTCACAACAGCAAGTTCCAGAAGGTGATATTGGTTGCGTAGGAGCTACAGCGGTGGAGCCGCCAATCATAGCCGATGATGCAATTTTCGATCCTGGTGAGTGCAAGTGCTAAGGGCTACATCATTGTACATCATTAGCTGACTTATAGGTCCTTTTGTGCTGAACGCATTTTTAAGGCCCCATGCCGATGAATATCTACGAGTAAGTCTATTCAGAGCCTGTATCCTGTATCATTTTTCATTCGGTCTCTTACGCTTGGTCGTCCGTCACAGCAAAGGATTATTGTCAAACATTTTAGAGGTGTTGTCACCATTGTCTTTCCGTGATGTGGCCATTCTCAGATACAGGGCTGCGTTACAGTTTCAACAACAAAAATGCATACATGGAGAGACAGATACGAAGCAAAAGACGAATTAGGATGGCTCTGTGACGAGTTCAAGAGCCGTAGAGAGACAAAGGTGGACAAGAGGTGCCTCGAATGAACTACAACTCATTCAACTTAGGATTCACATCACCAATCACTTGATCCGGTGCCATGCTTTGTACCAATTCGCTGTATGTTGATTGTCGAACCTGTAATTTCATTCATTCTCCGCCATGCAACTGAGTGATGATTGGTAGCAACTCGCAATGGTATCGGCCCTTCCACATTCCATGGCAGTGACTGTTCCATCATTGCATGTGCTTGTCGTCTCCATTCATCCTCTTTCACTTGGCAGTTTATATCAATCGGGTTTAAACGGTAACTATTTTCTCCATCAATAAAATTGTTCATCTCTTCGGTAGAAAGAATGCCGTGCTTCTTCATCAGGTACTGTTCCAGTTTCACTATGTCAGTAATGTCCATTCGGCCTTTAAATATGGCAATTTCTGAAATTGCACCCTGACCACATTCTCCATCAACGTCACCCCCACAGCAGAGAGACATATCAAACTGATGATCAGAACCTATAGTGAGCCCGTCCAGCGTGCCAGAACCAACAAATCTACTCGCGTTGGCAACATTGTCAGCATCATAGTCATCATCAATATTGTCTTCTTCATCACTGGTTACCAATCCATAGTGCTTTCGAGTACATTGCTGCTCACCACATCCATCTAAGCGGATTAGTGAGTCCTTCCCGTCAAACACTGCCGTGTAGCAATGCCACAACCCAGGACCTGTTCTACCTCTATGGATACAGTCCTCGGTGGGATCTTGCACGCAATAATTATTGGGATTGAACGGATCATCAGAATTGAAAATGCACTGACATAATGATTCTTCATCTTTCACTCCATCCCGCTTCTTCGTCTTCCTCCACTTCTCAGTGGCGATTGCAATCGGAGACATATCAATTAGCATATCTTGTGAAGATAGTGGGAATAAATGTCCAAAATCAAACCTCGACGACCGTCCCGAAATAAAACAACCATCTTCGGTCATAATCCCAACAATGAACATTGTTATCGGACCATGAGTTGGTCCACAAGCAAATGGTGGCGTAATAAACTTTACTGCCTGACTTTTATCAGAATTTAAGAATTGTATTGCACGCTGTCGCTTCTCCCATGGAAGAGTATGTTGTTCATGTTTATTATGTTTGTCATTGTTTGCATCAGTCTCGGCAAAGCGATGCAATAGTGGACTTTTTCGACGAGTGCTCAGGATTAATCGTGGAAGAAGTACCTTCTCTAGGCGTTGCTGTTGTTTCCTACAATTATTCTTGTTATCAACACAGAAACAATATCCCTCAGGTCGAGCCAATGTTGCACCTCGTACTGCATACGTTGGAGTATATTCTTGACTTAATACTTTGACCTTCGTTTCACAATAAGTTGATGATGTCGTCTCGGTATTGCGGAATACTGCACAGTCCTGTGATTGTTGTAATGCAATAAACACTTTCTGTATGAAATCTGTAGAGTAACCAAAAGGTATTAGTATCTCATGATGATGACGATATCCCCTCCACTCGGGACAGCAAGTTACACTTTTACCCCTGGTTAATTTTCTTCCACGTCTCGATTTTGTATTTGTTGCTGATGATTTTTTGTCATCTTCGGCATCACTCTCAAGACTAACAGAAAGTGTTTGTATTCCAGAAGGTGCAAACCACGCTAGACAGAAGTTACCATCGTTGATAATATTTGCCTGCTCAATATCTTGCTTTGTGTCACACTTTTCCGATGATGATGTGTCCGTCTCATTGTGGTGTTCATTGAAACATTGCCGATGTCGTCGCTCCATCATTTCTCGTGCCATGTCCACGATTAGAAGTCTCCGAATGCAACCAAGAAATAATGTCGTTGATGATGATGATGATGATGATGATGATGATGATGATGAAGATGATGAAGATGATGCATTATGAGCACTGACCTCATCAATCGAGAGCGCCAACGTTGATGATGACATGAACTTGAAATTGTCAGCAGTAATAGTCTTTGTTGTAGTGGCCAAGAGAATAGCCTCCGATACTACGGCTTTTACCGCAACCTCCCTCCAACATCGACATACGTTGGTAATTGTAGCGAGTTCGACGTTCGACGTACAGGTATTGTGGAGGTACCATGCTAGCGCGATCTTTATCGCGTCATCACTTTCCATTCTACGCCACCATTCAATATTCAATGTACTAACACCCAACCATTAACTACCCACCATTAACTCTAGAGTGGAGCCCGAGGTGAAGGCTTCCAGATAGCCTTTTCCTTTTTCTTCCTCTTCACAGGGCCGCACTAAGAGGGCTACCTTTTAATTAATGTCCACTAAATAATGAATGTACAAACTTAAGTACTTCGTGAAAGAATTATTTTGACTTCAACAGCCTATATATGATTCCTACGTAGATCTCATCAAAATTTGGAGTAAATCTATTTTTAGATTTCGAGTGCTATGCTACAGCGATAAGTCCTATGCCTCTCATCGACACAGGTATGTATCATAATGCCACGATATTCCACGATGGAGCTGCTCGACAGTATCACAAGAAGTGTTAGTAACCGCATTTCATTAAATGATAACACCCGTGGTCGTCGTCGTCCCTCCTTAGTCGACAATGGTGCTGCTGCTAGCAGCAATCCCCGTGGTTAACTTTCGAGAATCCTTCTCGAAATCAAAACATTCCGGCTTGGATTCGCAAAATTGTGATAGTCTACGGGGCATGCGTATTCGCGACAGTGACAGCATGGATGACATACTTCCACATTCCACTGCCCACGGGGCACATGCACACAATAGTGCTCATGGTACTCATCATTCCAATGGCGGAGGAACCAGTCATGGCGAACGGTTGCATCGCATGGTGGTATTTGAAATACGTGAGGATGGGTCGAGTGAATACTTTACCATGACTCTCCGGTCGTTGTATAATACTGTCGTACGGACGATTACGGAAAATTGTAAGGAGGCGAATAAGGAGAAGATAAAAAAATCAGTACGTAAGCAACGACGTAATTTGTCGGCAATAAACTTAGATGAGAGTGAAAAAAACTGTGTTCTAGGTGACAGTGATCAGGGTGTGGTCAGCGGTGGCGGCGGAGGAGGAGGAGCGGAAGGCATTGCTCCCAATGGCACCGATGATGTAGCAGTTCCGATGGTCGGTATAGGCCTAGACAGCCCAGCAATTACAACGCCGAGGGATGTACCTTCACACTTCTTACCATCATTGATGTCGCCACATGACAACATGCCACTCAAACAAGGAGTAGCAGCAGCAACAGCACCAGAAACGTTGAATTATGAACATCCTGAGCGTAAGCAACATTATCAGCATTCACAAGAAAAAGTATTGAGAAGCAGTACCATGACCAGTGGCGACGGAGGTGGTGGAGGTGACAACAGAGCAACAACCTACCGTGAACGATTGGGGGGATATCTCCATCCCCGAGATATGCGTCGTCTCGTTACTCCCTTCTCGACAAGCAATGAACCACAGCTAATAGTACGCCGACATGCCATGCTATTAAACTTTGATCCACTCCGTGCTATAGTATTGAAGGACCGACTACTCGTGCTTGTACCCGATGGTGCCGATTCGATACTAATTGCATTAGAGGGACGTGTGCGGGGTGGGATTGTTGAAATGACGAATCAAGTCTTCGGCAGTTTGAGTGATCATGACTCGCCACCTCCATCATCAGTCCTGCAGCCCAAAAGCCGGCAGAATAGTATGAAAGACTTGAAAAGGAATGCCAAAAGTACTGACAAGTTAACAGATATGATCACGGTAGCCACCGAGGGTGTTGATTCACATCATGACTCATTCGGCAATGATGAATGGGAGGATATGCAAATGATGGATTGGCAAAAGCTACCCTTTGAGTTACAATCAGTCGATGCCATATTACAAACAGTGACATCGATATTGATGCAAGATGTGAAGAAGGTACACCACCGTGCCGAACGTGCCATGGGGGAGTTGCGGGGGGATTCGCATAACCGTGGTGGCGCAGTGACTGAGTATGACCAAGAACGACTACGGTTGCATAAGGATGAGGTGAATTTGATGGATCGACGTGTGCAGGGATTCGTACGTGCAATTAATCAAGTATTGGATGAAGATGAGGATATGACATTGATGAATCTAACACGACTATTGACACATCCCGAACGGTTTGTCCAGCCAGTATCACGGGCGGTATTAGAGGAGGAAAGTGATGAACCAGAGTTGATACTGGAAACATATCTACAACAGGCGCTTAGCATTATGAATACACTTGACTTGTTAAAGGGGCAGATTGTGACGACTCAAGAGCAGATAAGCATGACATTGGATGCATTGCGCAACAGGTTGCTTTTCATCAACACGTTGTTGAGCGTGGCATCGCTTTGTGTTACGCTTGGGTCGTACATTGGCGCGATATTTGGGATGAATATAGCAAACCCTATTCAAGAAATGACTAACATTGATGGGACGATTGATTATTCGTATTTCAGAATGGTCAGCATTGGTACGTCAGCAACTGTGTTTATGTTGTGGGTCATGTTGTCCTACATCTTTTACATGGTGACAAATACCCCGATGTCCTTCCGTGGTAAAGACAAGAAGGGAAATACATCCGCCTCAATGATGCATTATCACAACTAATAGAATATAAAATTAGTCTGCAAAAGTGTTATACCACATATTTTTATTCTACATATTCATGAGAGATCAAATAGAGTTCGTCTGTAGGAAATGCAACATAAGCTGTTGCATGTTACCTCGTGAAGACTTCGTTGATCCTGTCATTTCATCCGCAGTCCCCAACTGAGACAAACCAAGGCAATTGCATAATATCCGAGCAACCTTGGGCGGTGACAAAAGGTTCTTTTGCTCGTGCAGGAGCACCTCACGGAAAAAGCTGATTATATAGATAAAAACATTGTATGGGATGGGTAGCATATCCTCTAAGAATTTCCTCGTAAACATCTGAATGTTCTGAGCATCAATGTCCAAGGTCGGAATGAGGGATACTGGTACTATTGGCGAACTAAGATTGGACAGGAACGAGGTCAGAACTTCAGCAAAGGAGTGCACACTCATTCTATCAAACGGAGCGCCTGTATCCAAACTCTCACGAATTGTGACAACCTCCTCGGGATCACCAGCCATGCTGAACAAGTCTCGTTCATCTAACCCACGTTCGTATATTGCATCGATGATCCGCCACAATTCCTTCGGCACACACATTGCCGCCCTTGAATTGAGATCATACTTTTCAGCACGTAAGATAGGGTCAATAGGCACTTGACGTATAGGATCGGTATACAATACAAGTTCGTCTACTGACATGCCAAAGCACGATCGTGCATACTTCGCAGTTAGGGAAATGTAGTAGTCTCGACCATTCTCGAGACGAAGGATGACGACATCGTCAAGCACCTCCTGACTAGTGTTCAGCCTATGTGCCGTGGTGTTATCGATTGTGATCGTCATATCGATTTCGGTTGATTCACCAGGGATTAACATACCATATGTCGGCGCAATCGTAATCCATGGCTTGCATAATTGAATTTCATCGACTTTAGGGACAAGTCGAAATTGAGCCACCACCTGCCCCGTATTCGTAATGACAATGGGCAGGGTCACACGCTGATCGTACCGGACCTCACCAAAGTCTAATTTAATCCTGTTGAGACTGACCATAGGCAGCGAGTTGTTCTCATACGTGTCTAACATCTTCATAACATCTTTATACACCCCCTCCCTCTTGGCAAGTATTACATCCTTTATCGTGACTAAGAAGGTTGACATGACTGGCTTGTGATCCGAGGGGTTCAACTCACTCCGAGTGTAATTCAGTTGCGATACATGTCCAGGCTCCTGTGCCATCCATAATATACGGTCACACCATGCCGGGGCACGGACCTTCTTGTCGGGACGTTCATCATAGTCCTCAGTTCCCGGCTGATACTTGTACGTTGGTTTGAAGGTAAGTGGTCCCTCCTCAAAGTCTCGAAAGACTCGTCCGGCGGCCCTTTCAATGTTAAGCTGATCGTGCTCAATTAGTTCCTCAAGCATACCCTTCTTACTCAATTCCATGACACGCATAGTTGGGATGCTCTCATCAATACGATAATTCAAATCACCCAACCAAAAGACCATGTCGTGATCTGGCACGCCAACAGAACTCGTGCCCATGGCCCATTGTGACATACTCCCCAGACGTATCACCTCCTGGACTGCCTCGGGTCCAATTTCAAACGATGTCTTTTGATATACATTCGCAAAGTCAGCATTCCGACCGGCAATATTCTCACGATGTGCGGCCAGGTGTGCACAAATGAAACATAATGTCGAATCATAGAATTGTAATCGTATCGCCACCCCACCCTTATTCCCCATCATCCCCATAACACCCACGCCTACACTATCGGCATGGACATACTTTACCCGTGGACGATGTGGTGCCTTCACAAAGACACACACTAATAACCCCACTAGGAATTTCGATGCCAATTCGGTGTATGCACGCCCTGGATCACCCTGAGTATACTGTCGTGAATTCAATGTTGATCGGATCTTTTCAATCCAAAATTGTGACCGTGTTGCGCTCTTATTCTCCACGGCAACATTGACCGCATTCAAATCCACCATTTCTTGAAAGCCCACAACTACAATGTCCGGTTGACCAAATTGTGGCCAATCGGCACATAACCATGATGCGATATTTTCATCTGCCTTACCTTTAGCATTGACATTCCATGTCCCGAGGAAAACTCGGCCCTGTTTGTATTGAGTAAATTCTTCCTGACGAGAACGTATTTGTTTGTATATCCATGCATCACGGATTTTCGTAGATGCCTCACGATTGCGTATACGCCCATCCTCGGTCTCTTCATCGGCGGCACGATTGGCCACGATGATCCCACTGGACGATGCACTATTGTTCTTATTGCTAGATCCTGTGGTGGTCTTCATACGTGGAGCCCCAGGCGTGTAGGGAGAGGAGCTGGTCATTGGGTTTGTTCGGTTGGCTGTTGCGGCGTCCTACGATGTTGGAATTTTTTTTGGATGTGAGACTTGTGTGTCATCAAGGTGTCATGATACCGGTGGGTTTGCCGGTATCCTGGCCGACACGACACGACATGTCGGCTGTAGTTCTGTGCCATGAAAATCAGCTCAAACTTACTCAATTTGTAATACACTGGTTAACCCTTTGTCTACCGTGGCTCATTTTTGGCTCATTTTTGTGTTATCAAGCTGTATTTTCGGGCTAAATGGTCGCAAGGATTTTCGGGCTAAATGGTCGCAAGGTAATCGCCTACGTAGGAACTAGTTGCCCCATCCAAGAATCTTAAATAGCGTTGATATCGAGAATAGATAAATGTCACAAAAAACGGCCGTCATATATTAAACTATTAATATCTATGGATAGACGACTATCAGAGCTACCTAATCGCATTTCTACCCAGGACCTAACTCATCGTAGTAGCGGCGATATTCATGGTCAAAGTTCGCCGGTCAGAAATTTAGTGGTAAATGCCGCCAAATTGTCTACGTAAAGTACGTCCGGTAGACAAAGGGTTAA
>Ga0247834_1002653_pt1 | contig 26333 bp, 21 predicted proteins | sample LaCruzMarch2015__8_FD_187118 | JGI IMG/M metagenome (GOLD analysis project Ga0247834, IMG submission 187118) | Freshwater microbial communities from meromictic Lake La Cruz, Castile-La Mancha, Spain - LaCruzMarch2015_12m | ecosystem: Environmental > Aquatic > Freshwater > Lake | place: Spain...
ATCACTTCGACCGGCTGGGTCTGCCCAGGCTCTCATGACCTCAACTTCTCGAACCGCCCGGTGCGGACCCGCATGCCGGGTGGTGTGGCAGGGGCGCAGCCGATAATGGCTGCCCCCTATGCCGATCCGTAGCTTGAATGCCGAATAGTTGACACCAATTCACATGGGCGCGGCAATGCTTCGAGGCCGTCGATAGAATGGTTTCATGGCAACCAGAATCCCCGAAAAACCTCCCGTGTCTCCGGTTCGGCTGCCTGATGGCGACAGCGGCGGCTCCGTTGTACTTGAGCGTCGGACCCAGAAGGTCAAGCCACCCCAGATGTACCAGGTGGTCATGCTGAACGACGACTACACCCCGATGGAGTTCGTGGTTGTCGTGATCCAGGAGTTTTTCAGCAAGGACCTCGAGGCAGCGACCCAGATCATGCTGAAGATCCACCTGGAGGGGCGCGGAGTCTGTGGCGTGTACTCCAAGGATGTCGCGGCCACCAAGGTGGATCAGGTTCTGGAGGCAGCCCACAAGGCGGGGCACCCGTTGCAATGCCTGAGCGAGCCGGTCGAGTTATAGCGAAACATGCCACTTGTCCGGAACATCGGTTCCAAATCGGATTACAGTTGATCATCACCGCAAGGCACAAGGAAGTCACATGATTGCCCAAGAACTGGAAGTTAGCCTGCATATGGCGTTCGTCGAGGCGCGCCAGCAGCGCCATGAGTTCATCACTGTGGAGCATCTGCTGCTGGCCTTGCTGGACAACCCGAGTGCGGCCGAGGTACTGCGTGCCTGCTCGGCCAACATCGACGACCTGCGCAAGTCCCTCTCGACCTTCATCAAGGACAACACCCCCCAGGTGGCTGGCACGGACGACGTCGACACCCAGCCGACACTGGGCTTTCAGCGTGTCATCCAGCGGGCGATCATGCATGTCCAGTCCACCGGCAGCGGCAAGAAGGAGGTGACTGGCGCGAACGTGCTCGTCGCCATCTTCGGCGAAAAGGACTCGCATGCCGTCTACTACCTGCACCAGCAGGGCGTCACCCGGCTGGATGTGGTCAATTTCATTGCACACGGCATCAAGAAGAGTGACCCACCCGAGCCCAGCAAGGCCAGCGAGAACCAGGCCGAAGCCGAGGAGGGCGGCGAAAAGAACGAGAAGCAGTCGCCCCTGGAGCAGTACACCCAGAACCTCAACCAGTTGGCCAAGGACGGCAAGATCGATCCCTTGATCGGGCGCGAGTACGAGGTCGAGCGCGTGATCCAGATCCTGTGCCGTCGCCGCAAGAACAACCCTCTGCTGGTCGGTGAAGCCGGCGTGGGCAAGACGGCCATTGCCGAAGGGCTAGCCTGGCGCATCACGCAGAAGGACGTGCCCGAGATCCTGGCCGAGGCAGTGGTGTATTCGCTGGACATGGGCGCGCTGCTGGCGGGCACCAAGTACCGTGGCGACTTCGAGCAGCGCCTCAAGGGTGTGCTGAAGTCCCTCAAGGACAAACCCAACGGCATCCTTTTCATCGACGAGATCCATACCCTGATTGGCGCGGGTGCCGCATCGGGCGGTACGCTGGACGCGTCCAACCTGCTGAAGCCTGGCCTGAGCTCCGGTGCGCTGAAATGCATCGGCGCCACGACTTTCAGCGAATACCGGGGCATCTTCGAGAAGGACGCTGCGCTGTCAAGGCGTTTCCAGAAGGTGGACGTCGTGGAGCCCTCGATCGAACAGACGGTGGAGATCCTGAAGGGCCTCAAGTCGCGCTTCGAGGAACACCATAACGTGAAGTACGCAGTGGCGGCACTGCAGGCTGCGGCCGAACTCAGCGCCAAGTACATCAATGACCGCCATCTGCCGGACAAGGCGATCGATGTCATCGACGAAGCCGGCGCGGCCCAGCGCATCCTTCCGCCCTCCAAGCGCAAGAAGACCATCACCAAGGGCGAGGTCGAGGAGATCGTGGCCAAGATCGCCCGCATACCGCCCGCGAACGTGTCCAACGACGACCGCGGCAAGCTCAAGACGCTCGAGCGTGACCTCAAGAACGTCGTGTTCGGGCAGGACAAGGCGCTGGACGTCCTGGCCTCCGCGGTCAAGATGGCGCGTTCGGGTCTGGGCAAGGGGGACAAGCCGATCGGTGCCTTCCTGTTCAGCGGCCCCACGGGCGTGGGCAAGACCGAAGCCGCCAAGCAGCTGGCCTACATCATGGGCATCGACCTGATCCGCTTCGACATGAGCGAGTACATGGAGCGCCATGCCGTCAGCCGCCTGATTGGCGCGCCGCCGGGTTATGTCGGTTTTGACCAGGGTGGCCTGCTGACCGAGGCTGTCACCAAGAAGCCGCACTGCGTGCTGCTGCTCGACGAAATCGAAAAGGCGCACCCTGATATCTTCAACGTGCTCCTGCAGGTCATGGACCACGGCACCTTGACCGACAACAACGGTCGCAAGGCCGACTTCCGCAACGTGATCATCGTCATGACAACCAATGCCGGTGCCGAGGCCATGAACAAGGCCGTGATCGGTTTCACGAACCGGCATGAGGTCGGTGACGAAATGGCCGATATCAAGCGGCTGTTCACACCGGAGTTCCGTAACCGGCTCGACGCCATCGTGAGCTTCAAGTCGCTCGACGAGAACATCATCCTGCGGGTGGTCGACAAATTCCTTCTGCAACTCGAAACCCAGCTGGCAGAGAAAAAGGTGGATGTCACCTTCACCGACAAGCTGCGCAAGCACCTCGCCAAGAAGGGCTTCGATCCGCTGATGGGTGCGCGGCCGATGCAGCGCCTGATCCAGGACACGATTCGGCGGGCCCTGGCCGACGAACTGCTGTTTGGCCGCCTGACCGAGGGTGGCCGCCTGACGGTGGACCTCGACGACGCAGACCCCGAGAAGACGGAAGTCCTTCTGGATATCACGCCCCTGCCCAAGAAAGAGGGCAAGGCCAAGCCGGAAGAGGCCGCGATCGGTTAGGGGTTGAACCGGGCGCGGATGGTCTCCATCCTGGCCCGGTTGACGCCCAGGTCCTCGCTGCCGAGCCGGCTGGAGGATCTGAAATGGATGACGCCGGCCGGCCGGTCCACCCAGAACTCGACATCGTCCCGAAAGCCCATCCAGCGGCTGTCGAACTCTGCGCGCAGGTAGTCGCCAGCGCGTGCAGTGATGCGGGCTCTCTCGAACCCGCCCACCAGGTCGGCCAGGCGCCGCATGGCCGCAGTGGCATCGCCGGAAAAGCGCAGGGGCTCCATCGACGCATAGTCCCTTTGAGGGTGCTCCGGATAGAACCTCGCCTGGCTGGAGACACTGTTGGGCGTCTGGGACGGTGGTGCGAGGCGCCCATTGCTCACGCCCAGGCCCGTTGGCGGTGTTCCGGCGAACAGGCCCGCCTGACCCGCTGCGACGAGTGCTGCGGCGAAAATGGCCAGACCCATGCAGACCCATTTGAACAGTTTTGCCATTGGCAGGGGCTCCTTGTCCTGCGTGGCGTTCCGGGGGCGGGTGGCAGGCTTACTTGAATCCTACCCTGTCGAGCAGCTGTTGCACCTTGATCTGGTTCATGCCAACGGTGGAAACCGGGATGGCCTCGCTCTTGAATCCTCCCGCTGTCAGGGACTGCAGGGCAGGGTTTGCGATGCGGACGCCCTTGGCAGCGGGCCATTCATTGTTGCCGTTGGCGAAATGGTCCTGCGCCTGCGGGCTGGCCAGATACTCGAGGAACTTGACGGCATTGGCCGGGTTCTTGGCATTGCGCGCCACCGCTCCGCCTGCGATGTTGACGTGGGTGCCCCAGGAGTTCTGGTTGGGGAACACCACCCCCACACGGTCCATGATGGCTTTGTCGGCTGCTGCCTCCGACCGCATGATCCGGGCCAGGTAATAGGTGTTGGTGACCGCAATCGCGCATTCACCGGAGGCAACCCCCTTGATCTGGTCGGTGTCCCCTCCTTTGGGCGACCGGGCCAGATTGGCAACGAAGCCGCGCAGCCACTCCTCGGTCTTCGCCGGGCCCATGTGTTCCATCACGGAACCGAACAGGGACAGGTTGTAGGGGTGGGAGCCGGAGCGGATGCACAATTTGCCCTTGTGCACCGGATCAGCCAGGGACTCGTAGGTCGCCACGCTGTCCTTGCTGACCTTGGCCTTGTCGTACACGATCACGCGGGCACGGGTGGAGAAACCGAACCAGGGGGTCTTGCCTTCCGGGTCCGTCTTGCCCCGCAGGTGGGCTGGGATGGCCTGGTCCAGCAGGGGCGAGCGGATGGGCTGGAACAGCCCGTCGATTTCGCCCCGCCACAGTCGCGAGGCATCCACGAGCAGGATCACATCGGCGGGGGACGCGGAGCCCTCCGCCTTGAGGCGGGCCAGAATTCCGGCGTCGTCGGAATCCACCCGGTTGAGCTTGATGCCGGTCGCCTTGGTGAAATTGGAATACAAGGCTTCGTCCGTGGGATAGTGGCGTGCGGAGTAGATATTGAGAACCGCGTCCTGGGCGACTGCAGGGCCACTGAGGAATGCGAGCGCCAGGAGTGTGGCGAGGGTGGTGGGGTTGAATGCTGGTTTCATCGGGAACTTCCGCGAAGGGATTGGGTGGGGATGTGGAGATGTTAAAACAAACGCGAATCATTCGCAATCAGTTTTTTAGACCGTTGATCGCAAGTCTTCTTGCATTGCTTGTTGCCGGCTGCGCAACCTCCGTCCCGCCCACCGGGTCTGTGTCCGACCCCGTGGCAGTGACCCCGCCAGCGCCTGCCGTCGCGTCCAGGCCACCCCGGCTTGGGCTGGTGCTGGGCGGGGGGGCCGCCCGAGGCTTCGCCCATGTGGGTGTCATCCAGGTCCTGGAGGAGGCTGGAATCCGGCCCGACATGGTGGTGGGGACATCGGCAGGAAGTCTGGTTGCCGCGATTTACGCCAGTGGCAAGAATGGAGCCCAGTTGCAGCAGATTGCCACCGACATGGAGGAAGCCCTGCTGACCGATTGGACCTTGCCCCTTTTCGGCCGCGGTGTCCTTCGGGGCGATGCCCTGGCGCGCTACGTCAACCGTCAGGTGGACGCGCGGCCCATGGAAAGTTTTCCGCTGCCACTGGGGATCGTGGCGACGGATCTGCATAGCGGGGAGGGCATCCTGTTCCGACGCGGCGACACGGGGCTGGCGGTTCGCGCATCCAGCGCAGTGCCCTCCATCTTTCAGCCGGTGCGCATCGGCGCGCGGGAATACGTGGATGGCGGTCTGGTCGCGCCGGTTCCGGTGCATCACGCCCGCGCCATGGGCGCCGAACTGGTCATCGCGGTCGACATCTCCAACGAACCCAGCAGCAACCCGGCGGATGGTACCCTGCAGGTGCTGTTGCAGACATTTGCGATCATGGGCAAATCGATCAATGCCTTCGAATTGCGGGAGGCGGACGTTGTCGTGCGGCCATCGCTGGCGGGAGTTCGGAGCGCCGACTTCGCCGCCCGGCAACGGTCGATCGAGGCTGGCCGCGCAGCGATGCGGGCCGCCCTGCCGGCTTTCCGGGCCCGTCTGGCGGCATTTCGGGCGGGATAGCCCGACTGCGGAGATACTCGCGCGTGCAGCCCCGCGCGACAAAAGTCGCCACCTATAATTTGCCGTCATTTCGGGGCGGGATAACAACAACCAAAGCGAACTGGATTCGTATGGAGAGTACCTTGAACCGGGAACGCAAAGATGCCCGCATCCTGATCTACAGCCACGATACGTTTGGCCTGGGCCACCTGCGCCGTTGCAGGACGATCGCGCACTCCCTCGTGGACAGATTCAAGCACCTGTCGGTCCTGATCCTGTCGGGGTCGCCCATCATCGGCAGTTTCGACTTCCGGTCGCGGGTGGACTTTGTCCGGGTGCCGGGTGTCGTGAAACTGCGCAACGGCGAGTACACGCCGCTCAATCTGCATATCGATGTCGATCAGACCCTGCGCATGCGCGCGTCGATCATCCGCCACACCGCGGAGATGTTCGACCCCGACATCTTCATTGTCGACAAGGAGCCGCTCGGTCTTCGCGGGGAGGTGCTGGAGACCCTGGAAGTGCTCAAGAAGCGAGGCACCCGCCTGGTGCTGGGGTTGCGGGACGTGATGGACGAGCCCAAGCTTCTCGCGCCAGAGTGGCGGCGAAAGAAGGTGCTCCCGGCCTTGCGCGACCTGTACGACGAGATCTGGATCTACGGCCTGCCCCAGATCTGCGAGCCGCTGGAGGGGATCGCGCTGCCGGCCAGCGTGCGCAAGAAGATCACCTATACCGGTTACCTGGCGCGCGAAGTCTCCACTGGTGGCGCGCCACCGCGAATGCCGGAGATCACCAAGAAGCCGTATATCCTGGTCACCACCGGGGGAGGCGGCGATGGCGAAGGCCTCATCGACTGGGTGCTGCGGGCCTATGAGCATGATGCCTTGCTGCCCTATCCCGCATTGCTGGTTCTGGGGCCATTCATGCAGCCGGAGAAGCAGTCAGAGTTCATGAACCGCGCTGCCCGGCTCAAGCGGGTGGATGCGATCACCTTCCACAGCAACCTCGAGGCCCTGGTCGCCGGTGCCGCCGGCGTTGTGGCGATGGGCGGCTACAACACGTTCTGCGAGGTTCTTTCCCTGGACAAGCGGGCGCTGATCATTCCCCGAACCACGCCGCGCCTGGAGCAGTTCATCCGCGCCTCCAGCGCGGCCAGGCTGGGGCTGATCAGCATGCTCAGCGAGGACGGCGTCAACGACCCGTCCGTCATGGCTGCTGCGTTGCGTGCCCTGCCGCGCCAGAATCTGCCCTCGCAGGTGGTGGTACCCGGCCTTCTGGAGGGCCTCCCGAATGTGGCCAAGCTGGTCGCACCCTGGCTCAAGTTGGAGGACGAGGTGACGACCAAGGTGGTGGCGCGTATTGGCTGATCCGATGGCGGCTACCCCGGCAGGGCGGGTCGCATTTGTCCTGAAGGGTTATCCGCGCCTCTCGGAGACCTTCATCGCCCAGGAAATCGCAGCACTCGAGCAACTCGGCCTGCAGATCCTGATCGTTTCGTTGCGCCATCCCACGGACCAGCGGACCCACCCCGTGCATGGGGAGATCCGCGCGCCCCTGCTGTACCTGCCCGAGTACCTGCGCGACGAGCCAATGCGCGTGTTGCGCGCGTGGTGGGATGTGCGCCGCCGCCCGGGTTACCGCAGTGCCGTGCGGGCGTGGCTGCAGGACCTGTGGCGTGACCGGACGGCCAGCCGGTGGCGGCGGTTCGGGCAGGCGCTGGTGCTGTCCCATGAAGTGCCGTCCGATGTCGTGCGTCTGCATGCGCATTTCCTGCATACGCCCTCATCGGTCGTGCGATATGCGGCCATGGTCTGCGGCCTGCCGTGGTCGGGTTCGGCACATGCCAAGGACATCTGGACATCTCCGGCCTGGGAGTTGCGCGAGAAGCTCGCGGACTGCGACTGGCTGGTGACCTGCACGAGGACCAACCGCGACTACCTGGCGACCCTGTCCCCGCCAGGACGCGTGGAGCTTGTCTACCACGGGCTGGATCTTCGGCGTTTTCCGATCTACACGCTGGCGCGGGTGCCGCGCGATGGCCGCGCTCCCGCTGATCCGGTCCGTATCCTGTCCGTCGGCAGGCTGGTCGAGAAAAAGGGCACGGACGACCTGCTCCGTGCGCTGGCGCTGCTGCCTGCCGGCGTGCACTGGAGCCTGGTCCATGTCGGTGGCGGCCCTTTGCGGGACACGCTGCAACAGCAGGCGCGGGCGCTCGGTCTGGCAGACCGCATCGCATGGCGCGGGGCCATGGCGCAGGACCAGTTGATCGAGGAGTACCGCCGCGCCGATGTATTCGTGCTGGCCAGCCGCATCGCTGGTGATGGCGATCGCGATGGCCTGCCAAACGTGCTGATGGAAGCACAGAGCCAGGGTCTGGCCTGTGTAGCAACCAACGTGTCCGCAATCCCCGAACTGATCGACGACGGCGTTACCGGTGTGCTGGTGGAGCCGCAGCTGCCATCCCTGCTGGCGGATGCCCTGGCATCCGTCATCACCGATCCGGCGCGTCGGCAGACGCTCGCGCAGGCTGGGCAGACACGCATGGCGCGTGATTTCGGCATGCAGTCCAATCTGGCGCGACTGGCTGTCAAGTTCGGCTTGCGGGTGCCCCCGGGATACGTCAGCTCAGGCCCATAGTCTCTTCCAGGCCTGCGAGACAGAACATGCGCTGCAGAAGCCCGCATTCGAGGTAACTGTCATCGCGCCTGGCTGCATCCAGCATCCGGGGCACATCCACCCTGTCGCGCAGCAAGCGGGAGCCCGCCACCAGCTCCAGCACCTGCGCGCGGTTGTTCTGCAGGAAGCGGTGGTAGACCCAGCGAAACCCCTGCTTGTCGCGCCGCCATTGCGTTGGCAAGGGCGTGAACCTGTCGAAGGCCTTGCGCAGTTCGTACTTGTTCCAGGCCCCGACAAATTTCTGCCGGAAGCCGCTTCGCATGTGGGCTGAGAGCCGGAAGTCCAGCAAGGGGCTGCGGTTCTCGATGCCGTAGGTCATCGCATTGCGGTCGTTCTGCCACAGCCACTCCTGCAGCCGTCCAGCCCCCGCGTCCAGCACCAGTGCGTCGGCCAGCGTGCCCTGGAAACTCCGCAACGGGTCGACGCGGCGCGCCCGCAGCACGTCCGGGTGGACGAATTCATCCAGATCCTCGGGATCCTCCGTGGCCCGTACGAGTCCGCCGGACGGCCCGCCAGATCCGGCGGGCAATCGCGCCTGGCGCAGAGCCTCCTGCGCCATGGCCAGGGCCTGCGGGCTGTCGCTCTGGGCCGCCAGGGAGGCTGTCAGCCATTCATGGTCGCCCTCTGCCAGCGCCTCGCGCAGCGCAAACCGGTAGTAGCGGTCCCAGTAACCTGCAAACAGCTCATCTCCGCCAGTTCCGTCGAGCACCACCGGCACATCGTGGTCGGCGATCTGGGCATACAACTGCGGCATCGCCAGGACATTGCCGATGAAGGGAAATGGCTTCTCCTGGTGGCGGCACACGTTCAGAAAGGCGGCCATGCCACTGGTGCCGTAATCCAGAGGCATGTTGATCGCGGTGATGCCAAGCTGGCGTATGCAGCGCTGCGCATAGTCGGCGTCGGCACTCTTGCCGGCGTCCCCGGTGAAGCAGGTCACCGCCTGCGCCAGTCCGTTCGCCGCCAGGATCGACAGGACCAGCGAGCTGTCCACGCCGCCCGACAGCAGCAGTCCCACCTTGCGGTCCGACACAAGCCGGGACAGCACGGCTTCCTGCAACTGCTCGGCCAAGGCGTGGTCACCCGGCGCAGGCGCCTGGTGATGGTCGGCAAGCCGGTAGTAGCGGGAGGTTTCCAGTTGCCAGTGGTGCAGGTCCATCCGGAGCACGCTCCCGGGGGGAACCTCCCGGATGTCCTGGACATGCGTGCTGCCATCCGGGCGGGGATACAGCCACCCGTCACGCAGATAGCTGTCGAGGTCGCCAGGGACCATGGCCGGTGACCGGCCCAGGTAGACCATCAGTGGCGCGATCTCCGAAGACAGGCACACCCGTGTCGAATCGGCGTAGTAGAAGAGCGGCTTCTTCCCGTAGCGGTCGCGCGCTGCCATCAGCTGTCCGCGCGCCTCGTCCAGCAGGCAGAACGCCCACATGCCATTGGCCTGGTTCAACGCGTCCGCACCCGCCTGCGCCACCAGGGTCAGCAGCACCTCGGTGTCGCCATCGGTCTCGAAGCGCTCCCCGCCTTGTGCCAGCGTGTGCCGCAATTGCCTGAAGTTGTAGATCTCTCCGTTGTAGGCGAGTGTGTGGCTGGCGCGCCGGAAGGGCTGGGCCGAGCGTTCGCTGGGGTCGAGGATGGACAGCCGCGTATGTCCGAAGAAGCCGCAGGGCCCTTGCGCAGTGGGTGTGTCTTTCGATGGCAGGGCAAAGAGGTATTCACCGATGCCGTCCGGGCCGCGGTGCCGCAGCGTGGCGGTCGCCCGCCTGGCGCGCAAGGCATCGACCGGCCCGTGGCGCTCTACCGCAACAAAGAGTCCGCACATGTGGGGAGGTGTCCGAGGGGGATGTGCCTGGCAAGCCCGCCTGCACGATTGCGCGGGATTGTACGGTTGGGGCGAGTTCACGCCGCGATCACGGGTTCACGGCCTGCCACCGGTCGCTCTCTAGAATCCGGGAATGCGTATCGCCTTTTATGCGCCCTTGAAGTCGCCGAACCATCCCGTTCCTTCAGGAGACCGGCGCGTCGCGCGCCTGCTGATGGATGCACTGCTGCTGGCAGGCCACCAGGTCGACCTGGTGTCGGAGTTCCGCAGTTTCGAAGGCCGTGGCGATCCTGCCGCGCAGGCCGCACTGTGCAGCCAGGGTCAGGGCATCGCAGCCGACCTTCTGGCGCGGTGGTCGCACGATGGCCCGGCGGTGCCCCGGCCCGACCTGTGGCTGACCTACCACCTCTACTACAAGGCTCCGGACTGGCTGGGCCCTGCAGTGAGCCGCGCGCTCGGGTTGCCGTATGTGGTGGCCGAGGCATCGTTCGCTGCCAAGCGCGCCAAAGGTCCCTGGGCCATCGGCCACGCCGCAGTGGAAGACGCCCTGCAACTCGCCGACCTGCTGCTGTGTCCGACGGCGGATGACATGCCGGCGCTTCGATCGGTCGCGCAGGGCTCCGCACAGCTCTGGAGGCTGCCGCCTTTCCTGGCCCCAGAACCCTATCTTGAGGCGGCGCGCCTGCGCCAACACCACCGCGCACAGCTGGCTGACGCACAGGGTCTGGACACCGCGGTTCCCTGGATCATCGTGTCGGCCATGATGCGCCCGGGTGACAAGCAGGCGTCCTACCAGGCTTTGGCGCAGGTCCTGCGGCAACTTGTCGACCTGCCCTGGCGCCTGCTGGTGGCAGGTGATGGTCCGGCCGGTGGCCAGATCCGGGCCGCGCTGGAGCAGGCGGCGCCGGGGCGGTGCCATTTCGCCGGTGAATGCAGTGCGGGCCGACTGGCAGCGCTCTATGCGGCGAGCGACCTCTGCCTGTGGCCGGCGGTCAACGAGGCCTATGGCATGGCGATGCTGGAGGCTCAGGCGGCAGGCACCCCGGTAGTGTCCTGTGCTGTGCGGGGGGTGCCGGAGGTCGTGCACGACGGACTCACGGGCTTGCTGGCGCCACCCGGCGACTTCACCGCGCTGGCTGCCTGTGCCCGCAGGCTGTTGCAGGACGCGCCGCTGCGCGCAGAGATGGGCCATGCGGCCGCGCGCTTCGTCGTGGGTGAGCGCAGCACGGCGCAGGCGGCGCGCCTGTTGCAGGAGGCGCTTGCGACTTTGCCGCGATTGTCCGGGCGCGCGGGTCCTTCCAGAGTCGCAGCATGACCTTCCTGGCACTGCTTCGGCATGCCGAGACGGACTGGAGCATGGCCAGACGCCTGCAGGGCCGCACGGACGTACCGCTGAATGACGCCGGGAGGCGGGCACTGGCCGGGCGTCGGGTGCCGGCGGCCTGCCACGCAATGCAGGCCGTCAGCAGCCCCCTTCTGCGCTGCACCCAGACGGCGCACTGTCTGGGGCTGTCTGCGGTCGTGCTGGAGCCTCGCCTGACCGAGATGTCCTGGGGCGCCTGGGAAGGTTGCACGCTGGCGGCCCTGCGCGCTTCGCTCGGGGTGCCCATGCTGGACAACGAGGCCAAGGGCCTGGATTTCCGGCCGGACGGTGGCGAGAGCCCGCGTGAGGTGCTCCAGCGTGTTCAGCCCTGGCTCGCCGAGCTCGGTCACGCGCGACGGCATACCCTGGCGATCAGCCACCGGGGCGTCATCCGGGCGGTTTTCGCCCTTGCCATGGCCTGGGACATGCGTGGCAAGCCCCCGGCGAAGCTGGATTGGTCCTGCGTGCAACTGTTCAGGCTCGATGCGCTGGGACACCCGCAGGTGCAGCAGCTCAATCTGCCACTGGATGCACCATTGCAGGCCCTGGGCCACGGGGCGTTGGGCTGACCATGCCGGCCCGACGCGTTCTCCTGTACGTGCAGCATCTGCTGGGCATCGGTCACCTCAAGCGCGCAGCGGCACTTGCCGACGGCATGGTGCGCGCGGGACTGGAGGTCACGCTGGTGACCGGTGGCATGCCGGTCCTCGGTCTGGAGCTCAATGCCACCCACTGCGTGCAGCTGGCGCCTGCAAGCGCAGCCGACCTGTCCTTCAAGACCCTGGTGGACGAACAGGGCCGGCCGGTGGACGAAGCCTGGAAGGCCATGCGGCGCAAACAGTTGATGGATGCCTGGTCGGCATGCGAGCCGGATGCCCTGGTGATCGAGCTGTTTCCCTTCGGCAGGCGCCAGATGCGTTTCGAACTGCTGCCACTGCTGGAGGCCGCCCGCGCGCGTTCGCCCCGGCCGTGGATCATCTCCTCGGTGCGGGACGTGCTGGGCGGCGGACAGACAGATCCCGCCCGGGCCGACCAGATGCTGGCCACATTCGACCGTTATTTCGACCATCTGCTGGTCCATGGAGATGGCGCACTGGTGCCCTTCGAACGCAGCTTCCGCCATGCGGGCCGCCTTGCCGGGCGCATGCACTACACGGGGTATGTCGTGGGGCCGGCAAAGCCTGCTGGCGTCGGCGACGCCACGCACGCTGCGACCGCTGGCGCCGAAGGCGGTGTGCTGGTGTCGGTGGGGGGCGGGGCGGTGGGTCAGCGCCTCCTGGAGGTGGCGGTGCAGGCGAGGCCGCTGAGCTCCTTGCATGCCGAGCCCTGGCGCCTGCTCGCGGGGGTCAATGCCGCCGAGGCCGATCTGGCGCATCTGCGCGCGCTGGCGCACGCGCAGCCGGGAATCACCATCGAGCGTTTCCGATCCGATTTCACGCGTTTGCTGGAACGATGCCGGGTGTCCGTCAGCCAGGGCGGCTACAACACGGTCATGGAAGTCCTGCAGGCCCGAGCGGCTGCCGTCATCGTGCCGTTTGCCGGTGGCTCCGAGACCGAACAGTCGCTGCGGGCACGGCTTCTGGCCGACACCGGCCGGATTGCCCTGGTCGAGGAGGCCGGGTTGAGCCCCCAGGCACTGGCCCTGGCCATCGATCGCGCGGCGCAATGGGATGCAGCCGGCGCATCGCCGGTCCATCTTGATGGCGCGCGCACCGCAGCCGCGCTGCTGTGTCGCTGGCTCGAGAGGCCTGCGCCATGACGAACGACTGGCAGGCGCTGCGGGATGAGCTGGCGCGCTGGCATGATGCCGGGCGGGTCCCCGACTTCTGGTGGCGAGATGATGATGCCACCGCCCGCAGTGCACCGCTGGTGCGCATGCTGGGCCTGTGCCGCAGTGCTGCGATCCCGCTGGCATTGGCCGTCATCCCGCAGGATGTCAGCGCCGGTCTGCTGGAAGACGACGACGCCCTGGTCACCTTGCTGCAGCACGGTGTCACCCACCGAAACCTGGCGCCTGCCGGCGACAAGAAGACCGAGTTCCCTGCGGGCGAGTTGCCGACCGAGGCTCTCTACCGGTTGTCGCAGGGCAGGGCGCGGATGGCCGGGCTCTTCGGCAAGAGGGCACTGCCCGTGCTGGTCCCGCCCTGGAACCGTGTGTCGGCAACCGGGCTGGTGGAAGCGCTGCCGGGCGCAGGGTTTTGTGGCCTGAGCAGGTTCGGGCCGCGCAGGCGCATCGATGCCTGCGCCGGTCTGGTGCAGATCAACACGCACGTGGATGTCATCGACTGGCGTGGTTCGCGGGGTTTCGTGGGCACGCAGGCGGCTCTGGCACAGACGCTTGCCCATCTGCAGGCGCGCCGGCTGGAGAATGCAGACCCGATGGAGCCCACCGGATTGCTGACCCACCATGCCGTCCATGACGAGGCCACCTGGGTCTTCATCGAGACTTTCTTTGCGCAGACCGCAGGTCATGGTAGGGCGGTGTGGCGCAAGGCCCCCGGGTTGTTCCTGCAGGGCTGATGGCGAGCGGCCCGGACCCCCGCAGGCGCCGCTGCCGTTACCGGGTGTTTATTCGGGGGGGTCGCCCGATGCATCTCTTCTATACTCAGGCAGCGAAGTGGCAACCGCACGGTCTGTAAAGGGTTTTTGCAAATCATTACAAGTGGTGGCGATGGTCCCGGTCGACCGCCAAAGGCAGGTCCGCCGGGCACAACATACGACGGCATGGCAAACGTTCTCACGGTCAAGGATCTCAAGGTCTATCTGAATGTCGACGCCGGTACGGTCAAGGCCGTGGATGGTGTCTCGTTCCGTATTCCTGCCGGACGCACGATGGCCCTGGTGGGGGAGTCCGGTTCCGGCAAGTCCATCGTCGCCCAGTCCATCATGGGCATCCTGCCGCGGGTCGCACGCATCGAGCACGGCGAGATCCTGCTGCGCGACCCGGCCCGTCCGGACTCGGTCATCGACATCGCCAGGCTGGACATGGCCGGGCCGCAGATGCGGTCGATTCGCGGCGGCCAGGTATCCATCATTTTCCAGGAGCCCATGACGGCCCTGTCTCCGCTGCACACGATAGGCAACCAGATCGGCGAAGCACTCGCGCTGCACCGGGCGGCCATCGGCAAGGCGGAGCGCAGCGCGGCGGTTGTGGAAATGCTGCGCCTGGTCGGTTTCCCCGACCCGGCGAAGGCCGAGCACGCCTATCCGTTCGAGTTGTCCGGTGGCCTGCGCCAGCGGGCCATGATTGCCATGGCACTGGTCTGTCGGCCAGCCCTGCTGATCGCCGACGAACCCACCACCGCCCTGGATGTCACGATCCAGGCCCAGATACTGCAACTCATCCAGCAACTGCAGCGTGATCTGCAGATGGCCATGATGATGATCACCCACGACCTCGGGATCGTCGCCAACATGGCGGACGAGGTGGTCGTTATGTACCACGGCAAGATCATGGAGGCCGGCACGCTGGAGGACGTCTTCCGTGACCCGCGCCATCCCTATCTGAAGGCCCTGATGCGGGCGGTGCCGCGTTTCAATCTGGCACCCGGCGAGCGGCTCACACCCATCCGCGAGATCCAGGTGTCCGCCGGGCACCTGATGCGCCACCAGGAAGGGCGCCCGGCCAACACCGACCCTGCCGCTCCGATGCTGATCGTGCGCAATCTCACCAAGCGATTCACCACCCGCAAGACGACGCTGTTCGGAGCCAAGCCGGCGGGCGAAACTCTGGCGGTCAACGATGTCAGCTTCGAAGTGGCGCCTGGCGAATGTCTGGGTCTGGTGGGTGAGTCGGGCTGCGGCAAGACCACCACGGCGAAGATGATCCTGCGCTCCGGCACCCCCGACAGTGGCGAGATCATCTTCAACGACCGGGGCCGGCCACGCGATGTGCGCACTCTGGCGGGCGAGGACCTGTTCGAGTACCGGCGGCGGGTGCAGTTTGTCTTTCAGGACCCGTTCGGCTCGCTCAATCCGCGCATGACGGTGTACGACATCGTCAGCGAGCCACTGGTCATCCATGGCATAGGAAGCGACGAGGAACGTTTCTCGCGTGTGAAGGAACTGATCGGTCTGGTTGGCCTGGATGTGCGCCACCTGCGCCGCTACCCGCACAGTTTCTCGGGCGGTCAACGCCAGCGCATCGGCATCGCACGGGCACTGGCTCTGAGTCCGGACCTGCTGATCTGTGACGAGCCTGTTTCCGCGCTCGACGTCTCCGTGCAGGCCCAGGTGCTCAATCTGCTGCTCGACCTGCGCAAGGAAATGAACCTGACCTACCTGTTCATCTCCCACAACCTGGCGGTGGTCCACTACATTGCCGACCGCATCGCCGTCATGTGTGCCGGTCGTATTGTCGAAGTGGCCAGTTCCGAGGCATTGTTCGCCAATCCCATCCACCCCTACACCCGCGCCTTGCTGGCGGCAGTTCCGGACCCGGACCTCGATCGCAAGCTGAATTTCAACGCCCTGATGGAGGGCAAGGCGTCTGTCCCTGCCGCCTGGCCTTCGCCGTTCCGTGTTGACGGGAGCGCCAGGATGGAGATGATCGACATCGGTGGCAAACATTTTGTCCGGGCCCACGCGGACGCAGATTTCTCGGAGGTCAAAGCATGATCAGTCACTCTGCCTGGAATGGCCGTTTCTCGCCCCTTCGCCGCACGGGTCTCTTGCTTGCCTTGTGCGCATTCTCCTTCGGTCTCCCTGCGTGGGCGCAGCTTCCGACGCAATGGGTCGAGACTCCGATGCTGCGGGAGGATGTTGCCGCCAAGAAGCTTCCCCCGGTCCGGCAGCGCCTTCCCGACACCCCGCTGGTCGTTGCGATGGACGGCAAGACGGCGGAACCGGGTCAGCATGGCGGTACGCTGAACATGCTCATCGGGCGGGCCCGCGATGTCCGCATGCTGGTGGTCTATGGTTATGCAAGGCTCGTCGGTTACGACCGCAATCTGCAGATCACCCCCGATATCCTGGAAAGCATCACTGTCAGCGAGGACCGGATCTTCACCATGAAGCTGCGCAAGGGCCACAGGTGGTCCGATGGCCAGCCGTTCACGAGCGACGATTTTCGCTACTACTGGGAGGATGTAGCCAACGACAAGGACCTCACCCCCGCCGGCACGCCGGCAGAGCTGCTGGTGGATGGTGTCCCGCCCAAGGTCGAGTTCCCGGACAAGTTCACGGTGCGCTACACCTGGCCCAAGGCCAACCCTGACTTCCTGCCCCGCATGGCCGGGCCGTCGCCGCTCTTCATCTTCCGGCCCTCGCATCACCTGAAGCAGTTGCACCGGAAATACAACCCGAAGGTCCTGGAAGCAGAGAAGGCCGACCCGAAGAACAACTGGGCGGCCCTGCACAACCGCGAGGACAACATGTACCAGTTCGACAACCCGCGGTTGCCGACTCTGCAGCCCTGGATCAATACCACCAAGCCACCGGCAGACCGCTTTGTCGCCGTGCGCAATCCGTTCTTCCACCGGGTCGATGCGACCGGCCGGCAATTGCCCTACATCGACAGGGTGGTCATGCCGGTGGCCGATGGCAAGCTGATTCCCGCCAAGGCCGGCGCCGGCGAGTCGGACCTGCAGGCCCGTGACCTCCAGTTCACCAATTTCACCTTTCTCAAGAAGGGCGAGAAGACCAACAACTACCGCACCTTGCTGTGGCGTACCGGCCAGGGTTCGCACTTTGCCCTGTATCCCAACCTGAACGCCGGCGATCCTGTCTGGCGCACGCTGATGCGCGATGTGCGCTTCCGCCGGGCCCTGTCGCTGGGCATCGACCGCAACCAGGTCAACCAGGTGCTGTTTTTCGGTCTTGCGGCAGAGAGCAACAACACCGTGGTGCCGGAGAGCCCGCTCTACCGCAAGCAGTACCAGACGCAGTGGGCGCAATACGACCGCAGGGCGGCAGACAGGCTGCTGGACGAACTGGGGCTCAAACGCGGGCCCGACGGTGTGCGCAGGCTGTCAGATGGACGGCCGCTGGAGATCATTGTCGAGACCGCCGGTGAAAGCACCGAGCAGACGGATGTGCTGGAGTTGATCCGCGAGACCTGGAAGGAGGTCGGCATCAAGCTTTTCAGCAAGCCCTCGCAGCGCGACCTGCTGCGCAACCGGGTATTCTCCGGCGAGGCCATGATGACGGTGTGGGGGGGGATCGACAACGGCATTCCCAATGCAGACACCAGCCCCGACGAACTGGCGCCGACCAGCCAGGTGCAGCTCCAGTGGCCCAAGTTCGGGCAGCACTACGAGACCAAGGGCAAGGCTGGAGATGCGCCGGACATCCCGGAGGTCGTCGAGCTGTTGAAGATGAGTGAATCCTGGCGCACCGCCAACAAGGAAGCCCGCGAGAGGATCTGGCACCGGATGCTGACCATCCATGCGGAGCAGCAGTTCACGATCGGCGTGGTCAACAACGTGCAGCAGCCTGTGGTGGTGAGCAACGCCCTGAAGAATGTCCCTGAGAAGGGCCTGTACAACTGGGATCCGGGGGCATTCTTCGGCATGTACCGCCCGGAAACCTTCTGGTTCGTAGACGCGCGCAGGAACTGACGTGCTGGCCTACACGCTGCGGCGCATCCTGCTGATGATCCCTACATTGCTGGTGATCAGCTTTGTCACGTTCGTCATCATCCAGCTGCCGCCCGGCGACTACCTGTCCAACCAGATCGCCGAGCTGCGCAGCCAGGGCGATACTGCAGCCCTGGAGAAAGTGCAGTTCCTGCGCAAGCAGTACGGCCTGGACAAGTCCTTCCTGGAGCAGTACGCCACCTGGGTCGGCCTGTGGCCGGGCGAACGCGGCTTCTCGGGCCTTTTGCAGGGTGACTGGGGCTGGTCCTTCGAGTACAACCTGCCGGTGCTCGACGTGGTCGGGGATCGCCTGGTGTTGTCCTTCGTGCTGAACATCACCGTGATCCTGTTCACCTGGGCTGTCGCATTCCCGATCGGTTTCTATGCGGCGACCCACCAGTACAGCTGGGGGGACCATGGCCTGTCCCTGCTGGGATATGTGGGCCTGGCCACACCGAATTTTCTGCTCGCGCTGGTGCTGATGTATTTCGCCAACGTGCAGTTCGGCCTGTCGATCGGCGGCATGATGGACCCGCAGTATCTGGACCAGCCCATGAGCTGGGACAAGTTCCTGTCCGTCCTGTCCCACCTCTGGATCCCGGTGATCGTCATCGGCACCTCTGGAACTGCAGGCATGATCCGCCGTCTGCGCGCCAACCTCCTGGATGAACTGCAGAAGCAATACGTCGTCACGGCGCGCAGCAAGGGCATGCCGCAGATGCGCCTGCTCGTGAAATATCCCCTGCGCATGGCATTGAATCCGTTTGTGGCGGATATCGGCAACCTGTTGCCGAGCGTCATCTCCGGCTCTGCGATCGTGTCCGTGGTGTTGTCGCTGCAGACCGAAGGGCCGATGCTGCTGGACGCGTTGCAAAGCCAGGACCAGTATCTGGCCGGTTCCTTCCTCATGTTTCTGGCGCTCCTGACCGTGCTGGGCATGTTCATTTCCGATCTCCTGCTCGCGGCGCTCGATCCGCGTATCCGGTTGACGGGCGAGGTTGCCAAATGAGCGCATTGAAGCTGGATGAAAACGGTCGCCTCGAACATTACGTCTCGCCGGCACCCTTCGAGCCTCAGGCCACTGAAACACTGACGCCCGAGCAGGAGGCTTTCTACCGGGCGTCCCAGTGGCGCATCATGTGGTGGAAGTTCCGGCGGCACCGCATTGCGGTGGTGTCCGCAGCGATCCTCGCGCTGCTCTACCTGTCGTCACTGGTGTCGGAAGTGCTGGCACCTTACGGGCTCAACACGCGCGACTCCGGGCACATCTACGCACCCCCGCAGGTCGTGGGCCTTTTCCATGAAGGCGAGTTTGTCGGCCCATTCGTTTACGGCTACAGCGTCAAGCTCAACATGGAGACCATGAAGCGGGAGTTCGTCGCCGACCCGCAAAAGTTGCAACCGCTGCGGTTCTTCTGCCGGGGTGACGACTACGAGTTCTGGGGGCTCATCGAGGGCGACTTCCATCTGGTGTGCCCGGCGGAGAACGGCACGCTGTACCTGCTGGGCACCGACCGGCTCGGGCGGGACATGCTGTCGCGCATCATCTATGGCACCCGTATCTCGCTCACGGTCGGCCTGCTGGGCATCCTGGTGAGCTTCGTGATCGGCATCACGCTGGGAGGCATCTCGGGTTACTACGGTGGCTGGATCGACAACCTGATACAGCGGCTGATCGAAATCGTGCGCTCGTTTCCGGAGTTGCCGCTCTGGATGGCCCTGTCGGCCGCACTGCCCGTGACCTGGAGCCCGATCTTCATCTATTTCGGCATCACGATCATCCTGGGCTTGCTGGACTGGCCAGGGCTGGCGCGGTCGGTCCGGTCCAAGTTCCTTGCGCTGCGCGAGGAGGATTTCGCCGTCGCGGCCGTGCTCATGGGCGCCAAGCCATCGCGCGTGATCGGCCGGCATCTTTTGCCCAGTTTCACCAGCCATCTGATCGCATCGCTGACGCTGTCGGTGCCCAGCATGATCCTGGGTGAGACGGCCCTGTCTTTCCTGGGACTTGGCCTGCGACCCCCCATCACCAGTTGGGGGGTGCTGCTCAACGAAGCCCAGAATATCAATGTCGTGGCGCTGTACCCCTGGCTGATGTTGCCGGTCGTTCCCGTGTTCGTGGTCGTCCTGGCGTTCAACTTCATGGGTGACGGTCTGCGCGATGCGGCCGACCCCTACAACTAGGCTGGCGCGATGGAACGCAGCCTGTTCGGGTTCATCCTCAAGTACAGCAAGCGCGACCAACTCCTGATCGTTCCGCTGGTGCTGTTGTCGATGGTGTTCTACTACGCCTCGCTCGACCTGCCCAAGACCATCATCAACCAGCCGATCCAGGGCAAGGGTTTCCCTGGGCCCGAGTCCACGGCTTATTTCCTGCGCTTCGGGTTTTCGCTGCCTGAATTCCTGGGCGGTGGCACCTACCAGGTCTTTGACGGCTTCGCGCTGGAGCGTACGCCGTATCTGTTGGCGCTTACCCTGACCTTCCTCGCGCTCATCATCATCAGTGGCTTGATCAAGTACCAGATCAACACCATGAAGGGCTGGATGGGCGAGCGCATGCTGCGTCGCCTGCGCTACGCCCTGTTCGACACCATCCTGCGATTTCCTTTGCCACATTTCCGGCGCGTGAAGTCGGCGGAAATGGCCACCATGATCAACGCCGAAGTCGAACCGCTGGGCGGCTTCGTCGGCGAATCGATCATCACGCCCCTCTACCTGGGCGGTCAGGCCCTCACGGCGCTGTTCTTCATACTTTTCCAGCATGTCTACCTGGGGCTGGTGGCCTTCGGCATGGTGATCCTCCAGGCGGTGATCATTCCGCGCATGCGCCGCCGGCTGCTGGTCCTTTCCAAGGAGCGACAGATCGCGGCGCGGCAACTGGCAGGGCGGATCGCCGAGTGTGTTGACGGCGTGGTGGAGATCCATGCGAACGACACATCCAACTACGAGCGGGCCGAATTCTCGGCGCGGCTCGGGCGCCTTTTCCTCATCCGCTTCGAGCATTACCAGCGCAAGTTCCTGATCAAGTTCCTGAACAACCTGCTGTCCCAGATCACGCCGTTCCTGTTCTACCTGGTGGGCGGTTATCTGGCGATCTCTGGCAGGCTGGATATCGGCGCGTTGGTTGCCGTCATCGCTGCCTACAAGGACCTGCCCGGACCGGTCAAGGAACTCATCGACTGGGACCAGGAGCGCATGGATACCAACATCAAGTATGCGCAGGTGATCGAGCAGTTCACGGTCGATGGCATCACGCCGCCAGCCCAGCAGCAACTCATCGAGAAGCCCAGCCTGCCGCGCGAAGGGTCCATTCGGGTCAGCAATCTGTCGGTGCTCGATGACTCCGGTGCCAAGGCGCTGGATGCGGTTTCGTTCGAGGCCTCGCTCGATTCCCATGTCGCTGTGATCGGCCCCAATGGGTCCGGCACCGGCGAGCTTGCCCAACTGCTGGCCAGCTTGCTGCGCCCGGATGGCGGCGGGGTCGAGATGGGAGGCATCGACATCACGCGTGCGCCCGAAGCCGTGACCGGCAGGGCGATCGCCTACGTGGGGGCCGCGTCCTACCTGTTCCCGTTGAGCGTGCGCGAAAACCTCGTGTATGGGCTAAAGCACCGGCCGGTCCAGGACGCAAAGCGCACCGGCGAGGCCCGGCGTATCCGGGAGCGGCAATTGCGGGAGGCGGCGCGGGCTGGAAACTGCACCCTGGACATCCAGGCCCAATGGCTCGATTTCGATGCGGCCGGCGTGCAGGGTGTTCACGGCTTGGAGGACCGCATCCTTGAAGTCGTCAAGACCGTTGAACTCGAGGAGACGCTCTTCGAGATTGGCCTCAAGAGTGCTGTCAGCGCCGTTCACAGCCCCGGCATCGCCGAGGACATCCTGCGCGCACGCGAGACGATGCGGGAGCGGTTGAACAACCCCGCCGTCAGCGAGTTGGTGGAGCGCTTCGACATCGCACGGTACAACCGCAATGCCACGATGGCGGAAAACCTGTTGTTCGGAACCCCTGTTGGCAGGGTCTTCGACATGGACAGCCTGGCGCTCAATTCCTATGTGCGCAAGGTACTGTCCGACACCGGCCTGTCAGGCGACATGCTCAGGGTCGGGCACAAGCTGGCAGAAACCATGGTCGAACTGTTCAGCGACCTGCCGCCGGGGCACGAGTTGTTCGATCGTTTCAGCTTCATTGCCTATGATGACCTGCCCAACGTCAAGGACATCCTGTCGCGCGTCGCCTCCTTGGGTCTGGAGCGGGTTCCGGAGTCCGAACGCAACCTTCTGCTGGGCTTGCCGTTCAAACTGGTGGTCACCAAGCACCGTTTGGGACTGATCGATGACGCACTCGAGGCCAGGATCCTCCAGGCCCGGCGCCATTTCGCGGACAACCTTCCGACGGATATGCGCCACGCCATCGCGTTTTTCGATCCGGCGGCCTACAACAGCGCGGCATCCCTGCAGGACAACATCCTGTTCGGAAAAATTGCCACCAGCCAGGCAGGTGGCGCGGCCCAGATCGGCGCCTTGATGCGCCAGATCCTGGATGAATTGAATCTTCGCTCGCTGGTGCTTCGGATCGGTCTCGACTATCAGGTGGGGACAGGCGGCTCCCGCCTGTCGGTACCGGATCGGCAGAAGGTTGCAATGGGCCGGGCGCTCCTGAAGAATCCGACGGTGCTGATCCTCGACCAGGCGTCCGCCGTTCTGGACCCGGCGGCTCAAAACCGCATGGTGAGTCAAATTCTGGCCTGCCGCCAGGGCCGGTCCGTGGTGTGGGTTCTCAATCGGGTGGACCAGGCCGAGCGCTTTGACCATGTGCTGGTCATGGACCAGGGTAGGCTGGTCGAGCAAGGCGCCTATGATGAGCTTGTGAATCGCGACAGCGCGCTGCGCAGGCTTCTGAAGACCGGCTAGCCAATTTCAAGGGAGCGTAGGATGAGTCTCGAACAGGAAGTGGAATTGATCCGGCGGTTTCCGATCTTCAGCAAGATCACCCCGGCAAAGCAGAAGTTGCTGTGTTTCAGCAGCGAGCGCCTCACTTATGCGGCCGGCCAGGAGATCTTCCATGCCGGTGCTGTCGGCGATGCCTGTTATGTCGTCATCGATGGCACGATTGAGATCTCGGTGGACCTTCCCAAGGGTCCCCTGGTCATCGGCACCATGGGTAGCAACGAAATCATCGGCGAGATAGCGATCTTCGGACATGTGCCGCGGACTGCGACGGCGACCGCCAAGACCCGGGTTGAGGTTCTTCGCATATCGGCCGACCTGTTTCGAAGCGTGATCCGCGAGAACCCGGATGCCGCGATCGAGTTGATCCGTATTCTCGCGGCCCGCCTGGCCAACACCACGGCGCATCTGTCCAAATTGTCCAACCCGGAAGACGCCTGATCCCGGGGCTGGGCCTGTTGGCCCGGCCATCCACCCTGACACAGGGTGTGTCAGTGGTTCTGCAGCGCATAGCTGGGCACTGGCTGGGCAAAACCCTTGAGTTGCAAGGCGTCGCCCTTGCGGACAGCGGCCGGGTCCAGGCTGGTTCCGAGCAACTGTACGGTCCGCTCGTCCACGAGGATCTCCCCGTGCGCGGCTTCCGAGCAAAGACGGGATGCCAGATTGACGGGTGAGCCGACCGCCGTGTATTCCAGCCGGGAGGCGCCCCCGATCACGCCTACCGTGGCAAACCCGCTCGCGACACCCACCCCGACACCGAGTTGCAGTTCGCTGTTCGACCACCTGGCGGTCAGGGCCACGCCGACAGAACGGATATGGCGCGCCAGTTCCAGGGCCCGCTGGGCATGGTCGGCAAATGCGATCGGTGCACCGACCAGAATCAGCACGCCATCACCGGCCTGGTCCTTGATGGTGCCGCCACAGGTTGCCGCCGCAGCGCCGACGGCATCGTAGTACTCGCGCAGGATGTTGATGACCTGGCGCGATGGGGTTGCGGCGGAGAAGGCCGTGAAGCCGCGCAGGTCACAACATACGACCGACAGTTCCAGAGTTTTTTCGTCGGTGGCACTCTTGAGCCCCCGGCGAGTCACCAGGTCCGCCACCTGTGGCGCCAGGAATCGGGACAGGAACTGAGCCCGCTGACCCTGCGTCACGTGGTATTGCACCGAGCCCACCAACAGCACCAGCAATCCCAGTGCGCCGGCAAGTGGCGCGACATGGGGCGGTAGCACCACTGTCGATGCCATGATCGGCGCCCCCACCGCGAAGGCGATCAGCCGGCGGGCCTCGGCCCGATCGGGCCGCCGGTTCAGGGTGAACAGGGTCGCGATGGTGGCAAGGGCGAGCGACATGCCCAGTGGCAGCGAAAACAGCCAGAAGGACGGGTGGAGCTTTTCGCCCGGGTCCAGCGTCAGGTTGCCGAAGTGCTCGGCGCGCCACTCCGGGTAGACCAGCGCAGCCAGGCCGTAGAAGACAGCCAGGCCCTGGGCCGCCAACAAAAGCCGGTCTGCGCCGCGGGTATTGAGGTTGCCTGCGGGAATTGTGCGTCGCACCCGCAGAATCCACTCGTAGGCGAACAGGAAGGACAGCATCTGCGGCAAGGCGAAAACTCCTTCCCAGGCGACTACCCCATACAGTTTGCGCATGGGCAGGACCAGCAGGACATCCAGGGCAATCGCGATGCCGACGAACACCAGGAAAAGGGCTTGCGCCTGGCTGGTCTGGGAGCGCCGGTCCGCCAGGATGAACGCCAAGGCCATGCCCACCGCCAGCAGGGACACAATGACCGGGGCGGTGGTGTCGGGGTTCACGAGCGAATTCTAATGGCGGCCACCGGGGCCATAATCCGCGCAGCCGCACTTCTGCGGAATCCGACCACGCACTGACTGGACTTCTCTATGACCCGGCTGGATGAATTCATCGTGCGCATGCAGGCCCAGCGGGCCTGTATCGACGCGGCTGCTGCGCTGACTGCCGGCCAGCCCGGGCCCGTCCTCGAACTGGGCCTGGGTAACGGTCGCACCTATGACCACCTGCGGCAACGTTTCACCCAGCGGGCGATCTTCGTGTTCGATCGGGAGGTGGCCGCACATCCGGACTGCATACCCGATCCCGATTTTCTGCGCCTGGGTGACTTTCGCTCCAGCCTGCCGGCCTACCTTGCCGAAGGCCACCCACCAGCCGTGTTCATCCATGCGGACATCGGAAGCGCGAACCGGCGCAAGTCGGCGGAGCTGGCTGCAGATCTGGCGCCGATCTGGCGGGACATCCTGATGCCGGGCGGTTTCCTGGCCTGTGACCAGCGGATCGCCCTGGACGGGTTGCTGCCATTGCCGCTGCCCTCGGGGATGGTCGCAGACAACTACCATTTTTATCGCCGGGCGGGATGACGCCAGCCATGCTGGGCGAACCAAAAAAAAGGCCCCATCTTGCGATGAGGCCTTGAAGGGATCCCTGAACCTGTTGGTTACGAAAGGACCCGAGGAGACAACCAGAAAAAAACTTTTTGCCCGTTGCGTGAAAGCGAGTATGTCAGGGTTTTCCCTTGCTGTACAGCCTGTGACTGAAAAAAATCATCCATCAGCCGTACAGCGTGGAAAAAACGTCACATCTCAGCGCTTCTTGCCCACGGTTTTCGTGGCGTTCACGGCATTCGCGGCAACGGTATTGAAGTTGGACTCCGCCACTTCGGTGGCTTGCTTGACGGCCTTCTGCACCGATTCCAGGGCGTTGTTGGCAGCTGCCACGGCACTTTTCATCACGGCCACAGCGGTTTCGGAACCGGCTGGTGCATTCTTGGAGGCGGTGTCGACCAGGCCCATGAACTTCTTCTGGGCATCGGCGGCCTGCTCTTCCACGGCCTTGCCGAACTCGGCGCTCGAGCCGGAGGCGATGTCGTACAGGTGGCGGCTGTAGGCGGCCGTCTTTTCTGCCAGGGGCTGCATCAGACCGGACTGCAGCGTCAGCAGTTCCTGGGCATCCTTGACGCTCAGAACCGCCTTCGCATATTCGGCCGACTCGGACATGGCTGCCTTGGAGGCGGTCAGGTTCAACTCGACGATCTTCTCGACGCCTTCAAAGGCTTTGCTGGTGAGACCCATCAGGGTTTCGATATTGGCTTTGTGCGAGGCCATGACTTGTTCGACGGTCAGCATAGAAATTCTCCAGAGGATGGTTGAGGACACGAAACTGTTTGCTTGCCTGCCACTTCGGATTCCTGTTGCCAGGCCCGGAATGTTGCGGTGCAGCATGGTTGGAATTATAGGGTTAACCCAGGTCGACGCAAGCACTATTTGCTGCGATGCAGCAATCTAGTGTAGTGCTTCTGAATTAAAAGAACTATTTTCCACCTGCCACCTCCAAGAAGAATCTGGGACATTTTGGAGGCAGCGATGCGAAAGGCGACGGCGATTGAACTGGACGACGCGACGCGGA
>Ga0247834_1002657_pt1 | contig 26309 bp, 17 predicted proteins | sample LaCruzMarch2015__8_FD_187118 | JGI IMG/M metagenome (GOLD analysis project Ga0247834, IMG submission 187118) | Freshwater microbial communities from meromictic Lake La Cruz, Castile-La Mancha, Spain - LaCruzMarch2015_12m | ecosystem: Environmental > Aquatic > Freshwater > Lake | place: Spain...
ATATGAGAGGCTATGAAAAACTTTTTCAATTGAAAGAGCAACTACCCTCAGGAGAAGCTGGAGGAGAAGGGGGGGATACTAATAGTATGAAAGCATACAAGAAAGCCCATAAGGATTGCCTAAATGCATTAAAAATAAAGAGGAGTGTGTTGGAAAGAAATATTTTGGCATATGCGACAACATTAAGCGCGTATGCACATGATATAAGTGATGCAACTGAAAAGCAGAAATATGAAGAAATAGGAAGCAGCAATAAAATAAAAAAATACATGGAAGCGCGTCCAACTAACCCAAAAAATAAAGTATGCATTTTTAAATTACATTTGGAAAAAAAAGGAAACTTTTTCAAGGGCTATGGAGAAAACACATCAGACATAACAGAAAGAGAAAGACCCATAATTAACCAGTTTAGAAAGGTACATAAGGATATTATAGACAAGTTACACAGAGAATTGAAAAAAAAACAAGATAAAGCTAAAAGAGAAGGGCATAGCTATAATGAAAATGAGGTAGTTGATATATCACACATACAAACACTAAAGGAAAAACAAGATGAATGGAATAAGTATGAACGCTTGTGCATGGAGGTTTCTAAAAACTGTGATCGTGAAAATAAAGCAAATATTGAAGGACTGCTAATAGAATACCCAAAAGCACCAAATCAAATAGCAACATTGCAATGGAGAAAGAAAATGGTTGGGTCTTTAGATGGAAAAAGTGAAGAACCAATTTATTTTTTGCAATTATGTTTATGGCAAACAAATCAAACATTTAGCTGGATTGAAAAAATCAACATAGAACAAATGAATACTGATGGAGAAACTGATTTTTATACTTATTATGATATTTCTGAAACTGAAGGGAATATATCTCAGCATAAATTAACATTCATACATAACATATTTAATGAAATGTAAAGTAATACAAAAAAAAAAAATATTTCTGCTACATTCAGCTTACAAAAAGAAGGATTAATTTTAAATATGGATATAGCTAATGCATTAAACATAGAGCAGAAAAAATCTGAATATATTACAAAAATTCAAATCTTCTTTTTACCAAAAAATCAGTGTATTTGGATACCTAGGAATATGAATGAGACTCTAGCATGGCTTGTCAGACAGAGTAGAATGTGGGATTTTGCTATAATTAATTTGGCAAGAATAATGGCACTAGACGAAAATAATAACACATTGGTTAACACACTGGGAAAAGCTCAATTTCAAGTTGTACAGCTCAATATGCACATAAAAAATAAAAAATCAGATATTGAAAGTGTTGATGAAATGTTTCCATATAGTATAAAAAAATATTTTATGAATACTGGAATAACAGACTATAGGTGTGGTAATGTGGCAATAGGGTACAATGAAACATTGAATTCTCCATATTATATTGAAACAGAACATGCAGAATAAATTTAAAGACGCCATGGATAAGATGCAGGCACGTCACGTTTGATGATGTTTTGCTGAATTTTTTTATTTATTGATTGCTGCTGCAAGATTGAGTTTTTGGGCCAATGACAATGTGATGATGAGAAAGACCATAAGCTGTGTCTTGTTTTTTGTGTATGCAAAGATGATAATGGTGGAGATTGAGGATACACTGCAGTTGATGATGATGAATAGGGACTGCAACAATAACAGCAATAGCAATAAGGGAGACACAAGCAGAAGGAAGGGAAAACTGTACTATTAGTACAAGCCCAACAGCCTCTATTTGTAAATAAAAAATCATATAAATAATAAACACATTTTTTAAAAAGGGTCTTTCTTTTAGGATTTTTTTTTGTTGAGGATGAATTTATAATATCATTATTTGATGCCTCATCACTATTGTTGCTACAGCTGCTGTGAACAGGAGAAGAAGAATAAACACTACATCCATACAAAGGAGGTATGGTAATAGGGTCAGGACTATCAATAGAAAAAAAAGAGGCTGGACTTTGGGTATTGTTATAATGTGTGTTATTACTATTATCAATAAAGAGGCTATCTTCAAAAAAAGAGGAATGATTTTTACGCAAGAGCAATGAAAGAGGAGGAGCACATCTGCTGAAAAGAAGGCTGTTATTAGTATCATTATTGTTATCCAGAGAAAATGTTGATATTATTAGCTTATCATTATCTTCATTAATATTATTATCATAGTTAATATTAAACGAACTACTGTCAACAACAATAGCAGCTGAAGGAGCAGCTGTAGTAGCAGTGATATCAGTGGTATCAGCAGCAGTAGTTTGGTCTGTGGCTGTTGTTATTGTGTTGATAAGGATTGTATCATCATTATCATCCGCAGTATTTTTAGTGTTGTGGTTAATATCATCATCATCATTATTATATTGATCCTGACAATTATCTCCAAGTATAAAAATGTAAGCAAAGTGTCTTTTTTTTATAGAAGAGGACAATGATGATAAAGTTGATGATAAAGGGGGGGATAACAACAATACTTCTTGTTGTTTACTACATTTGCTACTATTCTTTTTCTTCAAGTGCAGCTGTGCCATGAAAGATACAGGAGGAGGAAATAATTCATCTCTGGGTAAAAATGAATTAAATTTTTTTTTTCGCCATACAAAAACATTTTTTTCCATCATGTTATATAAAGAGAATGCAAAAAACCAAACTAAAGCAAAATAATATATGTAATATTTATATAAATTATGTCAAGATCATTATAATCTTATTATTTTGTTATTAGTCTCCCTTTAGCAAACCCTTAAGTAAACTGTTCTCTTTTATTATATTTTTATATTTTAGTGTATGATTGTGTATGATATGTGTATTTTTAGTGGTATAAAAATCTATTTGAGGGAGAGAGAAGAAGAGAAAGGGATATATAATATAGTCATAGTATAGTGTATAAATGAGTTAAAACAATCCCTCATTTGTTACATGTGCCAGTTTTGACCCCATTTTGATCATTATTATACTGATTGGGTGTTACTAGTTTTAACCTCGTGGAAAACACCAATATATGGATAGCCGTCTAGATGAAATGCAGAATCATTTGCTTGTCTGTGCAAAATTTCGCGTCGCACTTGAGCCAAGCTGCAGCTCCAGCAGAAGATTTCAGTGAGCAGTGAGCAAAAAAAACTCTCATTTTGAGGAGTATCATGACCAGCAAACATCTGTCTGTGATTTTGCCTCAATATGCACCCCAATGGTAGGTGACAACCCAATCCAAGGTGAAGACTCTGTGTAATGGCAGATACAGCACCATCACAGCACAAATGGACACAGCATGGCATGATGCATGCTGATGTTAACGCTTCATTTTGTGGTTTGGAACCCAAACTGTAATTCAAGCCATAACCAATGCTAGGGCATGGTAATGAAATGCAACAAAAGCAGAGGCTGCTGAAACTATCAAAGCATGAGAAAAGGCTACTGTTCCAGACCTTTCCGTCTTTTTGTTTTTGTGTGGTAGTCATAATATAATAATCTTAATAATATATTTTAGCACTGAGTGAGTGCTCATATATATATAGTTTTTAAAGGAACAAATTCATTCTTGTTTTATCAATACATGGCTGATATCACTACTGCTGCTGCTGCTGCTGCTGTTACCAAGATTACCACCTCAAATACTAATGATCAATACCTAACAATACCCACAATAATAAATATCACCACTTCACGTGTGCTTGTGTACATAGAGCTCATTCAAGGAGGAGGCTTTCTGAGATTTGAGGTGGTGGTGGGACATCAAAGTTTTGAAGATTTGCTGCAGGCCACAGTGGGATGCATAGCCTTGGTGCACAAGTACAAGTTGGGGTGGGTTCCAGTGTCTGCAGAGTTTTGGCCAGTGGATACTACTACTACTACTACTACTACTGCTGCTGCTATGAATCAAACAGTTGAAGAAGCAGCATTAGTAGAACACACTAGTAAGGTTGACTCAGAGGCAGCATACAGAGAGCTTAGAACAAGGGGCCCAAGGTCTTATTACTTGGACACCAAAATCAAATGCAGTTGCTTGACAGGGCAGGCTCCACCCCAATCAGACGAGCTGCTCTCCTTTTGTAGGGCGCTCTTTTTGAAAATGTACATTGCCATGCCCACCTCTTGGCTTGTTTTGACTGCTGTTGAGGCAGAGGCTGAAGCTGAAGCAGAGGCTACAGCAGCTATTTGTTCTATTAACCTTAATGAATAATTTTAAGGTTTTTTTGTGGGGTGTGGTGCTAGTTGTGGTAGTGCTGCTGCTGTTGTTGTTTGTGGTGTTGTAGGTGAATGCTCAGAGGCAGCTTTAAAATCCCATGGTGTGAGTATGCCATTATGCTGCAGACATGAGAAGGCATACATGGGGGGTACCAGCAAGGCACATGCTGCAGTTAATAATCCAAATGGCACAGCTATGGTTGCTGCAGTTTCATAAAATTCATTTGACTTACGAATAAGAAGACCAATTGCAACAGATGGAACAGCATTAGCTGCAGCCAGTCCACCAGCAATATAAAGCCCAGTTCTAAATTTTCCCATGAGCACAATTTTTTCAATATTTATTCATAGCTTAAATACTATTCAATAACACTCAAAAAACCCTTTTTTTATTACCAGAATTGCCAAAAAGGACCATCTGGCGGTAGGCAAGGAGGTTGGGGTCCTCATGCGCATGTTTAGCATAGCCTCTGGCAATTGCCTCCTCAATGGCAAGCTGCTTAACAACTTGTGGGCATAAGATTTGCTCAAGCTGATGCATGGGCAAAAGCAGCGTGGGGGATACACGCAGAGTGTGGCCTCTGGTATGCCTCAATACATTTTGCTGCACTTCAAAGGTTGCAAATAGATGCATATTGTAGTGTCTGCTATTAGAAGCCAACATCACATGAGATAGATCCTTGTTGCAAGTAAACATGGCTCCATTGCCATGGTCAATCAAGGTGGCATAAGTAAACCTGATAATGGCATATTCAGCAATGACGTCTGGTGGCTGTGTGGAGAGGATGCTGAAGCCAGGGGCTGTGAGGCCATGGCTCTCTATGGCAAATTCTGGCGTGTGAATGTGGCGGACACCCAAGTCATATGATAAGGTGGTGAAGGTAAAGGACTGTGGCACCACAAAGGCTGCAATACATTCAAGTAGCAAGGAAAGGGGTAGAAGCGTGTTTGCAGCATGCATGTTGTTGTTGTTGTTGTTGTTGTTGTTGTTGTTGTGTATTTTCAAGTGCTTAAATAACAATAAAGAGGCTGTTTTTTTAACCTGTCAAATACAAAAGATTTGGTATTTATAAAAATCTTATATAAAGGTATTTTTAATTATAATGGATTCAACAAAAACAGATAAAAACACAATTCATAATGATAGCAATATTACCAAGAAGCAGCCTCATTCTTCAGTTTCAAATCTTATTCAAACAGCTACTCATGATGCAGCAGAAGTCTGGCATGCAGAAGAAAGAGCGCGTGAAAAAATAAAAAATAGCAATATATACAAATTTTGTGAAAAAAGCTTAGCTGATGCAGACAGGCGACTTTTAGGGGACCATATATTGGCTAGATATGCAATTGGCTTGACTACAGGTCTTTTTGTGGGAACCAGACTTATGTCAAAAAAATAATAATTGTTAATGCATATCAGCAGTGTGTTTTAGGTTACAACCAGATATAAAAACCGCTGCTTTGCTTCTATTACTACAATACGTATTGAATACTATATTTGCATTTTGAGGATAATGTTCAATGAAGAAAAATCATCTGACAATGACATTTATAATGATGAAGGTTTGGATGATGAAGAAAGCTCACAATGCAGTTCATTCATGAAATTTCTCATTGGATTGATCTGGATTGTATATTTGATTATGGGATGTGTGTTTTTATTTGAGGGAGATTACAATAAGCTGAGCAGCAGTAAAGATTGTGGTGCCATGTGGGGGGTATATTTGGCACGAATTTTGTTTGAGTTTATGCACCTTTTATTATGGTTGATAAGTTATATGCAAGTTTGTGGTAATAATGAGAATGGAATCCTTGATTACTTATTGGGTTTTAGTAGTAATACTGAGCATGGCAATGCGGCTGAAAACACACAAATGAATACTTGTGATAAGATCTCAAGACTACTGTTTTGTTTAGTATTGGCCATAGTGCAAACAGCAGTGTATGCTGCTGCTTTTCAAGATGGGGGTGACAAAGAAGGAGGATGCAGGGCTATTATGCAGCACAACAGCTTCACAAAGGAAGCCTACCTGGAAACATGGGTATGGATCATGACAGTGATTGATTGGATAGGTTTTGCACGTTTTTTGTTGGAGCTAATCATCATGTCCACGAGGATGTAAATTACTTAAAAAAATAGAAAATATCCCTGTTGACTATAAATGAGGGGGTTTAATATACTTATTCATAAGCATCCTATTTATTAATCATACTAGAGCTAGTCATCATAATGATTTATTATATTCATTGTATTTTAATACAATTTATTACATTGCTTCTGCTAGCTCATCATGAGATTCAGACATCAACTGCTATTGAAAGAAGAAGTGGCAGGGATTTTTTGCTTGAGCATAAAAATGATATTATTCATAATAATAATCATAATCACTTGAAACTACTTGGCATAGAGGGTAACAACAACAAAAGTGAAAAAAACAGTGATAATGACATATGCATCAATGGTAGCAAAAAAACAAGAGATGGGATGTGGTGTAACATTAACCATATCAACAAGAAAAAATATCCATTATTATTAGTGGCTTGTTCTATCAATGAAAAAAAACTTCCTCCTCTATCCTCTTTTTTCTCCTTAGGTGTAGAAAGGGGTACAACTTTGAGCAATAACAATAATAATCAAACAAGAACATCACTACAACTTAACAGTAACAATAATGACAATAATAATGACACATACCACCGCACTCATACAATTCAACAGATAAAGAGACATTTGAGTGTGCATGGTATCTGTTGTGAGAATGCTTCTTCTGCTCCTTCTATACTAAATAAAGCAGGCATGGCCACCACCACATTAATGCAACCCAGAGGCAAAGGGGGGAGGAGTTTTACATCAACAGCAGCAGAAGGAGGAAGGAAGCTGAGCAGGACATATACACGTCATGATATCTGGGGTAACAACAATAGTATTATGACGCCCACTGCTAATAAAAATAATATATAGCATGTTGCATGATGGGCAAAAAAATGACAAAATATCTGAAAAATGCATCTAGAAGTATTTTTCCAGCTAGATATAGAGCCAAATGGAATGCAATGACGAATGGCAGATGTGATCCACAATCCTTATGTGCCAGGCGAGCAGCCTCATTAGTGGCTCTCTTACAGCGTGAACTGAGGAATGCTACTGGCAATAATAACAGCTCCCAATACAATAACAGCAACATCATTAATAGCAGTGATAGCAGTTACATCATGGTGTATAACAATAATAATGACAATGAGAAAAAAACAGAGCCAAAAGTGCAGCAGCGACAACCATCTGGTTGTTTCTATCATTGGGATATGCAGAAGGAGGGATTATCAGATGTGTGTGTTCAGCAAGCCTTGGCCATTTTGGATTCAGATGTCACAGTGGTTATGCATGAATGCAGTGCCCTGGCGCTGGAAACATTGTATGAAGCATTGCTTCAGATACAGGCTGCAAACATGCAGCATGAGCAAGAGCTGGCTTTACTTGTTATCAAATCTCTTGAGATGCTAGAGAATAAATTGGTAACAAAAATTCCAATATCATATACCTCACTACGAGAAAGTGAACAGCTAGCTCTCTTGAGACATATGGGTAAAGGCGTGGAGCTGTTGAAACTGCAGAATAAGCTTACCTATGGATAAGAATAACACTCAAATATTTATTAAAGTGGGTAAAAGTTCCATTAAGGCAGGGGGGGTTTCCTGTACAAAGGTTTGAATTGCAGCCTCAACTTCCATAGAGCTTCCACCTGACATCATCAGCACAGATAAAGAGGAGGCTGAAGAAGCATCATTACCATCCCGAGAAGCTGCTGCCAGATTTAAGACATGAGACCATAATTCCTTCACAAGAGTTGCAGAATGGCAGTAAGATGCAAGGTAGAGGCGAAGCACAGTTGTCCAGTTCATGCCACGGCTATTACCCAATATACATTTTTGTCTGAATAGCTTGAGCGTGTTGGATGGTTCACATGTGTGTTGCACCTCACTCAGAAAAGCACAGAGGACTGTTGCATCTGGATTGATAACAGTGCCTATATTTTGAAGCGCTGCTAAAACAATGGGGTCATTACATACAACTCTCCTCAAAAAATCGTGAATCTCTTTATTATAATTCACAGTAGTAGTATATGAGCTATTTTTCTGTAGTGTGTTTGTGTGATTATTATGAGTAAAAGCAGCTGTAGTTGTAGTACTAGTTGTATTGGTTGGAGGATAGAGTAAGCAGAGTGCATAATAGCATAAGCGTTTGATGTAAGTAGATGCATTTGATGGAAGACGTGTAGCACGACAAAAGGCCTGAAAGCTTTCACTGGTATTTAAAGCACCCTCTGTCAGCATTTTTTGCTCTAGAATGCGCGTTAGTGATGGTTTTTGGGAGTTGATAAATATTTTACTGGCATTTTGTCTCAGACGTTCCAAATTTTCATCTCGCAATTTGAGCGAGTTGATGATAACATGTGCTGCAACATGACAGCCCTCTATACTAAACAAGCTTGCAAAAGTATCAGTATATTCATCTTGACTGTGTTTGCAGCAAGTGGGCATGTGCTTGATGATAGTGGCTACTATTTTTTCCTGTTGTGCTCCTCCACTGCCACCTTCAAAAATACAGTCATATTATTGTTATTTTTTTGAGATAAATGGATGGTAAAAACCTGATGATAGATCAGGTACATCAGCATAGTACATCAATAGATTTGATAGTGCAGCAGCTGTATCAATGTCAGCCAAGTTGACAAGTAAAAGTGCCTTGCATAGGATATCCCATGAAGGTACTAATCCAGCCCTAGCAAAGCAAAGCCTCATGGATTCCAGTGGGGTTAATGCTTTTTTACCCTGCATGGACACGCGAATGCCTGCTAAAGTTGAGGCTATCATTTCAGCCACATGCTGTCTTGCAGCACTAGCAGCAGGTTCATTGATAAAGTGTAATGGTGCAATGAGTTGAAGCCAATCAGCTGTTGTGAGATTGACGCTGTTTAGATAGTCTTGTGCAGCACTCCAATCAAAATGATCATTTTCTCCAAACAATGAGCCGTGCAATTTGTGTGTATCACAGAAATTCAGAGATACAATAATACGCTTCTTTAATGTATTACTAGCATCACGAAGCCTAATAGAAGCAGCCTCTGCAAAAGGTGCTAAGATGTCTGCAAGCAAAGTATTGTTGTTGTTATTGTTATTGCTGTTTGTAGCAGCAGTAGTAATGGCAACAATAGCTGAAGTCATATATGTTTCAATTCTATGTATATGGTTTAAATATCATTCTAATACAAAGTTGAAAGTTGGCTTACATTAGCAATAGGCTAAAAATCATTTATTTCAAAACAAAAACATACCCCCAGTCTCTCTTTTAAGTGCAAAAAAAACCATCCCCGCTCAAATTACCAGAGCAAATACACTGAGTATAGTCAGCATTGATACCAGGCTTGTTACAAGAAGTAAGCATATCAGCAACAAGTACAGGGCAGGAGGTGCATGGTATGCATTGGTTGAGGTTTTCTGAATAATAGAAAAGAGCGGGGCAGACACACATGGTAGTGTCTGCTGTACTACCAGCCAGGCACTGTGAGCCTGAAACTGTAATGGCTGCAGGTGGGCATGTCTTGCATACAGTGCATTCATTATTGTTGAATCTATTATTATAGTAGAAGCCAGCAGGGCAAATGCATAAAGCTGGGGATGCACACCTTGTACAGGCTGAAAATCCATCACCATAAAAACCTTGATTACACACACAGGTAAAGTCTGCTGTTGTTGATCCAGCTGTAATACAGGCTGCTGTAGTAGCAATATTAGCATCCCTTGCTACTACAACAGCAGATGCATTCCCAGTACAACGAGCAGAACATGTTTTGCAGATATTAAGCTCTGGTTCAAAATATTTGAGAGGTGGGCAAACACATTTAACAGGAGTATCCTGTGTGTATTGGGGTATAGTGATAAACCCTTCAGCACAAGGGAGGCAATCCATGCTTGATGTAGCACCTATAGTGGTAGAGTATGTATCGAGAGGACATTGAATACAAGCTGTACTAGCTGCTACTATAGAAGAGAAATTGGTATATGTACCTTGGGGGCATGGTAAACATTGTTGTGCAGTGGTAGTGGTAGTGGTGGTGGTGGTGGTGGTAGCAACAGTAGAGGCAGAAAAAAAACCAAGAGGGCATAACATGTTATCATCATTATGGATAGTGCTACTACTAAAAGTACATACAGTACCAGCAGGACATGGGATACAAATGAATGGATTGGAAGGATCAGACAATGGGGCTCCATCAGCACAAGCAATACATGAATAGCTTGCTATCATCACATTGTGATTTTCAGATGATGATGAAAGGATGGCTGAAAGATGAGTACCAGGAATGCAACTACATATGCTGCTTCCAGGTGCTGAATAACCCCATTCATCACATTTGAGACAGGTGGTTGCTCCTGAATTAGGTGTATATGTGTTTGCAGGGCATGGAATGCAAGTGCTTATTGAAACCAAAGAAGTAGAAGCATAGGTGCCTGGTGGGCATAATGAACATATTGGTAAGACTGCAGTAATAGTGGCCTCAGCAGCTGAAAGGATTGAGTCTAATGTAAACATTTGAAAGATGGGCAATTGGAGTTGATTGCTACTGTTGCTACTACTTGTATTGACAACTACTATTTTAGACACCAATTGATCACCACTAAAAACATAGCCTGACTGACAGGTATATACACAGCCTGCAGGGCCATATAGCGATAAAAAGGGAGAAAAAATAGCTGAAGCTGCTATGAACTGCAGCTCAGTGAGTGGTTTAATTCCTTCAAAAAATACAGACAAGGTAAGAAAAGAAAGGAAATCTATTCCATGTAAACAAGGTAAACATGCTGGTATAAAATTAAGACATGGTATGGGTGCAGGCATATACATGGAACTCTCTTCTATTTTTTTAGAGCCTGATGCTGATGATAAGCAGGAAGATGTGTTTGGAGCTAAAATACACTGTGAAGAGGTAAGTGATGAGGACAGGAGGATATAACCTAAATCACAGCAAAACTCACAAGCCCCTGCTGTAAGATAATACGCATTTGAGGGTGGGAATATAGACTGAATGCAGCTGATGCATGTGTTTCCAGGCGCAAAGGTGTTTGGGGGGCATATATCAGGATTGGGTTGGATTCCCATCATGTATTTGCAATCAGATGTGGGACAAGGAATTGGTTGTAGTGCAGCTGTAGGGCAGAAATATCCAGCTGGACAGAGTACACCACTGGATGTACCTGGAACAAAATAACAGCCTGCATAGGCACGACATTGTAGTGGGGATGTAGGTAATTGTTGTAGACCCCCCATAGATCCAGTATATGAGGGGCATGTTGCTCTGTTGGCACTAAATTTTTGAACACAGTCAGCATAAGAAGTGGATTGTGGTAATGACCACCATTTACCAGAAGATGTTGCATCACATGGCATAATCCCATCAGAATGGGAAGGGCAATAACAGCCAGAGGGGCATATGAGGCATGTAGATGCCTGAAAGGGTAGATAGTAACCTGGCCTGCATGGGGGCCTCATATTAGCAGAGCAATCAGATAAAGAAACTGACTGTTCAAGTGCAAAAGGGGCATTGATTGGACAAGAGATGGGTAAAATTGATGCTGCAGGACAATAGCAGTCATAGGGACATTGCAAGGCTGCTGTACCAGGAAGCCCATAAAAACCAGGTTTAGCAGAACACCATTCTACTGATAACGCTCCAGTAAGACCTTGGGTGCTTGTATTTGGTGGGCATGCCTTGGGTGCATTTGCTGTGCTTCTGACACATGATGATAATGAAGTCATCATTCCACACTGACTCAGATTCGTAGCTAGTAATTTCAAGTGTAAGGGTGGTATACCAGCAGGGCACATCAGAGGGACTGCTGCTCCACCTGGACATGCAATGCCAAGAGTGCATGCAGTGCACATGGTGGATGTTATCATTATACTTGGAAAAACTACAGAAGAGGCAAGATAAAACCCAGGTGGGCATGGTGGTGGTGGTGTGCTGCAATTAGTAGCATGTCCACTTTTAGAATATGGAATATCATCTGGACATGCATAACACAAGGATAGCCCCTGTGTAGGGGCATATGTGCCTGCTGCACAAGCACTACATGATGTAGAAGAGCTTGCACTTGCAAAGCTTCCTGCTGCACATACAGAACAGTTTGAAATAGAGAAGGCTCCTGTAGAAAAAGAAAAAGTGCCTGGTAGACATGCTGTGCACTTGGCAGCTGCAACATTTTGCATATATGTCCCAGCAGGGCAGCTTAGGCAGCTTGATGCATTAAGATTGTGTTGCGGTTGGTAGGCACCACTACTGCATGGTATACACATCTGCATATAATAATAATAACCAGCAGAACAGCTCCATACACAGCTATCAGGCATGACCCAAGATTGGCCATTTGTTAGTGATAAATCACAAGGGCGACAGGTATTGTTAGTTTCTCCATTATTGCATATGGAGAGGGTATATCCAAGTGGGCAGTTATTGTTGTCTGTTGTATTCATACACAAAGCACATTGTGAGAGTGTAATTCTTTCCATATTTTTAGAGTTTAATGTATATTTTTTTTTTTGACTAAAGTAGCCAGGTGTACATACTGATAATAAACTAGAAATAGATAAATCAATATCAGCATATTGGAGTGAAATAGGAGGACAGGAAAATACCTGTTCATCAACCATATAGGATGGATAGTCACCACAAAAAGCAAACAGGTTTGTATTGATTGCTGCAATATTATCAATCATGAAACTGAGTGACAATTGTACATTCACTCCTGGTAAAAATGGACATGGGATACAAAAAGAGGAAGAAGTGCTGCTATTTGATCTATAAAAGCCTGGTATACAGGCAAAACTTGCCATCTGGCATTGATTAGGAGTAAAACTGAGAAATGACATATTTTTTTGCATTGCATACGTTGCTATGGGTAGCAAAAAAGAAAAGGACTGTTGCGAATTCAGAGAAGATATACTTGTGCATGGTGTGCATATAGATTCAATCATATTATGATAGAGATTATAGCCTTGGAAGCATATAAAGTTTGTTCTGTTATCCAATACATATGAGTTACTTGGCGCTAAAATACAAGCTTGAGATCCACTTTGATCTTGATACTGACCAAGAGGACACTCTGTACATATACCAAAACCACTTGTATTCTTGAATGTACCTGGAAGACAAGCAATACAGTAGCCATTGAGCACATCTAGATATGAACCTGGGAGACACGTCCAGGCGCAATCTCCAATATTGATCCACTGAGTCAATGGGTTTGACTGAAGATTAATGGGGTAAGGTTTAGGTTGTGATTCAGGAGGACAGAGTGCACAATGATTATCAACTACAGAGTCACCACCACCCCAAAAGGTTCCACCTTGAGTGCAGGTAGCACTCACTTGGGGTGATGGCTGGGTCCAAAGCATACATAGACCTTGTTTTTCCAGCCAATAATAGCCAACATCGCATTCGATGGCACATGAGGCATTACCATTGACAACAGTTCCACTAGAAATGGCAGAGCTATGTAGAGGCAAAATACATTTATCACAAAATGGAGGCACCCTGGCATCATCAATATACAGGCAAGTTGCTGATGAATAAAACCCAATATTACATTTTGAAGGAATGGCTGCACTACAGCTGGCACAGATAGATGACAATGGTGATGCTAAATTCTGCTTGTAATAACCATGTATACACATCCACTGGCAAGATTCATTAAAGCCAAAAGTGGCCAATGATTGTTTCCATTGAAACATACCACTCTGAGGCCCTATAGAGGCAGGGCAAGCTCTACATACGGCTTGGTTTCCATTGGCACCATTTGCCAAACATGGTTCAGTGTAGAACCCAGGGTTACACACACTGCTATCTTGACATGCTGCACATACTCTGATATTAGGAAGCTGTAAATAATAGCCAACATTACAGACAAAGGGGCAATCAGAAGGGCTGGCCACTGCACGTGTTTGGGGCACAGTAAACGTGGCAAATGCTACACTTGGACTGCATTGTGAATCACAGTCTCCTGCTGTGGTTGAGATGACATTCTGAGCTGGACACTGTGCATTATAAGTGCCTGGTATAATGCAGACAGTGCATGGGGCTGTGGGGCACGCTGGTGATGAAGCACTACTTTGAGGCAAATAATAGTGCAGGTCAGTATAGGTGGGGGTCAATGCAGGTTTCCAGATATTGATTGAGGTACAATACTGTGATGTTCCATAAGAGGTTCCACCACATCCTATAGTTTGTTGTCCTGCTACTGATGGAACAGGACATAATTGGTAGTAGCAACTGTTTGGTGTGTTTGGATCTGCACTCAGCTTTGTAATTGGATCTTGGTTGTAGTAGTAAATGCCACTAGATGGTAAATTAGTGCATGCAACACACTCAATAAGTGAGCAATCTGAGGTTTTCTTATCCCTGACATAGTAGGTTCCAGCTGCACAGGCTCTGATACTAGGCAGAGGGCATGGATTGCAGTTTGCTACTTGCAAATCAATGTCATTGCGGTACTGATTGAATGGACATGGTGAGGCACATGATGATGTGCCTTGAGGCATATATTGGCCTGCAGGGCAAGTCCAGGAGCAGCTTGTCATTTTTGCTCCACTTTCACCTAACACAGCACCAGATGGGATAGAGCATGCAGTGCATCTGTATCTGGCACTATCAAAATAAAAGCCTCTATCGCAGCCCCAAGGGCAATTGTTGGAGAGGTCTGGTGCAATTCCTTCATAGTGTGCATTTAATGGTGGGGCATTAGTGCATTGTTCACATGACATTTTGTCAATTGGTTTGTATTGGCCTCTTGTACAAAAAGAGACAGGACATATATTTGTGTTGCTGGAGCTTGTATAGAAATATCCTATTGCTAAACGATTTGTGCATGGCTGACATAATCCAACAAGATTTGGGTTGATTTGTCCCTTGCATGATTTGGCATAATAAAAACCTATTGGACAAGTGGGGCATGGGTTGCTCTGCGAATAACATGAAGGGCAATCCAGATGGAATCCATCAGGACACAGCCCCATGTTTAAAAAAATTACATATCCATCATTAAAAACCCAATCAGTATCAGCAATGTTAGAGCAAGTGGTGGCGCAGTATTCATTTTTAGTTGCAAGAGCACTGGATAGATCAGCCTTGACATTAGAAGAAGAAAAGACTATAAAAATAAAAATGAAAACAAATTGTGCTTTTGGTAAATGTATCATATGTCCACTTTGAAAACAGCTATTTAACTAAAATTATTTTACCTATGAAAATCATGATCACAAAAAATCATAGCAGTGGTAGTAGTTATGAGAGTAATAAAGCAATGAAGTGCCAAAAATTGTTTTTAAAATATACATATGCTAGAAAGAGCAGATATACCCCAAAATAGATTTTAAATATATGTATACCAGAAATAGATTTTAAAAATATATGCCAGAAATAGCTTTTTTTTATAGATTAGTCTTTAAAAGAGACTGATAGTCTGTTGTTGGCACACCACAGACAAATATCAGCGAGAAGAGTGTTTAGATCATCATCAGTAGCCTTATTATGTCAGTAACCAAAGAACAACAGATGAGTGGTGTTGTTGAAAACAAATACACTTTTGTGAAGCAGATGGGTGCTGGCCCCAAATTTGACAATATGCCTCGTCTTGGTTCAGAAAAGAAAGAAGTGGAGGATCCAGTGGAGCATGTGATTTGCACGGAAAAGAGTTCTGGATTTATGGCACGTCTTTCTGAAATTGACGACAAGTTGATTTTGCTGACGAAAAATGGAAGTGATCCAAGGTATATTGCAACTGCAAAGCGTATTCTTCAAGCACAGATGAGTGCAAAACTGCTTGCTGCACTGCTACTTTTTTTAAAGGAGTGGGGGTGGAGTCTAAATTTGGAGGTGATATCAAAATGCATTGATTCAGTGGAGGTGGAGATGGAGGATGATGCAAAAGGCGAAGCGTGTGGCAGTACCATCATCAAAAAAAAAGTGATAAAGTATGGAGAGGTGTGTGCACATGGGAGCATTCCAAAGACTGACCATGTTATCATACATGGTGGTTCCCAGCAGAATTCGTTGACTTTGACTCCAATTGATTTGATGATGATGAAGGAGACACTGTGCTCAATTTTGGTAGCACACTTTAGAGAGGAGTCTGCTTTGAAGGAAGAGACTGAAGATGAAATATTGACAGCTGAAGAAAGGGCACGTGAGGAGTTGCGTGGGAGTCTATTTTTGGCAAGTTGCTTTGGGTTCAAGACAGATGAGCGGGGTATTACCCCCTTGCAGGTTGCATTTGATGCAGTTAATAACAGGATGCTTTGTCCATGTATTCGAAAGGTAGCTCCCTGTGCTGCACTGGATACATTACCCCCTGATACCCCATATGTAGCTGAAGGAGATGAATATTATTATTTGTCAAATGGACTCTTGGCAGAATTGGCCAAGCAATATGCTAATGACACTTCAAATTCAAGGTGGAGGTACAAGGATCACAGCACTGGTGCAGTTGATAGTAAGGAATGTTTTGAAGGCTATGTGGTACACAAGGTACGCAAGTCAGATTTGGAGAATCCCTCATGGTCATGGAGGCTGTTGAATACCTTCAAAAATCCTAGAACTGGACATTTTGATCCTTCCATGGTTAGTCCACTTGAAAAAAAAAGTGGTGATCTTCAGCTGAAGGAAAAGGCAGTGGAGTTTGTGAGTGGATTTTATCAGATTCAAAATGATAGTGGCAAATTGACTCTGGAGAATTTTCTTCCTAGTACTGGAGGTGAACTGCAGAAATTCATTTGGCATCTGTTGGGTTTTGTTGAATCACCTGAAGGAAGGGTGTGCAATGCATCCAAGGAAAATAGCTTCAAACTGGTTTTGACTGGATCAGATCAGTTGCCACCTGGCTATGCAGTACTCACTGTGAGTGTGAATGGAGATGATAATATCTTTTACCAATTTGAGAAGTTTTATCATCAGCATCAACAAACACACAAATCATTGCTCAGATTGTCGCGTGGTTGCTCATTTATCATCAGCACATCAGGTGTTGTTGAAGAGGCGGCAGCACTTCTTGATTATGTTGATAGAGTTCCCACTGACAACAGGACAAAGATGAAACATGCTAATTATACATCACGCACTATGTGTCAGCGAGCAAAGTTTGAAAAAATGTGTGACTCCTCATTACAAGAAGCTGACATGGCAGTTGTGGGGGCTGTTGCAAAAAAAGACTGCAAATGTGATGCCCCCAATAATACAGTGAATATTGGCTGTATGTTCGAAGAGGCATTACGCTATGCCAGCAGGTGGGGTGTGTATGGCGAGGCTGCACGCAGCGAGCTTCTCAAGAAAGAATATTTGATTGCAGCTTATATTGCAGCCTATACCAGAACAGGGAGGAAGTACAAGACATATCTTTATGCCATCAATGACATGATGGAGGATCTACGTTTAGGTGGGCATGCAGAGTTGGCCTGTGCTTGGTTGGATCAATTGATGACTGTAGTATCATCACACTGTTCTTTGCAAGATCAACAGCAGTTGGTTTCTAAGCAGGTGACTGAGCTTTTGGTGGCACTTGAGCCTCGTCAAGTTTTTGCATTGGCCGTGTATGCGCTGCAGGAACCAGAGTCTGAAGCTTTGCAGACCTTAGTGGATGTGATAGCTATTGGTTTTTCTTGTGTGCACATTGGCAGCAGTTGTGCCAATGTGGCATGCAGCAAGGGTTTTTTGTTCAAGGAGCTCAAGAACAATAGCATAGCCAATGAGCTCAAGGATGTATTGCTGCCTCTTCTTGCGTTGGTCAGAGATTATGGTGTAGCTTGGCTCAGGAAACACAGCAAGCCACCTCGGGTGTTGAAACTGGTGATGGTGGCAGCCACTCCAGGTGCAGGCAAGAGCACTTGGTTGGCTGAGCTTAGAGTGAAAATAGAATCAGGCTTTCTTGGAGATAGTCATCAGTGTATCATTGTGGCCAGTGACGCTATACCAAGGAATATCCGCAACAGGAATGAGGCATTGATGCAGCAAATCAAGGAGGCTGCTGAAAAAATGGAGAGTTCCTCCTCCTATGTGCTGATAGATCGCTGCTGTATTGACTTGTTTCGCGCAGGCAATGGGTTTTTGAATATGTTGAGAAGTTTGAGTTTTGAATTTAGACTGGATATTCAGTACTTTATTCCAGAGCACGGGAATGTCAGTTTGAATGGGAATGAAAAGGATTGGGTTTTACCCTTCAGTGAGGCGCAAATGTGTGTGAATGCTGCCACTGTCTTATATCGAGCTCAGCATGCTGGAGGTGTAGAAGGAGCAAATGGAGTGAGGGTGGCTATGGAGCATATGAAGAATGCCAGGCTGCCTGTGAACTATGGATTGCCTGTACTTGTGCAGCATGCATTGGAGGGGATTGCTTATTCATTGAAGATATCATTCTTTCAATATATATTTCCATTTGATGGGGTGCAGCTGAAGGTTCCAGAGGAGATTCTCATGGCAATGCGTTTGGCGTTGGGACTTGAACTTTCAATGGAGGCACAGCTTGCTGTTGTGGCTTTAGCTGAAAAAAAAACAAAGGAGGCTGCTACCACCCAGAAAAGGACCAAGCCTTCTAAGAAGGGGGAAGGTGGTGCAGAAGGAGAAGTAGTAATAGCTTCTCGCCAGATGATACTCAGCAAGCTTGTGGATGGACTTTTTCAGAATTTTTCTGGTCCTGATAGGGGGGACTTGGTGGATGAAGCTACCTATTCCATGTTGCAAACTCTGCATTATAGGCTTTTGACTGTCATCAAGTCTGCAGATAGTGGCAGTGATGATTCAACAATGATGATGGCAATGGAGGGTGTGTGGAATGAATATCTGGATTCACTGAAGACATCAGGAAAAATTGTGGAAAATTTTCTAGATTCAGCACGTCTTCCTGTTGGAAGGGTAGTGAATCAAATGGTGACTGCAATGATAGTGCAGGATGCTCCATTATCGCTACCTTTCTCTTTTAAGAGCAACAGTGATAGTAGTATGATTTTGAGGAATGTTCCAGTGATCCCCACCTACTATGCATTGGTTTCTCCACAATTCGGGAAGATTGACTGGAAGCAAGTCCGTGGAGGGGAGGAACCAGTTTATGTACGTTCTGATATTCATAATTTGCATATCACCATGAACATGCCTCTTTTTCAAAAGAAGGACTTTTCAATGAAGGGAGGGGGAGGAAGTGCTGAAGACTATAACTATATCTCTCGTGACATAAAAAATGCCATAAAGGGGGAGGTTTTCACTGTGAAGGTGGAATCAGTGGGTGTCTCTTGCACTTCAAATGTGGCCATGGTTTCTGTTGTTGATATGGCTGGTGATTGTCTTGAACAGAAGCATATTACTCTCTTGTGTGCTGGGTCAAACAAGGATTCTGTTAGCAAGGTGACTGCTGCTGCACTGTTCAAGAAGAATGATTTGATGAGAGATGATCCAAGCAATAAAATCGAGATTTCTTGTTGTTTTGTGGCCAAGTTTCCAACGCCACCTGTCCTGGTGCGCTGGTAATTTTGTTCACCATCATCTCTCTTCCATTGGAAAGGAAAGAGGAGAAGAGGAGATGATGATGATATGATGGTTTACCATTGATGAACATTAAAGTTTTTTGCTTTGGCATCTCTTTGCGTGTGTGGATGTGTTTTTTTGTATGGATGTCTGTTAATAATTAAAATATAAAATGTATTCTTAATATACATAAAGGAAGAGCAATCAAATAATATCTTGCAACATTAGTTTTTGTCCCTGTAGTGTGAGTGGATGGGGTATGGCTGTTGTAGTAGAAGCAGATGTATGGTGATGGTGAAGAAAGGTATGTTCTATGAAATATTCATCTTTTTCTCCACCATCTTCATTTTTTTTATGGAAAGGGGCACCAGTGGTGGCACATATTGACACATGAGAATTTTTGTCGATAGCTGGTGGTATAAGAAAAGCCACCTTCTCCCTTTTTGAGGTTGAAAAGGGAAAGGCAGAGTCTGTTGTTGCTACATGCCCATCAGTAATCTCTCTCTTTTTTTTAGTAGAAGTAGAAGCAGCAGCATCAGATGAAGGTGCTGCTGTATCTGAAGATAAAGAAGAAAATTTCATTGTGAAATCAGGAAGAATTTCTACAATAGAATATTTCTTATTATTATTATTTATGATTTTGAATATTATTTTTTCTCCCTTTTTACTGCCTTTGTCTGTAGAAGAGAATAATGGTTCAATACTTATACATTTACCAGAATCAATGATATCCTTGAAGCAGTAAAGATTATAATCTAGAGAGCGGATTATGGTAATGGGAACACACAAATGGAGATATAGAAAGTCCATCAAACTACCACTTGTGTGCAACTGGATCTCCTTTTGAGGAAATAATTCCCCTGAAGAGGATGAGGGTAACGGGCTTTGAAAAAAGCCACACACTTTTTTTACTTTCTTCTTGTTCAAATGAACTGTTATGACTTGAGGAAATGCATAGGCAGCATAACCTGGTATTATAGTCACTGGCTCACTCAGTTTTTTTTTATCAATATGAAAAATAACATGATTGATTGCTTTTTTTTTTTCACAATCATAGTGTTCAACATTACAAACTTTATAAACTGTATCTAGTGCACCTACAATATACTCTTCAATTTTATCAATACTCAGTGCATGAAGTGCTTCATCACTCATATCACTACAACTACTACTACTACTTATATTTTTTGTTTTTATACACTATTAATTATTATTATGACTATTACTATAATCAAAGAAGGTTTCAAGGAAAGGCAGACAAACACTTTGGATGACAATATGCTTAAATATAAGCATTCAATTTAATACATGCATCTCCATTTTTTGTGCTTTAGGAGGAGGGTTCTTAAATGATTAATTTGGATACCCCCTTTAAAAAAGTGACAGATCAGTTTTAAAATTCCTATTTTTTTGCAATTTAAAGGATACTAGCAGCAGGTTCCTGGATATATATTACCCAAACATCAATGGCACTTTTTGGATGACAAGTATTCAATTTAATAAAAGCAGCTCCAGTGTGTGTTTGAAGGATTATCAGATGATGTCATAATCATCATCTTCCTCCTCCGTGTCAGAGCAAGTAGTGGTAGTGGTAGCAGGCACCCCCTCTTCTTGTTTTTGGATTTCTGCTTCCACTTCTTTTTTTGTGATTATTACTTCATCATAAGCATCATTATTTTCATCCATTTCTTGTTCTGATTTAAGAATAATATCCATCTTTGCATGTTCTTCATCTTTTGGGTCATTTGCTCCCTCCTCCTCCATTTTCATAGTGAGCATGGTGGTATTATTTTTGGAAGTAATACTCCTCCTCTTGCTCCTGTTATGAGTTAAAAAAAAAGAGCTGTTGACACTAGAAGATGAAGCAGCAATGCTATGATGCATCATCATCATGCGTGCCTCTTGAGCATAGACATCCAGTATCTCGTTGTTTGTATTGGCCTGCATATGTATGTATTAGCAAGGTGTGGTTTAATCAATTGAATTTTTTTTTAAAAATCATTGCGTACCAGAGTAGTATGCTTTGCATAATTTTGCATTAAAGATATATTGAAAACCTTTCCAAAAAGGCTATACAGCATGTTGAGGGTGTCAGGCTCAGTTGAAGTCAATGCAAATGATTTTTTTTGTAGTGAATGATCCACTTGAATTAAGGCACAGTCACAATCGTCCTCTATTTTTTTAATCACCCCCTGCAACCAACTGTTTATATCTGGCCAGTAGAAAATAATAGCTTGGCCTGTACAAAAGGTTTGGCGAGGTTCCCTGTGTGTTGTGCAGATAATAAAATATCAAAATAAATAATGTAAGACTCTCTTTGAAAAATAACAACAACAACAATAATAATACCTTCTCTTTTGAATAAATCCTTCAAGTGATGTGAAGCTTAAATTGTTGATGCATGCTTTTCCTTCTTCTTCCAATCCTCTCTTTTCATCATCAATAGCATCATCATTATTATCTGAAATGGAATATCGAACTTCTATTTCTATAGGTGCTATTTGATGTGTTGTTTGGGTTGAAATTCCAAGATCAACACATTCAGTAGTAGTAGTAGCAGTAGGATTGTAGTGGACGCCTGAAGAACCAAGTCTGGTAATAACTGCGTATACTGTAGGTCTATCCTCCTGATGGGGTAATTCTATCACATCACCAACACCTATGTCAATTTCTATGTTGCTGGGTCTCTTCAATAATGTTTTGTTTTCCATTTCAGGATGATATTATTATTTTTATTATGTACATCTTTAAATAAAGAGAATCACATTTTAAAATTAAAATGATAAATGATAATAAAAATTATAATATCATAAATGCCAGAAATAGAATAAAATACTTAAAAAAAAGAAGTCTATAAGTAGTAGTGGTTTTGTGCAGAAATTAAATAATCCATGAAACGTTTTTCTTGTGGAGCATCATCAGCGTCATTTTGTGATGAAGCATTTGGCTCAGATTCATCCTCTCTTGAGGAGGAGCTAGAAGAAGCATATGATGAAGAACATAATAACAATGGTGAAGAAGAGTTGGGGGAGTTTTATTCAGAGGAAGAAGTGAACCATCATCATTTTTGTTTAGATGAAGGAAGTGGTGATAATGTTTCAGCTGCTACATTGACAGGTCTGCAACCTTTCTTTTCAGACGGGGGTCCAGAATATTCAGGGAAAATATGTTTTATGGTACTTGACGTTGTTTTGAGAAGTGCAAATATTAGCTCAAGGAGCAGCAGCAGCAATGGTGGTGGTGGTACTCATGCATTGCTTTTTGGGCGAGAGGAGCATGGAGGAAGCGTATGCGTGATTGTGGAGGGTTGGTATCCATATCTCTTGGTGAAAGCACCTAAAGGATGGAAGGATACTGCTGGTAGTAGTAGTGATGATTTCCACCAAGCACTCAAGGAGCTGCTTGAAGATAGATTGCATACATATTTTTCTTTAATCTCTTCTTCATCCTATGCAAAAAAACAAGAAGAAGGCAATGCTAGTGCAAAGAAGCAGAAGAGGGGTGCATTTATCCATAACATCACTACAGTATCAGCTAAAAGCATCTATGGATACTCTGAAGAGGGGTTGGTTCCGTTTTTGAAGATTGAAATGCTGAAACCATATCTAGTCAATGCTATGCATGATGTTTTTGTTGGGTATCCTGTCATCAATATTGATAATGGTGGTTCATTCAAAAAAGGTGAGCGTGTTCAAGGAGTGGTCATTGGAATAAAAAAAGATGTGCATCATCCTCATCATGCCAATTCTCCTATGCTGCATGAGGGACAGACAGAAACATACAACAGCAATTTTGATCCCATCCAACAATTCATGGTGGGGATAGGTGGCTTAAAAGGCTGTCAGTGGGTGGAACTTTCATTTTCACTTGATACAGATTGTTTTTTAATGGGAGAGAATGATGAGGCTAAGTTAAGCACTTGCACTTATGAGAAGCATGCCAGGGTTGAGGACTTGAAACTCTTGAACATTGAGTCAAAATCTGATATTGCTCCTCTACGAATTCTGTCGTTTGATATAGAGGCAGCAGGAAGGAAAGGTGTGTTTCCACAAGCAATGCTTGATCCTGTGATTCAAATTGCCTTGCATTTTTATGTTTTGGGTGAAAATGAAAAAAAAAAGTACAATCCAATTTTATTAAGTCTTAAAAAATGTGATCCAATTGAAGAAGTGGATGTGATTTGTTTTGAGGATGAAACAATGCTTCTTCAAGCTTTCCGCGACTTGGTGGTTGCATTTGATACAGATGTTTTCACTGGATACAATATTTGTAATTTTGACTTTTTATATCTCAAAGATAGAGCAGCTGCTCTTGGGTGTTATCAAGAAGCAACAGGCAACCATGGTGTTGGTGGTGGCTGCACCTCTTTTGGTAAAATGACTCGACTCAGAGCCTCACAGCTTACCTTGCGTGAAACTGAATTTGTTTCAGCACAGACTGGCAAGCGCAAACGGGTCAAGGTGACTATTCCTGGACGAGTCAGTTTGGATATGCTCACTTCTATTCAAAATAATTATCGTCTTGAGAAATACTCTTTGAATGCTGTGGCTGAAAATTTTCTTGGGGATAAAAAGGTGGATTTACCTTTTACGCAAATTACCCCCATGTGGATGAAGGATGCAGCTGCACGGAGAGAGCTGGGAATTTATTGTTTAAAGGATGCACAGCTACCAATTGATTTGATGAACACATTGAATTCTTTATTACAGACTGTTGAGATGGCTAGAAGTACAGGTGTGCCATTTGATTGGGTGTTACAACGGGGTTCTATGATTCGAACCACTTATTTACTTCTTGAACGTGCATTACAGCGAAACTTTGTATTTCCAAACATCTCTCCTTTTGCAAAGCAGATTTATCTTTCTGGTGGTGGTGGTGGTGGTGGTGGTGGTGGTGGTGGTGGTGGTGGTGGTGTAAGAGGAGAAGGAGGAGAGAGTTATCAAGGAGCAACTGTGTTACAGCCAACCTCATTGGGTATCAATCATTATGTGTGTGTATTGGATTTTTCTTCTATGTATCCCAATTTGATAATTTCAGGAAATTTATGCTATAGCACGTTTGTGGCTGATCACAATCACCCTTATCGCAGCAGGTTGGTAACCAATGAGAGTGATGATGAGAAACGGGGATTGCTTCGAGTGAATGGAAATGTTTTTGTATCTGAAGCACATTGCAAAGGTTTAATTCCTGAGATTGTTGAATATTTACTAGAGCGACGAAAAAAAGCCAAATTAGCCTTGGCAGAAGCAACAACCCCTCTGCAGCAAAAAATGTGCAAGGCGAGGGAGCTTGCGTTCAAGGTGATTGCAAATAGCATGTATGGGGTTTTGGGGTCACGCTTGTCGCTTTTACCATTGAAGGAAATGGCAGCAACTATTACTGCCATGGGGAGGGCAGATATACAAAAGGTCAAGGAAATAGCAGAAGATATGTATCCTGAATGCTCTGTCATATATGGTGACACTGATTCTGTGTTTGTAAGAATGCCTCTACCTCCAGAATTGATGAAAAGCGAGACTGATGATATTGGAGCCAATGAAGAAGCAGTGGCAGAGGCTATGCGGATGTCAAAGGCACTGGCAGTACGTGTGAATGGTATGCTTAAAAAGCCCAAAAAAATAGAGGATGAAAAGACATATAGTGTGCTACTTTTACTGGCTAAAAAATGCTATGCTGGTATGATGTATCCTACTGGTCATGTATTTGGTAAAAATGAACCAACAATAGATATCAAAGGGCTTCAATGTGCAAGGCGTGATGGATGCCCCTTGGTCAGAAACCTGATTCGAGATGTGTTGCATTCAATTTTAAGGAGTGGATCTGAACGAGAGGCAGCAGCTTTGGTGCAGCGTAAAGTGATGGAAGTGATGGAAGATAGAGTACCACTGGAGGAGTATGCAATTCGAAAGACTATACGCAAAACTATGCAGGATTGCTGTTTTCTAATGACACAGGCAGAATTAGCGTTGATACGATCTCAAATTAAATTGAAAAATGCAGGTACTTTGACCTCATTGGTAGTATCATCATTTGATGATGACCAAAAACAGCAATCGCCATCAAAGAAAAGGGAAGGAAAGGAAGCAGTTTGTGTGAATACGCAATCACAACTGACATATGCAGAGCAGGATGAGGCCATTAGACTGAAGATCAAATTGCCATGGAAAATCAAAGTCAATCTTGCACCTGTATGGCTTGCATGGCGGCTTCGTCTGCAGGATGCAGGCAGTGCTCCTGTTCCAGGGGAAAGTATACAGTATATTATCACCAACAATGGTGGAAAAAAAGGGTTTGAGAAGGTGGAAACTTTGGATGCAGTACAGACAAAGTTTATTCCTGTGGATCGCGAGTATTACATGAAGGCAATCTATGGGCCTATAAATAAAATCTTTTATCCTATTGCCAGACAAAAACTTAAGGCTCAGCATCATTATGTGGAAAAATCAAAAAAAGAAGAAGATTTGCAAGTCAGCAAGGTGGTGGATGGATTGATATGGTGTATCACTCGAAACAAGCATATTCAGCATGATGCAGAAAGGAAGAAGGCTTGCATAGCAGCCAGTCCAATTTTCAAGGCAGATTT
>Ga0247834_1002662_pt1 | contig 26283 bp, 21 predicted proteins | sample LaCruzMarch2015__8_FD_187118 | JGI IMG/M metagenome (GOLD analysis project Ga0247834, IMG submission 187118) | Freshwater microbial communities from meromictic Lake La Cruz, Castile-La Mancha, Spain - LaCruzMarch2015_12m | ecosystem: Environmental > Aquatic > Freshwater > Lake | place: Spain...
TATCGACAAATTCTTCCACTGGGGCGTCATCCACGAGGGCGTTCCGATTGCGTGGTTGGGGGAGCCCGGCTTGATCATTCCGTCGCTCATCATTTGGGGTTTCCCATGGATCGGGGCGGTCGGCGTATTGATCTTTCTCGCGGGCTTGCAGTCCATCGGAACGGAAGTTTACGAAGCGGCAGAATTGGATGGGGTCAATTCGTTCCAGAAGTTCCTCTACATTGAGCTTCCCCTGATCATGACTCAGGTGCGACTGAACATGATCCTCATGATGATTGGGACGCTCCAGGGTTTCGGGCTGCAGTTTCTGCTGCTTGGGGAAACGGGCGGAGCCGGAGGGCGGGGGATGGTTCCCGGTCTTTGGATGTTCAACCGGGGATTCATCGCGGGAGAATTTGGCTATGCCTGCGCGCTGGGGCTCTTTCTCTTTGTCTTCATCCTGATCCTCACTTGGATCAACAACCGGTACGTCCGCGTAGAAAAATGAGCGAATCCGCCGTTACCAAAATGCCCCGGATCAAGGAATCGCGCGATGGCCGGGATTGGACGAAGCACCTGCTGATCCTTGCTATTCTCGCCCTCGAGTTTCTGCCTTTTTACATGATGCTGCAGATCAGCGTGAAGGACAACCAGACGTTCCTCACGAACACCTGGCTTCCCAGCCCGCCGAACACCTGGCTTTGGAGTAACTACGCGCACGCCATCGGCCTCATCCTTCCCTACGTGGCAAACACAGTCGTGGTGGCGGTGACGTCCACGCTCGCCGGACTCGCGCTCGCGCTCTGCGGGGCCTATTTCTTTGCCCGCTACCGGATGCCCTTCAGTGGAATTCTCTGGTCCGCTCTGCTCGTCCTGATGCTCCTCCCAGGCGTCGCCAATATTGTCCCCCTCTTTGCCCTGCTGAAGTCCTTCGACCTCCTCAACACCCTTTGGGCGCTGATCCTGCTGGGAATCACGGGCGCCCAGGTTTTCTCGATCTTCGTCTTCCGAAACTTCATCGAAGAAATCCCCCGCGACTTATTCGAGGCGGCAGAAATCGATGGCGCCTCCCACTTCCAGCAACTCATCAACGTGGTGATCCCAATGAGCGGACCGATCATCGGCACGCTGGCGATCCTCCAATTCCTCGGCAATTGGAACGATTTCCTCATGCCCCTCATCGTTCTCCGCGATCCGGAACTCTTCACGCTGGGCGTCGGTCTCATCTACCTCGACGGCGAGTACATCAAGCAATGGGGTCAAATCATGGCCGCATTCTTCATCGCCAGCGTTCCGCTGATCATCATCTTCCTCTTCACGATGAAGCTCTTCGTGCGCGGACTTAGCAGCGGGGCGCTGAAGGGCTAGTGTCGTCCGCCCAGCAGACTGCATTCTAAAACCCCGCCGTCCAAATCCGGGCAACTGCGGATTTTACCATGAAGAACAGGAAGAGCATGAAGGAAATGACTTCAAACTTCATGCTCTTCCTGCCCTTCATGGTAGTCTGATCTGCGGCATCTCGTGTATTGCGTCCGGCATAAGATGCATTCCGTACGACGGGCTACACTAGCCTGCGCGGGGTTTGTGACCTCCGTCACCCGGCCACGGCTTTGACGGTTTTGACGGCCTTCGGACGGTATCCAAGGAGGCGGAGTCCGTTCAGACAGACGAGGACGGTGCTGCCCTCGTGCCCAATGACCCCGAGTGGCAGGGGAAGCGCAAATCCGAGGGCCGCAGCGACAAGGACCACGATGACGGCCGAGGCGAATGTGAGATTTTGGAGGAGCACGCGGCGCGCATGCCTCGCCATGCCCACCAGGAGCGCGATGTTTTCCAGTTTGTCGCCCATCAGCACGACGTCCGCGGTCTCCATGGCGACGTCGGTTCCCGCCGCACCCATCGCGACGCCGAGATCCGACGTCGCCAGCGCCGGCGCATCGTTCACGCCATCGCCGACCATGAGCACCGTGCCCTCGCCCTTGAGTTGTCGAATGGCCTGAACCTTGTCGGCGGGGAGTAACTCGGCACGGAATTCGTCGATTCCTGCCTGGGTGGCAATCGTTCGAGCCACCGCCGACTGGTCGCCCGTGAGCATGATTACCTTCTTGACTCCCAGTGAGCGAAGTTCGCGGACGATTTCGGCGGCTCCGGGTCGGAGCGTGTCCGCCATGGCAAACACGGCGAGCGTGGACACCGCGTCGCCATCGCGGATTCCCAACCAGATGCAGGTTTTCCCCATCGCCTGCAGCCCATCGGAGCGTTCTGTGAACGCGTCCATGTCCGAAGCGTGAATCTCTGCGAAATACCGCTGGCTGCCCACGACGTAGCGGCGTCCGCCGATCTCGGCCTCGGCCCCTTTGCCCGCGCTGGACTGGAACGCGGTTGATTCCAGCGGCTCAAGTCCGGCTCGTTGCGCAGCGACCACGACCGCATGGGCAAGCGGATGTTCGGATTTCGACTCCAGCGCGGCACACACCCGAAGAAGGGTGGAGGCTTCCGAGGAAAGAGACGTGCTGGGTGTCTCGCTGGTTGTCCGAGTCAGAATCTCTGTCACGCCGGGGCGACCGACGGTCAGCGTGCCGGTTTTGTCAAAGCAGACGATATCCACGCGGGCGGCGGTTTCCAGATGTGACCCGCCCTTGATGAGAATCCCTCGGCGGGCCGCGCCCCCGATCGCGGAGAGGACCGTGGCCGGGGTGCTGATCACGAGCGCGCACGGCGAGGCGACGACCATGAGGGCCATGGCGCGGTAGAAGGCCGTGGTGAACGCCTCGCCCCACAAAAGCCACGGTACGCACAGGACGACGACGGTCAGGGCGATCACCCCTGCGGCATAGCCCTGTTCGGCTTTCTCAAGAAAGCGCTGCGTTTTCGATTTCTCCGCCTGCGCCTCGGCCACGAGTTTCACCATGCGCGCAAGCGTGGAATCCTCTGCCGGGCGGGAAACCTTAACCTCCAATGCGCCGGACTGATTCAGCGTCCCCGCAAATACACCCGCACCAACGGTTTTCTCCACCGGCATGGATTCCCCGGTGAGGCTGGATTCATCGAGCTGACTCGTCCCCTCCGCGACCGATCCATCCACCGGCACGAGTTCCCCGGGTCGGACCACGACCAAGTCGCCCGGCACGAGCGCATCGATCGGAACCGACTCCGTTTTGCCGTCCCGCTTCCTAAGCGCCGTTTCCGGTCGCAGCGTGAGGAGCGACTCAATCGCCCGCTGGGTTCGCTCGAGAGCGTGGCGTTGGAGGACGTTCGAGAAACTAAAGAGGAAAAGGAGCAGTGCGCCTTCGAACGGAGCTCCCACGGCTGCGGCACCCAAGGCTGCAAGTACCATCAACACGTCCACATCGAGCGTGCGTTCCCGCAGCGACGCGATGGCCGACCGAACGCCGTACTGGCCGCAAAAAAAGTAAGCGCCGACGTAACCAATCGTTGCAACCACGCCTCGGCCGAATCGGTGGTCGATGATCACCGCTGCGATGAGGAAAAAGAGACCGACCGCGCAGGAAATTTCCTCGTTGAGGTCGCCCGCCCGGATACGTTTCCAAAGAGAAAGCTCCCGCTCTTCGGATCGGTGTTTCAGGGGTTCGATTTTCGCGCCGGCCGCTCGGACCCCCTCGAGAACGGTGGATTCGTCGGCGACGTAGGAGTCGAAGGTCAGGCAAAGGACCCGCCCGACATAGGTGGCGGTGGCGCGGCGGACGCCGGGAACTTTTTCGATACGGCGTTCGAGCTTCGCGGCGGCGGCCTCGCAGGCCTGGCCGTCCAAACGGAGCGCGCAACGGCGGATCGCGCCGGGTTCCGGCTGAATGTGTTCAAGCGCGATGCGGCGGATGTCCTGCTCTGAGAGTTGCTTGGGATCGAACGCGATCTCGACCCGCTCCCCATGCTCGCGGGGTCGGATCTCCACAATGCCCTCGTAATCGGCGATGGAGTGTGCCGCTGGATGGTTCTCGCGTTCTTTATCCCGGGTGTTCATTGGAAAACTGCTGCCGGGTGAATGCGCTCAATCGCGCGGGATGTCAATCCGCCGAGGTGGTCAGCCCTTTCACGACCCATCGTCCCGCGTCGTTTTTCCGGATCTTCATCGCGATGGAACCGCCGACGTAGTAGATGTGTGTGGCATCCATCAACGACAGCCCTTCGGCGGAGCCGGCGTTGGGGTTCCAATTGATCTGTTCCAGCACTTCGGGAGTGGCGACGCTTGCCGCTGCGGCGCGGTCTTTCTTCTCGTACGCCTTGAAAAAAATCTCGCCCGCCTGCTTCATCGAAGCTGCGCCCTCGGGACCGGTTTCTTCTGCGGACCCCTCTTCGCCGTCCTCGCTCAAGTGCTCGCGTAGCCATTGAGTCCGGCTTTCCGTGAGGCGGGCGATGGCCAGGCTGTATGTCATGGGCGCCATGCTCCCGCCGCGGTTCGCATCGGCGGAAAACTTTGCCTCGGCATCACGGAAGGCCAACCACGCGCGCTGAGAGGTCTTCAAGAGCGCCTTGCCCTCCGCATCGAGACGCCCCATCAACTCCCTGTACACCGTGTTGAGTTCCTTGTCCGCCGCCTCCGCCTGGGTCGCGGCTTCCTGGTTCATCTCCGCTTGCGTCTGAGCCATCAGCGACTCGGATCCCGCCACGCAAAATGCCGCGAAAAGGAGAAAAGCGAACGCTCGCGTCATCATGGAACCCTTATCGGAAAGGACACGCGATCTGTCAAATCAAGGCGGGTTCCGAGGGGGCAGTCGGGGCAGGGGACTCGAGCAAAACGGACAATACGCGTCGCGTGTTTTCCTCGATGGTGAAGCGGCGCGCCCGCGTCCGAATCGCCTCCCGTGCCTCGACCGCACGGCCGCCCTCGGACCATTTCGTCAGGGCCTCCACGATCGCGTCAATATCCGTCGGCTGGGCAAAAACTTCCCCGTCCTCGCCGGGTTGCATCACCTCCGAGCAGCCGTTGGCCGCCGTGGTGAGCACGGGAATGCCCGCGGCGAGCGCCTCGAGGCAGGCATTGGAAAAGGGGTCGTAGATCGTGGGCAGCAAAAACACGTCTGCCGCAGCGAGCAGAGCCGGGATGTCGCGGCGGGGTCCGAGAAATCGCACGTTCTTCGGCGCCGAACCCACCGGGCGGCCCTTGCCCGCGACCCACAATTCGAGCCGGGGCAGGCGATGCATGGCCTCAATGGCAAAACGCAGTCCCTTGCGCTCCCAGCCGGAACCCGCAAACAGGGCAATGAACTGATTGGGCTGGATGCCAAACTTCATCCGTGCGTCGTCCCGCGGCGGTGCGGCGAAGTACGCGCTCTCCGGCAGCCCGTTGGGAACCACCGTGATGCGTTCTTCCGGATACTGATGCAGGCGCACGATTTCGTCGCGCACCATCCGGGAATTTGCAATGATCGCAGTGGTCGATGCGGGATCGAAGATTTCGTCTTCAAGTTGGGCGATCTGCGCATGTTTGCGGTTGAGCGGGCGAAACCACTTCCGCCAACCGGATTCGAGTGCGGAACGTCTTTCAAGCCACGCAGCGTGAACCCCGTCGCCGGCGCGGTAGGCGTCGCAGCCCGGCACACGGTCAAGCGTGAGCACGCGGTCGGCATCCCCGCGGATCCGAGCGAACGCATCCGCAAACTTGCGCGGCGAACGGCCCGTGACCGGAACGATCTCCCCGAACGGCCATTCGGCACGGGGCCACTCCGGCGAACCGTAAAGCACCGGCACGTGATTGGCGTCCGCAATGGCCTGCCCGAGGCGTTTCAAATACGACTCCGCGCCTCCCGAGTTCGAGTAACCCCGTCTGACGAGCGCGATCCTCATGGTCTGGATGTGTTGAGTTGCTTGACTCCTGTGCGGCCGTTGCCCATGGGTGAAGGCTTGTCGGAAAACTCCCGTAACGCAAGTGCGCCGCGCGCCCTGTTGTATTCGATCGCTGCCGGGATCGGCGGATCGGGGCTGGACGCCGTCGCGCTCGAAACCCTGCGTGGAGCGGAGCAGGACGGGATTTTGAAACTCGCGATCGCCCTTTCGAACCGGCAGAGCGAAATTCCCGCGGCAAAAATTCACACGCTGCGCTGGCACCCCGCGCGTTGGCTGAAGTTTTTGGGCGAACCGATGTCGCATGGCGCCCGCCGCCACGCGGTCGATCACGCCGCAGCCTCGGCGCTCGAAGTGGGCGGGTTCGACATCTTCCACACGTGGTCCGGAGACTCCCTCCAAGCGCTGCGCGTCGCCCACCGCCTCGGCATACCCTCCCTGCTGGAGATCCCCACCTGGCACCGCAACAAGGGCAAACGCAAACCCGCCGTCACGAAAAGCGAACGGGAACGCGACGCCGCCCCGTTCCCGCAAAGCCTGCTGAACCGCCTCCTCGTCACGCGGCAGCAGGTGATGGAAGAGTACGAACTCGCCGATGTCATCCTCGTGCTTTCCGAGAAGGCCCGCGAAACTTTCCTCGCCGTCGATGTCCCCGAATCCAAACTCGTGCGCATTTCCCGCGGGGTGAATCCCTCGGTTTTCACCCCGGCTCCGTCCCCGCCTGCCCGTTTCCGCGCGGTGCTCGTGGGCTCGCTCAGCCACCGCAAAGGCGTTCCCACCCTGCTGGAGGCCTGGAAAAAACTCGCGCTCCCCGAGGCGGAGTTGGTGCTCGTCGGTCAACCCTCGTCCGAGGTGCGCGCGCTGCTCCGCGACGCTCCGTCGAGCGTTCGCGTCACCGGTTTTGTCCGCGACGTGGCGTCGGAACTCCGTGCCGCCTCCGTTCACGTGTTTCCCTCAGAATGCGAGGGCAGTGCGAAAGTCACCTACGAGGCGTCATCTTGCGGCCTCCCGCAGATCACCACCCGCGAGGCCGGCGACGTGGTGGTCGATGGCGAAACCGGAATCGTCATCCCGCCGAACGATGTCGATGCCTTGGCTGAGGCCCTGTTGCGGTTGTTCCACGATCCCGACCTGCGCGCCCGAATGGGAGCGGCGGGGCGGCTTCGCGTGGTGGAAAACTTCACGTGGGAGCACTTCCGGGACCGGATTCGCGCTGCGTATCGGATCGCTTGGGAGCGGCGCCGGTGAAGGTTCTTGCCATCCAGTTGAAGCGCGTCGGCGACCTCCTCCTCACCACTCCTGCCCTTGCCGGCTTGCAGGAAAGGTTTCCCGACGCCCGGGTCACGCTTGTGACCGATCCGCTGAGCGCCACGCTGGCACCCTCGCTGCCCGCCGAAGGGTGTCTCCGCCTGGGCCGCGGGCTCGCCGATGCCGCCACTTGGGCAAAAATCGCCACGGGCGGGTTCGACGCATGCGTGGATTTTTCGGGAACGGATCGCTCCGCACTCGTCTCGACTCTCTCTCGCGCGCCGCTCCGGATTACCTGGGGGCGTTTCCGGAGCCGACCCCTCCGCCACTTGGCCTACAATCGCTGGGTGGATTCCTCCGTGCGGGAATTGCACACGGCGGACCATGCATTTGACCTGATCCGTCCCCTCGGCGTGGACGGACGCGCCGGGGCGATCGCGCTGTCCATTCCGGAAGCGACCCGGAATCGGGTGCGATCCCTGTTGCGCTCCGTTGGCGTCGAAGGTTCGTTCGCGGTGATTCACCCGGGGTCCGCGCGCGAGGAAAAATTCTGGCTCGCCGAGCGCTGGCGGGAGGTGATTCACCATCTCGAACAGCCCCGTCGTTTACCCGTCATTCTGAGCGGTTCTCAGGCTGGGATGGAACAACGACATCTCGCGCAGATTCGTGCCGCGGTGCCGGAGGGGAGGGATTTCTCGGGTCGGTTGTCGCTTCTGGAAACCGCCGCGCTGATCCAGGAGTCTGCGTTATTATGCGGGGTGGATTCCGCCCCGCTTCATTTTTGCGATGCGTTTCGCACGCCGTGTGTGGCGCTTTATGGTCCGACGAACCCCTACCACTGGCGCCCGCGTTTTGCGCCTGCCCGTGTGCTCCGCGCGGGGATGGAGGACGAAAACTTCCGGCCGGGGCAAAAAGGTGCCGCGATGGAGGAGATCGGCGTGGGGAGGGTCATTGCGGCGATCGAGGAACTCGCTGCCCCGGACCGCGGGGATTGACGTTCCGGGATTCCCCAGACTAATACTGCCTGTTCCATGAAGATCTCTCAGGTAGCCGTTCAACTCTATACTCTCCGCGATTTTTGTCAGACCGCTGAAGCGCTCGCCGACACGGCCCGGAAGGTGCGTGCGATTGGCTACGAGAGCGTGCAGGTGAGCGGAATCGGCCCGATCGCTCCCGCGGAAGTGCGTGGGATTTTTGAGGCCGCCGGGCTGACGATTTGCGCGACGCATGAGAGCGGCGAGGTGCTGCGCAAGGATGTGGGCAAAGCCATCGAAAACCTTCGCGCCTACGGGGCGACGCTCACGGCGTATCCGTATCCGGCCGGGGTGGATTTCTCGAGCGCCGCGGACGTCGACAGTCTGATCTCCGACCTCGACCGCTCCGGCGCCGTGATGCGCGAGGCTGGCCTGCGGCTGGGGTACCATAACCACGGCACCGAGTTTGCAAAAGTCGGCGCAAGTACCCTCTTGGACCTCATTCGCGAGCGTACCGCTCCGGAGAACCTCTTTTTCGAACTCGACACCTATTGGGTCCAATACGGCGGTTGTAATCCGGTCGACTGGATTCGCAAGGTCCACGGTCGTCTTCCCGCGATCCACATGAAGGATTATGGATTTTCCTCCACGACCAACCAGCCGGTGTTCGCCGAAATCGGCTCCGGGAATCTCGATTTCCCTGCAATCGTTCGGGCTGCCGAGGATGCTGGCTGCCAATGGTTCATTGTGGAACAGGACTCGTGCCCGGGCGATCCATTTGAATCCATCCGCAAGAGCTTCGATTACATCGCCGCTGAACTCATTTCCTGAGCGCGTCGATCGCGTTCAGTCCGCATCCGCCGCGCAACGGAAGCCCATGTGGCCGGTCGACGAATCCGGCGTGTTGGAAGTCCGCGCGGAGCATCGGTACCGGTTGCAGTAGCTGTCGTGGCAAAGGTGCGACCCGCCCCGCATCACCCGACGATCGCCGGTTGCGGGACCACGCGGGTCCCGGAGCACTCGGTCCCGTGGGTGGTGCGGACTGAACCAATCCGCGACCCATTCCCACACATTGCCCGTCATCTGGTAGAGACCAAAGCCATTCGGCTTGTAGGTTCGAACCGGGGCCGTCCCGCGAAAACCGTCCTCGCCGCGGTCGATCGTCGGGAAATTGCCCTGCCAGATGTTGCAGCGGTGTTTTTTGTCCGGCATCAGTTCGTCTCCCCACGGGTAGCGCTTCCCGGTGAGGCCCCCGCGAGATGCGTATTCCCACTCGGCCTCAGTCGGCAGGCGTTTCCCGGCCCACGCCGCATAAGCCGCCGCATCGCGGTGGGAGACATGCACCACCGGGTGATCCCACCGCTTGAGCCGCTCGATGTCTACCCCGGTCCCGTGCGGACGCCGCCACGTCGCGCCGTCCACGCGGAACCACCATTCCAGTCCCTGCACGCGGAACGGCGCCAGCGTCTTGCGCTGGTGCGGGGTCAGTTGACTGAAATGCACGAACGACCAACCAAACTCCTCCGCTTCCGTGCGGTATCGTGTCGCCGTCACAAATTCTAAAAACTGCCGGTTTGTCACGGCGCAGGCATCCATCCAGAAGGGACGAAGTTCGACTTCCCGCACTGGACCCTCTCCGTCCGCCGGCCAGGACTCCGGGGATTCCGACCCCATCAAAAACCGTCCGCCGTCCAGGCGGCGCATCCCAGTGGTCGAAAGCGCAACTTTGGGCGATCCCTCGGCGGGTGCTTCTGAGGGCACGAGTTCGAGCCTCCCAGCGTTCGGGGAACAACATGACATGATTGTAACGAAGAAAGATTTTACCCGCAGGGTGCCCGGGGGCAACGATAAATCACGATGAAACAATTCCTCCGTCTTACCGTCATCGCCGTTCTCGCGGCGACGCTCCCCACCGCCCTCCTCGCCGACGACGCCGTCGACCCCGCCGCTCGCGCTGCCGAAATGCAGTCTGAGCTCGGCTTGACGAACGCGCAGACGAAGCAGATTCAGGACATTCTGACCGACAGCAAAGGGCAGGCGCAGGCGGTGAAGGCGAATAAATCCCTTTCGGATGACCAGCAGGAAGCGCAGCTCAAGAAAATCCGGCAGGACACCAAGTCCAAGGTCGGCGGCGTGCTGACCATGCAGCAGAAATTGAAGTATAAGGAAATGCAGAAAGACTAGTTCACGCTGGTCTCCAGAGCGGTCTTTGCCGCGTTTATTCGACGAAAACCGGGATTTCTAAAATCCCGGTTTTCCTCTTTCCGGCCTTCGATTAGATTCTCGTTCCGATGTCCGACGCCTCCTTTGTTCACCTCCACACGCACACCCAGTACTCGCTGCTGGACGGGGCGATCCGCATCAAGGATCTGACCAAACAAGCGGTGAAGCTCGGTATGCCCGCGGTCGCCATGACCGATCACGGCAATCTCTACGGATCGGTCGAGTTCTTCCGCCAGGCGAAAGCGGCAGGGGTTAAACCCATCCTGGGCTGTGAAGTGTATGTGGCCCCGGGGGACATGACCGATCGCTCCGCATCCTCTGCGCGCGATGCCGCCTTTCATCTAACCCTCCTCGCAGAAACGGACGTCGGTTACCGCAACCTGGTCAAACTCGTTTCCGCAGCGCATCTGGAAGGCTTTTACTACAAGCCCCGGGTTGACAAAGCCCGCATGGCGCAGCATGCGGAGGGGATCATCGCCCTCAGCGGTTGCCTCAAGGGCGAAGTAAACCAACTCCTTTCCGCCGGGCGGGACGGCGAAGCCCTCGAGGTCGCCTCCACCTACCGCGACATTTTCGGTCCGAACAATTACTTCATCGAGCTCCACGACCACGGACTGGAGGCGCAGCACAAGTGCACCCCGGGCCTGCTCCGCATCGCCAGGGAGCTTTCGCTCCGACCTGTCGCGGCGAACGACGTACATTTCCTCACGCGCGAACAGCATGAGGCGCACGACGTCATGATCTGCATCGGCACGGGGGCCATGATCCTCGACGAGCGCCGCATGCGCTATGTGCCCGAGCTTTACTTTAAGACCCCGGAGGAAATGCGGGCGCTCTTTGCAGAAGTTCCCGGGGCCTGCGACGAAACGCTTCGCATCGCCGAGCGGTGCAACGTCGAACTGGAATTCGGCACGCTCAAGTACCCAGCCTACGAAGTGCCGGAGGGAGTCTCGCGCGAGAAAGTGCTCCGCGATCTCTGCGAAGAGGGCCTGCGCAAACGCTTCGGGGAACGGGCCGGAACGGATCCGGAAATCCGGAAGCGGCTCGAATTGGAACTCTCGGTCATCGAAAACGCGGGATTCACCAGTTACTTCCTCATCGTCTGGGACTTCATCCACTACGCCAAAAGCCACGGCATCCCGGTCGGACCCGGACGCGGATCCGCGGCGGGATCGCTCGTCGCGTTTGTGTTGGAAATCACGGACGTCGACCCGCTCCGGTATGGGCTCATTTTTGAGCGCTTTCTCAATCCGGAACGCGTGAGCCCGCCGGATATCGACGTCGATTTCTGCATCAATAGGCGAGGCGAGGTCATCGACTACGTGCGCCGCAAGTACGGCGAGCGCTCGGTCGCGCAGATTGTCACGTTTGGAACGCTCGGGGCAAAGAGTGTCGTTCGCGATGTGGGCCGCGTCATGGGATTGAGCTACAGCGAGGGCGATCGGATCGCAAAAATGATCCCGAACGAACTCAACATCACCCTCAACGCGACGACGGATAAGGACGGGAAGCGGACGCCAGGGGCGATCGAAAAGAACCCCGATCTGCAGCGCGCCGTCGAGGAGGAAAGTTCGACGCGGCAGCTTTGGGAGTACGCCAGCGTGCTGGAAGGTCTCACCCGCAACACGGGCATTCACGCCGCGGGCGTGGTCATCGGGAGCGGCGACCTTTCAGACTTCGTCCCGCTCACCCGCGGGAAGGAAAACGAAGTGGTGACGCAGATCGACATGGACGGGCTCACAGAGCTCGGTCTCTTGAAGATGGATTTTCTCGGGTTGAAGAACTTGACCGTCATTTACGACGCGGTGGAGTGGATCCGGCGCTACGAGCCGGAGTTTCGCATCGAGGATATTCCGATGGACGATCAGGAGTCGTTCGATGTGTACAACCGCGGCGAAACGGTGGGCGTGTTCCAGGTCGAAAGCGGCGGGATGACCAAGACCTGCCGCAAGTTCCGATTGCGGAATATCGGGGACATCATCGCGCTCATCGCGTTGTACCGACCCGGTCCGATGGATCTCATCGATGATTACATCGAGCGCAAAGAGGGTCGGAAAAAAGTCGAATACGAACACCCGCTCCTGGAGCAGGTGGCGTCGGAGACCTATGGCGTCCTCATTTATCAGGAGCAGGTGCAGCGGGCGGCGAACCTTCTGGCGGGGTACTCGCTGGGTCAGGCGGACTTGCTCCGCCGGGCGATGGGGAAGAAGGATCCGGAGAAAATGGCCAAGGAGCGGAGTCGCTTCGTGGAGGGTTGCGAAAAGACGAATGCCATCGATGAGCACACGGGGAACAAGATTTTCAACACCCTAGAGAAGTTTGCCGGTTACGGTTTCAATAAAAGCCACAGTGCCGCGTATGGCATCGTGAGCTATCAGACCGCGTACTTGAAGGCGCGGCATCCCGTGGCGTTCATGTGCGCGCTCCTGAGCTGCGAGTTCGGGAACACAGAAAAGATTGCGATTCTGGTCGCAGAATGTGCCCGGATGGGGATTCCCATTCTCCCGCCGGACGTGAATGCGAGCGAGTTGCGGTTTTGTCCGGAGACGATGGAAGACGGTCGGCGAGCGATCCGTTTCGGATTGTCCGCCATCAAAAACGTCGGGGAACTCGCCATGGAGGGAGCGGTCGTCGAGCGGAACAAAGGCGGCAAGTATGCGTCGCTCGAGGACTTCTGCCGCCGGTTGGATGCCAAGACGGTGAGCCGCAAGACGATTGAGGCACTCGTGAAGTGCGGGGCGTTTGATTTCACAGGACGCGATCGCGCCGAGTTGTTTGCCGGAATCGATGCGGCTTTGCAGGCCTCCTCCGCTGCTCACCGGGACCGCGCGAGCGGGCAGGTCTCCCTTTTCGATGAAGTCGACCTGACCCCGGCGCCCGTGAAATCGAATGCCGTCGAGCCTTGGACGCGACAGGAGATGCTCGCGACGGAAAAGGAACTCCTCGGGTTCTACGTCACCGGTCATCCGCTCGACGAGTACCTTGGCAATTTCGAGAGCGGCAAGTTTATGAGCATCGCCGATGTGAAACTCGTTGAGGAGAAACAGACCGTGAAGCTGGCGGGAATGCTGTCGTCGGTGGAGAAAAAATTCCGCCGCAAGGACGGCAAGCCGTTTGCCATCGCGATGATCGAGGACTTTACCGGGGCGGTGGAGGTGACCGTTTGGGCGGAGACGCTCGAGAAGGCCGGGGATTTGCTCGAGGCGGGCAAGGTGATCGCGATCTCCGCGGGGGTTCGGGGGAAGGGGGACGAATTGCGTCTGTATGTGAACACGATCGCCCCGCTGAAGCCCAAGGCGTCCCGGGCCCCGGTGCGACTCCGACTCGATCACTCGCTCGTGAAGATCGCAGACTTGGAGACCATCCGCGAGGCGGTGGCGCGGCATCCAGGGAAGCGTCCGCTGATTGTCGAATTCGTCCATTCGCCCGCGCAGACGTTCGGGTTTGAGGCGGGCGCAGAGTTTTCGGTTGGGGATGAACGGGCGCTCTCGGGGGAGTTAAGTGCGTTTCTGTACGTCGGTTGACCCCGGGGGGCTCACGTGAAGGCGCGAAGGCGCGAAGGGGGAGAGGAGTTGATTATCTGATTATTGGATTATCTGATAATGTTGGTGTATGACTTTTCTGTGGTATCGACTCTTACTGTAACGGAAGCTTCGCGGAATTTTTCTGATTTGATCAACCGTGTGGTCTATCGCGGGGATGTGGCGATTCTGACGCGGAATGGGAAAGCAGTGGTTCGCATTGTTCCAGAAACCCAGCGGCCTGCGACGGGCGTCGAGTTGGCCGCGTTTTGGCGCAGTCGGGAGACTCTATCGCCGGAGGAAGCGGACGCTTTCGACGCGGATCTCAGAGAGATTCGCCGGGAGGGAAACAGGCAAACGCCGGATCGCTGGTCGGAATGAATGTGCTGCTCGACACTTCCGTGCTCATCGCGCACGAGCGCGGGACCTGGGATTCACCGGCTTTTCTCGAAAACGTGGTGGGTTCGAATCGTGCGGTGATCAGCGTGATTTCCGTCACAGAGTTTTACGAGGGCGTTCTCAGGGCCACGACGGCCGCGCGTCAGGAGGTTCGGCGAAGTTTTTTCGAGAGCCTGATGGCTGCGTATGAAGTGATTCCGATTGGTGTGGAGGATGCCCTCACGCACGCGCGCACGAAGGAGAGTTTGCGCCGGGAGGGGATCTCGATCGGTCCGCATGACCTATTCATCGCGGCGACCTGCCTGCAGCACGACCTCGCCCTCGCCACGCTCAACTCCGCCGAGTTCTCCCGAATTCCCACGCTGCGACTCGCCCCCGTTGAGCGTTTTGTGATCTGAGAAGGGGCCGGGGTCTCCCGACCCCGATCGTAAACAACCAAGTAGATTTCCCGGCGCGACGGCCGTCGGCGCGAGCGCCAAAGGATAAAGCTATAAACCGCAGCTTGAATTACCATGAAGCACTTGAAGATCATGAAGAGGAATGAATGAGGCATGTTCCCGGGCTCCACGGGTCTTCCCCTTTTGGGTGAAGTTGCGGGCCAATTTTCTGAGCGGTCCATTCCTCTGTCCCTTCATGTCCTTCATGAACTTCATGGTGAATCTGACCATTTCTTGGGTTTGAACTGCGGGATTTAGGATAAATGCCAATCCGAATCCCGCGAGGACCCAAGTCCGCGGTTCGGGAATGGCAACCGCCGTCAGCAGGCCCGTCGTTTCTGCGAACGTGTACGTTGAACCCCCGTTGATGCGCGTCCAGGTGTCATTTCCCGCATCCGTGAATCCGACAACCGAAAACGTCGACGTGAAGGATTCGCTCCGGGTGGAAACCCTTACGATTTTCCACGGACCGCCTAATTTTAACCATTGATCCGACCCGCATCCGTTCTATTCTTACAGGTATAGTGGCGTTAGACCCCCAGACGCTGAAGCGCGCCAGTAATGCGGAGGTGACGAGTCTCGCCACCGCATTTTCGGATGTTCCCGCAATGAATCAGTTGCCCGTTGCCAGATGGATGTCGGACACCGCGAATCTGGCGACCCTGCCGACCGATATTCCTCTTCCGCTCCGTCAATCCGTCCGCCTGTATCAACGGGCGTTTCCCCTTGGGACCTCCGCCCCCTCAACGCCATGAGCTTCTCCCCCTTATTGACCTGGTTTCATGGGAAACGCGCATCCCGCGGTTTTGCGCTGGTGGTGACGCTGTGCGCGCTCGTGTTGGTGACCGTGCTCATTCTGGCCTTCTTTTCGCGGTCACTGCTGAATCGGCAGGTCGCGTTTTCCAGTGCCAACCTGGCGAAAACCGACTCGCTCGCGCGGGCCTCGATCGATTTCGTCGTCGGCGAACTCCGGCAGGAGATCCGCGATGGCTCGACCAATCTTGATGGCGGGAGCAGTCTGTACCCCGTTGTGTACCGGCCGCTTGCGAGCTCGAATGCCGTTCCGTGGAAATCTGGAATCGCGGGCGCGGATTCGCTTGGGGCAAGAACCCTGACGAAGGTTTCGTCGACGAACCGCTTCCGGCCGAACGGGTCGACGAACGTGGTTTCGCCGGTTTCCATCAGTGCGCCGAGTCTCAACTCGCGGTTTTTGTCGGCGGGGCGATGGTTCGGATCCGGCGGTCCGGCGCTTGGTTCGCAGTCGACCTTGCCCACTTGGGTTTACGCCACGCGGGGCAATGGGTTCGTTGTGCCGTCGGTCCCGACTGCGAAGGATCGAACGAGCAATGACTACGTGCTTGGTCGTTTTGCGTTCACCGTTTACGACACCTCCGGTCTCCTCAATGCAAACGTCGCGGGTTATCCGGGGGTTGCTTCGACCAACGCGGGGGGCAAGGGAACGACCGCGTATGCGGACCTGAGTCTTCTTGATGCGGCTTTCACCCAAGCGGAGGTGGACGAGTTTGTGGCGTGGCGCAGTGGTTCAACTGCGGTGGCATCTGGAACTGAGTATGCCAATTTTGTCAGAACGTCCGGTGAGCGGGGGTTTCGGACGATTGCGGACGGAGGGAATGCCTTTTTGACCCGAAAAGATCTCCTGAATGCGGCGTCGACAGGGTTGCTCACGACGGGTGTGGCGCAGAATACGACCCATTTTTCCCGGGCGGTGAACGCCCCCAGTTGGGGACCGTCCAACATCCCCTCGGCGACCATTGCATATGGGGACAACGCCAATACGGCGGCGAGTGCGAACCGGTTCCTGTCAAACGTCCGTCATCCCGCGAATACAAACGTGCGGCATTACCGGGATAACGGAACCAGCTTTACCTACGAGGTCTTGGCCGGGGATCCGCTGATGCAGAATCGGTTTTCGCTGGGGAAACTTGCGTGGATTGGCCACCAAGGGCCTGCGGCAGGTGGTTCGGCTGCTGCGATCCGGTCGTGCTTCGGGCTGCAGTGGGATTCGGGGAATCAGTGGTGGAGTTATTTGGAAACCACGTCGTCTCCGGTCGCGATCAAGACTCTGGCGCAGGTGGCGCAGGAGGGCCGCGAGCCGAATTTCTTCGAACTGCTCAAGGCTGGGATGCTGAGTGGTTCGCTGGGAAAGAGTCCGGGCGAACGGGTGGGAGGAAATTCCACTCCGGTTCCGGCGGTCGGCACGGATGTGCGCGGTCCGGGTGGTGCATTTTTTGAGCAGTACAGTGGCGATCTGGATCGTCAGGTGCTTCAGATCGGAGCCAACATCATTGATCAGTATGATGCCGACAGCTACCCTCTGGCGATTCAGTTCACAGCGTTTTCCGTTTCGTCCCCGTACGAATTCTACAACACGCTCTTCGGGATAGAGAACCTGCCGTATCTTCATCGGGTTGCCCTGATGGGGTACCAAACGAGCGAGTTGCCTGTGGAATCCAATGCGCCGCCGGCCACGACCGACAGTGCGGGGAACCCGTCGTATTGGCGGTTCTGGATGGTGCCCGAGGTCTGGAATCCGCATCAACCCGACCCCCGAACGTCCCTTTCCGGGCGGCCGACCAGCTTCCGCGTGCGTGCCTATGGTCAGGCGCGGGGGGATTTTGCCGTCACAGGCACCCATCCGCTTCGAACGCAGCAGGGATCGATCATTGACTACGATGCGAACCCGGCGTTCCGCGACGTTTACTTCAATGATCTGTCCGCCGGGGGATCCGGATCCAGTTTTTATCGGAATCCAGCCATTCTGACCCGCAGCAACGCGGACACCTCGGCGACGGCCCCGATCAATCTTTGTCCTCCGACACTTCGGAACGTCGACCTCGGCGGGAACAACACGGGATCGCCCGGATTTGCCGAAGTTCTCTACGCCGGAATTTACGGAGGATCTGCGCCGTATCCGCGAAATCCTGCCGTTGCGCCATGGGCGGACACGCCACTCACCGTTCCTCCAACGGCAAACCCAGGTTTCGCTCCGCAGCCGCGTTTCACCCCTCAGCCGCAGCTCACTTTGGTGCTGGAATACAATGACGGCAGCCGCTGGCTGCCTTACTCGACTATGGCGCGGATTGTGGTTCCGATTCGCAACACTGCGGGCGGCACGACGATCGGTCTGCCCGACGGCAGCCTTCAGCTTGCGGGATGGACCTGGATGCAGACGCCGGACCCGAGAACGAACCGTTTTTCGACCTCGGTTACGAGGACAGGGGGTGGCGCCTCGCCGGCGAGTCCACCGGAAACCGGCGCGAACTCTGGTTTGCGCTGGGTTCCGGAAGCTACCGCCGAGCGCAGTTCCGCCAATACTCGATACCCGGCATTTTCCACACAAAACAACATCGAGGACTACTACCCCCGTTCCGCCGGGGCCGGATTTACGTATCCCCAGTACATTGCGGGCAACGGGAGTGGCGACGCCCATATCGGTGTGCCCATGTGGATGATCAATTCCTCCACGAACAATCAGGCCGTTGGAAACTACGATGCCTTCTACAGCGACCCTGACGGGATTGTGCGTTTTGCGGACGGATTCCGCCGAAATCGCGCGACCGGAGATGGCTGCTACCTTTACCACTTCACCGACGCGGGTTCCACCGCGAGCCAATGGAGGAGGCGGCCGGTGATTCTCAACCGACCCTTCCGCTCGGTTGGGGAGCTTGGCTATGCCTACCGGGATCTGCCGGGGAAGAATGTGGATTTTTGGTCACCGACGAGCGCGGATGCCGGTTTGTTGGACTTGTTTGCGATTTCAGATTCATTTCAGGCCACCGGCTCCAAGACGCTAACCGCGGACGGGGTTTCTGTGAACGCTGCGACGGCGAAGTCGCTCTCCGCGATGTTCTCAGGTGCGATTGAATCGGACACTGCCGCGTCCGCCATGTTCTCGCTCTCGCGAGCGGATGCGGATCAGATCGCACAGGCTCTGGTTACCCGCCTTTCTGCCGCGTCTCCCCCGATCGTTGGCAGTCGCGCTGACCTGGCGGTCGCTCTTGGGGCTGATCTCAATACGGCGTTGGCGGCCTCCTCAGCGGCGGCGCATGGAGTGGCTGCCAATAAAGCCCTCGCCGAAACGCCCGTTCGCGCCTTGGCGGATTCGTTGAACACCCGCACGTGGAATCTGCTCGTTGACGTGGTCGCTCAGAGCGGACGGATCTCGGAGCGCGCTGCAACGCTCGCGGATTTCACCGTCGAGGGGGAGCGCCGATACTGGATGCACGTTGCCATCGATCGCATGACGGGAAAGATTGTGGGTCAGCAGTTGGAGCCGGTTTATGAATAAACGCTTGGCGATCGGGTTGTGCTTGACTTTGTCTGTTACTCTTTTGTGCGGCGCAAACCCGGCTCCGGTCGCCGCGTTTCCGCAGGGCAGTCTGCGCTGCATCGTCACGGCTGTTCCCAACGTGGAGAAGAAGGCCAATGACGCCGAACCGCGCCCGGCGGCCATCGCAGGGTCCACGTTGGAATCTGCCACGATCGTTCGCACCGGGGAACTGACCCGTTATGAGCTGCACTGGAATGGAGGGAAGAACTCCGAAGTGTGGAAGTTCGGCAAGAGTGGCTTGATGGTAAGCAACTCGATTGGCAGTGCGGAGTTTGCCGTGACCGGGGCGGATCAAACATCGCTACCGTTCATGGCCAGCCTTGGTTCGGAGACGCTGAGTTGGATCAAAGCGTCCGACTTGGTGGCGACGCCGGAGTTTAAAAATGTGAAGTGCAATCTTTATCGTCAGGTTGTCACGCTTCGCGACGACACCGGAGAGGCGGCCTCTTATCGAAAGGCGGTGTATTTTGCGTGGATCGACCAGGCGACGGGCGTTCCGGTCGCATTGGCGGACGGTGGCATTCGGTACGAGTTTGCATTTGACCCCGTCCCACCCGCAGAAGCTTTGGTGCCCCCCCAGCGCGTTCAAAAAGAGCTCGAGCGCTACGTCCGGATCATGACCCCTCCTCGACGCTTATAGGAGCAGGGGTCTCCAGACCCCGACCTTTAAAACCAAGTCGAATTTCCGGCGACTCACCCTCCGGCGGCGACGCGAAGAATCTCCACTCGATCCCCTTCGGAAACCACGCATTCGTCCCACTCCGATCGCAGCAGCGCGCGCTCATTGTGTTCGATCAGCGCCATCGTTGGATCGATCCCGAGCGCATCGAGCAGCTCCCGGGCGGACATTGTTCCGGGAATATCGCGAACCGCACCGTTGAGCCGAATCGTCATACCCCCAAAATAGCGGCGTCCCAGTCCTTCCAGACCGGATCGAGACCGAGTCCCCGCAACCGAGCGGCAACTTCAGCCGGCGGTCGGTCGTCTGAAATCTCAAATTGCGGCGTCGCGCCGGCCGCGTCGGGTTCATTCTCCATGACCCGGCCTTTCACCGTTTGATGCAGGTGTTCGCGGCCCTGACCCGTGTAGCCCCCGGGCTCGGTGTGGCTTCCGGCGCTCATCATGGTGACGCCGAGGGTGGCGATGGCGTCGCGCAATTCGGGAGCCTCGCGGGTGCTCAGCACGATTCCCACGGTGGGAAAAGTAAGCCGCAGCGCGCAGAGGAGTTGGAGAAAGTCGCGGTCGCCGAGCGGGTGTGTGGGTTCGAATCCCCCCGCGGCGGGGCGGAGTCGGGGGAAACTCACCGTCAGCGAGGCCGACCAGCAGGCCCGCGTGAGGTGATCGACATGGCAGGCGAGGGCTACCGCTTCGTCACGCCAATCGGCGAGCCCGAATAGCGCACCGATCCCGAGCCGTCGAAACCCCGCCGCAAAGCCCCGCTCCGGGCCGTCGAGTCGCCAGTCGAAATCCTTCTTCGGTCCCGCGAGATGCAGGCCGGCGTAGATGTCGCGCTGGTAGGTTTCCTGATAAATCACGAGCCCTTCCGCTCCGGCGGCGACGAGCGGCAGGTAGTCTGCCGTTTCCATTGGCGCCACTTCGAGCGCGATCCCCGGAAACTCGGGTGCCAGACGCCGGATACACGCTTCGAGATAGCCGCCCGAAACGAACTTCGGATGCTCACCCGCGACGAGGAGCAGACTCCGAAATCCCTCCGCCGCAAGGTGACGTGCCTCAGCGAGGGTCTCGTCGATTTCGAGGGTCACGCGCAGGATCGCATTCTCCCGGGAAAATCCGCAATAAGCGCACGAGTTGATGCATTCGTTGGAGAGATAAAGGGGGGCGAACATCCGCATCGCCTTGCCGAAGTTTCGACGCGTGAGCGCCTGGGAGCGGCAGGCGAGGCGCTCGAGACCGGCGTCGGAAACCGGATCCAGCAACGCCCGGAATCGGCGGATTTTCTCCGGGAGATTGGAAGCGAGAGCGGGAAATTCGGACGAGAAAGGCATCGGAGCGGGTGATTCAGTTAACGGAGCACGGGCATTCCTGCCCGTGTAGCACGAACAATAAACGGACTGGAAAGTCCGTTCTTCTATTCATTTCCACGGAGAATATCCGCGAGAATCTTGAAGATGTCCGTGTTATCGATCAACCCACGGAATCTACCGCTTTCCGGTCCTTGGGCAATCAGCCAAACGTCCCCACCTGTGTGGAAGGCGGAACTGACCTCCACCAGCGCCGGTTGAACGAATTCCGGATCGGTCTCCGGAATCGTCTCACTCACACTCTTCGCCGCCTCTCCCGGGTTCTGCACGGTGCGGAGTCGCGTGTTTGCCGCCTGAAAATTTGCGCCCGGACCGCTCGCAAAAGTGAAGGGATAGGCCTGGGTGAGCGGATTGCGACGCAGGAGCGCGTCCCCTTTCACCTGCGCTGGAATGTAGCCATTAAAGGAAAATCCGCCGTTGTTGTGATCGGTGGTTGCGACGATCAGGGTGTCCGATCCAATTTTCTTCCGGAGCCAGTCCATCGTTGAGTCCATCTCGAGTACCTCGATAATCGCGCGCTTGGCGTTGTTCCGATGAACGGCTTTGTCGGGCAGCGACGCTTCCCAGACGAGCAAAAAGGGACGCCCGCGCTTTTCCAGAAGCTGCACCGTTTTCTCCACGAGGTCCCGGAGTCGCAATGTGCGGAGTCCGTCGGCGTAGTAACTGAAAAGATCCGGAGTCACCGTCGCGAGGATGGGTCGGTCGTCGACAGGTCCGTCGGCGTACTTGGCAAATGCGTCCCAATCGGTGAAAAATCGCGTGTTCGACGCGGCGAGTGCGGCCTGGGTTTCGGCCACCACTTTGCGTTCTCCCGGGCGGTAACTGACCTCTGGTCGGGCCGACTCGTCCTGGAACCACTTCGAACCTCCGCCCACCACGATATCCACGCGTGAGCCCATGCGGTCGACCGTTTTGCGGGCAATGAACTGTTCCTCGCGGCGCTCGGGATGCTCGACGATGAAGGGCGATGGGGTTCCGCCCGTGACCGTGTCGTCCGTGACGACCGCCGTCGACCAACCGCGTTTTTTCGCGATGTCGAGGAGGCTCTCCGGGCTGGAGGTGGACGATGGGAGCGCCTGGCCGACGACCTTGTTATCGGCCTTGATGCCGCGTGCCATCGCGGTGGCCGCGGAACTGGAGTCGGTGACGAGATCCGATAACGAGTAGGTCCTGACGAACGCGGTTTGCGGGAAGTCGTCGATGGCGAGCCGACCCTCAACGCCCTGGCTGTAGACGCGGGCTGCGGTGAGAAGTTCCTGTGAGGTGCCGTCGGAGATCACGAGGACGATGCCGCGGAGCGGGGCGGAGTCGCCCGGCTTTTCCGCGAAGAGAGGGTGGGTGCCGGACCACGCAAGCAGAGTGAGGAGCGCAAACAGGTGTCTCATGCCCGATTGCATAGGGTGGGGGATGCGAATCGTGAAGCCGGAAGAGAAAAAAGAGAGAGTGAAAGGGGCGGCTCGCCCCTTTTTGTGAAGTCCTCAGGGGCAGGCTGCCCCTGTCACTCTTTCCATGCCGATGGATTTGCAGTAGTCGCGCAGTTCGGGGTCGGCCAGGATTTTGCGGATCATCTGAACTTGCGCCGCTTCGACGTGGCGACTGAATCCCTGTTTGGACATGCCGCTGAGGGCACCGATGACGTCGATCGAGAGCGGTTCGCCATGGTTCGCCTCCATGGTCGCGCTGACGCACACGCCGAATGCAAAACGGGCGCACGAAAAGTTCTCGGCCTCGCCCGATGCTTTTCGGGGGCACGATGGAATGTCGAGGCAGAGACAAAGCTGCGTGGTTCGGTCCGGTGTGGTTCGTTTGAAGAGAACAAACCGCACGGCCCGGCGGATGAGGTCGGGCAGATCTCGCGGCACGCGGCCCACCCACGAAACCCATCGGCCGGCGACCAGCGTCTCGCGGCGCACGCCGGAGGATTCCGGGCGCACGCGAAGGATGCGGGAAAGTCGCAGACGATGGGCCTGAAGCTGGGCGATCCACGCGGGCGGCGGAGGGTTGTCAGCGATCATGCGAGCGATCCAATCCGGTGGTGCGTGGTCCGATTTCGCGGGAGATCCCGGCGGCGGAGGCATCGCGGGATTCCGCGAAGAATCCAATGGCTTGAAGTTGCGACAAGCCCCGCGCCACGGCCAGCGCGTCGGGGTCCGCCTCAACTCCGATCTGAATGGGATAAGCCATCGCGTCGATGGTACGGCCCAGAACGGACGTTGATCTTGCGGCGGCACGCAGCCGCGTTGCCAAAGTTGGATTGGGTGGTTTCATGTGGGAAAAGGAGGTTGGTTTACATGTAACGTGCAAGCCGTTACATGTACAGTATGAATATATCTTCGGCGTGGGATTCGTGGCGGCTCCGGTTGCTGGAAGCCTGGGGTTTATGCTGGACGCCGGATCTGACTGCGGCGGCGGCGTTTCTCGAACGCGGGGGAGAGCGGGAGCGAAGCGGTCGGGAGGAGGCGACGATTTCCCCGGAGCGTTTTGGGGAAATCCGCTGGGAGACGTCGCGTGGCTGGGTTGGGGTGGGCGAGGGGAAATCGTTTTGTCTGGAGGATCTGTTTGAGCACCTCGTGTGTTTTGGAGGTTCCGGAACGGGCAAGACCTATTCCGTGCTGCAGCCGCTGTGGGAGGAGTTTTTCCGGTCCACTCATCTGCCGACCGGTGAGGAGCGGCAGCGGAGGAAGTTTGGGGCGCTGGTCATTGAGGCCAAGGGCGACTTCCGGGAAAAAACCTGGTTCCTTGCGAAAAAATACGGTCGGACCGGCGATGTCTTGTATTTCGGTCCTTCACATCCCGGGGTGGTTTACGATCCGTTCGGAGATCCGACCGAGTCCGCGATGCAGTTGGCGAGCAAGATGCTGGAGTTGATGCGCGCGGCGAGTGGGGGTCGGCAGGGAGAGGATCCATTCTGGGACAACGCCGCGCGGAAACTTTTCCTGCACGTGTTCCTTCTGCACCGGGCGCTGCGGGACGGGTCGCATGCCGCGGACGACGCCGGAGTTCCGCTCATGTCGTTTCCTTTGCTGAATCTGATCCTGATGGACCGCGGAACGCCGCGCAATCAGGCGGCTTTGGAGCACTCGGCCGAACACGTCCGCGAGTTGTGGCGGGAGCAGCGCGCGGCTGCGGAAGAGTTGGCGGCGCGTTCGATCGATGCCGAGCTTTCCTCGGTTCAAATCCCGACCCCGGACGGCGAGCCATCCCTGCCTGTCCAATGCGAACGGCTCCGGTCCACCCTGCGCATGCTCGCGGTGGCGTCCGACGAAAGCGCCCGGGTGGAAAATGGAAATCGGGCCGCCGGTGCGACGTTCGATCTCGCGCACGCGTTCCGCAGCCTACCGCCGGAGCACGCTGCGGTTTTTACCCCGTTCGTTGCGGCCGCCGAGCGGTTTTTGCATGCCCGGGAAGCCGCGCTCGCCTTCCGGCCCGATCCCCCTGTTTACGGCGCACTCAAAGGCCTCCTCAACCGTTACCGTACCATGATGGAGGCCAGGGGCGAGCCGATCGAGTCGGATGCGATCTGGTCCTATTTCCACGAAGAGTATCTCAATCCGGCGAACGAGAAAACTTCGGGCAGCGTGGCTATGACGGCGTCAAACATCGTCGCTCCGCTGGCTCACCCACCTTTCTCCCGAATTCTGGGGCCGGACCCTTCGTTCACCTTCGCCGACGTGATCGACGAGGGGAAAATTGTCTATCTCGACATGCCTTCCGCGGACTACAAAAAAGCCGCGGAAGTCGTGGCTCTCGTCATGAAGATGGACTTTTTCCGAGCGATGCTACGGCGTCCCCGGTTGCGCAATCGTGGGGGAACGAGGGTGAATGCCGAGCGACCGATGGTCTACTTTTGCGATGAGTTTGCCACGGTTGCGAGCAGCGGGGACGATACGGGCGAGGCCGCATTTATGGACAAAGTCCGGGAGTACCGGTGCGCGTGCCTGTTGGGAATCCAATCGCTCGCCATGTTGCATCGGCGCCTTCCGCCCGACGAGGTGGATGCCCTCATGACGAACGTGGCCATCAAGGTTTTCATGAACAACACCGATCCGCGGACGAATGAGTACGCGGCCAAGATGCTCGGGACCGAGATCAAAGTGCATGGGTCGCTTTCTCCAGAATCCGGTCTGCGGAACGGCTTTCCGGGTGCTCGGGATTTTCAAACGCACCACACCCGGGAGGATCGGGTTCGGCCATCGGACATTGCCCGGCTGCGTCGTGGCGAGGCATACGTCCGGCTCAACCCGCGGTTCGATCGGCATCAGGTGCAACGCGTGCAGTTCTCGGGTCGCGCCATTACGGATCCCGACGGCGGCCGCGGCCGGCCGGTTCCGGGGGAGGGGGCAGGATGAACATTCCTTCCTCGGGCGGGGAAAAAGACCCCGTGCTGCTCGCGGCGGTCTGCCTGGGAATCGTGACGCTGGCGTGCGTGCGGATTGCGGATGTCGCCGTCTTTGAGCGGTCAGGGCCCTTGTTTTGGCAAAGCGTTCTCGCAACGCCCGTGGCGGTGGGTTTTCTGATCTTTGGGGATCGAATCCTGGCCCATTGCATGGGCGCGGTCGTTTACGCGGGAACGATGTTCGCTCTCGCGGCGGCCCTCTGGTTCGCGATCCAGCGCTACGTTACGGAACCCCAACGGATGCGACGATTCGTGGAGGCCAAACGTCGCGAAAAGAAGACGCTGGAGGCACTCGGAGACGACACCTTTTGAACTCCTAAAGGTGACAGGGGCAGCCTGCCCCTGCCGACGAGGCTCCTACGTAAACCTACGCAGGATAACTGAAAACAAATGGCGAGAATCGGGCCAATGCGGGGCAATGCGGGGCAATGCTAGCCCGTTGTGCCCATCCATTCACTCCATCAATTCGGATCGCGAGCGTAGCTCCGCGTATACGAGTACCGGGTCTCCCATCCGAGTTCGGGCGGAAATTCCTGATAGCCACGATTGATCCAGGGGATCTCACATTTGTACGGCGGCGTGTATTTGCCGTTGTTGGTTGGAAATGGGAAGAGAAGCACTTCATACACCCCGTATCCGAGCCGGGCAAAGCCGCGACCCAGGCCGCGCACCAAGCCGTAGCTGAAAGCCGCGCTATTCCCCTCGCTGGAATTCACTTCCGTCATGGCGACGGGCAACTCGGTGAAACCGAACAACACATTGCTCAATCCGCGGCCCAGTTTGCGGGTCGGTCCCTGCTCTGACGCGGGTGGCGCCTGGATGTCCGCAAATGCCAAAGAGCCTCCAAACAACAAGAGGACGACCAAAGGGGTGAACTTCATAGACGTGTGATAGAAAAGAGAGGCTCGGGA
>Ga0247834_1002663_pt1 | contig 26241 bp, 26 predicted proteins | sample LaCruzMarch2015__8_FD_187118 | JGI IMG/M metagenome (GOLD analysis project Ga0247834, IMG submission 187118) | Freshwater microbial communities from meromictic Lake La Cruz, Castile-La Mancha, Spain - LaCruzMarch2015_12m | ecosystem: Environmental > Aquatic > Freshwater > Lake | place: Spain...
GGAAGTTGGAATCGCTCGGCATCCGCCACGACTGGAGCCGGCGGCAGTTACTCTTCGAGTGCATCGGGTTACTACGGCGGAGGGTTTCATCCCGCCGCGGCACCCGGCCCCTACGGCGTGGGCGGCGTTTATCGCCGGTATTAGTGTACTGAGGTCCCGGCTAGGGATGCGGCCATCCTTCTCTCCGGCGGATTTGCCGATTGAAGTTGCGTTCCCCAAGGGAAAACCTCTACACGGCACAACATGCTTTTCTCCCGCGTAAGGTTATCCAAGAGGGTTCTCCCTGCGGCGATCGCTCTCGCCCTGGTGGCCGCGGGAACGGGCTGCACGACCCTGGGCATCCGCGTGGATCCCAACTCGGACGTTTCCCTCCGTCGGGAAACCGTCGCCATGTTCCGGCGCGGCGTCGACAAGACAAATGCCGCCCTCGCCCTCCTGTCGTCCGACGCCGTCCGCAAGAGCGCGGACGAACGTTTCCCCGGGTTGATTCAGGCGGCGAAGCTTGCCCTGGAGGAAAACAACCAACCTATTTACAACGCCGCCGTCGCCCAGATCTTCGAATTGGCGGCGAATCGCGATTTCAAAAATCTCCCGCCCGGACTCGTCATCGACCGGTCGGGGAAATCGATCCTCGACCCCGAACTCGCCACGCAACTCACCCGTTCGTCCTCTGTGAGGATAAAGGGCCTCATCTCGCGCTCCGTGCAGGACGGCTGGGGCACGCCGTACGTCGCCTGGTTCCGGCGCGGGTCCGCTTTCCTCGCCAAGGAACCCGGTGTCCCCCCGGGAGGAATGGCGATCCCGGTGACCGCATTCGTGACGTTTCAGGGGAAAAACGCCCATATCCGCCTGCAACAGACCCTTCAAAGCGACAAAGCAACCCTCGCGAAAACGCGGGTTCAACTCGCTGCCGATTTCTCCGCACCGATCGCGATCCTGCTTTCGCGCAGCGGTAATCGCTCGATCGACATCGCGTCGATGTTCCTGAGCGGGCAACGCCTGGGTACTGCCGGCCTGTTCCAATTCCAACCGTACGAGCCTCAAAAAATCCCCGTCGTGTTCGTACACGGTCTGATTTCACGTCCCGCGGCCTGGACGCAGGCGGTCAACCAGTTGCTGGCAAATCCCGAGATCCGGAAGAAATATGAGTTCTGGTTCTTCATGTATCCGACCGGACTTCCGGTGTGGAAATCGGCGGCGATCCTGAGGTCGGAACTCGACCGCTACCACGCCCAACTGGAGGTTCACGGGCGGATTCCTACGCTCGATCGCATGGTGCTCGTCGGCCACAGCATGGGCGGAATCATTTCCAGTCTCCTGATTCGCGAGGGCGGCCCCCAGCTTTGGAACAAGTTTTCGGATGTTCCGGTGGAACGGTTGAACGTCAGTCCCAAGGCGCATGCGCTGATTCGGGAGACGTTGTATTTCACACCGCGCAAGGATGTGGAGCGCGTGGTGTTCATGAACACGCCCCACCGCGGAAGCAACCTCGCCACGAAGCGAATCGTGGATTTGTTCGCTCAGATGATCCAGCTCCCGATCAACGCCTTCAAAATGGACCGCGTGGAGATCCTCGCCGCGGTGAAGCCCGAGTACGTCAACCTGTTTTCGGCACCGGCGAATAGTCTGCGGGTCCTGCGGGCAAACTCGCCGTTCCTGCTGGCGATCCTCTCGCTGCCGGCGGATGCCTCCATCCCGTTCCATTCCATCATCGGGGATCGCGGCCGCGGCGATACGCCGAATAGCTCGGACGGCGTCGTTCCCTATTGGAGTTCGCACCTGAACGGAGCCGTCACGGAGTCCATTATCCCGTCCGGTCACGGCGGCAACGAGAACCCACAGGGCATCCGGGATCTCGAGCAAATCCTGCTAAAGAACGCCCGAAACTAAATGACGGGGTTCGCCGCATGAAACCGATGCATCCCGGGGGGGCGAAGGAGGTCCATCCCGCAAGCCTGCTGTTCGGGATCCCGGTGGATCAGCTTGCGTTTGCCGATGCGGCGCGCGAGATCGTTCGATGGGCGAAGACCGCCGGGGACGTACCCCGTTTTGTCGCGACAACGAATGTGGATTTCCTGGTGAAATCTGTGTCGTGGAATCCCGACAGTCCCCGCCATCCGGAGTTGGTGGAGGTTCTCCGGAACGCGAGCCTGAACACCGCAGACGGGATGCCGGTCGTGTGGGCCTCGCGCCTCCTGGGCGGCGACGTTCGCGAACGGGTGAGCGGCTCCGATTTGGTCCCATTCCTGGCCTCGGCAGCCGCGAAGGACGGCATCACTTTGTTCCTTCTGGGAGGGAAAGAGGAGATCGCCCGCAAAGCCGCCGCGCTCATGACCGCGCAGAACCCGGGACTCCGCATCGTCGGGGTGGATAGTCCTTTCGTACGCACCGAGGGAATGCAAATCGGATTTGAGGACGAAACGGACGCACAGATTTGCGAGCGGATCAACGCAGCCGGAGCGGACGTCCTTTTGGTGGGCTTCGGCAATCCCAAACAGGAAATGTGGTTCCACCGAAACCGTCACCGCCTGCAGGTGAACGTCGTTCTCGGAGTTGGCGGGACACTGAACTTCGTGGCGGGCGAGATCGGCCGCGCCCCGGCCTGGATGCAAAAGGCCGGAGTCGAGTGGATTTACCGCCTGATCGAGGAGCCAGGCCGCCTCTGGCAGCGCTACGCGTTGGGTTTGCTTAAGTTTAGCTACGTGCTGCTCCCGATCCTCGTGGTGCATTTCCTTCTCCGTCTCTGCGCTGGAAGTCGGCGGACGAAAGCGGAACTGTCCGAACCGTTCTACTCGGGAATTCAGGGCATCCGCGTCCTTACCCTCCCCCGCCTGTTCACCAAAACCGAGGTGCCGCTCGTCCTCGCACAGCTTCACCAGGCCGAAGACGGGGGACTCGTGCTCGATGCACGCCACTGTCGTTTCATCGATGCATCCGGTCTCGGCGCGCTGTGGCAGGCATGGCGGTTGGCCAACATGCAGAAGCAAGCCCTGTACTTCCTCGCCCCTTCCTGGCCCGTCCGGAGGCTCCTGCTGATCCACCGCGCATGGGATCTCGTCGCACCAAACGTCTGCCCGGACACGGAGCAACTCGTATTCCGCATCGGCGAGCGCTTCGCAAACAGCGGTTGCTTCGTTTGCGTTGCGGACCGCTCCCAGGGAGTGGTCGTCCGATTCCTGGGAGCGCTCTCCAATGAAGAAACTTCCCGACTCGATCGCGAGCCGCTCATCGAAGCACTCTCAGGCCGGAACCTTGTGATCGATTTCACCTTTTGTCCGCGGGTGGAAGGACTCGGTATGGGACTCGTCGCCCGGCTGCACGCGGAAACCGAGGCCGCAGGATTGCAGACAATTCTTTTTGGAGCGAATACGTCGGTCCAACGAGCGTTTCACGTGACCCGGCTGCAGCAATGCCTCTCCCGGGAATCGAGCCTCGAAGACGTCCTCTCGCAGCTCGGCGGAGGGCCGCTGGTGTCCTGACGTTCAGATAAGTCCGTAATTATTATGCTTAAAACCGACGAAACTTCCACACCAACCAACCCTCTAACAATCGGTAGTGCCACTGGCTCGCTTAGCCGCGTCGCCCTCACTTTGTTGCTCTGCCTTGCCCCCTTTATCACCACATTGAAAGCGTCGAATCCTATTATCCGGCATATGTTTACTGCCGATCCGTCGGCTCGCATTTTTGACGGTCGCCTTTACCTTTACACATCGCACGACCGGGATGACGCCACATCCTACAACATGGTCGACTGGTGGGTTTTCTCAACCGACGATATGGTTACGTGGAAGGACCATGGTGCGGTCTTCGCACTGAAAGACTTTGCGTGGGCCAAAGAAAAAGCTTGGGCACCCGATGCAATCAGTGCCAACGGCAAATACTATCTTTTTCTGCCCACCGATCGGAGCAAGATCGGTGTTGCGATTTCGGATAAGCCCGACGGTCCCTTTACGGACGCGATCGGTGCCCCTCTAATTGACAACGCTGTGCTGCCTGAGGCCGGCTCCGAGCCGATCGACCCGGCGATCCTTGTCGATGACGACGGCACGACATGGCTCTACTTTGGCTGTCGTCAACCCATGGTGGTGAAGCTCGATCCGACGCTGACCAAGCTCGAAGGTCTCTTACAAAAGCTAGTCATCCTCGACGCCTCGGGAGAGCCCTTGCCGCAAGCACTGCCCGGAAAGGACCCCCAGCGACCCGCTGGGTACGGGGAGGGGCCGTCGATCTTCAAGCGAGACGGCCGTTACTATTTTGTCTATTCCAACGGTTGGGCGACAGGCACCACGCTCGTCTATGCCATAGGCGACTCGCCTTCCGGGCCTTTCACTTATCGAGGACCAGTCATGTTTCCGGTGGATTGTAGCACCCACCACGGCATGGTCGGCAAGTTCAAGGGCAAGTGGTATATCTTTTACCACACCGCCGAACTTTCCGGCGGCAATGGCTATCGCCGCTCGGTTTGCGTGGATGAACTCACCTTCGACGCTGAAGGCAACATCATCCCCGTCAAGGCCACGACCAGTACAGAATAGAGCCGCTCCGGGTGAAGCGAAACAAGGATTTAAGAGGGTCTGGGGCTGAAAAGGAACGGCCATGAGCCGCAGAAAACGCTCATGCCCGAAGTCTAGTTCCCTTCCGAGGAATTCTTTCCGTTCGTGACCTTCATGGTAAAAAAGGTTCTTCCGAGAAGTTCATGCCGAGGACCGCAGATTTCCGCCGATGCTCGCCGATTTTATGAAAAAGGACCTAACCTACGCCGTGCTCGGTGCCGCGACGGAAGGGCATCGCGAACTTTGCCGCCTCCTCGTTGGCATACAAGAGCCTGATTTTGAGCCGGGAGAAAATCTGCGCAAATCCTGTTAATCTGCGGTTATTCAACCCGTCCCCGGAACCACGCTTGACCCATTAGTCGTAAAGACCTTTGGGCAATGACCTTGATTTCATCAGCCTTTGCGGTCTTCCAACAGCCCCAGTTCAGAAAGTCGGAAGCCACAGCATAAGCATGAACTTTCCGGATGATCCGTAAAAAATCCGTTTTCGGGGATTAACCCCAAAAAGGAAAATGGGAGCTGTTTTTCGGAGTTAACCTGCTCAAGGTTAGAACATGACACGATAAGTGAAAGTCACCTATTAGGTGAGCAACTGCCGGCAAACGTCCCGAAGAGAAGCTCCTCCAGTTCAATGCTTTATCTGTGTAAATCCTGTAAATCTGTGGTTCCCTTCCTGTTCCTAGGTTAACCTGTTTGAGCGGAACGAAACGAGGCGTCAAATCCCGAGAATCTCGCGAGCGCGCCGCTGCAGATCACTCGGACTGAAGGGCTTTGTCAGAAACGCCGCCACATTGAGTCCGTTCGCCTCGGCGCGGATGGTGGTCTGATCCCGCGCCGTCAGCATGATGACAGGCAGGAGGGCCCGGTCGGGGTGCTCCCGAATCTGTCGCAACGTTTCCACGCCGTTTCCCCCCGGCATCGAATAATCGAGGATGATCAAATCCGGACTTCGCTCGCGGAGGTACTCCAGTGCGACCTCCCCGGATTTTGCACTCGCAAAGATCGCTCCCGTGGGTCGGAGCGCGAATTGGAGGAGCCGGATCATGTGATCTTCGTCGTCCACAACAAGAATGGTTTTCCTCATGACATCAGGGTTTGGGAATGGCCACGACGAGCGTTCGATCGTCGTCCGTCACGCCGCGGCCGGTCCACTTGCTCGTAAGCCGGAACAACTCATTCGCGACATTCCGCGCAGATTTTTCGGCCGATCGCTTTTCCAATGCGTTGGAAAGGCCGTCGATATCGAGCGTCACCCCCTCCGGCGATGCCGCATCGATGAAGCCGTCGGTGTAGAAAAGAAGGCAATCGTCACGGTCCAAATCAAAGGATTCGCATTCACATTCCAGGTCGCTGAGCACCCCAATCGGAAGGCCGTGCACCTGCAGTCGACGTACGCCCGCGCCCTGACGGTGCAGTAGTGGCGGCGGGTGCCCGGCGTTGGCGAGATGCAACGTTCGTCGATCGGAGGAAATCCATCCGCAAGCCGCTGTGATGAAAATGTCGAGGTTGATCAAATCGCGGATCATCAAATCGTTGATTTTTTGAAGTATCGAATCTGGACGCGCAGCAAGTGCACCCAACGCGTTCAGGTTCGTGCGGATCATGGCGGCGAGAAGGGCGGCCGGAACCCCCTTTCCCATGACGTCGGCGATGAAGATCAAAAGAGACCCGTCCGCAAGCGAGACGGTATCGAAATAATCCCCCCCGGCGCGCTGTGCGGGCAGACACGATCCGTACATGTCGATATCCACAAATCCATCGAACGCCTGTGGCATCAGAGAGAGCTGAATCTCCGCCGCGATTTCCAGATCCCGAAGCGACCGCATATCCTCCGCCCGGCGCTTTTGAAGGTCGTTCATCGCAAAGATGATTCCGAAGTACTCCGCCACCATGCGCGCGACCGCGATCTGCCCGGCATTGAAAAAGGAAGACGCTTTCTGCCGTCCAATCACGAGCACGCCGCGATGTTCCTCCTTGTAAAAAATCGGCGCGACGAAACCCGAATCCAGTACCCGCGACAACGGCTCATCCCTCAACGTCTCGGTGATGGTCACCTCCTCACCGCTCCGGAACGCCTGAATCTCCACCGAGTTCCCCTCAAGCGGCAGCGAGTGCTCAAAACGGGCCGGATCGAGCATCTGACCCGCCATGCCCTCCAATCGCAGGGACTGTCCATCGTCCATACGAACATACGCGACCTCCGCACCGGTGATCTCGCACGTGCGCGCGAGCGCGGCGCTCACGAAGGTTTCCATTTCCTCCGCCCCCGCGAGCAACTGGCCCAACCCAATGAGCGCGTTGATCATTTCGAAACTCGCGCCCAGTTCCTCCGTCATCGCCGCGAGGATCGAGTCGTTCAGCCCCGGTTCGTACAGCGAGGCGAGCGGACCCAGTTCTTTCCGGAGAACCAAAACGTGGCGACCTTCTTTGCTTTCGTGGGAAACAGAATCCGCCATCGACACCATGAGGAAGCCACCGCGTCCGGAATCCGATAAGGGATCCTCGGGGAGACCCGGGTCTTCCCGCCACCCTTCGAACGAGGAAGGATCCTCGATGCGTACTTCGGCATGGTCGTGGCGGATCGCAAGCGAGGCGGAAATCCTGGCCCCGATTCGCCCGCGGCAGCCGTGCTCCACGGCGTTGTTCAACCCCTCCGCGATCGCCAGCCCGAACTCCTCAAGAAATCGGTCGTCGATAATCCCATGACCCTCCAAAAACTGGCCAAACCGGATCGCTATATCACTGGCATCCGCAAGCGTCGGATTTTCTCGCGAAAGCGTGTAAAGAACCTCGGAATTCATTCGGCTGCGGGGACCTTGAACGCAATCTTGAGAAGACCCCTCCGCGCCTGGCGATCGCCGGCGCCGTCTGGGGCACCGGCTTGGAAACCCGCGTGGATCCATTCGTCGCTCGATGACGGATCGTGACAGTCATGCAGATCCGACAGGGCGAAGATCCCGGTGGGCGCGCGTTCGATCGCCGCGCGGATCTCCGGAAACAACGCCTCCCATTCCTCCACCGATCGAGGCAGAACGCCCACAACGCGCATCCGCCCCGCCGCCACTTTGAAAAACCACTGAACCCTCCGAATCACCAATGGCCCCTGCGGCCAGGTTTTAAGCGTTACCACCGGCTGGTTCGTAATCCGCACCACCCGCACCGCCCGCTGCTGGCCCAGGTTCAGGAGGAAGGCTACAGGAGAAAGAATCAACCAGATGAGGAGGGAAACCAGACGCTCGACCCAGCCCGGCCGCCCCTTGTCGTCGTCCAACTCCCGCAAGAGAAGATGGTCGGCAAGTTCGATACGAACCCCACGCTTCCAGTCCATCAACAGACCACCCTGCACCGCGGCATCCCGCAACGACGTGTGCCTGCCCACATACGTATCCTGACAAACAATCCCGCCGACCACCTCCACATCCTCGTCCAGGAAGCTCCGGTGCCCCACAAATCCACCGGGTCCGATCCGGGAACCGGCGCCAATTTTCGCCCCAGATCCGATCCAACAAGGTGCCTCGAGGGTGCACGAGGGATGAACCTCCGCCCCCGGGCCTAGCCAGACGCCCTCGCGCAGCTCGAAGTCGATCTGTTGCGCCATCGTTTTTCTCGCCTCAATCGAATCCACCTGCAGCGAGAACCATCGCTTCATCAATTCCTGCGCCGTCCGGGGCTCCGGAAGAGCCTCCTGGTCGGGAAGACGGTCCATCGTAAAGGTTTCCGAATTGGGAACCTCCGTGTCGTCCGTCAGGATCTGGATCTCCCGGGTCCACAGGTTCCCGCGCAGAAGCCACTGGCGAATCAGATGCGGCCGGTCCGGGGAAATGATCACGATGGTCTGCACGTCCTTCGCCACGGCGTCGTCCAGCCAGTGTGCAATCATTTCCTTTGCGCAGATCGGCCAAAGGGCAAAGGGACGCGGATTTCGCCAGATTCCATCGAGATCCGCCCACGAAGGCGCGATGAGCTTCCAGGTCTTCATGGGATCAATAGGCTCCCTTGCCGAGGAGCACCGCCGGGACCGTGCGCAGGAGCAATTTGATGTCGGTCCATACACTGCGGGAGCGGATGTACTCCACGTCCAGTTTCACCTGTCCCTCGAAGTTAATCTCACTTCGTCCACTCACCTGCCAAAGACACGTAATTCCGGGCTTAGCCAACAGACGCAACCGGTCGGCAACCCCATACTCGGAGACTTCCCGGGGCACCGATGGGCGAGGCCCCACCAGGGACATATCCCCGATCAACACGTTCCAAAACTGCGGGAGTTCATCGATCGAGTACTTGCGAATGAAGCGGCCGATCCGCGTCACGCGCGGGTCCTGCTTCATCTTAAACATGACCGCCCCCTGGACCTCATTCTGCGCCAGGAGGGAGTCTTTGAGCTTCTCCGCGTCGACCCGCATGGACCGAAATTTCCACATTTTGAACTCCCGCCCGCGGTAGCCAACGCGGACCTGTTTGAAAAAAATCGGCCCGCCGTCCTCCGACTTTACCAAAATGGCCGTGATGAGCAGGATCGGAGAAAAGCAGACTAGGGCAAGAAACGATCCGCAGACATCGAGGGTACGTTTGAGCCCGTACGTCGCCAACAGGACGCCCCGCCATACGACGATTTTCAGATAAATGGAGACCACCGACCGGAGCCTGCCGCTCTGCGCAGAGTTCCGAATCCAGTAGTCAATCGCGTCGCGGTTTTGATCAGTCATGCATTCCTTCTAAACGGAGGACGCTCGAAGAATCCGCCCGAATGGTCTCACTTCGTCTGCAACCCGTCCAAGGAAAAACAAGCGCTTGCCGAAATGTGATCGCGCGGGCTCGTGCGAAGGCGCGAAAGCATGTCGACGAGACGCAATGGGGCGGGAGGAAGTGTTGCGTTCTTGTGGATTGCAGCGGCGGTGCCGATTCGATATCTTCCGGCCGCATGTCAGAACTCATCCAAACCCGTATCGAAGGAACCGTGTTCCACCTGGCGCTCCGGATGTCCCGGATGGATGCGCGATGCGCCGCCCAGTTGAAGGAAGAGACCCGGGCCGCCTGGCAGCCGAACATGACATCGGTGGAGGTCGACATGACTCCGGTGCAGTTCATCGACAGTTCCGGCATCGGCGTCCTTCTGAACATCTACCGATGGCTCCCGGAGGGCGATGCACACGTTGCCCTGCTCAACGTGCAGCCTGCGGTGCAATCCGTGATCGAGCTTCTTCGCCTGCACCGTATTTTCCGGGTCGAAGGCTGAGGTCCCAAGATCGCCCGGTCTCGGTTTGCCTGGATCCACTCAAGCCGGGGGATCGGAGCGAAGGAATCAGTGCTCGCTTGCCTTCTCGGCGCCGAGTCCGGTATTTCCGCGGACGAGCAATTCGGTGTACTTTTCCTCCGATGTGCGATCCTTGCTGAGGAGCGTACCGATCACCGCCGCCAAAAATCCAATTGGCACACTGACAATCGCCGGATTCTTTAGGTTAAACCAAGGGTCCTTCATGAAGTCCGGGCTGACGCAGATCAGGGCGATACTCGAGACGAGCCCTGCGATGAGGGCACTCACGGCGCCTGCCGTGTTGAAGCGCTTCCAAAAAATGGAGAGAACGATCGGGGGCAGATTGGCACTGGCTGCCACGGCGAAGGCCAGACCGACGAGGAATGCCACATTCACGCCTGGACCCAGCCAGATCGCGATCAGGATGGAAATCCCGCCCACGACAAACGCCGTGATGCGCGCAACCCGTACCTCTTCACCAGGCCGATGCTCCTTGCCGTGGTGGATCACGTTGCTGAAGAAATCATGCGCAAAACTCGTGCTCGCACTGATCGTCAGCCCCGCCACCACCGCGAGAATCGTCGCAAAAGCGACCGCGCTGATGAATGCGAAAAAGAGCTCTCCGCCCAAAGCACGCGCCAACTCCGTCGCGGCCATGTTCGTCCCGCCGTGGGCCTTGATGAAATCCGGACCGAGGATGCTCGCGGCACCGAAACCGAAGAAGGTCGTCATGATGTAAAACAACCCGATGATGACCATCGCCCAGACCACACTCGCACGCGCGGTTTTGGCGTCTGGCACGGTGTAGAATCGGATCAAAATATGCGGCAAACCGGCCGTCCCGAAAACCAGCGCCATGCCAAGCGACACCTGATCCCACGGATTCGTGAATTGAAGCCCGGGCGTGAGGAAATTCCGCGTTACGGTGGTTCCGTCGGCCTTCGTGGAGGTGATGTGCGTGAGGGACTCGAAGAAACGGTGGAAGTCGAAATGGAAGTGCTTCATTACCAGAACGCTCAGGAAGAGGCTTCCCGTGATGAGCAACACAGCCTTAATGATTTGAACCCACGTGGTCGCAAGCATTCCACCGAAGACCACGTAAACGACCATGAGGACGCCGACGCCAACCACGGCCGCTTCATAGGACACTCCGGGAAGCAGCTGTTTGACCAGCGTGCCTGCGCCGACCATCTGCGCAATCATGTAAAGAATGGAGACCGTAAGGGTGCTCAGCGACGCCATCGCCCGCACGGGACGGGGATGCAACCGGTAGGCGAGCACATCCGCCATGGTGTATTTCCCCGCGTTACGAAGGGGTTCCGCAACGATGAGGAGCACCGTAAGGTACGCGACGAGGAAACCGACCGAGTACATGAAGCCATCATATCCATTGAAGGCGATCATCCCTGCGATTCCGAGGAAGCTTGCGGCGCTCATGTAATCGCCCGCCACCGCGAGGCCATTCTGCCAACCGGTGATCCGGCGACCCGCTGCGAAGTAAGCGCTCGACCCGGAACTCTTCCGGGCGCTCACAAACGTGATCACAAGCGTCGCCGCCACGAAGGCGAGGAACATCAAGAGCGCGGTGTGATCGGTCGCAGCCGCGGCCAAAAGTGAGAATGGGGGGATTGTCATGTCAGCGAAGTTTAAACTTGGCGAGGATTGCGATGACTCGTCGATCCCAACCCGCCGCGGCTGCGACGTAAAGGAACGCGATGACCCATGCCATAAAGAATTGCGATAGCGCGAAGAGGTAGGCGAGATTCACCGAACCCAAGACCGGCTTCGACATGAACTCGGGAAACCAGCCGACGAGCACCGGCAGGGCAAAATAGTAAACGAGGAAAAAGATGGTCGCAGGGACCACGAAGGCCGCCTTGGCGACGAGCAGCGCCTTGAAGTCGGGATCCGCGGCAATCGCGTCCCACTCGGACCGTTGTGGACCAGGAGATTGAGGGGAAGTCATCGGGACACGCTATCGTGCCGATTCCCAAATGGAAATCCAATTGCCGAAGCGAATTTCGTGACCGGGGCAGCCTACCCCGGTGGGGCCGAAACAAAAAGGGGCTGGCAGCCCCTTTCACGGTTCTTCCGAGAAGTTCATGCATGGGACCGCAGATTTTCGCCGATGCTCGCAAATTTTTTGAAAAGGACCTAACCTACGCCGTGCTCGGTGCCGCAACGGAAGGGCACCGCGAACGTCGCCGCCTCCTCGTTGGCATACAAGAGCCTGGGTTTGAGCCGGGAGGAAATCTGCGCAAATCCTGTTAATCTGCGGTGTTCCAACCCGTCCCCGGAACCACGCTTGACCCATTCGTCGTAAAGACCTTTGGGCAATCACCGTGATTTCATCAGCCTTTGCGGTCTTCCAACAGCCCCAGTTCAGAAAGTCGGACTAATGTCCGTTGCGCCTCTGGCGCACAATGCCTCGCAAAAGTCGGAGGCCACAGCATAAGCATGAACTTTCCGGACGATTCCCTTTCACCTCAATCACCTCAATCCCTAATAGATAAAACTCTCCTCCGGTGGCTCCGCAGGCTCTATCGACTGCGCCTCGATCACTGGGGTGGGCCGACCGCCCTCGACAGGGAAAGTCGCCTTTCCGCGGATGCGCAGCCAACTCATCTCCGCCGGGCGTTCCGATTTCGTGGATTCCACCGCGATGCCCAGGGGCCGAGCGTCCGCCGCACAACAGACGACGAACATCCGGATCAGGTTGAAACGATTGCCAGTCGGGTTGTTCGCTTTCGCTGGCATGTACTGACCCACCATTTCCACCTCCTTGCCGTCAAAATCCTTCCGTAAATCCGCATCCTCGGCCGCATACAACAGATCCACCGCCTCCGCCTGAATCACCCCGTCCGCCGAACGCGATAGGTAATCCCCCGTGTTCACCGGTTCGCCGGAGTCGGTTGAACCCGGCAGCGGCGGCTCCGCATACCGCGCCTGCGCGCCCGGCAACCCGTCCAACGTCGACACGATTCCCCGGTTTTCCACAATCGTTGCACTGAACTGACTCGGTGAAACGATGGTCGCCACCACAACCGGCACCGTCAGCACAAAAAACGCGACCCAATGGGAAAAGCGGATCCGATCATGCTCATGCCCGCAGCATTCCTCGCCTTCATGCGTGTGCTCCGCCGGGAACAAAAGAGTGCCCGCCGCCATCGCCAGGAGGACGAGGCCCGCCAGGAACACGTAGATCTGGAACGTCGGGTGCAGGTAATCATTCACCCGCCGCGTGACGTAAAAATAGGTCAGGATAGCGCCCCAGGTAGCCAGGGACACGGCGGACATTCCACGCCGAACAATCGCGGTCATAGTCTCAAAAAGGAAAGCCGGACGCACACGACGCCAATTACCAGAAACAAAGCCACCGCAAGCCCAATGACAAATCGTTTCCGGAACAACGCGCTGTAAATGAAAGCCAGCTTGACGTCCATCATCGGCCCAAACACCAAAAACGCGAGCTTCGCCACAGGCGGGAATGCCGTGAGGGTGGCCGCAACAAATGCATCGGAGGTGCTGCAAAGGGTCAAAATCCCCGCCAACCCCATCAACGCAAACGTTGCCAGCGTGGTGTCCAGCGCCAGAGGCAGGATCACCGTCTGATCCACCGCCGTGTTAAAGGTCGCCGCGATCATTGCCCCCAAGACAAAAAACACGATCACATCCAGAAAATCCGTCACCGCCGCCGCGAGCGCAAGCCGAAGACGGGTTGCCAGCCCGGGCGCGTGCTCATGCTCATGCTCATGCTCATGCTCATGCTCATGATGGGAATGGCGGTCTGTCTCCTCCGCGTCGGGAAGGGCGGATTCTCGCAGGATGGTCTCGGGCTTCAGTCGCAGGACGACAAATCCCACCCCGACCGCAATGAGATAACCCAACCCGAGGCGGAGGGAGGTCATTTCGAGTGCGCTCTGACCCTTGAACGCCATGAAGGTGCTCACGGCTACGATGGGATTCACAATCGGAGCACTGAGCATGTAGGTCACCGCGGAGGGGATCGATAGTCCTTTGCGAATCAGGCGTCGAATCACCGGCACGATCCCGCATTCGCACATCGGGAGAACCAGACCAACCAGCCCCGAAACCAAAATCGACGCCCCCCGGTTTTTCGGCAAAATCCGGTAAAGGAACTTCGCGGGGAGGAACTGATCGATGAGCCCGGAAAGCAGCGTCCCCAGAAGCACAAACGGAACGCCCTCCAGCAAGATGCTGATGAAGGCGTAGCAAAAATCGGGGAAGCTGAACTGGAACCAACTCACGTGGACAATGGTTTACGCATCAACCAGTACACTTCCCCGGGCCACCAGGGAAGGACGGCTCCGAACGCGAGGTTGAAGCGCATCCACGACGCGTGATTTTCCAGTCCCAAACCGCGGCTGCGCATGAAGAACGCTCCAGTCAAAAACTCCGTCTCCAATCCGGCCTGACTCCCCATCGCCCGCACACGCTCCGGCGAAAACACGCTAACATGCCCCATCGGCTTCGCGGTCCGGCGCACCTGCGCCTCGCGCCGCGCCCGAAGCACCTCCGGCAGCACGGGAAACCCGCCAATCACAATCCCCCCGGGTCGGGTACACGCGGCAACTTTCCGCATGGCGGATTCCGGGTCGAACAAATGTTCCAACACGTGCAGCAACACCACGGCATCGTAAGTCCGCCCCAAGTCGAAAGTCGGCGACTCCAAATCCGCCTCGACCATGTCGTCATATCCCGCCTTGAGCAGCTTCTCCCGCTTCAGGACGGGATCGACCGCTGTCCATGCATTCCAGGCGAAGGACTGCCCCCCGTCGACCGCCGACTGCGCAAACATGCGCATCTGGCCGGTGTCGACGCCGATTTCCCCGACATCGATCGGGCGCCCTAATCGCTGCTGCTCGACTCGCAACAAATGAAAGCCGAACCAGTATCGCAACAACCGGATCGGATACCGGACCGTTTTGGCTTCTTTGGAAATTCCGAAGGCCTTGGATCGAACGGTCGGGTTCTCTGCAAGGAACTCAATGTCCCAATGCAGGTGGTCATACGGTTCGGCACTCAAACTGCGGCTCCGCCGGTTGACGGTTTCATGATCCCGGGGGGGGATTTTTCGGGATCGTCGGCAAAATGGTCGTCTGCGCAAGACGGGCAATATGCGCCTGTTCAAGCAATTGCGCGTATTCCTTCAGCGACGGGTCAATCTGAACGATCTTCGCGTAGAGAAGTTTGTAGTACTGACGATAGTACGCCCGGCGGTCTTCGAATGTCTTAGAGGTCTCGGCATTCTCCATGGCCGTTTGGACGGCGGGGTCCTTGAGAGCCGTCACGCGGGCCTTCTGGTATCGGATTTTCTCCTTCCGTTCCTCTTCCGCGACATTCTGCGGGGCAGGCGGAAGGGACGGGGCGATGGGACTGGCGTCGTCGGGGCCGGGCGTCATTCCGGTCGGTTCCGTGAAGGAACTATCGGAAACGTCGCTGCCCGGTGCAGGCGCGGGATTCAACGGGCCATCGGCAACCGGAACATCCGACATGTCCCCGGTGGCCCGATCCGGAAGTGGTACATCACCCACCACGCCGGTGGGGGTGGGTTCCGATGATGGGTTGAGTGAAGTGGGCTCGACGGGCGTTTCGACGGACGTCGCCGGGGTGGACTCCGGCGAAGGCACTGAATCAGCCGGAGACGGAGACGGTGTAGCTTCGGGGGAACTCACTGGAGTCGCAGCTCCCTCCGGCGACGCCGCAGCAACCGGCGAGCCCGAGGGACTGGTTTCCGGCACCTGCGCAAGAGCAACAGCCGTCGAGAAAAACACGCCGGTAAAAAAAGATCGGAGGCAACGCATGCGAATCAAGTTGACGAACATTTCGCGGAGGACTTGTAGAAGCAAGCAAGTTTGTGAATTCGATGCAAGAAGAGGTCGCTTCATTTGGTCCCCTGCCCCGACTGCCCTGGACGTTCGCGCCCGTGGAAGTCGCCGCCGCACTGTGCTCGGAACCCGGATTCGTGTTCTTCGATACCGCCACACCCGCCATCGAAGGAGTCTCGATCATCGCGACAAACCCCACTGAGGTGCTGCGGGGGTCGATCTGGGAAGACCGGCACATCGACGCGCTCCGCCGGGCCGCGGGGGCACTCGTGACCGGCGGGTTGTTCGGATCGGTCGATTTTAACGGTCGATTCGTGTTCGGAGTCTATCCCCAAGTCGCGGTGTTCCGCCATCGCGACGCGGTTTGGATGGGGAATCTAGCGGAGCCCGCGGGAGAGCGTAACGGCGCCCGGTTTTCGATCGGAACGTTCGAGCCGAAAACCACCCGGCCTGATTTTGTGCGGGCGGTTCTCCGAGCGAAGGACTACATCGCGGCGGGCGACATTTATCAGGTCTGCCTTGCGTATCGTTTCGAAGCCCCGGCCTCGGGGTGTCCCTGGGCATTTTACGAGGCGCTGCGGCACCACTCGCCGGCACCACTCGCCGCATACATCAACCTGGACGACCGGGTGGTCGCCTCTGCCTCCCCGGAGACGTTTTTGCGGATGGAGGGGCGTCGGATCCTGACCCGACCCATCAAGGGCACCCGACCGCGCTCCGCGGAACCGGCGTCGGACATCGCCCTCGCAACGGAGCTTCGCACCTCAGCGAAAGAGAACGCGGAACTCACGATGATTACGGATCTTGAGCGCAATGACCTCGGGCGCGTCTGTGAATTCGGAAGTATCCGCGTTCGGGAACAGAATGTGCTGGAACGCTTTGCCCAGGTCCATCACCTCGTCTCCACGATCGAGGGCACCCTGCGGGCCGGGGTGGATCACCTGGACGCCCTTCGCGCCTGCTACCCGGGCGGATCCATTTCCGGCGCACCCAAGAAACGCGCACTCGAAATCATCGCGGAACTCGAACCCCATCCGCGGGGGCTGTACACGGGGGCGATGGGATATCTCGGGGTCGGTGGTGTGAGCCAGTTCAACATCGCGATCCGCACGGCCGTTTTCGAAAGCGGAAAAGCGACGTTTCACACCGGCGCAGGGATCGTGGCAGACTCCGATCCTGAATCGGAATGGGAAGAAACACGCACGAAAGCGTCCGGACTCCTCGCAGCGGCAACCGCTTGTAGATCCGACCCCTGAGGAAGACGGGGCCAATCCCGTGATCGGACCGTTACCGAACCGCTACTCGACCGCTACTCGACCGCTATTGGATCGGTTTCGAGAAGAAAGTAGGGGCTTCTTTGCTGACCTTTTCAGGCTGCTCCCCGGCGTTTTCCTTCTTCGCCTGCATTTCCGCCCAATTGGGCACCGTTTGGCTGGCGGGGTGGGGTTCACAAGCTGAAAAGCCAAAGGAGGCCAACAGCCCTAGAGACAGGATCGCGGAGGTTGGGAGCAGTTTCATTCGATGATTTCCAGGACCACCTTCTGGCGGTGCTTTTCCGCAGCCGCCTGAAGCAAATTGCGGATAGACTGGATGGTATGGCCGCCTTTGCCAATCAACTTTCCGAGGTCTGTTTTCCGCATCGAAACACGAAAAATAATCTGGTCCGGTTCATCCACACGGACCACAACGACCTCCTCTGGAAACTCCACAAGGTGGCTGATCACAAAGCGCAGGAATTCGTCCATTCGTGGAATCGTGCGGGGGAACGTGGACTCTGGGCCTTCGTCTCTCCGGGCAGGCTACCGGATCACGCGGCAACGGATTCTGCAACCGCAGGTTCAGTTTGAACCGGAGCCGCCAACTGTTTGCGGGCCTTTTTGATGATGCTGCTCACCGTCTCAGAAGGCTGGGCGCCACACTTGATCCAGTGATCCGCCCGCTCGAGGTTGATCTTGAAATTGTCTCCCGTCACCTTCGGATCGTACGTGCCGATCAATTCGATGAAACGGCCATCACGAGGACTGCGACCGTCCGCAACGGCGATACGGTAAAACGGACGCTTTTTGGTGCCCTCGCGGCGAAGTCGGATTGCTACTGCCATAATCTTCTAAGTTTAACTGTTTTTCAGAACTGTTTTTCAGAACTGTTTTGGGGTTCAAAAGGGCATTTTCATGCCCGGCAAACCGGCTCCTCGGGCCCGAGCCATCATTTTTTTCATCTTGCCCGTGTTCTTCATCATCTTCCTCATCTGATTGAACCGAAGAAGAAGATTGTTCACCTCCGATACCGAGGTCCCGCTTCCGCGTGCGATCCGCTGGCGGCGACGGGCGTTCAGAATATCCGGCCTCGTACGCTCTTGCGGCGTCATCGAGAGCACAATCGCCTCAATTCGCTTCAGCTGCCCCTCGTCAACAGAGGAATCCTTAATATTACCCATCCCGGGGAGCATGCCAAGTATATTTTCCAGGGAGCCCATTTTGCGGATCATGCGGAACTGCGCGAGAAAGTCCGTCAAATCGAACGACGCCGTCATCATCCGACTTTCCAAGCGCTTCGCCTCTTCCTCGTCGATTGCCTCCGCAGCCTTCTCCACGAGGCTGACGACGTCGCCCATTCCCAGAATGCGTCCCGCGAGGCGATCGGGGTGAAATACCTCGAAGTTCTCAATCTTCTCCCCGGTCCCGGCGAACTTGATCGGCCGCTTCGTGACCTCCCGCATGGACAAGGCCGCCCCGCCACGGGCATCCCCATCGAGCTTGGTGAGCACAATCCCCGTGATCCCCAGGGTCTCGTGGAACCGCGTGGCGACATTCACCGCCTGCTGACCCGTCGCGGAATCCGCAACCAACAAGATTTCCTGCGGTTGGAGAAAAACATGCAGCTGCCTCAACTCTTCGAGCAAAGGTTCATCGACCTCCTGCCGTCCCGCGGTGTCGAAAATCGCAATGTCTGCCCCCTGTTCCTCGATCCACACCATGGATCGCCGCGCCACGGCAAGAACGTCCGTCTCTCCGGGTTCGGGTCGGAACACCGGAACTTCGATCTGTGTCCCGAGGGTCGCCAACTGCTCGATCGCGGCAGGTCGGAACAAATCGCACGCGACCAGCACGGGTCGGCGTCCCTCTTTCTTCAAAAGCCGGGCGAGTTTTGCCGAAGTGGTTGTTTTCCCCGCACCGTTGAGACCGACCATCAGGATGCGCGCCGGCGGGACGAGGTTCAGCGGCTCGGAGTCGCCTCCCAAAAGGACAATCAGCTCATCCTGGAAAATCTTGATGATCTGCTGGCCCGGCGTGACGCTCCGCAGCACTTCTTCACCAAGCGACTTTTCGCGCACTCGGGCAACGAAGTCCTTGGCGACTTGAAAATGGACGTCGGCGTCGAGCAGGGCCATCCGAACTTCCCGAAGCGCATCGGTGATGTTGGTTTCCGTGATCCGACCCTGACCCCTCAGGTCTTTGAAAACATCCTGCAGTTTGTCAGAAAGGCGGGCGAACATCAGGGAAGGAAGATAACCGGGAGACGTGCGTCGGCAAGTGCGGGGAGAGGGAGAGAAAGTGAACGGGGCGGCTCGCCCCGTTTGTTTTTTTCGAGCAGGGGCAAGCTGCCCCTGCCACTTCTTAACTTTCACTCTTGAAGTCGATCAACCTCCTTTTGCGGCTCCCACTTTTTGGAAGCGGCCGTTGTTGCGCGATGCGAGCCCGCGCAGCATGGACTCTTCTTCGGGCCGTTCGGTGCCGGTAACGTAGTAGATCGCGTGGAGGCGTGCCGGGGACGGCAGTTTCTTCTGACCCTCGGCTGCCACGGCCCAAATGACTTCCGGGGGAATGGCGCTCATCCCTCCCCCTTCACTCGCGGTCGCGTTGCCATCGGTCAGCATGAAGATCGTCTCCGGCCGCAACCGAAACGCTTCCTGCAACGCGTAGTCATGCCGCGTGCCCCCGGGGCGCCCTTCCTTTGGTGGCGCAGTCTTCATATCCACTCCGGTCTGAATGTGCGCGATGGCGTCGAGTTTGTTCTGGTCGGTCGCCGGAACGAGCTGCGGCTTCCAAGCGTAGGCTCCTCCGCTCCATCGAACGATACCGAAACTCGAGCGGATCCCCAGATTTTCGATCAGACGAATCGCCTCGTCACGGACGGTTTGGAAACTCTGCTCGCGTCCATGCTTTAGCAACTGACGCCGCAACGCGTCGCCCGTTCGGGTGAACATGGAGTCGGATACGTCGATCATGATGACCACACTTTTCGCGCGGTCGTTGATGCCGAAGAAACTCACCCCGCCGCCCGTCCCTCCCAACCCACCCGCACCATTGCCCCCGGCCCCCATCCCCGCGCCACCGGCCAGATCGGCAACCTGTTCCGAAAAGAGCGCCGCAGGGTTCACGGGCAACGCCTCCGCCGTGGGAACCTTCGGCAACTCCGGAAGCATCAACGCGGATGGACGGAGCGACGCGATTTTGTCGGTAAAGCTCGGCTTGGGAACCATGCCGTCGAACTCCGCCATGTTCATGCGATGCGTCCGCTCCTGCGCGGGCAGTCGAACGTCTTTACGAACGACGAGCTTCGGGGGAGTTTGAGTCAGGTAACGGGCCACCATCCAAACCCCGGCAACCATTCCCGCCGCCACGTGCAGCCCCACGCTAACCAGAACCACAACGAAAATGATGTGGCGACGCTTCTCGCGCTGTTTCATGGCGCTCCCTCGTCCGAATCGGTCGCGAAAGTGACCCCGTGGATCTCGTTCGCGGCACACGCGTTGAGAACGTCCACAATGCGCTGATGAGCGACTCCATTGGCCGCGTCGATGGTCACCAAAGCGTCCGCGCGATTGGCGTCCGCCGCCGCCTTGAAGCGTTTCAACGTGCCGGAAAGCTTTGGCAAACTGGGGTCGGTGGGCTCATCCAACGCAAGTTCGTTGAGCACGATCTGACCGTTATCCAGAATCGAAATGCGCTGTTCATCAGGAAGATCCACCCGCTCGTCCTGCGCAACCGTTCCCGGCAAACTCATGCCTAAGTCCGCCTCGGGCTTCTGCGGGGTGGAAGTGAGAATGTAGAAAAACAGGAGCAGGAAGCAGACGTCGATCATCGGCGCGATCTGCAGTTCCACCTGCGGCTGCTCGACGCGCCTCACTTGGGCAGGACTCCGAAAATGACCTCGATCGCCCCCGCATTCGCCGCGATCTCCATCACTTGTTTGATCCGCTTAGCCGGCGTCCGCGAGTCCGCACGAACGAAAAGCTTGAGCGGCGGATGATCCTTGAAACGACCCCGCAGGTAGGTCGTGAGCTCTTTCTCGTTCACCTTCCGGTCTCCGGAAAAGAGCGACCCGGTTTCGTCAATGTTGACGACGTCGCGGTCGCCCATGTTTTGGGGAATCTGCGCCGCCCGCGCGGTGGGAAGCCCGATGTTCATCAGCTTGGCCCCTTTCGTCAGCTTCCCCGACAGCATGAAAAAGAACAGGAGGAGGAGCGTGACATCGATCATCGGAGCGATCTGCAGTCCCACCTCCTCCTGCACCACCCGCCGCAACGCCCGGCGCGAGCTCATGAAGCCAGCTCCTCCTCCTGCGTCACGACATGGATGCTCTGCGGGGTGACTTCGCCCGTGAAGCGATCGAGCATGTCCGACAATTCCTTGTGGACCTCACCCACGAGCGTCTGCGCCCGACCGCGGAAGAAGAAGTACAGGAACATCGCGGGAATCGCCAGCAGGAGCCCACCGCCGGTGGCGATCAGCGCCTCGCCGATCCCCTTGGCCAGATCCGAAGCCTCCGCTTTCCCGGCGGTCAGGGCGCTGAAACTCGAGATCATTCCCGACACGGTCCCGAGCAGCCCGATCATCGGGGCCAGCACGGCGAACGTGTTGAGATAGTTCACGAGCACCATGAGCCTTGTTTCCTCACGAAAGCACTCGTCCGCGACCGCGTTCTCCATGGCTCCCTTGTTGAACATATCGCGCTCGAAGTTCGCCTTCAGCAGCGCCCCAGCGAGCGCGGTCGAGAGGAGACTCGGATTCGCACGGCACAGGTGGTACGCGCCGGCGACATCCCGGGCGGACATGAGGTCCGTCAGCGAGGCGGTGAGAGACGGCGGCATCATTCGGCCGCGGCGCAGAATCACCGCGCAGAAGACGGCGAGCGCGACGGTTGCCATCGAGCACAGGGCAATGAAGTGCATGACCGCTCCGCCCTCGTGATACAGGTCGAGCAGGCTCTTTCCGCTATCGACGCTCGACGCCATCGCGGCGGACGGGTGGAGCGCCGCTGCGAGCAACAGCATCCACAAAAAGAGACGGGGTCGGTGTCTATGGGTTTTCGGCAGGGTTCGGTGATGCTTCTTCATTTTGGGACTCGGAAAGCAATTTCCTGGCGCCCTCTCCAGCGGGCGTTTCCGGGTAAAGGGCGACGAGGTCGCGTGCACATTTCAAAGCGTCGGGAAGATTTCCGGCCGACTGATAAACTCCAATCGCTCCGGCGAGACCGCGCGATGCCGCCGACGCGTCATTTCCACAGAAGAGGAACGGATGGAGAAAGTGGTCCAGCGCCTCATTGTAGAGCCGCTGATGTTCGGGTCGCACCCTCGGGTCCTCGTCCCACCGCGGATTGTCCTGCAACAGGCGCTCGAAGTCCCTCGCGGCCGAAGCACCCAATACGAGTTCAGCCTCGGTTGTCACCGGCAGCGCATCCGACTCCTTCAGAGCCGCGTCCGCGACGGCGACCGCCTCCGTCCATTTCCCCACTGCAACCAATGCCCGCAAACGGAGCGCGCGGGCATCGGTTCGAAGGGTGGGACACCAAATGTCCCTGACTACCTCATCGAGAACAATCAACGCCTCCGGGGCACGATTCACCCCCTGCCGCGTGAGGAGGCACTCCGCATAGGCGATTCCAATTCGCCCGGCGGGCGATTTTGCCAGGCCGAGGAAAGGGCGATGCGAATGCCAGTTGGTTTCCAACGCCGGAAGCGAAGGATTCGCCAAGAGCGTTTCGAGTTCCTCATCACGCGCAAAATCCAACTCCGCGATATTCGTCCGTGGCTCCGCAATCTCCATCGGAGGCTGATCCGAAACCGGAGACGGAATGCGTATGCGAAGGTACCGGGCATCCACCCCGATGATCTTGCCCTTGCGGGAAGGTCCGTTCTTTAGGTGAATCACGTCCGTTTCCGCCGAAACACCGGGTGCGACCACGAAGATCAGAGCGGTCAGCACGCCATGGAAAACCTGATTCACCCGACGCCCTCCTGGAGCCGATGGAGTCGGCTTCGCGCCTCGGAAAACTCCGGAAGTTCGGAAAGTTCCTCGCGGCCGAGCATTTCCTCATAGGTCCTGCGAACACCCTCCTGGTCGCTCAGAGCCCCGAGGGCGTCCGCGCTGCGAAGGTACGCTCGCGCGACCCACTCCCTCCAGCGTCCATGCATGACATAGATCCTCTGAAAATACGGAAACGCCTTGGCGGGTGCGCCGTCGATCATGTGGAGTTCTCCGAGTCGAAACAATGCCTGCGCTTTCTCCGCCCCTCCGCTGGCCGGATGCGCGAGGAGAGCTTCAAGCGTCGCCCGCGCTTGAGGCACGTGATGCTGTGTCTCCTCAATCCTGGCCTTCTCCAGCAGAACCTTTCCCGAGAGCATCGAAGACGGGCACTCCGACTGAAACCGCGTCATCCAGGCGAGCGCCACCTCCGGTTGGCTCATCCGAAGGGCTGCCCTCGCGAGCGAGGCGAAAGCTCGGTCCTTCTCCGCCGAGCGTGGATTCCAGCGGATCAACTCCCGGTAGAGGCGCTCGGACTCCGTCGCGTTGCCATCCATCTCCAGCGCCTCGGCAAGTTCGGCAAGGATCGCCGGGCTGGTCGATGCCGGATCGCACAGGGCGGACGCATCTGCGAGGATGCGGATGCGACGTTGCGGGTCCGATTTCCGAACAAAATCCGCCTGCGCCCGTCGCACGCGCAGGAGGAGGACACGCCCGTTCTCGGACGCGGCACGGTCGGCAAGCGTTTCGAGTCTGGACGCGTAGGCATCGGACTCCTCTGCTCCCGCGTACAGCCGCGCAAGCGCAGGAAAGAGATCCTCTACCGAGGTCATGCGGGGCGCGTTGCCATGGGTCTCTATGGCCTTCCAGTACGCATCGCGGGCCAAGTCGGGTTGATTGCGCGACTGGTAAACTTTCCCGACCAGTCGGATGGCCTCGGGAATTCGCGAACTGTGCGGGTGGTCCGTGCAAAACCGGGTGAGCAGCGCCAGGAGGTCGTCCTCGCGTTCGAGGAGTTGGAGCGCTTTGGCGGATTTGAAAACCCCTTCCTCAAAAAACCGCACGGGTTCCGGCGGGATGGCGGCATATGCTTTAAGTCCTTCTTCCATCTCGCCTTCGTTCATGAGGGCATCGCCGAGAAGGATGAGGGCCTCGGAGCGCTCCTCGTGGTCGGGAAACGCCTTCAGGAGGGAGCGGTTCTCCGTGATGCTGGTGGCGAAATCCCGCTTCGCGTGCGCCGCGTATGCCTTTCGGAACAGCGCGGAGGCGCGATAGCTTCCGTCGGGGAAGCGTTTCATGAGTTCGTCCATTGCGTCGCGACACCGGTCGTATTGCTTATCGAACGAGTACGCCATGCCGCGCCAGTACCCGGAGGCCTCAGCCAAATCATGCGCGGCGTGCGCGTTCGCAAAGTTTTCAAACACCGCAACGGCGTCCGGATTGCGCTCCGCGAGCAGCAGGGTGAAGCCCTTCATAAACAGCGACCGCACGGCGAAATCCGACTTGGGAAACCACCTCGAGATGTCGTCAAACCGGGCGATCGCCTCCGCGTGGTTGCCGGCCTTTTGCTCCCCGATCGCGCCGATGTAGAACATTGTCGGGAGCAGTTCCGATTTCGGAAACTTCGCGGTGAACGTTGCAACGGTTTCACGCACTTTGGGCCAGCGTTCGAGTTCACTCCAAAGCTGCGCGAGTTGCACGCTCGCCTGTTCCACCAGCTTGTCCGGAGGCATTCCGCGCAGCATGGCCTCGATCAAAAGCGCCGCCTCGCGAGGGCGTTGCATCGACTGGAATGCGGAGGCCAGGCGGGCCCGCAGCGCGGAGTCAAAATTCGGAATCTTGCGGAATGCCTCCAACTCCGTCGTCGCGCTCGAAGCCAATTGCCCCAGCATGAACTTCGCGTAACCGTCCGCTCGCTCGCGTTGGTGGCGAAGGTCGGTGAGAATGACCTCCTGACGCCGGATACTTTCGGCGGCGGATCCCACTCGTCGGAGGCAGCGCACCGCACCGGAGAAATCCTCCCGTTCCAAAAGACGCGATCCGAGGTCCAACAGGAGCCGCTGCCAGGTAATCCATTGAAGAATCCGACCTTCGCTGCGTGCGCAGTGATCGACCCAATCGAGCGCTGCGCCCAACTCATCGGCCTGCGTTGCAGCGACGAGGGCCATCACGGCCGCCCGCCCGCCCTGCGCCCCGGGTAACGAGTTCGCGGCGGATTGCAGCGGCGCGATGGCGTCCTTTGGGCGTCCTTCCACGAGGAACGACATCGCATGGAGCAACCGCGCTTCGGACGCACGAGGGTCGCCCGGAAACCGCGTTGCGAAGTCCGAAAGTGACAGCCTGGCCGCGTCGAAGCGTTCCGACTGCATCTCGCACACCCCTTTCCAAAACAGGAGTTCCCTTGCCTGGTCCACAGGCGGAGGGGGAGTACTGCCGAGGATTTCCTCGATGAGGGCGAGGGCATCGGAAAATTTCGCCAACTGGACGAGGCAGATCGCCCGCGGGAAGCGAATCCGGACGAGCGCCTCGCGCGCTTCTGCGGAGCGGCCGAAATCACCCGTGAATTGAGAATAGAACGCCTCCGCCTCGGCGAACTTCCCGGCAGTGAACGCCGCATTCGCACGATCGAGCAACACATCCGCCGTGAGGGGTTCGGGCGGGGGTTCGCTCCCCTCCTGTGCAAAGGCGCACGCCGCCAGCGAGAGCAACATCAGGATCGAACGGCGCATGCGGGGAGATAACGGTCAGGAGCGCGATTGTCCGCTGCGTGCGCAAAATTCCTTTGGGAATCTTTACCCACCGTGCTTTCGTGCGGGATGGGTTCGGGCACTTCCTCCACACGACTTCTTGAACGGGGTGTGCTGAAAGACCGTGTCCGCGCCTTTGTGGACGGCCGATCCTCGGAAGGTTTTGAAGAGCTGATCCTCGATGTGCACGCCTTTCAGAAATCGGCTAATCCCGCGTACGCCGCGTTTTGTGCCGCCTCACCAAACGCAACGCATTGGACGGAGATTCCCGCCGTGCCTCAGCAGGCGTTCAAAAACACCGAGCTCCGCAGTTTTCCTGAGGAAGAAACGCAACGAATCTTTCACACGAGCGGAACCACCGGCGAAGGGGTGGGACGCCATTTCTTCCGCGACCTGGACCTTTACCAAACCGTCGCCCTCGCCGGTTGGAAGGCAGCCAGGCTTCCGGACAAGGTGGACATCGCTCTCCTCCCGCACCCCTCAGAGGTCCCGCATTCCTCGCTCAGCCAGATGGCAGCGTGGCTGGCAGATCCCTCCGCATTCCTCGTCCGCGATGGCGCGCTCGACGCGGCGGCGCTTGCGCGTTTGATT
>Ga0247834_1002670_pt1 | contig 26181 bp, 25 predicted proteins | sample LaCruzMarch2015__8_FD_187118 | JGI IMG/M metagenome (GOLD analysis project Ga0247834, IMG submission 187118) | Freshwater microbial communities from meromictic Lake La Cruz, Castile-La Mancha, Spain - LaCruzMarch2015_12m | ecosystem: Environmental > Aquatic > Freshwater > Lake | place: Spain...
TGGGGTGAGCTCGCGTGGCAACTGGGCGGACGCGAAGCGTTCGAGATTGTTGCCGAGTCTGACGCGAAGCGCACAAGCCCAGGGGAGGCACTGGGAACACTGCTGGAGAAGTACTCGCCGTGCCTGATCTTGGTGGATGAGTGGGTGGCTTACGCCCGGCAGCTCTGGGATCGCGATGATTTGGCTGGTGGCTCTTTCGACACGCAGTTTACTTTTGCTCAGACTCTGACTGAGACCGTGAAGACTGTTCCCGGGGCGATGCTGGTGATCTCCATTCCCGCATCCCATGATCCTGATCGGGATGGACAGTCCGGCGGCAGTGCCCTAGAGGTTGGCGGACCCAATGGGCAGGAGGCATTGCAGCGTCTCCAGAACGTTGTTCGTCGTGTTGCGGATCAATGGCGACCTGCATCGAGCCAAGAATCATTTGAAATTGTTCGCAGGCGTTTGTTCGTCGAGCCGGATGCGACCGCTTTGGCTGACATTGCAGCTGTTGCACGACAGTTTGTGCAGTTCTACGCCAAACATTCAGGGGAGTTCCCGCGCGAGTGTTCGCAAATCGCTTACGAAACTCGCATCAAGTCCGCCTACCCCATTCACCCCGAACTTTTCGACCGACTATACGAAGACTGGTCAACGTTAGACAGATTTCAACGGACTCGTGGCGTCCTTCAACTCATGAGCGCCGTCATCCACCAGTTGTGGGTGACGCAAGACGCGGCACCATTGATCATGCCTGGATCAGTACCTTTGGATTCCCCCGGCGTGCTGTCCCAGGTCTCGCAGTACCTACCCGATTCCTGGAAGGCGATCATCGACACCGACATCGATGGACCTGGCTCAACGGCCGTTGAGATCGATGCGAGCAGACCGATCTTTCAGCAGCGAGCACTAACCCGGCGAATCGCTCGCACGATATTTGTGGGTGGTGTTCCCACATTGGGTAGTGCGCATGAAGGCATTGAACGGCCATCAATCTGGCTGGGCGTGGCTATACCCGGTGACGTCGTCGGTAACTTTGGTTCATCCCTGGAAGTACTTGGTCAGCGTGCGACCTACCTCTATAACGATGGGCAGCGCTACTGGTTCGACACTCAGCCATCCGTTGGTCGACTCGCAACTGACATGGCAGATCGACTGCGCGACCGTCCCGATGAAGTGTGGGCAGAGATCATTCGTAGGCTGCGCCAAATCGATGCTAAGAATCGTGGCGCTTTTGCGGGAGTTCACGTTGCACCGGACACGGGAGCTGACGTCCCCGATGAGGACGCGACCAGACTCGTCATCATTCATCCCGCGCATTCGTACCGCAAGGACGACTCAGATTCACCCGCGATGCGATTTGCAGTAGAGGCTTTAGACAAACGCGGAGGATCTCAAAGAATCAACCGCAACACGCTTGTGTTCCTCGCCGCCGATGCCAAGCGTCTTGATGAGTTGATGGACTCCACTCGCAGTTACCTTGCTTGGGAAGACATAGTTTCGCGGGCCGATGGACTGAATCTGTCTCCGCAGCAGGCAAAGCAGGCGATCGATCGACGTGACGACGCTGGGCAAGCGACTGACCTTCGGATTGGTCAGACCTACGTTCACGCGCTCGTGCCCGAGCAGCCCAATCCCGGTGAGCCCATTACATGGTCGGTTGAAAAGGCCGATGGGCAAGAGCAACACTTGGCGGCACGAACAAGTGCGCGCCTCACACGAGCAGGGCTCCTCACGGATGTTTCAGCACCGCGAACCGTGCGCTTGGACCTCGATACAAAACTGACGCGATCATGGGACTCCGGTCACGTCAGTGTGGGCACCCTGTGGGGTTTTTATGCCCAATACCCTTACCTAACTCGCATGAAGAATCGCGAAGTCCTCGTTACCGCCGTTCGTGAAGTTGTCTCTCAGTTCACCTGGGAGTCTGAAGGATTCGCACTGGCGGACTCCTTTGACGCATCTACCGGTCGCTACACCGGTCTTGTTATCCCAGGGGCAGGTGCAGTCGCGGGCGGAATCACTGACGCGACGTTGCTGGTGAAGCCTGAAGTTGCTCTTGCTCAAACTCCTGCCATCGTCGAACAATGCATGAAGTGTGGAGGCTTAATCCATGAAGGTGAGTGCCCGGCAGATCTTCCGCCCGTGGCAAAGTGTGCAGACTGCGGCAACATCGCCCACAGTGGTCCATGTCCGACAACCCCTGCATCCGCAACAAACACCAGATATTTTGGACTGTATGAAATCGACGCTGAACGTTACGGCCGCGACCTAACTCGACTCAGTCAAGAGATTCTCCAGCACCTCGCGTCACTAGATGGAGTCGATTTAGACGTCACAATTGAGATTCAGGCTCGAAGGCCCGATGGATTCCCCGACGACAAGGTGCGTGTCATTCTGGAAAACGCTCGAGCCTTGAAGTTCAAGCAGTCGGGCTTCGAGAACGACTGATGAATGAGAAGGTTGCTCCCAAGGTGACGACAACAATGCATGTGACATCAGGTAAACCTCTGTTACACCGTCAGGAGCCAATCTCGAAAACGTGGATCACTGATATTCCGTGAACAGCGAAGAACTCCTGCGAACATGGTTAAAGACGCATGGCAAGCAACATCCACTCACGGCCGAACAAAGAGACGATTTCAAGGCTCGTCCAGAAATCATTCAGATACTTTCGTTCTCAGACGCGAGCATCCATCGATGCGTCACTCGAAAGAGAAAGTTGGAAGATGTTTTGAAATGTTTGAGGGAGCTTGTAGGGGACTATTCAACATCTCAGACGGAATCCACTAGTTCGCCTAAGTCGCCCAGTTCACAGTCTCCAGTGAAGCCGACAGCATCGCGATCAGGCCGCAGCAGGCAAACAGGTTCTGTCTGGCAGGCACCCGTAAATCGAGACGAAGCCCAAAGGGCCAATGTGGACTTTGATCGGCAATATCCCTAAACCAGTTAGCTCGCAGTTGGCAATCTAACCAACGACCTGTCTAACATTTTGTCTAACAATTCACAGTGAAATGCACTGAAACAGGGTGAATCACTATGCACGCATGCTGACAAAACCCATGAGGCGTTGTGATGCACAGTGACCCACCTTGCAACAGTCGACAGACACTCGTAATGCGTAGGTCCGGGGTTCAAATCCCCGAGGCGGCTCCAATGGAAATGGGCCAAGCACCACGGTTGTTAGTTCCATTAATAATCATGCTGTCTAACATTTTCAGCCAACGTAGACTTTGATTGGCAAGATCAGCAATATCCTTAGACCGGTTCGCTTGCAGTTGGCAACATGTCCAGTTAGTGGAGGTGTACGCCCGGGCCGAAGGCCCCTGACAGCAAGGAGTGTTCATGAGCAGGTTGAGCATTAGGGCGTTGGCCGTCATTGGCGCAGGCGTGTTCGCGGTGGCGTTGACGGTCGGTGGTGCCGGGTCCGCGGGGTCCGCGCCAACATCGGGACCGATCCAGACCATGCAGGATCTCAAGGGTGGGTGGCTCACTGCGTTGACGGGCTTCCGGGAGGGTTCGCCGGTCAGTTGGCAGCATCGGATGATAGTTCGCAAGGTCAATGGGTCGGCTGGGGTTGCGTGGGAACAGTGGCGTGACTGCGCGGATCATGCGGCCAAGTGCACGGCGGACAAAGCGACCGGCGATGGCTGGAGTAATCCGACGCGGGTCCTGATGGTCATGGATTCCAAGGGCGTCGTGCATGGGGTTGGTGCAACCGGAACGATCCTGCTCACTCCGGACGAGGAGGGGATGAACGCGGTCATGCTGTCGCACGGAAAGCAGGGCAGTGGGTCGGCGACATCGAATCCGACGACGTCCGCGCAGTCGCGGACCAAACCGAGCATCCCTCCCATCCCTCCCCTCCCTTCCCCTGGGGACGGGGCGTATGCCGTGGCAGGCCCTACCGTAGGAACTGGCGAGTTCACGTACACGCCATCAAACCCCACCAATATTGTCACCCCCGTACCTGTGACCTAGCATTCAACGACGGAAGCAAAGGGTCGGTGGCCTCTCGGTGACAAGGACTGCGAATCGCATGAGGCATGCCGCCCGAGCGTCGGTAGGGTGCCCGAATGCCGCGCTGGCCGGTCCTAGTTCACGGTGTCGAACGGCGGGCGCTCGTCGGTCAGAGTAGTTTGGACGGATTAGTGCTGATCCTCATCAGACCTGTCGGGGCTCATGCCGAATCTCATCTGGATGTACGTAGTCGGCGGCGATGTCGCGAAGTCCGTTGAGTGCCTCCACGGTCGCAATCACGTCAATGGCAGCAGCGACGTCATGCACCCGCACGATGCCACCAGGTACAGCTGCGAAATGAGCGATCGCGGCATCGGTGGCAGCTCCTCGCGCTCGAGGCGTGCGCCCAGTTATCGCACCGAGGAAACTTTTGCGAGACAGCGCTAGCAGCAGTGGTCGTCCAAGTTCTCGTATCTCGGAGATCTCCCGCAAGAGGGTCAGTGTTTGATGGGGAGTTTTTGCAAAGTCGGGACCAGGGTCGAGGATGATCGACTCTCGAGGGACGCCAAGAGCCACCGCTTCGCTCGACTTCATTGTCAAAAAGTCGCGCACCTCAGTCCCGATATCGCTATAAAGATCGGCGTCTTGTCTTCTCACTTTGGGCGGCGCGGCCGTATGCATGACCACGAGCGCAGCGCTGTTGCGCGCGCACAAGTCGGCAACCTCTGGATAGAGCAGACCGCTCACATCGTTGATGATGTCTGCACCTGCGGCCAAGGATGCTTCCACCACCCGCGGCTTGTATGTGTCAACACTCACGAGTACATCGGGATGTGTCGAGCGAATCCACTCGACGATCGGAATCACTCGTTCGATCTCCAGATCTGCGTCTATCTCTGGCACACCGGTGATCGCTGACTGTCCACCGACATCAAGAACATCGGCCCCCGCATCAATCAAAGTGGCGGCCAGTTCGAGCCGAGAATCAAGAGTTGAGAAGCGCCCCGCATCCGAGAAGGACTCAGGGCTCGCGTTGACCACCCCCATCACTAAGGTTGTATCGATAAGCCGATCGGCGCCTCGAACTCGCAGCAAGGGCGGTGTCATGCGAACAGGCTATCTCTGCACACTCGCCGTGTCATGAACTGTTGGTCTGGGGGTTGACGAGCGCGGGTTCGGACCGGCTGCGACGGGCTGATGCGAAGAGAGAGACTCATCCGGTGACCGCGATGATCACAGTTGCGGCCTCCATTGATAATCATGCTGTCTAACTTTTTGCCTAACATTTTCAGCTGCTGAGCTAGCCGATACCAACTCGAACACTTGCAAACACATCCGCAGCGGCTGTGACCTGACCGTGCGGCAGACCCAAAGAATTATTCGAAGTTTGACATGTGTTGGGTCGTGTCTTACTAGGCTTGCTTCAAAGGTCACAGAATTGCCGGGCTCGCGGCTTGCCAACTAAAAATAGGAGATGAATGAACATGTTCGCCAAGAGAATTTCATTTGTGGCAATACCTGCAGCAGTTGTACTGGGGCTTGTCGGTTTCGCCCCGTCTGCGTCAGCCGCCCCCGCGTCGCCACTTATTGGCACCTGGACAGGCCCGGCCGATGCCTACTATGGGGGGGCGTACGTCAAGGGCACCGAAAAGGTCACCATCACCACCGCTCGAGGTAATGTCGCCAAGGGCACCTGGCAGTGGAAATCGGCCGGGGGTACGTGGTCTAAGCCCAAGCTGGTGCAACTCATTGCCTTGAACTCCGCTGCCGGCGCGACCAGCATCGACATTCTGGGCGCTGACGGTGATGGCACCTATGAGGGCGTGCTGATCCCCGGGGTTAGCCTGGAGATCGGCTACATGGACCCGAAGCATGAAGGTGGTACGAAAACTTTAGTTTTGCATTCGCTGATGTCCAAATCGAAGTAGCGGCAATTTCCGAAGCTGCTGCATCAGGTACCTTCGCCATGCATGTGTGCTGATACGAACAATGCGCTTCCCGTGAGCAGTGGAAACGTGCCTGCTGAACGGTTCAGGATTCACGGAAAACAGACGAAGGACATATGAGGGTAGGGCCTGCTGCAGCGTATTGCGCGCTATAAAGAGGTCCGAAAACAGGTGTAGTTCTCGTGTTCGATGAGTCCCTCGAGGCGATCGGTGACAGCCCGGACGTGGTCGGAGTCGTTGTCACACTGTTTTGTTGCCCATTCGACATCATCACCGCACTGAACCCATCTCCGTTCGGAGTGAGCATCATCGTCCCTGTGGCACCAACGCCATGCACGACGCCTTTTGGCTGCATGACTAATAGGACTCGCGACGGAGCAGTCCAGCCATTGCCGGTCGCTTCGCCCGCCTTGCACTTGGCCGTATGAACCGCGCAGTCACGCCACTGTTCCCACGCAACCGCAGCCGATCCATTGACCTTGCGAACTATCATCCGATGCTGCCAACTGACCGGCGAACCCTCCCGGAAGCCCGTCAACGCAGTGAGCCACCCACCCTTGAGATCCTGCATGGTCTCGATCGGTCCCGATGTTGGCGCGGCCCCTGCAGAACCAGCGCCAGTGACCGTCATAGCCGCTGCGAACACGCCGGCACTCATGACGGCGATCGCCCTACTGCTCAACTTTTTCATGAAATCTCCTTGCGGTCATGGGCCGTGGGCCCGAACGTATCTACGAACAGCAGCAATCCACTTACATTCTGTCAGACGTAACCGGTCGACCACCAGCGATTCTGACGAAATGCCCACAACAACAAGCTCATCGACGAATGTATTGAGTTAGTCAAGGATCGACCGAACAACTCCATCGATCGTCGGCTCCTCGTTCCGAGCGGGGGACAGGAAAAACCAATTTGAGAATCTGGACAGTGTCGAAAGACTGAAGTGGTCAACGCTGCATGGCCGAGAAGGATGCCGTGACATAATGACTCGGTGCAAATCACTTCGCGATTCTTCAACTCATTGCCGGTATCCCAAGGACTGCGGTTGGTGATAAAGGCACTGCCGGTGGCGATTATCGTGCTAATTCTCCGCTGGATATTGCACTATGGGTTTGACGTCAATGGGTTGATGTCCTTTTCGGACGCGACAAGTGTGCTGACCGGTGCGACCGTAATTGTTGGCCTGATGCTTGCCGGGGTCGTGGCGGATTATACAGAGTCGGAAAAACTACCGTCGGCAATCGGTGGCTCGCTGCTAGCGATTAACTCCCTTGCCAACGCGGCCTTGGCCACCAAAGGAGTCGATACCGCCTTCATCCGCCCGAGAGTTGCGCAGGTGGCAGACACGATCAATGACTGGTTCTACGGACGCGTCGGCGATGATCAAATTCAGGTGGCTCAAGCGATGGTCAGCGAATTGATCATTGATGTGGAAAAAGAAGGGGGCGGCGCCCACTACCTGGCTCGACTACTTGCAACCGCATCGGAATTAGGGGCGGCGCTCCAGCGGGTAATGGTGATTCGAAATACCATGTTCATTCAAGCCGGCTACGCCTTGATGAAGATTCTTGTCGGCATCGTGTTGGTTCTCTTCGTTTTGGTTGATTTTCCGTCCGAGTCCGCCCAATGGTTGGTTATAGGGGCGCTCTCGCTGGCCTACACCTATTTGTTGCTGCTGGTGCGTGACCTGGACAATCCATTTGGTTACGGCGAACATGACGGGCGAGGCAGTGGCGCCGACGTCGATCTCGCTCCATTTACTAGGGCATATCGGGAACTGAACGCATAACTCGAATCGTGATTCGTGAGTCACCCAGACTTAACGCGTTATCCTTTCCCCATGGCCATAGTCCCTGGTACTTTGCTCCACCACGAAACAATCCCAACTAGTGTGTCAGGTGCTCGCGCATGGCGGGTTCGCTACGCATCAAGTGATGTGAACGGAAAACCGACTGAATCAACCGGTCTGATTATTGCCCCTATTGCAGAAGGTACTGGTCGATTTGTTTTAACGTGGGCTCACGGCACAACTGGATTGGGTGATGCCGCATGTCCTTCTTCGCAGCCGGATCCTGCTCGAGAACTCACCGTTTATTTCTCACCTGAGTCCACCCAGTCAATTGATTACGGGGTCCCAGGTCTTCAGGGTTTCATTGACGCTGGTTCAGAGGACACTTGCGAATATGCGATGAATGAACCATCGGGTGAAGTGATGCTGTGTGCCTGAACGCCGGCCGCACTTGTCACCTCGACCTCGCCGTCTAATGCAGAGTTGCTGACGACGAGGCGTCCGTTCTTCCCGTCGTAACGAGTGAAAGTCATGGTGCCAGGTCCGGCATCAGGAGATGTTGTGGCACAGCCGGCTAGGACCGTGGACGTGAGAAGGAGGGTGACCGAAAGAGTGGCGGCGCGAGTGTTCACTCGGCAGTGCCGTGCAGACAGCATTCGCAAATGATAAACCATCTTTATTCCTTTATTTTCACTTCCGGTTCACTGAGTGGGAACCACCCGATAGGCCCTAGTCCCGATGGTGAGCACAACCAGGCTCAGACCTAAGGCGACGAGTAAAACCTGTGCATCCCAGTACACCGCGATAAATGTGCCGAGGATCGCCCCGATCGAAATCAGTACATATCTCCCAGCCACCACGATGGAGCTAAACCGTCCGCGATAAGCCTCGCTGACCTGTTGCTGAATGATGGCCGCCGTCAGACCTTGGGCGTACGTGCTCATCAGCGACCCAATGATGACTATCGCGGGGAGTAGCAGGGCCTGTCGTATTAACCAATTGTCTTGCAAGGCAACAGCACCTACCAGCTGGGTGAGTGCGAGACCTAGCACGGAAATAATCAGAAGCAGGCGCGGGTTGCCCCGAAATCCCAGCACCGTTAAGAGCACTCGACCAGCCAGAACTCCCAACATTCCTGCAGCAATGCTCAAACTCGCTAATTCGGGGATGTCTAGGTCAATCAGGACGAGATTCACCAATTGCGTTGGAATAATCACCGCCAGAAAAAGATCAATGACCAGAATGGAACGAGGTGAATCACGACTTCGAAGATAAGCGCTAAAAGCCCCTGGGTTTAGGTCGTTAGGCGGCGGCGTGGGGCGCATGACAACTGGGTTCATAATTTTCCACACGAATACATTGGCCACAAGAATGAGAACCGCCATCACGAACAGCGTTGTTTGCGGATTCGGCATGGCACCGGCGATCAATGCACCAACAACCCCGCCGATACCCAGTCGCAAAATGTTTACGATTTCTGTGGCGCCTTCAGCTCCAGGCCGAACAAAACTGGCTTGGGTTTTCAAGAACGCGATGCTGCCCATTGAGAGTGCGATTCCATCGGCGACAGCCGCGGCAACGGCCAGCCACGGCGGCACCCCACCGAGAATGATTGCTAGCCCGGTCACCGTCATGACCAGAGTCGCAAAGCTCGTCGCCAACACGACGAATGGACGCGGATCCCGCCGATCCATAACGCTTCCAAAGTAAGGACCGGTCGCGGCAACCGTTAACGCAGTCGCGGCTGCCGTCAGTCCCAAGCCCCACTCGGAATCAAATGTGTCATCGAGATATTGCCAGCGTGCCACCTCGCGCGCACCCAAACTGGTTGCAGCAATCAACAACACACCCATGAATGCGAAAATTCGAGGTGTTGGCGTTAATTGGGAATAGACGGATGATCGAGGGAGTGACGTGATACTCGCCATGTTCACCCTCCCTTCAGCCTCAGTCAAAGCATAGGGGTGTAGATCCGAATCGAGTACCGGGTCAGTGAGGGACCTGCTTTTTTCCCGTGATGATTGCAAGGACTCGCTCGAGTGGGCCTTGATTAAACTTTTTCATCCATAACCAAGCGAAGATTGAAAGGATTGCCCACGAAGCGATGCTGGCGAGAACGACAGGGAATGCACCCCACTGACCGAAGTAGCCGAGTCCGTATCCGGCGAATAGGAGTGACAGCAAAGCTGATTCGCCGATGTACACCGATAGAGACATGCGTCCGGCGGGCGCCATGATCGACAAGAACTGCGGCTTGCGCGCGATTATGAGTGCGATGCTTCCGATATACCCAGCGGTAAGAATTGGTGCAGTGATGAATCCGAGGGCGAGGCCAGTGACTCCGGTGAGCGAGTAAGGGTTGTCATCGGCTGTTGCGCCGATCAGTAGTACGGCGGCAATCACCTGCAGGGGTAGACCGATTACCCAACCCCAAAGGGCCATGCGTCGCCACAATTGGATGTGTGTTTCCGGTTCCGCGAGGAGCTGATGTCGTGATGCGCGAAGACCAAGAGTGAATGCTGCAAAGACCATAGGACCTTGCAAAAATAGGACTGTTAGCAAAGTATCGGGAAGTTCCTCGAGTCGCGCTAATGAAGCTTGCGCAAAAGACCCAGTTGTCAAAGCGCTTTCTAAGTTACTCGGTGCTAAAAGCTCATCAGGCAAGGAAGTGAGAAGTGCGGAAATCGCCGTGATAAAAAATACGGAAGTCACAATCGTTGCGATCGTCCACCTGCGAAGTGCGCGATCTGTCGACCGAGAAATTGCCAGCAAAAGCAATCCCAAGATTGAATAGGTGATTAAGATATCGCCGATAAAAAAGAAGACTGCGTGTGCGAGACCGAAGAGGAATAATGCAAAGAGGCGGCGGAGGTACCTACGTCGATTCGGTGTGGAGTTATCGCGCAGGATGAACGCTGCGCTGTAGCCGAACAAAAATGAGAACAGTAGGTAGAACTTGCCTTCCGCGAAAGTCACGACAAGTAGCGCTGTCACTAGATTTGCGGCGCCATCCACCGACGCTTGAGTGAACCCTCCAGTGCTTATGCCCAGGAAAGCGGCGTTCACCACAACTATCCCGAGCAGGGCAATACCCCGAAGTCGGTCGGGCAATGCCTCGCGAGGAGTTGTTGTACTCATGGGGTTAAATCAGTATAAGTTCATCTGATATTGCATTCAAGCCAAACCAGCCCAATAGGGATTGATTCATGGTTAACTTCCTTCACAGCCTACGATCGCGACATGGTCTGTGTAATGGGAAGGAGGGGTTGAAAGTGGAGCCGTTTCAACTGCGGATTCGACTTGACCACCCAGGCCAGTTATTTAAAGCCGATGACATCTCGCCCACCGATCCCCGTTACACCGAGTACACCGCGCAACCTGCACTCGACACCGTGCGCGAGGAACTCCTGATCAAGACTCTTCCTAAAGACCAACCGGTGGAGCTGATACTGGAACTCCCTGAAGAGTACATTCAGCCGTCCACCCAAACACAACTCAATGAAGCTGTGCATCGGTACCTTCAGGTGGAAAATAAATTGGATCAGGAGTCCTTCCAATCCCGAGGTCCTGTTGTTCGCCGCCTCTTAGTTGTTTCCATTGCAGTATTTTTCGCAATCCAGATGGTCGCAATCACAATCAAGAACCTGACCAATGCCAAGGACTTCTACCTCACAGATTCCTTAGCAGAAGGTCTGGCCGTTACATCATGGGTAATTCTCTGGGTCCCCGTGCAATTTCTCACGGTGGATGCTTGGCAACGCAGTCTGCGAAGGCGTCGACTGGGAACCATAAATCGAATGCAAGTGAGATTGATTCCCACACCCGACTGAAGGGATTCTGCCTGCTCAAACCGGTCCATGCCCTAAGGGAATGAGACCTCCGGCACCGTTGACATTGCTTCGGCCAGCCGTGCATCGGAGAACACTTCATCGACCATCTCTCCGCGCAAGTACTGGTCGTAGGCGGGTAGGTCGAAGTGGCCGTGCCCGCAAAGTGCAGTCAGAATTACTGTCTCTTCCCCGGTCTCCTTAGCCTTGAGGGCTTCGCGGATAGCGACCGCGATTGCGTGGGTTGGTTCCGGAGCAGGAACTATCCCCTCGGCGGGTGCACTACGCTGATCTCCACTATATTGACGCGTCTGGGTTGCGCCGTGCAGCTCGAAGCGCTTGCTGTTGGGAGTGTTCAGTGATCATTGGAGTCCTCCACGAGGCACTTCCCGGGGAGACCCGGGTTTCAGCCACGCCTGCTACCGTCGAGAAGTTGATTGAGCTCGGGTACGGCGTCGTAATTGAGCCAGGCGCCGGCGCCGCATCATCGTTCTCTGATGATTCATACATTGCCGCCGGTGCAACGATCGGAGATGCCGCCACCGCAGACATCATCTTCGGAATTAATGCGCCGTCGGTTGCGCAACTTGATCGACTCCGCGAGGGCACGACCGTCATCTCTTTGGTCAGCCCAGCGCTCAACCCTGACCTCGTCGCGGATCTGGCGCGTCGACGCATCACCGCATTGGCCATGGATGCTGTACCGCGTATCTCTCGTGCTCAGTCATTAGACGTCCTCAGCTCGATGGCCAATATTGCGGGCTACCGCGCGGTGATCGAGGCTGCAAATGCATTCGGTCGATTCTTCACTGGGCAGATCACAGCTGCCGGCAAGGTTCCTCCCGCAAAGGTGCTCGTTGCAGGTGTGGGTGTTGCGGGACTGGCTGCCATCGGAACTGCCGGTGGCATGGGCGCAATCGTCTACGCCACTGATCCGCGCCCTGAGGTCGCCGACCAAGTGTCATCCCTTGGTGGCAAGTACTTGGAAGTTGCAGCCGCCGATGTCGAGGTTTCGTCAACCGGCTACGCCAAAGAGATGTCCGATGACTACAACGCGCGCGCCGCGGCTCTTTACGCCAAGTGGGCCCCGGAAATCGACATCATCATCACAACCGCATTGATTCCTGGCCGCGCGGCACCGATCTTAATTACTGCCGAGATGGTTGCGAGCATGAAGCGCGGCAGTGTGATCGTCGATATGGCTGCATCTAATGGTGGAAACGTTGAGGGCACAGTTAAAGGCGAGGTCGTGGTCACGGCCAATGGAGTCACAATTATTGGCTACACCGATCTGCCCGGTCGCCTCGCAGCGCAGGCTTCGCAGCTCTTCAGCACCAACCTTGTCAATCTGTTGAAGCTCATGACTCCTGGTAAAGATGGCGTACTTGTCATCGACTGGGATGACGTCGTGCAGCGCGGTATCACGGTTGCCCGCGATGGTGAGGTCACCTGGCCGCCGCCCGCCGTGCAGGTGTCGGCAGCACCTACGCAGGCAGTAGCGGAGCATGTGATTGCCGAAGTGCCGGTGAAGGCGCCGATGAGCGCTGCCCGTCGATTCACTTACGTTGGTATTGGGGCCGCGATCTTGCTGCTTCTCGTTGCAGCGTCCCCTCCATCTTTTCGCGTGCACCTCACTGTCTTCGTCTTGGCAATCGTGATCGGTTACTACGTGATCGGCAGCGTGCACCACGCATTGCACACGCCGCTGATGTCGGTCACCAACGCGATCTCAGGCATCATCGTCGTCGGCGCGCTCCTACAGATCGGTCACGGCAACACCGCGATCACGGTCTTGGCCTTCGTCGCAGTCCTACTGGCCAGCATTAACGTGTTCGGCGGCTTTGCCGTGACGCGCCGAATGCTCTCGATGTTCTCGCGGAGCTGATCACATGACTATTGAATCCCTCGCACAGGCAGCCTTTTTAGTTGCTGCACTGCTTTTCATCCTTGCCCTTGCCGGCCTCTCCAAGCATGAGACCGCGAAGGCGGGTAATGCCTATGGAATGACGGGTATGGCAGTCGCGCTCGTCGCCACTATCGCATTGGCTGTCGATCGCGGCATTGATTCCCTCGGCCTGATCCTTATCGGTGTGGCCATGGTCGTTGGCGCTGCGATTGGTCTGTGGCGGGCACGAGTTGTCGAGATGACGGGCATGCCCGAACTCATTGCAGTCCTGCACTCCTTTGTCGGCCTGGCGGCCGTACTGGTGGGCTGGAATGGTTACTTGCTCGTCGAGGGTGGTGGAAGTCCGGAGGAAATTGCCCTGCTCACCGCGGAAGGCACACTGGGAATCCACAGTGTTGAAGTTTTTGTCGGTGTCTTCATCGGCGCGGTGACCTTCACCGGCTCGATCGTCGCTTACGGCAAACTTTCGGGTCGGATGAATTCAAATCCACTCGTACTGCCCGGCAAGAACATTCTTAACATCGGCGCACTCGTTGTCTTCGCGGTACTCACCGTGTGGTTTGTCATCGACCCGGCGCTCTGGCTGCTGATCGTGGTTACGATCATTGCTCTGGCTCTTGGCTGGCACCTGGTTGCCTCCATCGGCGGCGGTGACATGCCCGTAGTTGTGTCAATGCTCAACAGTTACTCCGGCTGGGCCGCGGCGGCTGCAGGGTTCCTCCTCGGCAATGATTTGCTGATCGTTACCGGTGCACTCGTGGGTTCCTCGGGCGCTTACCTGTCCTACATAATGTGCAAGGCGATGAACCGTTCGTTTATCTCGGTCATTGCCGGTGGTTTCGGTATCGAAGCTGGGCCAGGTGAAGACAAGGACTACGGCGATCACCGCGAAGTGAGCGCGGTAGAGACGGCAGAGTTGTTGCGTAATGCGCAATCAGTGATCATCACTCCGGGCTACGGCATGGCCGTTGCTCAGGCGCAATACGGCGTTGCTGAACTCACCCGCAAACTGCGCGAGAACGGCACCACCGTGCGCTTCGGTATCCATCCGGTCGCCGGCCGCCTACCTGGCCATATGAATGTTCTTCTCGCAGAGGCGAAGGTGCCTTACGACATCGTGCTTGAGATGGATGAGATCAATGATGACTTCGCAGACACCGATGTCGTGCTCGTGATTGGTGCGAATGACACGGTGAATCCTGCCGCTGAGACTGATCCTGGAAGCCCAATTGCCGGTATGCCCGTGCTGCGCGTCTGGAACGCCAGTGACGTGATCGTGTTTAAGCGCTCCATGGCTTCGGGCTATGCCGGTGTGCAGAATCCACTGTTCTTCAATGAGAACTCCGCCATGCTTTTCGGTGACGCGAAGGACAGGGTCGACGACATCGTTCGCGCCCTCTAGGAATCTGGCCGTAAAGGCGGCTCATTCGGTACGTCTCCGAACTTGTACTCCAAGTGCTATCATTGCTAGCAGAATGGGGGTGGCTGATGGCCGCTGTGAGTATTAGGAACCTGGACGACGACATTAAGGAGCGCCTGCGCATGCGGGCCGCCTCTCACGGTCGTTCAATGGAGTCTGAGATCCGCGCGATTCTTGTCGATGCGGTTACGGAAAATGACGAGCGTCGGGGCATGCTCGTTACCCTTATGGATCGCTTTGGTGACCTCGGGGGTGTCGATCTCGAAGCGCCAGCGCGGTCGACGTTGACACGGGCGGCTGATTTGTCGGCATGATCGTTGTCGACACCAATGTCGTCTCCGAGCTGATGAAGTCGTCACCGGAAAATTCAGTGCGCGATTGGATGTTGGGACAACGCCAGACGGAACTATTCACGACTTCGATAACAGTGGCAGAGATCCTTTATGGGATCGAACGACTTCCCGATGGCCAGCGGAAGGAGATGTTGCGTACGGCAGCAACGGAGGTCTTCGCAGCGTTTGAGAATCACGTGCTCCCCTTCGGCCGCGAAGCCGCGGTTGCCTACGCGTCGCTTGTTAATCGTCGCGACCTGCTGGGATTGCCAATCAACGGGTTCGATGCACAAATCGCTGCAATCTGCACTACTCACAATGCCACATTGGCTACCCGCAATGGCAAGGACTTCGAGCACAGCGGAATCACCCTTGTCGATCCGTGGATGTCGGCCTGATCCCGTTCACATGCTGCGCAACGTAGGCTTGCCTGCGTGCTCCGACTGACCGCAACACAAGCCCGACAGGGTGCTTCGTGGGCGGCGGCACGACTGTTGCATATGGGCGTCACTCCAGGTGGCCGCATCGCGATAGCCCCGCGCAATGAAAAAGATATTGATCAAGCCCAATGTCAGCAGAGCAGCATCATCATGTCTGTGTGGGGGGCACTCTCTATCGGTGTAATCCCCGTCATGGTGAACCCTGATCTGTCAGAGCGTGAACGCGAATATATATTGCGCGATTCCGCACCGACTGCGGTTTTCGACACCACGGCGTCACTCGTTGCGCTCTGCTCTAGCCTCGAAGAGTCGCATCCTTTGCCGCCATATCCTTTGCCGACATATCCATTGCCGACATATCCCCTCGGACGGCCCATGCACTACACATCAGGCACTACGGGAAAACCCAAGGGTGTGTGGTCTGGTGTTCTCACACCGGAGTCAGCCGCCGGGCTTTGGGAGACCGAGGTTTCAATGTGGGATTGCTCATCCCGTGACACGTCATTGGTTCATGGCCCACTAACTCACTCAGGTCCTTTACGTTTCGCTCTCTACACACTCCTTGCAGGAGGTGATGTATTGCTTCCGGGCTGGTTTGATGCCGAACTTCACGCCAAGGCAATTGCTGAGCATCGTCCGAGCATCGCATTCGTGGTTCCGAGTCACATGCAGCGTCTATTCGAAAGATCTGGTGGCTTGCCAGAGAGTCCTTATCGAATGTTGGTGCACGCCGGTGCAGCTTGTCCGCCAGTTCTCAAGCAGGCGATTCACGATTGGGTCGGTGCCGAAAACGTGTGGGAGTTCTACGGTTCCACTGAAGGGCAGTTCACGACAATGCTGGGAACGCAATGGGCTTTGCGGCCCGGCTCAGTAGGTAAGGCTCGACCGGAGCGCGAGTTGCGAATAATCGATGGAACCATTTGGTGCGCACCACCGGAGTATGGCTACTTCGAGTACTGGGGTGATCCGGAGAAAACCGCTGCAGCTTGGCGGGTAATTGATGGGCGACGTTGGTTCACGGTCGGAGACCTGGGGCGCCTTGATGACCAGGGGTACCTCTACATCGAGGGTCGACGCGAAGATCTCATTATTACCGGTGGGATGAACGTCTATCCGGCAGAACTTGAAGCAGAGATCTTGGCTTTCGACGGGGTACATGATGTTGCAGTGTTCGGCGTGCCTGATGAACGCTGGGGCCAAAAAGTGTGCGCCGCGGTTGTCGGTAACGTCGACCTCGACCTCAATGCACTCAGCACCCGGCTACGTCAGGACCTAGCGGGTTACAAACAACCGAAGGAGGTCTTCGTGGTTGATCAACTGCCGCGCACCGCCTCGGGGAAAATCCAACGACTCAAGGTCGCTGGGGAACTCGGTCTGGAGTGAGGTTTATGCGTAAATTAAATGGCAAGAATTTTGATGGAAACATCATGGAGCCGAATGCCGAAAGTGCACTCAAGCATCCAATTTCGATGATTGTCTTATTAGCCGCCATGGCTGGAGCCATGGACGCTGTCGATTTTCAACTCTATGGAGTGTTTACGGCGAACCAAGCGGGAAACCTCGTCTTGTTTTGGGTGCGTTTATCTTCAAGCGCGGGCGAAGCCGCACTGTCCCTGTTTTCACTTGCTGGCTGTGCAATAGGCGTTGCAGTTGTCATCATTCTGCGGTTCAGCTTTCCATTTTTTATTGCTCCGCGAGGCTCGCGAGCTTTGCTCTTCCTCGCTGCGGTACTTCTCCTCGTTACAGCTGTAATAGGTGCCCAAGTGTCGCAGCCGTTGCAGGAGGAAGTGAACAGTAATCAACTTCCCATCGGTTCGGCTGATTGGTGGGCAGGAGCGTTATCGACAAGTACATCTGCAATGGCACTCGCGATTCTGGGCACAATCTTTATTGTGATGGGAACTGCCCGCGTGCACATAATTTCGGGCACGTCACCATTTGTGGATTCGGTTCGTTATTCAATGGCCCGCGCATTAACAGGTGATGCATCTTGGAATGCGAAACTCAAAACAGTTATTTTCTTTCCCATAGCCTGGTTCCTAGGAGCGGCATTTGCAGCCCTGTCACCGGTTCCCAGGGGAGCTATCGCAACGGCTTGCGCTCTCATCGTTTGCTTGACAGCATTGCTTTCACGTCGCGTTGGAGCTGATTCGTAACAATTGGGAACAACAGTGTTTTCCCTCAGACTGGTTGCTGCCGAGTAAAATGCGTAGGGTGAAGGACCGGCTCAACGATCTAGTCGATGCCGCGTCAACCACCCGCGAGCGAGTCACGATCACCTTGAACGGCACCCCGGCAGCGGTACTGATCGGAGTGGACGAGTGGGAGTCGTTGCAAGAGACACTCTTTTGGCTGTCCCAGCCGGACGCGTCTACACCCAAGAGCAGATTCGGTCGGAATTCATTGTCGCGACCGGTGACCAGTGAGTCACGAGGTCTTCATGATGGTCATCTATCGAAACGAATGACCTTGTGTAGACGCAATGCAACCCTAGGCATTGGCGATAGTTTCGAGTGTGTTGGTCACAAGCGACCGAAGAGCGCTATGTCCTCATCGAAGTTTTGAATGTCAATATCTGACACAGTTCGGCGCGTGTGAGTGATCGCGAACAGGTAATCCTCAGTTGAGGCGCCAACGGCTTCGCCGGTGTCTCCGCGCATTTCCCGTTCGAATGATGCCTGAGCAGCTGAGCGTGAAGCAAATTCTATGTCTGCAGGTGTGAAGTGCTCGGAAGCCTCAACAAGGGCATTGATGTTGACGTCGGCTCGTGATGATCGCGATACAAATGACGTCCAGATAGCAGCGCGCGCAGAAGCATCGGGTGGCCCGATTGGGATGATGTAGTCGAATCTCCCCGGGCGCAGGAATGCTTGGTCAAGAGTGCGAACAGAGTTTGTTGCACACACGAGTAAACGCGTGTCACGTTGCCTGAAGGCAGGGATGATCTTCAGGAGTTCGTTGGTCACACCGTGGGCTGGGCTCTTGCTGACTCCCTCGCGGGCCGATGCGATCTCTTCCACTTCGTCAATGAATACGAGAACCTTTTCGAGTTCGTCAATGAGCGCGAACGTGTCATGTAGAGCTTGAGCCATTCCGGCCGAATCTGCAGTCAGTCGTGACGGGAAGATCTCAATGAAGGGCCATGACAGTCGTGATGCAATCGCGCGAGCAAAAGTTGTCTTACCGGTTCCTGGCGGACCAAAAAGTACGATCGCGTGCGGAGCCATGACGCCGTGAGCAGATGCCCGCTCCGGATTAGCCAGTGGCATCACGACTCGCTTATCGATGATCTCTTTTTCGTCGTGCATTCCTGCAAGTTTTGGCCAGAGGTCTCGTGTAAGAACGCGGCCACCGAGGGTGTTGAGGGTGATTGCCTCACCCGGGGTTAATGCTTCGCGCTTTTCCCAGTAGGCAGCGGTCTCACGGCGGGTGTAGCCAGCTCGTTCAAGTCCTTCTGCCATCTGCTCTTCCTCGGTGAGCAGATAGGAGATGGTTGACACGCCCGCGTTGACGAGTCGATCCTCGAGATGAGTGAGAAGAGCCGATGGCACTCCCTCGCCACGGTGATTTGAATCGACAGCGAGTCGCATCACCCAGGCCCGTGATTCTGAAACGCTCGCGACGGCTGCTCCGACCACGGTGTCTTGGTGCACAGCAACGATTGCAACTGCATCGCCACGCAGAGCTGAAATACATTCGGCGATCGAATAGACCGATGCCATACCAGGGGTGAGTTCCCAGAGGTGTACAACTGGTTCCAAGTCACTGTCTTGGTAGTTCCGCACAATGAATGACATAAGCCAACGCCCTTTCCCGCGCAATGCCCTTCTAGAGGAACACAGTAGAACTAAATGACTTCACTTGCTTGTTGAACCGGAGGCCTACTTTCCAGGAGTCGCGAGTAGATAGGCGTTGACCGCACTAGCGAGTTCTGCCGCCATAACTTTCTGGCTTATGTCGATGCGAGAGATTTCGTCTTGGTCAAGCATGATCTGCTGGAAGGTGGCAGCGATGAGCATCCGTGCGGCCATGTCTATTTTGCGCTTAGTAGCAGCGCTCGAGGACTTCGGTAGGTAGCCCTTTATAAACATGGTGAAAGCGTCATTCATTCCGATCGTGAATTGCGAACCCATGGCTCGATACTGCGGATCATGGGAATTACCCACCGCGAAGAAATAGGTGGGCGCTCTGTGCCGGTGCACGACATCGAACGACTCCGTGAGCAAGGCGTTGAGAAAGGACTCCAGATCATCTGCGGTTGACGCTTTGGCGAGCACATCCTTGATTTCCACGGCCATGGTCGCTAGTACACGTTCATGCATGGCGCCGAGAAATCCCCGCACATCCCCGAATCGCGCATAGAAAGAGCCGACGGACGTTTCGGAACGTTCTACGATCGCCTCGAGGGTGACGGCAGCGCTTCCGCCTTCATAGAAAAGCTGCTCACCTGCGTCGAGCATGCGATTCATCGAAGCAATGCTTCGCGCTTGAACGGGTGCACTACGGGCCATGATCAAATCCCCCAATGACTAAGTGTGGGACAGGGTAACAGGTGATGCTATCGAGGCCTCTCGATAGTTGGCCACCTGAAGGATTCACCAGCCTGGATTCATGCGTTTATGTGTGATGGGATTCATCGGCCAGCCGAGGTGATAAGGTTACCTTATGAGTTTAGTTCTGGACTATCACGATGCGAGGCGTAGGGAGAGTGTCTCGCGGCTGCAGCGTGTAATGGCATTGCGCGCCATGCTGGCTAACGGGAGTAGCCAGCGTGAGGTTGCCGAGTCCATTGGAGTGTCCCAACCCGCTGTGAGTCAGCAGTTGCGGAACGCGGCAGACGCACAGGCACTTGACGCGGAGATGGTGCTGGTGGCAGCCGCACCGATTTTGAAGACGTTGGCAGATGAGCGCGGTTTTAGGCGACTGGCGGTGTTTGGTTCTGTTGCTCGCGGTCAGGCTCGGCCTGATTCTGATATTGATCTTCTCGTCGAAGCGCCACCGGGAACGTCTTCATTTGACCTCGTCAGGTTTCAACTCCTGCTGGCCAAAGTGTTAGGGCGCGGTGTTGACCTCGTTGAGTACGGGGGATTGAAAGATGGACTCGATGACGACATTCGTCGCGAGGCCGTGTTGTTGTAATGGATCGCCGGGCTGCTAAGGAACTCATACATATCCAGACGTGGCGCGTGCGGATGTCCGAAATCGTTGAGCGCGGTCAGCAGGTATATCTTGAAGATGCTCTCCTGCAAGAAGCGGGCGATTCACTCATGATGAAATTAGGCGAAGCCGCCAACTGACTCTCAAGGCTCGAAGTCCTGGCACCTGCGGAAGTCGAGTGGGCTATAGCGATAGCAAATCGCAACTTCCTGATCCACCAGAACGACGAAATCAATCGACAGTTAACGTGGCTGACGCTTTCGCGTGACTTTCCAGCTTGGAGGCGCTCGCTTCAGCAACTCTATGAAGTCGCAGCGAAATCAATAGCAATCGAATTGGAATGACCCAACGAACCCGAGTGCCGATGACACGCCGACCTTGAATTGGTGCAGCGATGCAGTGGCCTGCAAATGCTTCGGGTCCGTCCAATTCGGGCTAAATAGTCCTTTAGCCGGATGTGGCCATCATCTGCGTCAAAGTAGTGGTGTAGTTCTCACCGCTGGCTAGTTGCATGCTGACGGCACACGATAGGTATCCGTTGAGGATCTGTTGCGCACTCGGTTGGCAGTTGACCGTGAAGGCGCTCGTTGCGGCCGGACCCATCAAGGTTCCTTGCTGCCAGGCCGTTGTCAGAATTGAACTCATCGCTGATGCCACCGCGGCCCATGTACTTGCGTTGTTGGGCTGGAATACGTACTGCTGCATCGACTGTTGCAACTGCGCGGTCAAAGCGCCGGCTTGACTGTCACCCGCATCATCAATGAACAGACTTACGCTCGTGAAGGTGCGAGGGGTCGCGGGCCGTTTCCATCCCTTGCCCTTTTCACTCGGTTCCACCGTGCGATAGGTACGCGACGCGGTAAATGTCAATGTGTGACCCGCGCGCTCGTAACGCGGTTTGGTGAGCGTGACCACGATGGACTGTGGTGCCTCACCTGCGCGCAACGGTCGGTCAGCGAATTTGGTGACCGGGTCGACCCCGCGCATGGTGAGAGTGAAGCGTTCGTCCTCGCCTTTTGAGGTTTGGCCGAGCACAGTCGAGCCCGCTACGGCCTGCACGGTGATTAGATAAGACGGATTCGCAGCCTGTGCGGGGGCACTCGAGGCCACGAGGCATACGGCAGCCATGGCAGCAATTAACGCTGATGCCGCAGTCGATTTGCTGAGTCTCATGTTGCACCCTTTCCGAGCTTCTAGGTAAATCGAGACGTTCTCGGGTGGTTCTGTGCTGTATTAGAATAAAAGAAGATGGGTTGGGAAAGCCGGAGGGGTACCGACGCAAATTCTCATGATGGAGATAACCCCTCCGAAGTAGATGAACCTTCGATTATTTCACTGTTCATTATTTGTACACCAGAGAAAACTCCTTTATTAACGGATGACCATTAATTTTCACCTAAATAAAATCAACCGTTTCCTAAGGAGTGTTCGTGAAGGTCAATCGAATTTCGATAGCTGCCGTTGTGGCAATGTCGGCAGGAGCTCTCATCGCTTCAAGTGCCATCGTCAATACCGCTTCGGCGTCCGAAGGGAACGTGACCTTAACGCTTCTGCATAACAATGACGGGGAGTCCGCACTACTTCCCCAGACGGTGACTGTGAATGGCACAGCACTGGGAACGGGTAGCGCCGCGGCATTCAAGACCGTTTTGGATCGGGAGCGCGCAAGAGCGAAGGCGATCCGCGGTAACAGCGTTTTCGCAACATATGCGGGCGACTCATTCTTAGCTTCAAACATTCTGATTTGTTCAGAGCCCTCAAACCCAACGTCGACCGCTCCCGTGTGGGATGCCATTGCGCAGCAGAAGATGGGCTACGACGTCCACGCTCTGGGTAACCACGAGTTCGACTACGGCCCCGCTTTCCTCGCCCGTTACATCAAGGCGTACCGCACGACATCAGATGTAGTGGACCAGCCGTTCATCTCCGGCAATCTGAATTTCGCTCCATCAAATGCTCTGAGTCCACTTCTCGCCAAGGGCGGTGTCGTTGACACGACGACTGTTACGAATCAAAAGGTTGTTGGTGCGAGTGCGATTTTTACGGACCCTCAAACGGGCAACAAGTTCGGGATTGTTTCGGCAATCACACCAACCTTGCAGTCGATTTCTTCTCCACTTCCCGTTCAGGTCGTAGCATCCACTGACCTTGACGCGTTAGCGGTTCAGTTGCAAAAGCAGATCAATGCGTTCGAGAAGCAGGGCCTCAACCGAATAATCATGGTTAGCCATATGCAGAGCATCTCGGTCGACACTGCGTTGATCCAAAGGCTTCGTGGCGTTGACATTGCAGTTGCCGGAGGTGGCGATGACCTACTTGCCAACCCAGACATTCCTAACGGTGTTCAGCTTCTGCCGGGAGCAAATGCACCAGTTGGTAAATACCCAACGATGGTGACGGCACGGAATGCGGTAGAGGTCCCGATGGTTACCACCGCAGGTAACTACCAATATCTAGGTCGACTTGACGTCACCTTCGATAAGGCCGGGAAGGTTGTTACCTACAACCAGAAAACTTCATTCCCTCGCCGAGTTGTCATCAAAGGTGATGCATCTGCAGCCTTGGGTGTAACCGACGCGGTTGTCCCTGATCCCCAGATCGTCAAGGATGTTCAAACCCCACTTGAGACCGGATGTCTCGCCGGGCAGAAAGTGCCTTTCGCCTCCTCGCAGATTGTTTTCAACACTCAGCGCGGTAGTGCTACCACCCCAGGTGTTCGCACTGTCGAAACGAATGGTGGGAACTTGGTTGCTGATGCATTCATGAACTCCTACAGTCAACGCGCAGCGGCTGCAGGCCTACCCGCGAACTCAGCGACCAATCGCGTGGTGGCTGCGACCAACGGTGGCGGTATTCGCATCAACTCATTGCCGGAGACCGGCGTTGCAGGTCCCATCTCGCGCGCCATGACCTTCAGCTTGCTTCCCTTCGACAACCGTCTAACGGTTGTGCAGGACTTGACGGCAACCCAACTGAAAAGCATCTTCGAGCGCTCTTGCTCGATCAGCACATCAGGCGGAGGCCAGTTCCTGCAGACCGCGGGCATGAAGGTCACTTGTTCTCGAAGTGGAACGGCTCAGGTTATTTCCACACCGGTAGGTAATGCCACCGCAGGCACGATCACGACCGAGGGAACACGCGTTCGCTCGATCATCTTGGACGACGGAACAGCAATAGTGCAAAATGGTGTTCCGGTTGCTACTGCACCAGTGGTCGACGTTGTCACAAACTCGTTCACTGCATCAGGTGGCGACAACTACGCGGCATTTGAAAGCGCCCCTCTGAAGGTGAACTTCGGAATCTCCTATGAGCAGACCCTCTTCGATTACTTGAACACCTTCCCATCGGTGAGCGGTTTGCCAACGGTTCCCTCCAGTGATGCGCGTTACGCACCAACCGTCAACAGTCGGTTCTTCTGGGTCAGTTAATTCCCAGACTGACCACAACATCTATGCAGTCCTACGAATTCCTTAGGGAGTTCGTGGACTGCATAGTTGTTTTCGGGGAACCTCAGCGTTTGAATTAAGCTTTGATTCAGTTAATGAAGGGTGTAGGTTCCACTTCATGTGGGAAGCAGCTCTCTTCGGTGCCATCGCTCAATCTGCCCTTGTGGTCGGAGCCCTTCTGGTGTGGCGGTTCCCATCACTTAAACGGCCCGTGATCGTCGGCGGGCTGATGGCATTCGGTGCTGGCGCCGTCATCTCGGCTGTCACAATCGACCTTGTTGCTGTTTCCTATGACGAAGCGGGTGCAGGCCCTACCGCCTTAGGTATTGGGATCGGCTGTCTCATCTACTTCGGCGTTATCGCACTCCTTGAACGCAAGGGTGAGGTAGAGCATTCAGCTGAGGTAATAGAAGTCACCGAAGGTGCACCGAGTACTGCGGGGCACGTAGAAGTAACGCACGGCGCTTCCAAGAAGGAAGCCCGCAACCTCACAATCGGTATGGTCATTGATGGCGTACCGGAATCCCTCGCGGTTGGACTCACCCTTCATACGGCAACCGTCGGCGTCTCCGCAGCACTCGTCGGCTCCATCTTTATTTCTGCAATCCCCGAAGCAATCGGCATCGCTGCCGCGTTATTGGCCGGCGGTCTCGTCATGGGCAAGATCCTGCTTCGGTTCGCTGCGATCGTTGTTCTCGGAGCGGTCTTCGCGGCCATCGGCTTCACTGTGATGTCCGGGGCATCAGATTCGATGCAAGCGATCATTCAGTCGATCGCTGCAGGTGCGCTACTCGTAGTCGTCATCAACGAAATGATTCCGATCGCAGTGCGAAGCGTAAAGAACTGGGCAGGAATTATTGGCGCCGCTGGCTTCGTGTTCTCAGCCGGACTCACCTGGATCGCCGGGGGCTAGAAAAAGAAGCTAGTACTCGATCCGCGAATCAAGGGCACGCCAAGAGTCAAAGGGCGCGTCAAAAAGAGAATGGTTGACCTGGGTCGGCGCAGAGGGCCACGAAGAGCGTGGAGTGTCCATCAACTCATAAAAAGCTGCGTCATCAAAGCCTGCGGCAGCTGCGTGAGTGCGATCGGCCGCATAAAAGATACTGCCAACACGAGCCCACATGGACGCCGCCAAACACAACGGACACGGCTCACAGGAACTCACCAAAACAAAGCCGGTTAAATCAAAAGAACCAATCTCACGACAAGCACTGCGAATAGCGCACACTTCCGCGTGAGCTGTTGGGTCCAGATCCCGGGTGACACGGTTAACGCCTGTAGCGACCACCCCAGCGGGAGAAGTGATCACAGCACCAAAAGGTCCGCCGCCCAAAGCCACATTCTCGATCGCCAACTCAATCGAGTGCGAAAGTGCTTGAGATACAAAATCAGGAACGGACACGCGAAACTCCCTAGACGTCATCAGTTTTTTCTATTTTTTCTTGTTTGACACTCTAGCGCTGAACTAATTTCAGTTGACAGTGTATTTTGCAGTGGACTTCCAATTTTTTCCATCGGGAAGTAGTCGAGTGGTCATGGTTCCTCGAGCATTCGCGTAAATTCCCGTTCCACCAAGGATTGCATAGACATTGGTCCAGCCTGGGGCGGGAGTGGTCCCGAGGCCGAGTTCAGTTATTCCCTCGAAGTACATGCGTCCCTTGGGAAGAAGGACCTGGATAAAGACGCGCCGAACATCAACATTGCTTTCGCGATTGAAAGAAATAACTTCAGCCTGTGAATAGGAAACACCAATTTTTGGCCCACCTAGTCTCAGAGAAATTGCATCTTCTCTATGAAATAAATCCCCGTGATCAATTCCCGCTTTACTGGTGTCCACCAACGCAAGGCTCTTGTTCTCCGAATACATAACCACGACTTTGGTTTCAGAGTTTGGGGCGGCAGAAATTGATGTGGTACCGGTTGAGACTGCCGTGGTAGCGATTCCCACGATCAGGGCCTTTTTGAATAGTTCTTTG
>Ga0247834_1002689_pt1 | contig 26041 bp, 25 predicted proteins | sample LaCruzMarch2015__8_FD_187118 | JGI IMG/M metagenome (GOLD analysis project Ga0247834, IMG submission 187118) | Freshwater microbial communities from meromictic Lake La Cruz, Castile-La Mancha, Spain - LaCruzMarch2015_12m | ecosystem: Environmental > Aquatic > Freshwater > Lake | place: Spain...
ACGCGGCGCTGGCGCTGGTGCGTTGACGCCGCCGCCTCACCTGCCTTACGGCGATATGGTCCAGGTGTGGCCGCACTTCTTGCAGCACACCAGCGCATTGCCGGTGCGGCGGTCTTCTTCCACCAGCGTCAGGCTGCCGTAGGTGGTGCATTTCGGGCAATTGGCCTGGTCGGCGACCTGCTCGGCATGCATCAGCAGGTAGAGATAGCGGCGCAGCGCCCACAGGCCGATGGCGCCGCTGATCAGCACCAGCGCGGCGTTGGCCAGTTTCTGCCCCCGGCTCGCGCCATGGAAGGCCTCCATGGCGGCCATCAGCGCGATCACGCACAGAAAAGCCAGCAGCATGTGGGCGTGGCTGCTGAGCAGCTCGCGCTCGTACCACTTGCGAAACCCCACCTTGCGTATGCCGTTGGCGAGCGAGCGGTTGAGCGGGTTCATGCAGCCATGCTCGCACAAAAGCCCAACCGAGCAATTTCATCGAGTATTGGGCGGGCGGGCGTCAGCCGGCCCGGATCTGCCGGGTCTGCAAGGGGTCGCCGCGCAGGATCCGGGCCGCGGAAAGATCATGCCTGGGGCGAGACCCAGCCTCCGGAGGCTTCCGAGGCGAACAGGGCATCGATCACCCGCATGTTGAGGATCGCGTCCTCCACACCATAGGGCAGCGGGATCTCGCCGCGCACCGCACGCGAGAAGATGTCGCCCTGCAGGCCGTACATGTTGCAGGCCGGGATCGTCTCGGTATGGGCAGCGCTGCCGTCGAGTACCCGGCCGTCGTCGCGCAGGATCTGGGTCGGGCCACCCAGCGGCGCGTTGAAGGGGATGCGCACTTCCACACGCTGGCGTTCACCGCAGACATTCACGCGCTGGTAGGGGGCGGTCTGGGTCGACACCGTGAAATCGAGTCGCCGGCCCTGGCCGAAGTCGACCAGGCCGCTGACCAGCCGGTCGGTGCCGAAATCGGGGTCGCGGTCCATCAGGGCCACCACGCGCAGGGGCTCGGCCTCGAACAGGTAGCGGGCGGTGACGATGGCGTAGCAGCCGATGTCGTAGAGCGCCCCGCCGCCCTGGTCGCGGTGGTTGCGGATATTGGCCGCGTCGCGGTTGAAGTAAGAGAAATAGGACTGGATCGCACGCACCGGCCCCAGTTCGCCCGAGCGCACCAGGGCGCGCACGCGCTCCCACTGCGGGTGAAAACGCACCATGAAGGCCTCCATGATGTGGACCTTGTCGGCCACCTCGCGCAGCTCCGCCGCCTCGCTGGCGTTGAGCGCCATGGGTTTTTCGCACAGCACATGCTTGCCGGCGCGCGCTGCCAGCAGCGTCAGGGGCACATGCTGTTCATTGGGCAGCGGGTTGTAGACCGCCTCGATCGCGGGGTCTGCCAGCAGTTCCTCGTAACTGCCGTAGGCGCGCGGGATGCCCAGGCTGCGGGCGCAGGCCTGTGCGCGCTCCAGCGAACGCGAGGCAATCGCCTGGATGTCGCAGTGCTCGGCAGCCTGCATGGCGGGAATGACCTTTTCGCGGCCGATCTTGGCGGTGCTCAGGATGCCCCAGGCGACTTTTTTCATGGGTTGGCGGTTTCCGTGGTGTTCATCATCGAGGGTCGATCATGCCGCGCGATCGGGTGGCGCGGCACCGGCCCGGTCAAATGGTGCCATGTTCTGGCGAGGTCAGGGAGCCCAACGGCGGTCTGCGGCAGGCGCGACGGCATCGGCTACAGCACGCACTCGCGCGTCGCGAATCTGAAGGCCGATCGCCTGCCCCGTCAGCCCTGCGGCGTGCGCCTGGGCCGCCACGGTTTCCGTCACCACCGCACGGGCGGCCGCCAGCGCGGCCAGCAGGGCGTCGCGCGGCGGGTAGGCATCGGTGGCCGACCCTTTCCGGGCATCGCAGGCCATGGCCTGCATCAGTTCGTCAATCCGTGCGGGCTTGCGGAAGGCGTCACAGCGTTCCAGCAGATCGACCAGGCCCCGGGCGTCCAGGCGGGTGCAGTCCTGCAGGGCCACGCGTTCACGGGCCGCCAGTTCGGCCAGCGCGGTGCAATCGGCGGGCACCCGCAGCCGGGCGCACAGTTGCCGGATCGGGTGGGCGTCCCGCGGGACGGGCGGTGCGCCGACGGGATGTGCATACAGGCACAGGCAGGCGAATCGCACCTCGAGCGAGGCATGCTGCGCGGCACAGCGGTCGAGCATGTGCAGCACATGCGCTCCCGCACCCCGTGTGGCGTCCGACAGCTCCGGCAGCACCACCTCGAACGCGCCGCAGTCCTGCAGCACCGTGAACATGCGCGAGGGCGTGGCCTCCATCAGTCCGCGCGCCATTTCCTGCCAGACACGTTCGGCCACCAGTGTGGCGGCTTCGCCATGCGCCACCATGTCGCGCATCAGCTGCAGGGTGTCGTGGGCGACATGGAAGTCGGCGAACCGGGCCGCGAAACGCGCCACCCGCAGGATGCGCACCGGGTCTTCGCGGAATGCGTGGGTGACATGGCGCAGCCGGCGCCGGGCGAGGTCTTCGCGGCCCTGGAAGGGGTCCACCAGGGTGGCCCGGGCCGGGTCGAAGTTGCCCTCGGCATCGGTCTGCGCGGCATCCACCGCGATCGCGTTGATGCTGAGGTCGCGCCGGGCCAGGTCCTGCTCGAGGCTGACGTCGGGTGCGGCATGGACCACAAAGCCCTGGTAGCCCGGCGCCGTCTTGCGTTCGGTGCGGGCCAGGGCGTACTGGTCATGCGTCTGTGGGTGCAGGAACACCGGGAAGTCGCGGCCCACCGGCGTGAAGCCGCGGGCGATCAGGCCCTGCGGGGTGGCACCCACCACCACCCAGTCGCGGTCCTTCACGGGCAGCCCCAGCAGGGTGTCCCGCACGGCGCCGCCCACCAGATAGATCTGCATGCGCTGCAGTGTAGGCCAGCCCGGGGTGGCCGGCTCAGCGCCGCAGGCGGTAGGGTTCCTCGAAATCCAGGAAGTCGTGTTCGGCCAGCGCGCCGTCGATCCAGTCCTTGACGCCGGGCAGGGCACGCACCCGTTCGACATAGGCGCTGATGTGCGCCGGCACCGGCAGCGCATAGGTCTTCAGGCGCATGCACACCGGCGCGAAATACGCGTCCGCAATGGTGAAGGAGCCAAACAGCATCGGGCCACCATGCTCGGTCAGCAAGGCGCTCCACATCTCCACCAGGCGCTGCACATCGGCGCGCAGGGCCGGCTTGTCACGCCAGGCCAGCGCGCCGACGTCGGGCAGCGAAGCCTCGATGTTCATCATGCAGGCGCCCCGCAGGGCCTGGAAGCCGGAGTGCATTTCCGCGCAGATGCTGCGGGCGCGGGCGCGTGCGGCCTTGTCCGCGGGCCACAGGCCGAGGTCGGGATGCTGCTCGGCGACATACTCCGCGATCGCCAGCGTGTCCCAGATGACGAGTTCGCCGTCGACCAGCACCGGCACCTTGCCCGCCGGGCTGATCGGCCCCAGCCGCTGCTTGAACTGCGAGTCGGCGCTGAATGCGTCAAAGCGCACCATCACTTCCTCGAACGGGATGCCGGCCTGGCGCAGCAGCACCCACGGCCGCATCGACCAGGAGGAGTAGTTCTTGTTGCCGATATAGAGTTTCCACATGTTTTTCTCCACAAAAGCGGCATGCTAAACCCTCCGGCACGCCGGATTGATGCTGTTGGCGCGTCGAATTGATGCCGTGCGCCTCAGAAGCGCCCGGCGGAGCGGCGCCGCTGCAGCATCGGGTCACCGCCGTCGGGCTGCAGGAAGGTCGGGGCAATGGCAGCCAGCGCAGCGGGCTGGATGCCGATGCTGCGCAGGTCGGGCATGCCGGCGGTGGCGATGTTGTCGACCTGCATGGAATCCAGGTTGTCGCGGCTCATCAGCGGCGCACCGGGCATCAGCTCCATCATGCGGGCCTGCAGGCGGCCCACCGCCAGAGGCAGCGTCAGCACCGGGCGCCGATGGCCGCTGGCCTGCCCCGCCAGTTGCACCAGCTCACGAAGCGTGAATATGTCGGGGCCGACACATTCGATGACGGGGGGCACCTGCGGGTCTGCCAGGACGCGCACGATGGCCTGGGCCACGTCCTCGACCCAGACCGGCTGGAAACGGGTGGCGGTGCCGGCCAGCGGCATCACCGGAAACACCGACTGCAGCCGCGCGAACAGGTTCATGAACTGGTCGCCGGCGCCGAAGATCACGCTGGGCCGCAGGACCGTGAGCGCCAGGCCACCCGCAGCCAGAACCGCTTCGCCCTCGGCCTTGCTGCGCTGGTACATCGACGGGGCGCTCGCGGAGGCGCCGAGCGCACTGACATGGACCACCCGGCGCACGCCGCCAGCCTGGCAGGCCCGCAGGAGCTTGCGGGGCAGCGTGGCATGCACATGGGTGAAGGCATCCTGGTTGCCGTGCAGGATGGCGATGAGGTTCACCACCGCGTCATGCCCGCGCACCAGTTCCGTCAGGGCCGCTTCGTCGTGCACGTTGGCCACCACCACATCGACCCAGGGCAGGGTCAGGACAGACTTGCCGTTGTCGTAGTGCCGGGTGGGCACGGTGACGCGGCATTGCAGCCGTGAGAGCTTCTCGCACACATGGCGGCCGACAAAGCCGGTGCCGCCCAGGACCAGGATTCGTTGCATGGGTTGGCTCCTGCCCGCTCAGGGCAATTCCTTGTTTTCTGCGTCCGCGCTCCCCAGGCGTGGCCCGATGCTTCCCAGCCGGGCCTTGAGCGATTGGGGCTGCCCGGTGAGGATAGCGGCGTAATTGGTGGTGTTGCTCAGCACTTTCTTGACGTAATCGCGGGTTTCTGCAAACGGCACGTTCTCGGCCCAGATGGCGGCCTCCAGGATGGGGCCGTTGCGCCAGGCGCGGGGCCGGCTGGGGCCCGCGTTGTACGCGGCAGCGGCCAGCGGCAACGACCCGGCGAAGTCATCAAGCACCAGCCTCAGATACCCCGTGCCGATGGCGATGTTGGTGTCGCGGTCGGTGATCTGGCCGGGCGTGAAGTCGGTCATGCCGATCTTCCTCGCGGTCCAGCGGGCGGTGGCCGGCATCACCTGCATCAGGCCCGAGGCGCCGACCGAGGAGCGGGCATCGGTGACGAAGCGGCTTTCCTGGCGGATCAGGCCGTACACATAGGCCGGGTCCAGCTGGATCGCGCCTGCGCGGCGCACGACCGCGTCGCGGTGCGGCATCGGGAAGCGCTGCTCGAAGTCGATGGCGCTGCGGGTGCGATCGCTGGTGTTGATGCAGCGGTCCCAGAGCTCGCGCTGGCAGGCGCGGTCGGCGGCGGCGAGCAATGCACGGTCGTCCATGCCGCCCTTTTCGTGCAGCGCGACGCTGTAGTTCCACTCCCGCACACCATCGCTGCGCAGGCCGATCTGGATCGCATGCAGGGCGCGGCTCAGGCCGGCGTGGGTCTGCGCGGCCTGTTTTTCCTCTGCCGTCAGCGGGGCTGGGCGCTCCGGGGCGCCGATCGTCCGCCCGAGGTCCTCCAGTGCCAGTTGCTCATAGAAACCGCGCACGCTGGCGATGCTCTCCAGCAGGCGGGTGGCCTCCTGGCGGTCGGCCTCGTTGCGGCCCGGTGCCAGCAGCGCGCGGGCCCGCCAGTAGACCCAGGCCGGATCGCGGCGCTGCTGCTCGCTCATGGCCTGGATGGCTTCGAGCACCTGGGGCCACATGCCGGCACGCAGCGCTGCGCGCACCTTCCAGGCCAGGTGGTCCTCGTGCATGAACCTGTCCTGGCCGTTCTCGAACCAGGCCATGGCCTTGTCCGAGAGGCGCTGCGCGGCGCGCTTGCCGATCACGCCCCAGACCCAGCTGCGTTCTTCCTGGGTGAGCTGGGTCTTCCAGCGCAGCTTGTTGAGCTCGGCGGCGGCCGCCTCCGGGTCCTCGGTGGCCAGGCGGATCAGCGCCAGGGTGACCAGCTCCTTGGTCCGCGGCAGCAGCGCGGTGATCTTTTCGTCGAGGTAGCGGGTGGGGTTGGTCTGGATGCTGCCGGCCCTGGCGGCCCATTCGGGGTTGAGCAGGCCCAGTGCCTGCGCCACCACGCGCGGTCGGTCGTTTTCCATGCCGATGCGTGCGCGCAGCCAGGCGGCGTGCGGCTTGAGCCGCCCGGCCTTGAGCTGCTGTTCGGCGGCGGCGGCGCAGCCTTCCTCGGCATCGCGCTGCGCCAGCCAGAATTCCTGCACCTGGCCGGCCACATCGGTGTTGCCCGAGTTGAACTCGCTCATCAGCGCATAACAGCGCACCGAGCGGTCGTCCTGCATGCGGAACTTCGGGTACTCGGTGTTGAAGGTGGCCCATTCGCGGCGCAGGCCGAGCTGGTGCAGCCAGTCGTTGCGCAGGCGGTCTTCCTGGTAGGTGCCCGCCAGGCGCTGCAGGGTGGCCTGCACCTGTGCGACGCTGGATTCGTCGAGTCGGACGCGCTGCTCCCAGTAGATGCCCCAGGGTTCGAGGGGGTGGCCACGCAACTGGGGCAGCAGACTGCCCAGGCGCTTGCGGTCTGCCTTGCGGTGGGCATCGGCCATGTCGAGGACCACGGCGTCACCCGCCGCCGTGTCGCGGTTCTGGGCCAGGCTGCTGGTGGCCAGGCCCAGGGCCAGCAGCAGGGACAGTGCGATCGATGTCAGAATGGAGTCGAACTGCATGTGGAGATTATGGACAACTCCGACGACCCGAAGACCCAGGAAAAGAAAGCCCTTCGCAAGGCCCTGATCGAACAGCGCCTGAACATGCCCGACCGCCAGGTGCGGGCTAACATCCTGCAGGACGTCATGCGCATCTGGCTGGTCGGCCGGCCCGATACCGTGATCGGCGCCTACTGGCCGATCAAGGGGGAGTTCGACCCGCTGCCGGCGCTGCACCGCTGGAAGGAAGACGGCGAGCTGATCGACCAGCCTCAGCCCCGGCGCATCGGCCTGCCGGTGGTCGACAAGGTGCACAAGACGCTGGTGTTCCATGCCTGGTACCCGGGGTGCCGCATGGAGGAAGATGCCTATGGCATCCCCAAGCCCAAGGACACCGAGGTCATCGTGCCCACGCTGCTGTTCGTGGCCTGTGTCGGTTACGGGCCGGGCGGCTACCGGCTGGGTTATGGTGGCGGCTTTTACGACCGCACCCTGGCCACGCTGCAGCCCAAGCCCTTCACTGTCGGCCTGGGCTTCACGCAGGGTTTCCTGCCCGACTTCGAGCCCCAGCCGCATGACATCCCGCTGGATGCCATCCTGAACGAGAACGGTGCGGTCTGGCCGGTGTGACGGGCCCGGTCAGCGGCTTTGCCGGCGCCGGGTGCGGGATGCCGGTGCGCCAGCTGCCACCGGGGTTGCTGGCGGCTCGGATTCCGTTTCGCCCAGAGCGGCCCGCGTGAGGGCCGCCTGCGCCTGCAGCCAGCTGCAGAACGCCACCACCTCGGGCCGCTCCGCCGCGCGTGGCCCCACCATCAGCCAGTACACCAGCGGTGAATCCAGGCGCATGCCGGGCAGCACTTCGACCAGGTCGCCACTGGCCAGGCTGTCGGCGACCAGCGGCACGCGCGCCAGGGCCACGCCCTGCCCGGTCAGGGCGGCCTGCGCGATCTGGTGGGCGTAGTTGAAATACAGCCAGCGCTGCGGTTCGAGGTTATCGAGCTTGTAGGCCTCCAGCCAGCGCCGCCAGGCGAGAAATTCCAGGCTTTGCGTGCGGTGCCCGTCGCTGGCCTCGATCAGCGCGAAATGGGCCAGATCGGCGCCCTGGCGCAACGGCTTGCCGCTCTTGATCAGCCAGGGGCTGGCCACGGGTGTGAGTTGCTCCCCGAACAGGCGCACCGCGGTCGGCGGCACGGCACCCACAGGCGCGTACCGCAGGGCGATGTCGACGTCGGCGGTGTCGAGGTCGACCCGGACATCGCTGGCGTCGATGCGCAGGTCGATGTCGGGGTGCGCGCTCTGGAAGGCCTCCAGCCGCGGGATCAGCCACATCGAGGCGAACGAGGCCCAGGTGGTGATGGCCACGCTGCGCCGCCCGGCACTGCGCCGGATCATGCGCACGGCAGCGTCGAGCCGCTCCAGCGACGGCACGACGGCGCGCAGCAGCTGGCCGCCGGCGCTGGTGAGCTCGACGGCGCGGGTATGGCGCAGGAACAGCGCCACGCCGATCTCGTCTTCCAGGGCCTGGATCTGACGGCTGACGGCACTCTGGGTCAACGAGAGCTCCTCGGACGCAGCGCGGAAATTCAGGTGGCGTGCCACCGCCTCGAAGGCGCGCAGGTGGCCGGCGGACAGGGGCCGGGTGCGCAGGTGGTTTTCGGAGTGGAGCATGGTCCGGGTGGTTCGGTCAGGCAGGCCTTGATTGATGCGCCATGGGCATGAATAGTGTATTGCGATTTCATGGGACCGAACGCCTCTGCTGGACGATCACGCACCCAGTACTGGAAAAATGGAGTTGCTCATGGTTTCGCAGAAGTCGCTCAAATTGCAACAATCCCCGCTGGGAGCCATCGCCGCTTGGACAGCGCAGTCCTGCGGTGAGCGCGCCCAACGTCGCTTGCTGGGGTGCCGTGCTGGCCCGCCCGTTGCTGCCCGCCGGCCGGGGCGGGTCAGTGCTGTTGTCCGCGATGGGCATCGGTCTGATACGCGCCGGCCGCATGCTGTCGTGGCTGTTGCCGGGGCGCGGTCGCGCGTTGTCGCCGATGGAGTTCAATCAGCCCTGAGGGCGCCGCCGGGTGCCTGCTGCAGGCGCCCGCTTCACCGGCCGCGATGGTGGCGCTGCCTCGGCGCGCGGGCCGACCCTGCGGGGTCGGGGCGTCGGGGTTGGGCGGTTGGCACGCGCCTTCAGTGCACTGTCGAGCGCCAGGCGCGCCCAGGGTGCCATCGCGTCGGGCGCGTCCATGGCGTCGTCGGGCGGGCAGTAGTAGTTCATGCTGCGGTCCACCATGCTGTCGCCCTGGCGCATCGGGTAGGTGAAGCGCGCGCATCCGGCGGCCTCGAACACCGTCCGGCTCTCTGCATCGGCCTTGAGCCACAACCTGTCGCCCTGGCCGAGGTCGGCCACGATGGCGACGGTCAGCCCCTCGATGCTCAGCCCCCAGCCGCCAAACATGCGCCGTGCGCGCAGGCTGCCGAGGCTGGCAAGCAGTTCACAGCAGAAGTCGGCGAAGGCAGACGGCACGGCCATGGTACGAGTGTAGTGGGCCTGCAGGCTGCCGCGGCCCGTGGTCCAGGCCACGTCCCGGCGGCTGCCGCACCTCTGTCTTGCAAGCGTATGCAATCTGGCTAGAATTGGCCCTTCGACGCGACTCGCGCCGCCGGATGCGGCCTCTGACCACCCTCCCTTCGAAGCTTGCCCGCCCCATGGATACCGCCCACATCGCCAACAAGCGGGCCGTCTGGTCCGCGATGCAAGCCATCGCCGAATCCGGCGCCGCCGGTCTGGACGGGCGGCTGCGGCAGATCTACCACCCCGACGCGCACTGGCGCGGCTCCCACCCGTGGAACGATTTTCACGGGGTGGATGCCATCCGCGCCGGCTTTTGGGAGCCGCTCCTGCAGGCCTTTCCCGATCTGGAGCGCCGCGACAACATCGTCATGGGCGGCGAATACGACGGCCGCACCTACGTCGGCATGGTGGGCCACCTGGTGGGCACCTTCCGGCGTGACTGGCTGGGCCTGCCGCCCACCGACCAGGTGCTGTACCTGCGCTACGGCGAGTTCCACCAGATGCTCGACGGCCGCATCGTGCAGAGCTCGGTGCTGCTCGACGTGCTGGACGCCATCCGCCAGGCCGGCCATTGGCCTTTGGCGCCCAGCCGGGGCCAGGAAGGCGCCTGGGCCGGGCCGCTCATGGGGGACGGGTTGCTGTTCTCTGCGCAGGATGCGGCCGAGTCCGCGGCCAGCCTGAAGCTGACCCTGGACATGCAGGCATCCCTCGGCGCCTACGACGACACACTTGGCGGCGGACGTGAGGGCTTGCTCACCATGCCGCAGAAGCAGTTCTGGCATCCGAAGATGATGTGGTACGGCCCCAGCGGCATCGGCACCACGCGGGGGCTGGAGGGTTTTGTCGACTACCACCAGCTGCCGTTTCGCATCGCCTTTCCGCGCCAGCCGAACCAGCCGCAGCCCCCCGGCCTGGGAAAACACGGCGGCAGCCACTATGTGCGCATCGGCGACGGACGCTATTCGGCCACCGGCGGCTGGCCCAGCCGCCACATGATGCACCTGGGTGGCGGCTGGCTGGGCCTGGGTGCCACCGGGCGCCCGATCACGATGCGGGTGATGGACTTCTACCGCGCCGACGGCGGCCTGATCCGCGAGAACTGGGTGCCGATCGACATCCTCGACGTGCTGCTGCAGGTGGACGTCGACGTGTTGGGCCGCCTGCGCACCCGCGCGGGGCGCGGCGAACCCTCCTGAACTCCGGGAAATCACCTAGGGCGAGGCCCTCGCCTGCTGGTATATTGCCGCCAGTTGCATACGTATGCAGACAAGTTTTATCCACGACAAACCTTCCTGACCGAATTCGCCACACCATGATCCGTTACCTCAAGAAGGGCCGAGACGCCCAGGGCCGGGCCGACGATGACGCGCAGGTGCGCGCCACGGTCGAGGGCATCCTCAAGGACATCGAGCAGCGCGGGGATGCGGCCGTGCGCGACTACAGCCGCAAGTTCGACCGCTGGGACCCGGCCAGCTTCACGCTGTCGCAGGGCGAGATCGAGGCGGCCATCAAGAAGCTCTCGCCCCGCGAGATCGAGGACATCCGCTTCGCCCAGGCCCAGATCCGCCACTTTGCGCAGATCCAGCGCGACAGCATGCGCGACGTCGAGGTGGAAACCCTGCCGGGCGTGGTGCTGGGGCACCGGCATATCCCGGTGAACGCCGCTGGCTGCTACGTGCCCGGGGGCAAGTACCCGCTGATCGCCTCGGCCCACATGAGCGTGTTGACAGCCAAGGTGGCGGGTGTGCCCCGGGTGGTGTCGACCGCGCCGCCGTTCGAGGGTGCGCCCCACCCGGCCATCGTGGCGGCCATGCACTTCGCGGGTGCAGACCAGATTCTGGTGCTCGGCGGTGTGCAGGCGGTGGCGGCCATGGCGCTGGGTACCGAGTCCGTGCCGGCGGTGGACATGCTGGTGGGCCCGGGCAACATGTATGTCGCCGAAGCCAAGCGCCAGCTGTACGGCCGCGTCGGCATCGACCTGTTTGCCGGCCCCACGGAAACCCTGGTGATCGCCGACGACACGGTCGACGGCGAGATGTGTGCCGTCGACCTGCTGGGCCAGGCCGAACACGGGCCGACCTCGCCCGCCGTGCTGCTCACCACCTCCGAGAAGCTGGCCCATGCCACGATGGCCGAGGTGGAGCGCCAGCTGCGCATCCTGCCCACCGCCGGCATCGCGGCCAAGGCCTGGGAGGTCTACGGCGAGGTGATCGTCTGCGACACCGACGCCGAGATGCTGGCCAAGGCCGACGAGATCGCCTCGGAACACGTGCAGGTCATGACGCGCGACCCGGACTACTTCCTGAACCACATGACGAACTACGGCGCGCTGTTCCTGGGCCCGCGCACCAATGTCAGTTTCGGCGACAAGGTCATCGGCACCAACCACACGCTGCCCACCAACAAGAATGCGCGCTACACCGGCGGGCTGTGGGTCGGCAAGTTCCTCAAGACCTGCACCTACCAGAAGGTCCTGACCGACGAGGCCTCGGCCCTGGTGGGCGAATACTGCTCGCGCCTGTGCCACATGGAGAACTTCGCGGGCCACGGCGAGCAGGCCAACCTGCGGGTGCGGCGCTACGGCACCCGTGCCGAGGTGCCCTGGTACGCACCGGTTCCCGCAGAACGTTCCTGAGCACGCCCGGCCATGACGGTCCTGCCACGCATCCCCAGCTTCCGGCTCGAAGGGCGCTGGGCGCTTGTCACCGGGGGCAGCAAGGGCCTCGGCCTGGCTGCCGCAGCGGCGCTGGTGCAGTCCGGCGCGCATGTGACGATCGCCGCACGCTCGGCCGCTGAACTCGCAGACGCCCGGGCGGCACTGCAGGAAGACCGGCAGCAGCCCGGGCAATGCGTGCAGTCCTGCGTGCTGGACGTGACCGATGCAGCCGCGGTGCGACAGCTTGTCGCCGAACAGTCGGCGGTGCAGCCCTTCGACATCCTGGTCAACAACGCCGGCATGAACCGCCCCAGCCTGATCACCGAGCAGTCGGATGCCGACATCGACCAGGTGCTGGCGCTCAACGTCAAGGCGGCGCTGCAGGTCGCCCGCGAGGTCGTGCGCGCCCTGCTGGCCGCCGGCAAGCCGGGCACGATCATCAACATGTCCTCCCAGATGGGCCATGTGGGCGGCCCCCGGCGCACGCTGTATTGCGCCAGCAAGCATGCGGTCGAGGGCCTCACCAAGGCGCTGGCCTGGGAGGTCGGCCGCCAGGGCATCCGGGTGAACAGCCTGTGCCCCACCTTCATCGAGACCGCGTTCACCGCCCGCATGTTCCAGGACCCGGCCTTCCGTGCCTTCGCCGAGGACGGCACCGCCCTGGGCCGCATCGGCCGGCTCGACGAGATCATGGGTGCCGTGGTCTACCTCGCCAGCGATGCGTCGAGCCTGGTCACCGGCAGCGCCCTGATGGTCGACGGCGGCTGGACGGCCCGCTGAGAACACGCCATGGCCACCGTCACCTCTCTCGATGTCGCGCGCCTGGCCCAGGTGTCGCAATCGGCTGTCAGCCGCACCTTCACGCCCGGCGCCAGCGTGTCCGAGGTGACACGGGCCAAGGTGGAGGAGGCCGCGCGCAAGCTGGGCTACCGGCCCAATGCCGTGGCGCGCAGCCTCATCACCCGGCGCAGCCGCATGATCGCGGTGGTGATGTCCTACCTGGACAACCAGTTCTACCCGGTCGTGCTGGAGAAGATCTCGCAGCGCATGCAGCGCGACGGCTACCACGTGCTGCTGTTCATCGCCGACACCCGCGAGGTCGACTCCGTGCTCGCCGAGCTCATGCAGTACCAGGTGGACGGCGTGGTGCTGGCCTCCACCTCGGTGTCCAGCGCGCTGGCCCTGCGCTGCTCGGACGCGGGCGTGCCGGTGGTGCTGTTCAACCGTACCGTGCGCGACGGCCAGGTCACGAGTTCGGTCACCAGCGACAACTACGAAGGTGGCAGGCTGGTGGCCCGCCACCTGGTCGACCTCGGCCATGAGCGCATCGCCTACATCGCCGGCATGGAAGACAGCTCCACCAACCTGGACCGTGAGCGCGGGTTCCGGGACGCCCTCATCGAACACGGCCGGCGCTGCTTCGGGCGGGCGGTGGGCAACTACGACTTCGAGGCGGCCAAGCTGGCCGCGCGGCAACTGTTCGCCGGCCCGGCCCACCAGCGCCCGGATGCCGTCTTCGTGGCCAACGACCACATGGCGATTGCCGTGATGGACACCCTGCGCATGGAGCTGGGCCTGCGCATCCCGCTGGACGTGAGCGTGGTCGGTTTCGACAACGTGCGCCAGGCGGCCTGGGGCTCCTACCAGCTGACCTCGGTCGACCAGGACGCCGACGCCATGATCGAGGCCACGGCCGCTCTGCTGCTCGACCAGATCGACGGCAAGGTGCACAGCAGCTCGGTCGTGCTGCCAGTCAGGCTGGTCGTGCGCGGTTCGACCCTGCGCCGCAACAGCCTCAAGGGGAAACCATGACACACCACGCCATGGCAGCGGTTGCCGGTATCCACCAGACGGCAGGCATGCGCGGATTCGCGTCTGAATTCCGCGACCTGGACCACTACATCCGCGTCATCACCGACCGCATCTGGGAAGGCAGGCGCATCGACGACATCCGCACCTACTACAGCGACCCGTGCATCGTGGAGACACCGATGTCGGTCAGCACTTCCGTGGCGGATGTGATCAGCGGCACCCGGGCCACGCTGGCGATGTTCCCCGACCGCCGCCTGCTGGCCGAGGACGTGATCCAGTCGGGCGACGACCTGCAGGGTTTCCTGAGCTCGCACCGCATCATCTCGCCGATGACGCATCTGGGCGAGGGCAGCTTCGGCCGGGCCACCGGCGCGCGCGTGCATGCCCGCACCATCGCCGACTGCGTCTGCAAGGACAACCGCATCATCCACGAATGGCTGGTGCGCGACCAGGCGGCGATCGCGCTGCAGATCGGCACCACGCCTCGCGCGCTGGCGCAGCAGTGGCTTGACCAGCGCGGCGGCTGGAACAAGCCCGAGGCCGGCCCGGCACCTGCCGGGTATGTGTCGCATGTCAGTGCGCAACCGCAGGCGCGCCTGCACGCCCAGGGCCTCGAGGCCCTGTTGCGCCGCAATGGCGAGGTGGCCGCGCTGTACGACGATGCCGCCCACCTGATCGGGCCCGGCGAACGCAGCTGCTACGGGCATGCCGAGATCGCCGATTTCTGGCAGGGGTTCGCCGCATCGTTCCGGGTCACGCAGTTCGCCATCGAGCACCTCGTGCTGCAGCGGGACACGCCCACCAGTGGCCGGCCGGAGCGCATCGCGCTGCGTTTCAGGGCCCATAGCGTGCATGAGCCGCTGACGCTGGAGGCACAGCGCTTCGGCAAGGGTACGGGGCGCCCGGTCGAACTGCTGGGCATCGTGCATGCCGAACTGCTGCAGGGCCGTGTGCTTCGCCAGTGGGTCCTGCTGGACGAGGTGGCGCTGTGGATGCAGATCCTGGCCCCTCAAACCTGACGCCGCAACCGTCCGGACACACCATGGCCCGAATCCAACTCAAGGACCTCGTCAAGACCTGGGGGTCGTCTGTCGGCGTCAAGCGCATGAGCCTGGACATCGCCGATGGCGAATTCCTGGTGCTGCTGGGCCCCTCCGGTTGTGGCAAGACCACCACCATGCGCATGGTGGCCGGCCTGGAGGACCCGACTTCCGGCGAGATCTGGATCGGCGAGCGCTATGTCAACGCGCTGGAGCCCAAGGACCGGGATGTGGCGATGGTGTTCCAGAGCTACGGCCTGTACCCCAACATGACGGTGTACGAGAACATCAGTTTTCCGCTGCGCATCCGGGGCACTCCGAAAGACGAGATCCACCCGGCGGTGATGAAGGCCTCGGCCAAGGTCGAACTCGACGACTTCCTGCAGCGCCGCCCCAAGGAACTCTCCGGCGGGCAGCGCCAGCGTGTCGCGCTGGCGCGAGCGATCGTGCGCCAGCCCAAGGTGTTCCTGATGGATGAGCCCTTGTCCAACCTGGACGCCAAGCTGCGGGTGAGCATGCGGGCGCACATCAAGCACCTGCACCACGAACTGGGCGTGACCACCATCTACGTGACCCATGACCAGGTGGAGGCCATGACACTGGCCGACAGGGTGGTGGTGATGAGCAAGGCCGAGGTGCAGCAGATCGGCACGCCGGAGCAGATCTACAACGACCCGAACAACCTGTTTGTTGCAGGGTTCATTGGCGCTCCGGCCATGAACCTCGTCCGGGGGCAGTTGCGCCAGGGTGTGTTCGTCGCGACTGGCCCTGCGTTTTCCGTGCGCGTCGCCGGGTTCAAGGCCCTTGACCAGGACGATGTGGTGCTGGGGGTGCGCGCCGAGGACATCGCGGTGGTGCCGCAGGCACAGGCGCAGATCGCGGGCGAGGTGTTCTCGTTCGAACTGCTGGGCGACGCCACCACCGTGACGCTTCGGCTGGCGGATCAGTTCATCACCGCCAAGGCGGGCAAGGAATTCCGTGCCGAGATCGGCGCCCCCGGCGGCTTCGCGGTCGGCGCCGACCGCTGCTACCTTTTCGACGGCCAGACGCAGAACCGGATGCGTCTGTAACCCCTCCTTTGACCGGCCCTTCCAGGAGTTCACCATGCCTTTTTCCACCACGCGCCGCACGCTTCTGGCTTCTGCGGTCCTGCTTGCTGCGATGCCCGGCCTCAGCCAGGCGCGTTGCGAGTCCCTCACCAACGTCAAGCCCGGCGAGATCAACATCGTCGGTAACTCCTTCCCGGCGCTGCAGCACATCGCCAAGGAAATGCAGTCCTGCACCCAGGGCGGCCTGAAGGTGCAGTTCAAGATGACGCCCCAGATCCAGCAGGAGGTCCAGCAGGCCTTCGGCTCCTCGGGAAAGTCGGCGTTTGATGCCGCGGTGGTCTCGATGGGCGTGTTTGCCGATCTGCAGAGCAAGGGGCAGCTGCAACCCATAACCGACCTGGTCAACAAGTACAAGGCCAAGTACAAGATCGAAGACAACATGTTGATCAAGGTGAACGGCGAGGTGATGGCCATCGCCTTCATGCAGAACGCCCAGAACCTGTTCTACCGCAAGGACCTGTTCGACAAGCACGGTCTGAAGGTGCCAGCGAGTTATGCCGACATGATGGCCGCGGCGAAGACGCTCAAGGAGAAGGAGCCCGGCATCGAGTTCCCGATTGCCCAGACCTTCGCCAAGGGCTGGGACAGTGCCACCGAGTTCACCAACATCTTCGCCGGACACGGGGGGCGCTTCTTCAAACCCGGTTCCGCCGCGCCGGACTTCAACAGCGACGCTGGTGTGAAGGCCCTGGAAACCATGAAGGCCATGACGTCCTACATGACCCCGAACTACCTCGCCTCGAACTCGGACGATGTGATGAACCAGTTCCAGCAAGGCAAGGCAGCGATGGGCGTGTTGTGGGCCTCGCGCGCCTCGCGCATGGACGACGCCGCCGCATCGAAGATCGTGGGCAAGATGGAGTTCACGGCGGCTCCCGCTGCAGTGTCCGGCGGCAAGTCGGCCACGCACCTCTGGTGGGACGGTGTGGCGATGCCCAAGAATATCGCGGGCGACCGCGAGACCGTGTTTCAGGTCCTGATGGAGGCCCTGGACGAAGAGACCATGCGCCGCGGCAACGATCTCACCATCTGGATCCGTTCGTCCTACAAGCCCACACGCTTCGGCACGGGTGTCTCGGCATCGGCCAAGGCCGGCGCGCCCATCTGGCCCACCGAGCCCTACTTCGGCCTGGCCCACGGTGAAATCGGCAAGGTATTGCCGGATGTGATGACGGGCGCAATGTCGCCGAAACAGGCCCTGGATGTCGCTGCTGCAGCCTATGTCAAGGCAGCAACCGAAAAGGGCTTCATCAAGTAAGCAGGTATCGACCGGGCATCGACTCCACCGCCGCCATGAAGACCCGCAGTTTCCTGCAGTTCGTGGGCCCCTCCGTGCTCATGATGCTGCTGTTGCTCGCGATTCCGATGGCCACCACCTTCTACCTGTCGGTGCGCAACTGCACGCTGGACATGGAGATGGTCAAGGTGGAGGAGTCGAGCCCGTTTGGCAAGAAGGAGGTCCTGACCCAGCGCGCCCGGCTGGACGCATCGGGAAGGGCCATCCAGACCTGTCGCTTCGTCGGTCTGGACTATTACCGCAAGGTCCTGGGGCTCGAGCGGGCCGCAGATCCGTCTGCAGTGCCTGCGGCAGAGGCCTCTGGTGCGGGCGGCGCCACGGCGCCCGCGGCCAGGGCGGACAACGAGTTTTTCGGTGCCCTGCAGTTCACGATGGTCTACACCTTCGTGACACTGCCGTTCGTGCTGGTGATCGGCCTGTTGCTTGCGCTGGCCGTGAACGGTGCCACGCAGCGACTGAAGAGTGTCTTCATCTCCGCCTCGCTGCTGCCTTTCATCATCACGCCAGTGGTCGCTGCGCTGTCGATCAAGTGGCTGTTCCGCGACAACGGCCTGGTGCCCTACCTGCTGTCCCAGGTGGGCATCGAGGTGTTCTGGATGGCGCAGGCCTGGTCGGCCAGGCTGCTCATCATCGTGTACGGCATCTGGCACGTGGTGCCATTTGCCTTCATCGTGTTCTACGCCGGTCTGCAGTCGGTGCCGCAGGACTCCCTGGAGGCTGCCACCATCGATGGCGCCAGCCGCTGGCAGCGGCTGCGCTATGTGACGCTGCCCCATCTGATGCCGCTGGTCGTGTTCGTGACGCTGATCCACCTGATGGATGCCTACCGGGTGTTCGAACCCGTCATCGTGCTCACGCAGGGGGCCTTCACCACCAGCGTGCAATACCTCACCTACTACATCCTCCTGCAGGAGAACAATCCCTACAAGGCGAGTGCGGCGGCCGTGTTGACGCTGATCGGCATCCTGATCCTGCTGATCCCCCTGCTGGTGAAGACCTGGCGCGAACAGAAGGCGGGTGTCTGATGCAAAAGCGCAGCCTGCCTTTGTCGGTGATCCTGTACGGCGGCCTGGCTCTGTGGCTGGTGCTGGCGTCGCTGCCCATCGTCTGGACGGCGGTGATCTCGTTCCGCCAGTATGTCGATGCCTTTTCTGCGCCGGTGAAGTGGGTCGCGCCGTTCACCTTCGAGAACTACTCGCGCTTGTGGATCGAGAAAGAGTTCTACCGCAACTTCCTCAATACCGCGCTGGTGACGGTTTTCACGGTCACCATCTCGCTGACAGTCGGTTGCCTGGCGGGTTATGCCTTGTCGCGCTACCGGGGCTCGCTGGGATTCTGGCTGCTGCTGGTCGCGCTGGTGTTCCGGGCCATTCCACACTCCAGTCTGCTGCCGTCGTTCTTCACGATCTTCGATGCGCTGGGCATCCGCAACACCTATTTCACGCTGATCTTCGTGCTGGTGGCGATCAACCAGCCGTTCACGATCTGGATGCTGCGCTCGTTCTTTGTCAACATTCCCAGTGAACTCGACGAGGCGGCGCTGGTGGACGGCTGTACCCGCTTCCAGGCGTTCCGGCGCGTGATCATTCCGGTGATGTGGCCGGGGGTGGTGACCACCGGGTTGTTCAGCTTTCTGTTGGCGTACAACGATTTCCTGCTCAGTTCTGCCTTGACCAATGCCGAGAAGATGACGATGCCGGCGGCCATCGCGAACTCGATCACCGCCGAGAGCGAGGCCTTGCTGATGCAGGGTGTCGCCGGTGCGGTGAGCATCACCATTCCGCTGATCATCCTGATCGTGGTTTTCCAGAAGCAGATCGTGGGTGGCCTGACACAGGGCGCCGTGAAGGGATAGCCATGTTGAAGTCGGGCGATGTTCATGCACGCAACCGCGCGGTACTGGCCCCGCTGCGGCAGGCCCAGTACGACTATGACCCGGACCGGGTGCGGGCGACCCTCGTGCAAGCCTTTGCCCCTGGCGCCGTGGTGCATCTGGCCACGCCCTTCGAAGACCTCGACGGTGCCGAGGAACTGTACGCCCGCGCCTACCTGCCCCTGCATGCCGCCATTTCGGACCTGGAGCGGCGCGACTGGATCGTGGTCGCAGGCCCCAGTGCCGATGGCGACGACTGGGTGGGCTGCTGCGGCACCTACACCGGCACCTTCACACGACCCTGGCTGGATATTCCACCCACCGGCCACCAGGTGGCGATGCGGTTCCACGAGTTCTACCGGCTCGAAGATGGCCGGGTCGTCGAGATGCAGGCCCTGTGGGACATCCCCGAGCTGATGCTGCAGGCCCGGGCCTGGCCCATGGCACCGGCGCTGGGGCGCGAGTGGCAGGCTCCCGGCCCGGCCACCCAGGACGGTCTGGCCGAGCACCCCTGGGACGCGGGTGCCTCCACGCGCAACCGGCAACTCGTGCTGGACATGCTGATCGGCCTTTCACGGCATGCAACAGGCGGTGTCGCTGCGATGGAGCTCGAAAAGTACTGGCACCCGCGCTGCAACTGGTACGGTCCGTCGGGCATCGGTACCAATCGCGGGATTGCCGGGTTTCGCCACTGGCACCAGATTCCGTTCCTGCGTGGCATGCCGGACCGCAGCGGCGCGTCGTCCAGCGGAAAGAACGACCTGTTCGCCGACGGCAACTACGTGGCTGTCACCGGCTGGCCCAACATGCGTGCCACGATCTCCGGCGACGGCTGGATGGGCATCGCGCCCGCCGGCCAGAAGATCACCATGCGCAGCCTGGATTTCTGGCGCTGCGAGAACGGCCTGATCCGCGAGAACTGGGTGCTGGTCGACCTGCTGCATGTCTACCGGCAGATCGGGGTGGATGTGCTGGGCCGCATGCGCGAATTCAACAAGGCGCGGGCCCTTTGACGGTCCGTCCCGCCCGCGCTTTTCATCGAGACACCACCTTTTCTGGAATTGCCATGCTCACCGAAGAACAGATCCGCCAGCGCTTCATCCCCTTCAGCGGCCTGCGCTACAGCACCGAGGCCTTCATCGACTACCGAATCCCCGAATGCGCACCGAAGAAGAACTACGCCCTGATCGGCCCCGGGGTCTCGCAGAACCCGAACCAGCCGGTGAGCCTGCGCGAGAAGCACGGCTTCCAGGTGGGCGGCGTGTCCATGCCCAACGGCAAGACCAACCCGCCCCACATGCACTTCACGGCCGAGGTGTTCATCTGCGTCAAGGGCCCTTGGGAGGTGCACTGGGGCTTCAACCCCGAGCGCCTGGTGGCCGAGGTGGGCGAGGGCGACATCGCCACCGTGCCGACCTGGATCTACCGCGGCTTCAGGAACCAGGGGCCGGACGACGCTTTCCTGTTCACGGCCCTGGGGCAGGACGACACCGGTGGCATCCTGTGGGCGCCGCAGACGCTGGATGCCGCCCGCGCACAGGGCGTGCACCTGACCGAAGACTACCGCATCATCGACGAGCAGTCCGGCCAGAAGTGGGACGACAGCCTGCAGCGCCTGCAGCCCATGACCCCGCAGGAGATCGGGCAGCTGCGGGTCTGGAGCCCGGAACAGATGGCCAGGCGCATCGTGCGGTTCTCGGCGCTGGACTGGTCTTCGCAGGCCCTGCTGGACTCGGCGCTGCCGGGTTGCGGCGCAGAACTCGCACCGGTGATCGGGCTGGGCCTCACGCAGGACCGCAACCACGCGGCGCCGGTGTCCAATGCGCACGGCTTTTCGCTGGAATGGCTGCGTATCCCGCCCGGTGGCCGCGTGTCGCGCCACGCCCTGCAGGAAAAGCAGGTGCTGATCGTCTACCGCGGCAGCGTGGGGATCGACGTGCAGGGTATCGACGGCATGGTGCGCAGCACCGCCAGCGGCGCCTCTGATGGCTGGGACAGCTTCGCCATGCCGGCCAACTGCTGGCGCAGCCTGCACAACACCGGCGCCCAGGAGGCGGTGGTGCTGCTGATGACACCGGGCGATCACCGCAAGGCCATCACCTGGGCGCCGGAGGTGCTGGAGGCCGCCGCCGCGCAGGGGCTGGCCATCGACGCCAACGGGTATGTCGCGCCCAAGCGTTTTGTCGACCGTTCGCAGCGCTGAGCCCTTCTGCTTCCGCCCCGTCCTTGTCCTTCCTGCTGGAGAAACCCGCGATGTCGCACCGCATCCTCACCACCCACGTCGGCAGCCTGCCGCGCCCCGAACGCGTGGTCACGCAACTGTTCGCGCAGGACAGCGGCCTGAACTACGCCGAAGCCGACTTCGACACCATCATGGCCGCAGAGGTGGCCGAGGTGGTGGCGCGCCAGGCGACGTCGCGCGTCGATGTGGTGAGCGACGGCGAGATGAGCAAGATCTCGTATGCCACCTACATCCGCCACCGGCTGACCGGCTTCACGCTCGGCGAGATGCCGCGCGCCACCCCGCGCGACCTGGACGACTTCCCTGACTTCAAGGAGCGCCTGTCCAAGCTCGGCGCGACGCCGAAGTACCAGCGCCCGATCTGCACCGGCCCTATCGCGGTGAAGGACCTCAGCGGCCTGCACAAGGACATCGCCAACCTGCAGGCGGCCTGCGCTGCGGCAGCAAAGCCCGGCAGCCCGCCGTTGCGCGCGTTCATGAACAGCGCGTCTCCCGGGGTGATCGCGGTGTTCCAGCCCAACAAGTACTACGCCAGTACCGAGCTCTACCTGCATGCGCTGGCCGACGCGATGGCGACCGAATACGAAGCCATCGTGGCCGCCGGCCTCGACCTGCAGATCGATGCGCCCGACCTGGCCATGGGCCGGCACATCAAGTTCCGCGATGTGGACGACGCCGAATTCCTGCGCAACGCGCACCTGCAGGTGGAGGCGCTCAACCACGCCTTGCGCAAGGTGCCGGCAGAGCGCATCCGCATGCATGTGTGCTGGGGCAACTACGAGGGCCCGCACCACTACGACATCGGCCTGGAGAAGATCCTCGACGTGGTGCTGAAGGCCAAACCCGCCACGGTGCTGTTCGAAGGCGCCAACCCGCGCCATGCCCATGAGTGGGAGGTGTGGGCCCAGGCCGGCAAGGCGGGCCGCATCCCCGACACCAAGATCCTGGCGCCCGGCGTGCTGGACACTGTCAACAACTTCATCGAGCATCCGCGCCTCGTGGCGCAGCGCCTGCTGACCTATGCCAACATCGTCGGGCGCGACCGGGTGATGGCCGCCACCGACTGCGGCTTCGGCACCTTCGCCGGTTTCGGCGCCATCCACCCGCCGATCTGTTTTGCCAAGCTCGCCAGCATGGCCGAGGGCGCCGAGATGGCCAGCCGGGAGCTGTGGCCATGACGGCCTGGCCCGACCATGCGCGCCCGCTGGACACGCGGCTGCCCGACATGCTGCGCAGTGGTCGGCGCCTGCGCGGCATCTTCAACGGCATCCCGTCACCCGCCATCGTGGAAATGTGCGCCTATGCGGGGTTCGACTTCCTGCTGATCGACAACGAGCATGGCAGTGCCGGCATCGAGACCACTGAACACATGCTGCGTGCGGCCCGCGCCAGCAACCTGCCCACGCTGGTGCGCTGCCTGGAGCACGACATCGCGCGCACGCTGGACATCGGTGCCGGCGGCTTGCAGATTCCGATGGTCGGCACGGCGGACCATGCGCAGTCGCTGGTGGAGCGCATCAAGTACCCACTGCCGCCCGGCGCGGCCGGCATCAGCGGCCGGCGGGGCAGTGCGTTTTCGTCGCGCGCGGCAGGGTATGGCGCCTTCGGCGGCCCAGCCCACACGGAACGCAGCAACGCCGGCATCGCGCTGGTGGTGATGATCGAGACGCCGGAAGGTGTCGCGAACGCGGCCGCCATCGCCGCGGTGCCCGGCGTGGACGCGGTGTTCGTCGGCCCCAACGACCTGGCCCACGCCATGGGGTACGAGAACCGCTGGAACGAAGCGCCGGTACAGGCGGCCATCGAGCACGCGCTCAAGGCGGTGGCCGCTGCAGGCAAATGCCCCGGCATCCTGGCACTGACCCCCGAGGATGAAGACCGCTATGCCGCCTGGGGCGCACGCTACTTCGCCACCGTCAGCACCGCCATCATCACCAAGGCGCTCAAGGATGCGGCGCAGGGCGGGCGCGCGCAGCTGGCTTACTGACAACGCGTTCCCGGGACATCTGTCCGTCTGCTTTTTCAGGGTGCTGCGGGCCAGTCATTGCCGGTTGCCGCCCACTGCCGCGGCCATGATCGGCTTTGCCCACTGCGGCACCCGACCCAGGGCAATGTGCGACACGATGCGCCCGCAGGCCATGTGCAACAGCAGTACGGGGTGTGGCGGCTGCCCCTTCTTGGGGTCCGCGTCGGCGCTGTTGTCGAACACACGCAGGCTGGCCAGGTGCGGCAACAGTCTGACGAGGTTGGCGCGGCTGTTCACGTAGCGCTCGCGGATTTTCTGCTCCGGGATGTCGTGGCCGCCTGCGGCCACACGCTCCTGGACCCGTTGCATGTGGAGCTCCACAGAGGTCAAGCCCGCATACCAGACATGCACCTGCGCACCTGCCGCCGCACCAGCCAGCAGCATGTCCGTGAATGTGGCGGCGCCCAGTGTGGTTTCGAACGCGAAGTTGAGGCCTGCATCGAGGGCCCGCGCCAGGCCGTCCCGGCCCATGGCCCAGGCATGTGCATTGGCGGTTTCCTGGTCCATGCCGGGATGCGCTTGCAGCAACGCGCGCGCGGCGAGGTCGGGGTTGAAATAGGGGACATTGCGTGCCAGCAACGCCGCTCCGCCAATGCTGCTCTTGCCGGCGCCATTGACGCCGGCAAGAACAAATACCTGCGCCGCCACGGCTAGCCGGCCTGGGTCGTCCTCGCAGTCTTGCGAGCCTTGCGCGCCCCACCGGCCGCACGCACGGCGGCGGCACCCATGGCTTCGGGTTCCATGGCAAACGCGTCCGCCATGGCCTGTGCAGCATCGGGGCCCTGCATGCGCGAGAACATGTCGTCGAACTGGCGTGTCAGCGCGTCGAGGTTCGGCGCCGCGGCTTGCTCCAGCTTGAGATAGCGGTCTACGGACATGAGCACCATGGTGGGCTCATCGTGGCGCGTGATGACGATGGCGCCCTCGGCCAGGACGGTGCGGGTGACCTTTTGCATGCCGGCGACCAGCGATGTAGCCGAGACGCTGGGCAAGGTGCGGGACAAACGCTCGAGGGACTCAGGACGAGCCGACAACACAGCAGCCATACGAATACCCCAATAGACCTAATTTGCCCATTTTAGCCATTCTCCGGGTCGTGTGTTGTCTCCCGCAGCTGCGCTTGCCGGATGCGTCCGGCCGGCGGCTGGCCAGGATATCGTCAAGCCCGACGGCACCCCAGGACAGATGCATGCCCGGCGCGGGCAGGGGGGCGGGCTAACCGGCCTGGACGGCGTGCAGGACCAACCCGCAGGCGGGTCGCAGGTCCAGGCTCAGGCGTCCGGCAGACTGCTGCAGACGGGGCAGTTTCAGAAGATCGGCCCGCCGGGCGATCTCGTCCAGATCCGCGAACTCCACCGTCATCGCGGTGGGCAGCACGCGGGCCAGGTCTTCCCGGGGCTGCAGGTCGATCGCCGATGGCCCGAGAGTCAGGCGGCCGGGCTGGGCGTCGCGGCTTGCGCGGGCGCCGGCGCGCTGCAGCCGCGCAGACCAGGCAGCCAGCTGATCCGCCGGCCCCGCGTAGTGCAGCACGCGCAGCGCGCTTGCGCCGTTGGCATGCTGCAGCAGCGAAGGCGACCGGACAAGTTCGGGCGTGGCATGCTGCACCCAGCAGAGGTAGGACGGGTCGCTGGCCTGCCACGGGGCATCGAAGTAGAGGAACCGCGCCATGCCCGAGCGTTCCGGTGTCTCCACCAGCCGCGACCAGTCCATCACCTCCCGGGGCGCGATGCCGTTGCGCAGGCACTGCGCATGCCAGCCGCGCGCGTCGCGGGTACCCAGGGCCAGCACATGCATCCCGTAGCGTTCATGGATGGCCGGCGTCAGCTGGTGGCCGGCCTGCGGGTCGGTGATCTGCATCAGTTCGATGTAGCCCACGCCGAACATGATGGAATGCTGCGAACTGCCGGCCGAGACCTTCTCGCCCTGGGCATTGGTGCGGGTGTGGTCCGCACGCTGCGTCAGCGTGAACCCGAGACCGCTGAAGAAAGCGCGCGCCGCGACCAGATCCTCGACGATGAATCCGATGTGATCGAGGTCGATATCCGATGTTTCGTAGGCCAAGTTTTGCATACCATCCGACTGAGTTTGCCGCTGAAAATCGGAGTGCATGGCCCGATCATCAAGCGGCAGATTCGTGCTGCGCCGCCAACCAGCGTTTCTCGAATTGCATCAGGCTGGAGTAGCCCAGCGCCGAATGTAACCACGGATGATTGTAGAAGGCCATCCAGTCCATCACGGCGCGTCTTGCCTGCTCTCGTCTGGCCAAACGCTGGCCTCGCAGCCGGTCGTGGATCGCCCGGACTTGCCATGCTCCTTCCCGGCATTGTCCGGGTGGGGCCATGCACTCTGAAATTCGGGGGCATGGTCAGTCAGGTGTCAACCCAAAGGAGGGATGTCAGTCAGGTGATGTCAGTCAGGCCAGGCGTTGCTAAACTCGCAGCAATGACCGACAACGACACCGAAGCCGCACGGCGCGCCTACTGGACGCAACAGTTCGAAGACGCTTACCAGTTCATGTTCGATGACATCCTGCCCTACCCGGTGCAGGAGTGCGGCGAGCGCTTCGTGTCGCTGCCCGAAGCGGCCAGTGCTGCCGGCGTGGAGGTGCAGTTCTCCGACAAGCCCCATGTGCAGCAGCTCGAGCGCCTGTTCTTCCTGCGTGAGGGCCAGATTGAAGGTTTCATCGGCGCAGCGCGCGAGATGAACCAGCGCGGCTGGATCCTGAAGGTCGAGGACGGCTACCGCACCCGCACCATCCAGAAGTACCTGGGCCGCACGCCGCAGGTGTTCGACGCCGTGC
>Ga0247834_1002690_pt1 | contig 26022 bp, 21 predicted proteins | sample LaCruzMarch2015__8_FD_187118 | JGI IMG/M metagenome (GOLD analysis project Ga0247834, IMG submission 187118) | Freshwater microbial communities from meromictic Lake La Cruz, Castile-La Mancha, Spain - LaCruzMarch2015_12m | ecosystem: Environmental > Aquatic > Freshwater > Lake | place: Spain...
TAAGGGTTGAAGTATTTGCTGATCATGAGGCTTTCCAAGAGTTAAGCGCTTAAATTTAAAGCTGTAATTCTAGCATTTAGTCATAAAAAAACCGCTCATAGATTACTGGAAACTAAGGGCGGTTTTTGTAGGGCTCTGAGTTTAGTAATCGTGCTCAGACTACTATTTCTCCATTTTCACCTGCGGCTTTAAGATTAACTTAGCCAGGGCAGGCAAGATAATAAAGGTGCTGGTCATTATCCAAAATATTCCAATGGTTATCACTAAGCCCATGCTGGCAATGCCCGCATGGGGTGAGAAGGCTAAACCCGCAAAACTCGAACTAGTGGTTAAAGCACCAAAAAACATGGCTCTTGCAGTACTCGATTTATAAATATTTTGCTCTTCTGACAGTGAATGACGCAGTTTTTCTACCATGTGAATACCATTATCAACGCCAAAGCCTAATAACAAGGGTAATGCAATAATATTAGCGAAATTAATGGGGGTGTGAGTGATTACTGTACTTGCCATGGTAAATAAGCCCGCCAAGACTAAAGGCGTCATAATAAGTAAGGTATCCGTTATATTGCGACGAATGATTAATAACACAATAGCGATGGTCAGCAGCGCAATGGTAATGGCTTGTTTAAATGCACCCACCACAGCTTTCATGGATTCCCAATACAAAATTGGTAAATCTGTGGCGTTAGGCACTAAGGTTTGCACGTCGGTAATGAAGTCTTCCAAATGGGCTAAATCATTGACGTCCTGCTTAGGGAAAATCTGAATACGATACAACTGCTCTTTACTTACCCAACGATCCCGCATTTCTGCAGGTAACGCTTCCAAGCGAATATGTTCTGCATTCAACCCTGTCAATAAATCATTCATTACTGTTGGCAAAGTTCCTAACACGCTTGAATGGACGCGCTCAAGAAACAGGCGACGACTACTAATTTGCCGATTATTTAATTCATCAAGCAAACCCTGTAATTCATTTTTTAACGAGAGTAGAGACGCAATTTCACTAGGCTGTGTTTTTTTGAGCAGTGTCTGATTGATAGTGGTTATTAAGTGCTCAATGCCAGGAACAGGATCTGTGCTTATCTGCAATTCTGGGAAACGGGTTAAATTTAACCCCAGGGTTTCCGCCATGTCGTCAATAATTGCCAGTTTTTCTGACTGCTCACTGGGAATAAAATCAAATAAACTTATAGTTTTTTCAACGCTAGGTAAGGCACTTAATTGCGTTTGCAAGGCTTTTACTTTAGCTACATCGTTAACCAACACGGTTAACGTCATGGGTGTGGTGTCTTTATCTTTAATTAGATTTTTAAAGGCAATCACTGAATCTGTTGTGGGGTCGCGCAAATTAATGGGATTAAAATCAGTTTGCACCTGCGTTACCATGCCTAACGCAAGTACGGCAAGAATTCCTACGATAATGACAATTGGTTGCGCGAAATGTAAAGTAAAATTAGCGAGCTTTTCAGGGAAGTGAAAGAAACGCTTATGATTTGTTTCAGGCAAATGAGTGATATGCACGGGAATTAACGTTAATAACACGGGCAACACGGTTAACGTTACTAATAAACAGATAAATAAACTGGTGCCTGCCAATAAGCCTAATTCGGACACGCCTTGATAGTCGGTGGGAATAAAAGCATACAACCCTATGGCAGTAGTGCCTGCACATAATAATAAGGATGGACTTGTTGACGTTAAGGTGCCACTTATCGCACGTTCGCGACTAATATGATGCGCTAAATTATCACGATACCGTAAACAAAAATGAATCGCATACTCCACGCCTAAACCAATGTTTGATACCGCAAACGCCACTGAAATTAAATTTAATTCTTGCACTGCAAAAGCGGCAAACGCGCCGCATAAAATCATTCCTAAAGCTAGCGTAACTAAGGTGACAATAGTGAGGTATAAAGAGCGATACGCTAACATCAATATTACTAACACGAGTACGATTGAAAATAAACTTGCCGTAAAGGTGCCGGTACTCATGCCTGATAATTCATCATCTTCTAAGCCTAACTCTCCGGTAATCCACATTTTTATCTGTGGTAAGTTAGGTTCCTGAATGGTACTAAGGGCTTTTTTTACAGTGGTGATGGCTTGTTCAGCGGGTCGAATCTGTGTGTAATCTAATTTTGGTCGAACAATAATAAACTGTGTGTTGGATGATAGGGTCTTATCAACAATCATGCTTTCCCAAGACAGCATGGTGGGTTCATTATTGATCGTTGCTCGTAATGTCGACGATACTTTATCTATGATGCTAAACAAATCGACAACGCCATCATCGGGTGTTGCGCTGGCTTGCAAGGCATCATCAATAATCGATAAAAAACCTGTTAAATTAGGCTGTTCAGCAATACGCCCAAGAAAGGGCTGTGCTTTAACTAGGCTAGTCGACAACTGGTTTAAGCGGTTAGTCTCTAAATAAAGCAGTCCATTTTTTCGTAAATAGGCGTTGTCCGTAGGTAAATAGACAAAATCAAAATGGGCTTTATCATTTGCCAATAACTGCCCTAAGCGCTTACTGGCTGTTTTGGTTAATTCAGGTGTGGTTGATTCTAATACCAATAATAAGGTGCGCATATCTTGTGGAAATGCTTTCTCAAATTGTCGGCTATTTTTCTGAAAATCCGCCTCAGGTGCAACTAACTCGGTGGTATCCGTATTAATACTTAGGTGTTGAGCTGTGTAATCCCACGCTCCCCACATAATTATAACGATAATAACAATCATCCCAACAGGATGGCTAAGACTCCAATTTCCACAACGAGTCATTACATTCAACACCGATTTTTTTAAAGTCATAACCAAAATGTAGTAAAAAAAATATCAAAAAAATTGCAGTCTACAAAATTTAAAGACGACATTAATAAAGAGGGTTACCTACTTCACTCCACAGATACACTGTCCACGCGTTGAAAACCTCTTGGTAAGAGTTGTCCACGTTGACCACGTGTGCCTTGATAGGCACTTAATTCGTATGGCTTCAATAATAAAAATTGTTTGCCAGAACATATTTTTAAACTGGCAGACTCAGGCAAGATCAGATTTATCAATACATAATCTTTTCCTGTAGCAAGGTCTTCACTACTGAGCTTAATTAATTTATTGCCACGTCCCCGCGAAAGTTCGGGTAATTCGGTGCTTGGCATAATGAGTACTCTGCCTTGCGCGGTAATCATGACGAGTAAATCGGTAGCTGAATTAAGACACATAGGTTGACATAAACGTGCACCATTCGTTAAAGCTACGATACTTTTACCCGCCTTGTTTTTAGTGTGCAATTCTTGTATGGGGGTAAGAAAGCCATAACCATGAGTGCTGATTAACACCACCTGTGCTTCTACTTGAGCAGCCAGAAGATAGCTAAAAACGGCACCCACTGGCGGATTTAAACGCGCAGTTAAGGGTTCGCCATGAGTACGCGCTGAAGGTAAATCATGGGCTGAAATAATATAGCTTCGTCCAGTCGAATCAAACACTATAATGGCTTGTGTAGATCGGCAACGTAAGGCATCGGCAAAACTATCACCAGTACGATAATTAAGTGTACTTACCTCAAAATCATGACCTTTAGCGGCTCTTATCCAACCTTTTTCCGACAAAATCACGGTAATAGGTTCGTTGCTTATTAAAGCAGTCGTTGCCAACGCTTGTGCAGCCGCGCGGGATACTATAGGCGAACGCCTAGCGTCACCGTATTTTTCTGCATCGGCCAATAATTCTTTACGAACTAAGCCCTTTAATAACACCTCTGAACTTAAATATTGCTCTAATTCCATACGTTCTGCGGCTAATTCAGCTTGCTCACCACGAATTTTAATTTCTTCTAACTTTGCTAACTGACGTAATTTTAATTCTAAAATGGCTTCTGCTTGTAATTCACTGATGCCAAAACGTTCTATTAATACAGGCTTGGGATAATCTTCTGCACGCACAATGGCAATCACTTCATCTATATTTAAAAAAGCGATTAATAAGCCTTCTAACAGATGCAGCCGGGTTTGAACCTTATCTAATCGGTATTGCAAGCGTCTGCGCACTGTTGCAATTCTAAAGCTTAGCCATTCAGTTAAGATAGTACGTAAATCTTTGACTTTAGGACGTCCATCTAAGCCAATCATGTTTAAATTAACGCGATAACTTTTTTCCAAATCAGTGGTGGCAAATAAATGTGACATGACTGACTCAACTTCCAACCGTTTAGTTTTAGGAATAATCAGTAACCGCGTAGGATTTTCATGATCAGATTCATCGCGTAAATCATCAATCATGGGAAGTTTTTTGGCCAACATCTGCGCCGCTATCTGCTCCATTAACTTAGCCCCTGACACTTGATGAGGTAAGGCAGTAACGACAATGATACCGTCTTCAAGTTCATACGTGGCACGCATTTTTATTGAGCCTCCGCCCGACACATACACCGCGCGAATATCTTCTTCAGAAGTGATGATTTCAGCATCGGTGGGATAGTCTGGACCGTTGATATGCGTTAATAAGGTGCCTAAGGAACATTCTGGATCATCTAATAAGGCGAGACAGGCTTGCACCACTTCACGCAAATTATGCGGGGGAATGTCGGTTGCCATACCCACAGCAATACCCATCGTGCCATTCAATAAAATATTAGGCAAACGCGCAGGCAACAGTTCTGGCTCTTGTAAAGTACCATCAAAGTTATCCGTCCATTCCACCGTGCCTTGTCCTAATTCGTTTAATAACGATTGCGCATAAAGGGTTAGCCGTGATTCGGTGTAACGCATGGCAGCAAATGATTTAGGATCATCTGGCGACCCCCAATTGCCCTGTCCATCAATCAAGGGGTATCGGTAGGAAAACACTTGCGCCATTAACACCATCGCTTCATAACAAGCTGAATCGCCATGCGGATGATATTTACCCAACACATCCCCCACAGTACGCGCTGATTTTTTAAATTTTGCTAAGGCGGTCAAACCCAATTCTGACATAGCATAAACAATGCGTCGCTGCACTGGTTTTAAGCCATCGGCTAGATGTGGTAAGGCACGATCAAGAATCACGTACATTGAATAATCTAAATAGGCCTTTTCTGCAAAATCCTTTAATGGCAGTTGTTCAAAATTATCTATACCCCTCACTTAGCAATCATCCTCAATTTCAGTGTGTAAAATTCGACTTTTTTCTAAACTTTCCTGTCGTAACTGTTTTCTTAATTCAGCCGCAGCAAAGCGATTATGATCCTCGGGTGTCACTAACTGCAAACGTGGCACTTCCACTGATTTACCTTGTTCATCGATGGCAACCATGGTAAAAAAACACGAGGTGGTAAAGCGCTTTTCATAGGTACGTAAGTGTTCTGCAAAGACATTCACACCAATCTCCATTGAAGATCGGCCAACATAATTGACTTGAGCATGAAACGTGACTAATTCGCCGACATTGACCTGTTGTTTAAAAAATACCTGATCTAAGGCCGCCGTGACGACATAATTTTTACAATATTTTGCGGCACAAGCATACGCCACCTGATCTAATAATTTCAGTAACGCCCCGCCATGCACATTACCCGAAAAATTAGCCATATCAGGCGTCATTAACACGGTCATCGTAAGTATTTTTTCTTGTTTCATTGGTTATGATAGTTAGTTTCAATCCACATTCAACATCATCTGTCGAATAATAAGGTCATCGACAGGTTGAGGTCGATAGATTGCCTACCCATAAACGAGAGGCTTAATAAAAAGGATAACGATGCTAAAGCAACGTTGTCAACATTGAACAAATCCCGCGCAATCCGTCTCAACCAAGCAAGAGAGGGGGGCTGAATAAGGTCAAACCAGCAAAGAAATAAAGTTATTATGCTTACCACTGTGCGCGTAAACCATTGCTATTTTCGACCTACTAGACTAAGTAATCACAGTAAATAAATAAAACTATTCTACACTACCCACTGGTAATATTAGGTTGAAAATTGGTTCTGTGCTGATTAGGCTCATTGCCCAACATAACGCTGTTTTATACTTCACTAGCCCTTCAAACGTTAAGCATTGCATGAAATTAATGACTCCTTTTAGCGTCACCTTACCCACATTTTTCGGTGTCGCCGTGCTGTTGATATTCGTTAGCCTGATGACCAGTGCTCACGCTGCTCGCCCCTCGCCTACTAAAAACTTTCAAAGCTCAAGTTTTGAAATCACGGCTTCAGTATTGCAAACAAAAATCGACGCAATCAATAACCGACAAGGTTTCGATGAGCAAAGTAAAGCCACGCTGTTAAAGTTTTACCAATCTGCGCAAGATAATTTAACGAATATCGACCTATTTAAGGCGCATAACTTGGCGTATAAAAATGCCATTAAAGAAGACCCTGAAAAAACTAAAAAACTCCAGCAAGAATTAGCTGAAGCTCAAGCTAAACCCACTAAACTAAAATTAGAAAATTTTAATAAGATTAGCACGCAAGAATTAGAACAACGCTTAATTATCGAAAAAGAAAAACTCAGTAGTATCAATGAGCAACTTAATAAATTGGAAACGGAATTAGCTGTTCAGCAATCTCGTCCGCAAATGATTCGTCAGGAAACTGTCACTGCGCAACAAGATTTTGATGTCACCCAAAAAAAGCTAGAAACGCCAGATAATACGCGCACTAAACTAGAAAATGAAGCTGCACAGTATTTTCTAAAATCTTTGCTAGAAGCCCGCAGTGCAGAATTAAAAATGCTTGAAATTGAAGCGATTAGTAATCCAGCACGCGTTGAATACCTTAAAACTCATTATCAATTATTTGATCTTAAAAAAAATACCTTTACGCCTTTAATTGCCTACATTGAAAGTATTTTAACCGAACGACGACAACAAGAAGCACTCGCAGCGCAAAATGCCTTAACCCAAGCAGAGCAAGATATTGCCAATAAACATCCTGTATTACAAAGCATCACGCGCGAAAATATTCAATACAGCCGCGAGCTACAGATTGTTAACGAAAAAATAAATAATTTTATCGAACAAAAAGCCAGTATCGATAAACAAGCGGCTGATTTAGAGTCAGATTTTAAAAATGTCGACAAAAAAATTGCTTTAGCCAATCTCAGTCCAGAACTGGGTAAATTATTACGCGAACAACGCCGCAGTTTGCTCACGCAAATTCAAGAAACCTTACAGTCAGATACGATAAAAAATGAAATAGCGCATATTAGCCTTAATGAATTTAAGCAAGAAGAACTGCTTAAACATTTGGCGAATATTGATTCAGAACTACGTGAACGCATGAAAATGCAGGTTGATAATCAACTTCCTGAAGAGCAACGGATGATGATTCAAGCAGAATTACGTATGTTGATGGACAATCAAAAAGAATTACTCACTAAGCTGTATTTTACAGACACCAATTACCTTCGCACCCTGGGCGATTTTGATTTTTCTCGCCAACAACTAAATACCCAAGCCAATAAATTTGCCGCGTATCTTGATGAACGCTTATTATGGGTACGCAGTTCCCCACCTATCGATAAACAATTTATAGCAGACATTTATTTTGCACTGATCTGGTTATTGTCGCCTATCAATGGCATTGTTTTACTTAAAGATTTTTTTAATAGTCTATTAAACGCACCTTTTGTTAGTTTTTTAGCGTTTGCCAGCGTGCTAGGCTTATTCACACTAAGCTCGCGGCTACACAAACAACTCGCTAGTAATGCAGAAAAAGTTAACATGATGGTTACTGACCATTTTTTTTATACCCTCAAAGCACTTACCTATACCTCGTTAATCATCCTCCCTTTTCCCTTGCTTAGCGCTTCTTGTGGCGGGTTATTGCTGCATAACCACCCACTTGATAATTACAGTAAAGCCATAGGTACTGGCTTAGAAACAATGGCTATCCCGTTATTTTTTATGCAATTTTTTTATGTACTGTTTGCAGCTAACGGCATTATCAGACAACATTTTCAATGGCCGTTACGCGCCACAAAGTTACTACGCAAACAACTGGCATGGCTGCGTTTTATCGCTATCCCTTGTGCATTCATTATGGCCAGCACGAGTGTCTCAAAAGTGTCGGCACACAGTGATGGCTTAGGACGCTTGGCACTGATTTTAAGCATGTTAGCCATGGCATTGTTTTTATACCGTATATTAAATCCTGAACAGGGCTTATTAACGACACTTATCAAAGCGCATCCACACAGTTGGTTGGCGCGCCTACGCTTTTTTTGGATGCCAGCAGCGGTCATTATGCCCTTAATTATTATAGGCTTTGCTGCCACAGGCTATTATTTAAGTGCCTTAGAATTACAACAAAAATTGATTATTACGTGGCGTTTAATTTTTTTAATGATAATTTTACATGCCCTAGTCTTACGCTGGTTAATTCTAGTTAATCAACAACTTGCCATTGATAATGCAGAAACTTCCCGCAAACTGTCAACACAAGGTTCTGCTGAGAAACACCGCGCCGTAATAAGTGGTGAAGATCCTGTTTTACCCCATAATGAGCAACTTATCGATATTTCCACGTTGAATACGCAAACCCTTAACTTGTTAAATGCACTCATTGGCTTTGGTTTAATCATTGGTTTTTCAATGATTTGGAAAAACATTTTGCCTGCCTTTGCATTTCTTGAAGACATTATGCTTTGGCAGCATCAAGTGTCGCTTAATAATCAAAATACCTATGAGCCCATCACGCTGACCAATCTTATGTTGGCAGGCTTGTATGTATTTATTACCGTCGTCGCCATGCGTAACTTTTCTGGCATTATGGAATTGTTTGTCTTCAGACGTTTTACCATTGAAACAGGCAGTCGTTATGCAATCAATCAATTATCAAAATATGTCTTATTTTCCATTGGTTTTATTGCGGTCGCCAATGAATTGGGTGGGAGTTGGTCACAAGTGCAATGGTTGGTTGCTGCGCTAAGTGTGGGGTTAGGATTTGGCTTACAAGAAATCTTTGCCAATATGGTATCAGGTATAATTTTGTTATTTGAGCGCCCCATTCGCGTGGGCGATACGGTTACGGTGGGCGATATTACTGGCAAAGTTAGTCGTATTCAAATGCGCGCCACCACATTAATGGATTGGGATCAAAAAGAACTTATTGTGCCCAATAAAACATTTATTACCCACCAATTAGTCAACTGGACGTTAAGCGATGCCACTACGCGCGTTAGCATTAATGTGGGTATCGCTTACCAATCCGACATTGAACTAGCACATAAAATCATGCTAAACACTGTCCGTTCAACACCATTAGTGCTTGATAATCCTGAACCCTGCGTACTTTTTATGAATTTTGGCGATAATTCATTAAATTTTACGATTTATGTTTATGTCAGTGAATTAGGGCACCGCTTACAAGTCACTCATGATTTACATCAACGCTTACTCACTACCTTACGAGAGCATAATATTGAAATACCGCTACCGCAACGTGATGTTACTATACGAGATCAACGATAAACTGAGCGCACATAAAAGCGTGTAGTCGTGATTTGTCTGCACCAACATTTGACATATTTTTTTTATACCAGTAATTTACACCACATCATTTAACTTTTCTCACGTATTGGTCATTTAAATTTGTAATGGAACAATTTCAAAGAATAAGCCGTTTACCTCCTTATGTATTCAACATTGTCAATGAACTCAAAGCCAAAGCACGCGCTGCTGGTGAAGATATTATTGATTTTGGCATGGGCAACCCAGATCAAGCCACGCCAAAACATATTGTTGATAAAATGATTGAAGCTGCGCAACGGGACGATACGCATCGTTACTCGATGTCAAAAGGAATTCCACGCTTACGAAAGGCCATCTCTACTTGGTATAAAACACGTTTCAATGTTGACATTGATCCTGAGACCGAAGCCATTGTTACTATTGGTTCTAAAGAAGGACTGGCACATTTAGCTTTAGCCACCTTAGGCCCTGGTGATATTGTCTTAGTGCCTAATCCTGCCTACCCCATTCACCCTTATGGCGTAGTGATAGCGGGGGCAGATTTACGCCATGTGCCATTAATTCCTGGGGTTGATTTCTTTGATGAATTACACCGAGCAATCATCGATTGCTGGCCTAAACCCAAAATGCTGATTATTAATTTCCCAGGCAATCCTACTGCTCAATGCGTAGAACTGGATTTTTTTGAGAAGATAATCGCCTTAGCAAAGGAACATTCCATTTGGGTAGTACACGATATTGCTTATGTTGATATTGTATTTGATGGCTATGTTGCACCTTCAATTTTACAAATAGAAGGAGCTAAAGACATTGCTGTAGAGTTTTTCTCCATGTCTAAAAGTTACAACATGCCCGGTTGGAGAGTGGGTTTTATGTGCGGTAACAAAGAATTAGTCTCCGCCTTAGCCCGCATTAAATCTTATTTAGACTATGGCACGTTTACCCCCATTCAAATAGCTGCCATTGCTGCTCTTGAAGGCTCACAAGATTGTGTTCACGAAATTGCCGAAATGTACCGTAAACGCCGTGATGTCTTATGCGAAGGCTTGACCGCAGCAGGTTGGCCCGTTGAAAAACCTAAAGCCACCATGTTTGTGTGGGCGAAAATTCCAGACGCTTACCAGTACTTAGGCTCTTTAGAATTTAGCAAAAAATTATTATTAGACGCTAAAGTAGCTGTTGCTCCTGGCATTGGCTTTGGCCAATACGGTGATGACCATGTTCGCTTTGGCTTAATTGAAAACGAACACCGCACTCGTCAAGCAATACGCGGCATTCGTATGATGATGAAAAAAGATCTCGTTATTTAATCGTACACATCACCCTGTAGGCCTCACTGCGATTAAATTAAGCTGTTCGTGGTGAGCTTGTTGAACCATGAACGGCTTAACTCAAGGCTTCAGATTTTTCCATTCACCCTTCGACAAACTCAGGGCGAACGAAAAAATGCTTAACTTAATAAGTAGTGCTTGTAGGCCTAGATAAACGCTCATTCCCCATAATTAGTGTTATCAATACGCAATGGTGGTAACTTCATCTAAAGTACCTACTATTGATGACCACAATTTTTGTGACGAGCGACTAAATATCTATTTTTTAATGAAACATAATGTTGCGCAGAATATTCTAAAAACGCCTTTTCTTGCGGAGTTAAAGCGCGAGAAAGTTTTGCTGGTGCACCAACATACAAGTTTCCGCTGTAAAGCTTTTTAGCAGGAGGAACTAAACTGCCCGCGCCTAACATTACATAGTCTTCTAAAATAGCATCATCTAAAACAATAGCGCCAATACCAATAAGGCAATAATTGCCAATGGTACTGGCATGAACAACAGCACGATGCCCTAAGGTTACGCCTTCTCCCATGATGAGTGGATGACCTTGTTGCGAATATTGACCCGCATGGGAAACATGCAAGATACACCCATCTTGAATATTACTCGCTTTACCAATTGTGATCTTTTCCACATCTCCCCTGACCACAGCAGTTGGCCAAATAGACACATCTGCTCCTAACGTAACATCACCAATAATTACCGCTGTTTCATCAATATAAACAGACTCATCAAAGCGTGGAAATTTACCGTTGAAGGCGTTGATTGGCATTGTAATGACCTCCTTTAGCTTGCGTTTTTTTACTGCGTTTTTTCATACTTTTTTTTTATCCATTTCAGGTTGATCAGCATTGTATTCATTAGCTAACTCAGCAATCTGCTCACGTTCGTGTTCACTGCGCGGCACCACCTCAGCCGTATTTTCCTCTGAATTATACTGCGCGATAAAATTCTGCAACCCTTTTTGTACCCATTCATAAGTAAGATCAATAGTGTTGGTCATTGTGCTATCTAAAACATTTAAACCTTTTAATATTGATTTAGCTTCATTAAAGCCTTGGTCAATGCCTTTACCAATAACATTTACGAACGATTTAAGTGCTTCCTCGGCACTCAGTTCAGGATGAGTGGCTTGGTATTTTGGAAAAAACGCAGTCGTTAAACTAACAATACGATGTGCTGTTGCTTCGGGTGACACATCAATTCCTGCATCATAAGCATTCTGAATAGCGTTATCGCCAAAATCATTTTTCAACGCCTTATTAATGCCATCGAGAGCTGTTTTTAACAATAAGGTCATCGGCTTATCGCCTGCCGTTAAGCTTAATTCTAATGATGTTTGTAAAATATTTTTATTTAATTCAATTTTATTGACCGCTAAAATTGATTGCAATGGTTCAGCGGAAACTTTCTCAGTTTTAGCAGGTATCATTGTTAACGGTAAATGATTAATGGCTTGATCGGTTTTAATTTCCATGACATAACTCCCCAAAATTGTTGTTATTTTTGTATCGTCGTTTGATAAAAACACACTGTTATTACGCTGTGGACTCACAAATAAACTAAGTTGATCCTCCGTATTTATTAGAGAATGAATTTCTTGGTACTTTGAAAAAAATACCGTCATTAAGCTAATAAGGCGATGCGCAGTTGCTTCTGGTGACTCATCAACGCCTGCATCAACAACGTTTTGAATCGCACTATCACCTACATCATTAATACTAATGTGTGTATTTTCTAGCAAAAATATCATTAATTTGTCACATGACAATAAGCTTAATGCTAATGTCATCTGTAAAATATTTTTGTTTAATTCAATTTTATTGACCGCTAAAGTTGATTGCCATGACTCAGTAGCAACTTTTTTATTTTTTGCTGGTATTATCGTTAACGGTAAATGATTAATAGCTTGGTTGGTTTTAATTTCCATTGCATAACCCCAAAATTGTCTTTTTTTGTATCATCTTTAGGCTACACGTTAGCGGCACAATTTAGTCAACATGTAGTGATTAAGGTGTTCTTGAATAAACAATAAAACCTTTACTTAGCAGAACATAAACCGTTTTCTATGCGTTAAAATGAAAATAGTAGCCATATAAATCAACAGCTTATTTAAACATTGATGATACAAAACAGAAAACAGATGCGGGGTAAACTGGAACAAATGAGTGAAGGTCTTTATAATCCACGCACCGTTTTATTTTAAATTTTTTGTCTTAGTGAATTTATACCTTATGCCTACGCAACGACTTCTCTTTTTTTGCGCTTTGCCTGTATTGATTACAGGCTGTACGGTATTTAACACAAAAGAACCGGCACCTGTTTACCAAAGTCGCCCTACTGTTTATCGTGCGCCAATAAATCCACAGCCCGCTGCACCCACTCCCCCTAAAACTGTTGAGTCAAGCACTACTACAATTGAAATCACTGCTTTACCAGAAACCAACTTAGCCACCCCCATTGAACTTCCTTCAGAACCCTTAACGCCTGAACAAAACGCACTGCCGTCAAGTGCCGAACCAGTGCAAGACACTAATACAGCACCGCAAACTTCTGCCCCCTTGCCAGAAACTACTGATAATTCTGCTCCCTCACCGCCTCAAGTTACTCCAACACCGCCCATGGCAATTGTCCCTCCATCTGCACTAGCCATTACTCCCCCACAACCTGACTTTGAACCGCTCAGTTCATTTGCGCCATTATCGGCTGCAGTCAATGCTTTAGTGCTTGCTGCTAATCAAAATACCGAACATGGCAATCTGCAAAACGCTACCGCTACCATAGAACGTGCGATTCGTATTGAACCAAGAAATGCAACACTGTATTACAAACTAGCTTTATTGCGCTTACAAGAAGCACGGCCACGATTAGCTGAAGATTTAGCAAAAAAATCTGCCATACTTGCGTCCAACGACACGCGCTTAAAAAAACACAGTTGGCTATTAATTGCCCGTGCCAGAGAATTACAAAACAACCTTGAAGGTGCCAAAGCAGCAAAAGCTAAAGCAAATGATTTTTAATCGCTTGCTCATTTTTTAACAACGCTATTAACTTAATTACTTTTAATATTTACACTACGCAACACCTTACAATTATTTCATTAATAATTATTCACCCTTAACCAATAATTACCCTTATGCAACCAAAAGCTTCTGATGTATCAACCACCTTACTGACAATCCGTGACTATATTCGCTGGGCCTCCAGCCAATTTTCTAAAGCCGACCTTAGCTTTGGACACGGCACTAACACTGCATTAGATGAAGCTGCTGCCCTTGTTTTATTTACTATTCATCAACCTTATGATTTACCAGCAACCTATTTTGACGCGCTACTCACCACAGCCGAACGTCATGACGTAATTGAGATAATTGAAAAACGCATCCAGCTGCGTATACCCGCCGCATACCTCACCCATGAAGCTATTTTTGCAGGCTTAGCCTTTTATGTAGATGAACGCGTGTTGGTGCCACGCTCACCTATTGCTGAATTAATTGAACAACGCTTCGCCCCATGGATTGAAGAGCATGAGGTTCACGGTATTCTTGATTTATGTACAGGCAGTGGCTGTATAGCTATCGCTTGTGCTTATGCCTTCCCAGAAGCGGTGATCGATGCCGTAGATATTTCTGATGCCGCGTTAGCCGTGACTGATATCAATGTTAAAAAACATCTGCTTGAAAATGAAATCACCGTATATAAATCAGATTTATATGAAGAATTACCAGAAACACACTACGACATTATCATCAGCAATCCGCCTTATGTTGGCACCGAAGAATGGACGAAATTACCTGCTGAATTTCATGCCGAACCCGCTATTGGTTTTAACGGTGGTGAAACAGGACTCGATGTTGTCATCCGCATTCTTGCCGATGCTGATCATTACTTAACAGAAAATGGCATACTGATTATAGAAGTGGGCAATAGTGCCTATGCCTTACAAAATAGATTTCCTGAAGTTCCCTTTGTGTGGTTAGAATTTGAACGCGGTGGCCATGGTGTCATGCTACTCACTGCAGAACAAGTTAACCTTTATCATCAACTATTTTTAGCGGCACTTTCATAATGTCAGGCAATACCTTAGGAAAATTATTTACCGTAACCACCTTTGGTGAAAGTCATGGCGCAGCGTTGGGAGCCATCATTGATGGCTGCCCTCCTGGAATGAGTTTAACAGAGGCCGATATTCAGCATGATTTAGACCGACGTAAACCCGGTACATCAAGGCACACTACACAACGTCGCGAAGCCGATGAAGTAAAAATCTTATCAGGTGTATTTGAAGGCAAAACCACGGGCACCCCCATTGGATTACTGATTGAAAATACCGATCAACGCTCCAAAGATTACTCAAAAATTGCTGAGTTATTTAGACCTGGTCATGCTGATTACACCTATCAACAAAAATACGGTTACCGAGATTACCGTGGCGGTGGACGCTCCTCTGCACGCGAAACAGCCATGCGCGTTGCGGCGGGAAGTATCGCCAAAAAATACCTAAAAGAACAGGCAGGCATAGACATCCATGGCTATCTAACGCAACTAGGCCCCATTAAAATTGAGCATATCGATAGAACAATAATTAATGACAATCCTTTTTTCTGCCCAGATCATTCAAAAATTGCAGCAATGGAAAGTTACATGGATGCCCTGCGTAAAGAAGGCGAATCAATTGGTGCTTGCATTGAAGTTGTGGCAACCTGCGTCCCCCCCGGCTTAGGTGAGCCAATATTTGATCGATTGGATGCTGAACTTGCCTATGCCTTAATGAGCATCAATGCTGTCAAAGGTGTAGAAATTGGTGATGGCTTTGCTTGCGTAACCGCTAAAGGCAGCCAATTTAGAGATGAAATGACGCCAGAAGGCTTTTTAAGTAATCATGCTGGCGGTATTTTAGGAGGAATTTCTAGTGGTCAAACCATTACTGCACGTATTGCTTTAAAACCTACTTCAAGCTTACGACTGCCAGGTCAAACCATTAATCAACAAGGCGAAGCTGCAACTGTTATCACCGAAGGGCGCCATGACCCCTGTGTTGGCATTCGAGCCACCCCCATTGCAGAAGCAATGATGGCAATCGTGTTAATGGATCATTTGTTAAGACACCGCGCCCAAAACGCAGGCGTTAACTCAGGAATAACTATTTTGCGTTAATCATTAAGTCTATGATTTTAGATTGAATTGAGAAAAAACCTACACTAACCCAAAAAATATCAACTGCAGAAAAAGCCGGTGCTACTGACTTGCCCTAGCTTAAGTTGTCGCCGAAAAGAGCTTACCCTAAATCTGTTAAATAAGTAGGATAAGAGGGGGATTGGATGGATACTCCGCTGCCCCCTCGCTTCTTTCTTCCTCTTTTTGTAAAGAGGGGTGAGTAACGACTATTTTTCAATATTACTTTTAGAATTTCCCCTAGTTTAGTGACATTATTTACACTCAGGTAATAATGACTCCCGCCAATACTGATTGTCTTTATCAAATAAACGATTATCTTCAGGTCCCCACGAGCCAGCAGGGTAAGTGGTAATGTAATCGCGTTCTATTGCCCAAGTTTGTAAGATAGGATCAACAATGCGCCACGCATGTTCAACTTCATCAAAGCGTAAAAATAAAGAGCGATCACCTTTTAATACATCAAGTAATAAGTCTTCGTAAGCATCAATTGCTTTTTCATCTTGATTGCGAAAGTTTGCATCTAGGCTTCGTGTGCGCGTATTCATTTCTAAACCCGGTTCTTTAACCGTCATTTCAATACGAATACATTCCTCTGGCTGTATGCCTAATAATATCCAATTTTGATTCATGCAATGCACTTCAGTATCACGAAAAAATTGCAACGGTGGATGACGAAAACAGATAGAAATAGTCGATTGAGCCTTGGCTAAGCGTTTTCCCGTACGCATATAAATGGGGACGCCACGCCAGCGCCAATTATCGATGTAGAGTTTTAGTGACGCATAGGTTTCGGTTGTGCTGTTACTTGGAATATTGGCCTCATCAAGATAGGCTGGCACTTTTGCTCCATTAACGTGCCCTTTGGTATATTGACCTCGAAAGGTGTGGGCATGCACTGCTTCTTTAGGAATGGGTCGGATAGACTTTAACACTTTAACTTTTTCATCACGTAAAGATTCCGCATCCATTGATACTGGCGGTTCCATCGTGACTAAGGTAAGCAATTGCAATAAGTGGCTTTGCAGCATGTCACGCATAGCACCTGCGCTATTGTAATAGTCACCGCGACTATCTATGCCAATACTTTCGGCGTGAGTAATTTGAATATGATCGATGTAGTTTCGGTTCCAAAGCGGTTCCAGCATGACGTTGGCGAAGCGAAACACGAGAACATTTTGCACCATTCCTTTGCCAAGGTAATGATCAATTCTATAAACTTGTTCTTCATTTAAATAATGACTAATTTTAGTTTGCAGGGCTTGAGCACTATCTAAATCATAGCCAAATGGTTTTTCAATAATTATTCTTCGCCAGCCTTCATCTTCATTAAATAAATGTTGTTCGCTGAGTAAATTCATTACTGAGCCAAAATCAGCGGGGCTAATTGATAGATAATAGGCAATGTTTTTAGGGAACTCAGGTTGAGTTAAGGTATTAGCCAAAGAAAGATAGCATTCTGGTTGATTAATATCGCCCTGATGATAATGAAATCGTTGGCTAAATCGTTGAAATAGTATTTCATCAAAGTCTTCTTTTACTTTGGCTTTAATCATATCTAAAACCTCATTAAGCCATTGAAGCTGATTCCATGGGCGTCGACCTATTGCAATAATACGCGTGCCTTCAGGTAAACGATTTGCCACGTCAAGATGGTATAACGCCGGCATAAGCTTTACGCGCGAAAGATTTCCAGTGGCGCCAAAAATAACGTAACTGCAGGGTTCAATATTCATAATAATGTGACCAAGTAGAGGATGAAAAAAGTAAGTTTAAGTATATTTTAACAGTGATTGCTATCTCTCTTTGCTAATTATGACAATAATTTACGCAATCTGATCTATCTTCATGAAGAGTCTATTGCCTAAAAAATAGTTACAGCGGTTGTTAAAGGGTGTTCTCAGTATTAACGAGATAATCGATTAATTAACTAGATAAAACTGTTTATTAAGGATGCTAGGTCACGTTTTCTTGTATTTATAAATGTAAAAATAAATCATAAGAAATATTGACGAATAAAGTTTATGTCGCTATCATAGCCAGCTCTTCAAAAGTGTTTTTAAATATAAACCACTAGCAAAGAGTTTGTCGGGATGTAGCGCAGTTTGGTAGCGCGCCTGCTTTGGGAGCAGGATGTCGGGGGTTCGAATCCCTCCATCCCGACCATTTGCGCTTGTAGCTCAACCGGATAGAGCACCAGCCTTCTAAGCTGGGGGTCGCAGGTTCGAGCCCTGCCAAGCGCACCATTTATTCAAGCGTTTCCTTCCTATGTTATGGTGAGCGTAGCTCAGTTGGTAGAGTGCAGGATTGTGATTCCTGTTGTCGCGGGTTCGAGCCCCGTCGCCCACCCCATTAAATCAAATAGTTATACATCTTTTATTATTAACTGTTTTGTCTATGTAGTAAATTTGTCTCAAACACTCTGACTGATAAATTTCCAGCATACTCATGTAAGTGCTTACTTGATAAATGTGCATAGCGCAAAACCATCGACAAATCACTCCATCCGCCAAGCTCTTTTAACATGTGCAAAGGCGTTCTGTTTTGGATGTGACGACTTGCCCACGTATGTCTTAAATCATGCCAACGGCAATTTTCAATGCCTGCGCGTTTTAATGCTTTCTTCCAAGCGTGATTATTTGCTCGTATAACCGGATGACCATCGTAAGTAAACACATGCGTTAAATGTTGACCTATTTGTGCTTTGATAATTTTGTAAGCATCATCATTTAACGGCACGGCAATTGATTTGCCAGACTTTGCTTGATCAGCATGTATCCACGCGCAACGTCTTTGCATATCAAACTGATCCCAACGTAAGCCTGTTACATTAGACTCGCGTAAACCCGTTGCTAAAGTAAATCCAGCCATTGCACATGAATGATCGGGTAACTCTGCCAACAATATATCAACCTCTTCATGTGTCAACCATCTTATTCTAATATCTGGTTCTCGTAGCTTTTTTATAACGGGCACTGAATCTATCCATTCCCATTCGTTTTTTGCTTTGTGCAAAATACTGCTAATAATGGCAAGATGTCGATTTACCGTCGCATTGCTTCTATTTTCTAATAGCTTTGCTTGCTTGATGTCTTCTAAGCATTTTTTATCTATTTCATCCAGCATTTTATAAGCCAAGTGGTTATTGAGCCACCTTAATCTTTCTTTGTCCGTTTGCAGACTCTTTTTATGCGACATTTCGGTTAACCACCTAATAACCGCCTACTGCCAGCTATATCGTTCTTTTGCCTACACATTTTTAACACGCCATGCGTCAGCGGTCGTGCAGTTCTTGCGCTTGGTGTTTGTCTTGAGTCCCAGCAGAGCGTTGTATTCGCTCGCCATTTGGTGCGGTGAATTGAATCCATCAGCTTTCTTTGCGTTTGTAGACTGACATGGTTGTTTTTCCTCCGTTAGTTTGCCACCGTCAATTACTCGCAATTCTTGCCGTGGATGAGTATGACAACCAGATACCCAGTCGGCAAGGTGTTCTTTAATAAATATCCAGCAGCTTCATTAGCTTTCCTTTGGGCATAAAAAACCGCTTGGCGGGGTTGGGTATTGGTTGATGCGCTAGGCAATTGCTCTACCTCCTGCATTCATGCAGTCGTATCACTTAGCCACCCGACTTGTACTTTCGTCGTGGTGTCAACAATGGTAGACTGTTTTTAATTAAACCTTAGGAGTTCATGATGGCAGCCATTACTTTCGACACGGTAAAATTTGCCAACACCCTTAAAGCTGCCGGTGTCCCCCCTGCACAGGCGGAAGCAGAAGCCACCGCCATTTCAGAGATACTTGAAGTTAACCTCAAGGACTTGGTGACCAAGGAAGACATGCACCGTGAAATGCGTGATCTTGAACAACGCCTTATTATTAAGCTAGGCGCGCTCATAGTTGTGGCTATTAGCATTGTTGCCGCATTGGTCATGCTGTAAAAGCCTAGTTAGGCGATCGCAAATTTCAGCGCGTTAATCCGCTCGATCATGGTCGCCAGTTCGGCGCGCAGCGCGTCAAACATCGGCTTCACTTTAGTATCAATCGCTTTGTTATAGGCTGGCATTTCGTGCATATCAATCGCAGAGTCCAGCGCGTCATGCAAAGCAAACTGCGTTAAAATTGTAACCTCTTCTTTTCCACCTCCCATGCTGCCATTGCCTCATCCAGATCTTCATCAATGGCATTGCTCAGGTAGTAAAACAGTTCAACCCCGTTTGCGCCAAGCCTCGTGTGAATCATGTTGTCGATTCAGTCAATGTGCATTTTGTTTCCTTCGTAAAACGCTGCAATACGTTCCCCGAGTATTTCGGAGTATTTCCCCATGACTTCTGCGTGCTTCTTTAGCCGTTGCTGTTCGGCTTCCGGCACAGTCTTGAATATGGCCACGCTGAAAAACGCTTTCAGTTTTTACGCACGTTTGATTTTGAAGCGGGCGAATTTACCTCGCCAACGCCCGCACCGATAGCACCAACGCCCGCAGTGGCTAAATTCTCTGCCTTCAGCCAGCGCAACGATTTTACGCCCGAGCAAAGGCAGATTGAGAACTTGGCTGATGATATGCTCACGCACCTTAACCCCCCCTTTGCAAGATGCAGCCATTGCCGCTGCCATACGTGGCGCAACTGATCCAGAGGATTTAATAGCACGCTTAGCTATGGTGTTAAAAGACGCGGATTATGCAGAATTTACGCAACAGGTAGAGCGATGTTTGTTTGCCGCAGATGTGATGGGCTATGCTCATGCCGACTAATCCAGTCAGCATTGGCTTTAATGTCCCCTTTAACGAAGCCATTGCCCAAGCCGTCAAGCGTGGCGTCGTCCTGCCAGATGTGTATTACGGACAACTGCAAGGTTTGGCCAGGCAGCAAGCCTTCAGTATCGCAGGTATAACCAGCTTAGATACCCTGCAAGCCGTCAAAGATTCACTCGATAAAGTCATCAAAGAGGGCGGCACGTTTGGCGCGTGGCAAAAACACATGCTTGAATCTGGCACGTTAAACCTGCCCAGGCATCGGTTGGACAATATCTACCGCACCAACCTGCAAGGCTCATACATGGCAGCCCGTTGGGACAGAATATTGCTCACGCAAGAAACTCGTCCTTACATTATGTACGATGCACTCAATGACAGCCGCGTTAGACCGGCTCACTTAGCCTTAGATGGTATCATTAGACGGGTGGATGATCCCTTTTGGACAACGCACAGTCCGCCAAATGGGTATAGATGCCGATGCTCTATACGTTCGTTATCAGAGCATCAAGCCAAGGCACGAAGCGGACAAGGCAAGGGGTTAAACCAACAGCCCGTATTGGATGACGGTACGCCTGCTTTACCTGATAAGGGATGGGATTATAATCCGAGTGATAGGCTGGCTGGGGTTAATAAGGCTTTGGTGGATAAGCGGGGAAAGGTCAATGATGTGTTATTATCGGCTTTTGAAAAAAAGCTATCAAACCGCATAGAAATGACTAATTATCTTGCGCCATACCGACAAGAATGGGAACAAAACTTTCCAAAAGTAATATTAAACGCACCATTAGGGAACGCATCAAAACATCCCAGTTATGAGGCGGCAAAAAGCGGCGATTTGGAAGCGGCGGCAATATTGGTCACTGACTTAATCAGCAATGACGCGATAAGCCAGCTTAAAAATGTTATCGGCAACAAAAAACCTTTGTTAATACCTGTTCATGCCGAAGAAGATGTAAGCATTAACCGTATACCATTGGCTTACGCAATGATTGTTGGGAGAAAGCTAGACCTTCCGGTTGAATTGGATATTGTTCAGTCAGCAAAGGTAAACAGGACAAATTCTGACGGATTTGGAAGACTGGCTTTCCCGCCTCCTTTCGCTGGAAAGCCAATAACAAAATCAGAATACGCTATTATTTTTGATGATACGCTCACTCAGGGCGGTACATTAGCAAACCTAAGAGGGCATATTTATCAATTTGGCATGAAAACGATTGCTGCAACGACATTAACAGGTAAAAATTATTCGTCTGTTTTAGCGATAACCACGTTAACTTTAGACACATTAAGGAAAAATTATAATGAACTCGAATATTGGTGGATTAGCTTCTTTGGGTATGGATTCGACTGCCTTACCGAATCAGAGGCAAGGTATATCATCAACTCAAAGAAAACTGCTGTCGAAATCAGAGATAGAATCATTGCAGAAAGACAAACGGGAATCTTATAAAAAATTAGATGAAATTTTTGATAGGTTACAGTCAGTAAAATAAGAGATTACCGCCATGACTATCCAAATCACCCTAGACGATGCCGAGATCAACGCCGCACTGAATAACTTAGTGCGACACATCAATAATCTGCAACCGGCTATGGACAGCATTGGTGAGACATTGGTGGGCTTAATACACGAGCAATTAGGTCGTGGTGAAACGCCGTGGGGTGATGCGTTTGAGCCGTTATCAGCCGCCTATATCGATGCCGTGCCAAGACGCGCTGGCGGCATCCCACTAAACGACACACATCAACACATCTTTAACCGCATCAATGCCCAATCTGGCAGTGATTACGTCAAAGTCGGACTCCACTAGACGCGATAAATCGCGTCTCTACGCCATTATTTATTAATTATGATCCAATGCTAAATGGCCTGATATTTATTATGGCACACTGCAAGGCTTGGCCCGTCAACAAGCCTTCAGTATTGCTGGCATTACCAGTCTGGACACTTTGCAAGCCGTCAAAGATTCCCTGGATAAGGTGATTGCCGAGGGCGGCACGTTTGGCGCATGGAAAAAGCACATGCTTGAGTCTGGCACGTTAAACCTGCCCAAGCATCGACTGGATAACATCTACCGCACCAACTTGCAAGGCTCATACATGGCAGCCCGTTGGGACAGAATATTGCTCACGCAAGAAACTCGTCCTTACATTATGTACGATGCACTCAATGACAGCCGCGTTAGACCGGCTCACTTAGCCTTAGATGGTATCATTAGACGGGTGGATGATCCCTTTTGGACAACGCACAGTCCGCCAAATGGGTACCGTTGCCGCTGTTCTATTCGTTCGTTATCAGAGCATCAAGCCAAGGCACGAAGCGGACAAGGCAAGGGGTTAAACCAACAGCCCGTATTGGATGACGGTACGCCTGCTTTACCTGATAAGGGTTGGGATTATAATCCCAGTGATAGGCTGGCGGGTATAAGGCAAGCCATAACTGATAGAACCTCACAATGCACAGGGCTATTTATTGCCCTCTCAGGAACAGGGAAAAAACGGCATAATTCGCCGATTTGGTGCAATACAGCGAATTATTCAGGAATCATGATGCAAAGCTTACAAGGATATACACAGGCAGAAGGAAAAATGCCAGAGCCACGACCAATACAAGGCGTTGAGCGACTATCAGAACGATTAAGTGAAGGGCAGTTATTTTCCAGATTCATGAAAGAATTCGGTGGTAAATCAGAACTTGAATTTACTGACTTAATAGGCAATCAATTAAAAATAGACCGTAATATTTTTTTAGATATTTCAGGTAAGTGGAAAATAATGAAAGGTGAACGAGCAAAGTGGTTGCTCTATACCGCCATTAACATAAAAGAGCCTGATGAAATATGGCTAGAGTCAGGACGACACGGTGGCGTTGATAAGCTCTATTATTTGAGTCGGTTCGATGCAGGTATGCGTGATTACTTGCAGTGTATAACTGTGTTTGATAGAAAACAATCAGATAACGGGATATGGTCAGGGCGCACTAACTACGCAACAACCCAAACGCTATATTTAGAAAGAAAGCGCAAAGAGATAATAGATAGCATTATTAAATACTGGAGATGGGAGTAGTGACAGGGCGTTATCACCATCCAAGTTAATCACTGGTGAGTCACGTCCCGACCTCGCAATTAACTATTACGCCACAAATACTAAAGATAAACTTACATTATGTCAATTCAATCCATCCAAATCACCCTAGACGATGCCGAGATTAACGCCGCACTGAATAACTTAGTGCGACACATTAACAATCTGCAACCGGCTATGGATGACATTGGCGAGGCCTTGGTGGGCTTAATACAAGAGCAACTGGGGCGTGGTGAAACGCCGTGGGGTGATGCGTTTGAGCCGTTATCAGCCGCCTATATCGATGCCGTGCCAAGACGCGCTGGCGGCATACCGCTCAACGACACACCTCAACACATCTTCAACCGTATCAATGCCCAATCTGGCAGTGATTACGTCAAAGTCGGAATCCACTAGACGCGATAAATCGCGTCTCTACGCCATTATTTATTAATTATGATCCAATGCTAAATGGCCTGATATTTATTACGGTCAACTGCAAGGCTTGGCCCGTCAACAGGCCTTCAGTATTGCTGGCATTACCAGTCTGGACACTTTGCAAGCCGTCAAAGAGTCACTGGATAAGGTGATTGCCGAGGGCGGCACGTTTGGCGCGTGGAAAAAGCACATGCTTGAATCCGGCACGCTAAACCTGCCCAAGCATCGACTGGATAACATCTACCGCACCAACTTGCAAGGCTCGTACATGGCAGCACGTTGGGATAGAATTTTGCTCACGCAGGCAACTCGTCCTTACATCATGTACGATGCACTCAATGACAGCCGCGTTAGACCGGCTCACTTAGCCTTAGATAGTATCATTAGGCGTGTGGATGATCCCTTTTGGACAACGCACAGTCCGCCAAATGGTTACCGTTGCCGCTGTTCTATTCGCTCATTATCAGAGCATCAAGCCAAGGCACGCAGTGGCCCGGGCAAAGGCTTAAATAATCCTGCGTTATTAGAGGACGGTACGCCAGCTTTGCCTGATAAGGGTTGGGATTATAATCCCAGTGATAGATTGGCGGGGGTTAATAAGGCTTTGATGGATAAGCGGGGTAAGTCTAGCCCTGTATTACTACAAGCGTTGGTTGACAAACTTAAGAAGATTCCAGAGTTTGATATAATATCAGAGATGGATACACTACAAAAAGACTATGAAAAATGGGCTAAACAGGTTTTGCAGCCGGATTACAAGGCGAGGCATGAGTTCAGGCAGGTCGGCGTGTTGCCTGATTTTGTGATGGCCGATGAGTCGGTTAAGGCGTTGAATCCACAAAGTGACACCATTGAAATTAGCGATTACTTGTTAAGGCATGGGCAACGCCCAAACAAGTTAGGTCGTCAGGCATCATTATCCTTAGAAGACCTTATCAAACTGCCATACAAAATAGCGTTGTCCGATTGGGTTTATGACGCACAACACAAAAATATTATTGGTTTTTTTGATATAAGCCATGCCAAAAATATAGGTAAAGCGGTCGTGACATTCAATTATGACCGTAAAGGCGTGTTACACAATGCAGTAGTCACCACAGGCGTTGTAGGCAAGATTGATGCAAAATCAGAATGGTACAGGGAAATAAAGAAGTGAAGGTAACATCAAGCCGTTGCCAGTCGCTCACTGGCTCCACCACCGGTTTTTACACCGCTGCCGCTCGGCGATTTGGAGAGGGTCTTACGGCTTGAAGTCGGTTTAAGTGTAGCCAAATATAAACTAAATAGCAATATTTTGAGGAAAACATGATCATCCAAATCACCGTAGACGATGCTGAAATCAACCCCGCACTGAATAACTTAGTGCACCACATCAATAATCTGCAACCCGCTATGGACAGCATTGGCGAGGCCTTGCTGGGCTTAATCCAAGAGCAACTGGACGCCTTGGGGCGATGCGTTTGAACCGTTATCAGCCGCCTATATCGATGCCAAAAACAACAAACCCACACCAACCAAGAAAAGTCAGCGGCCTTATTTAACAGCTTAATGAGGTGGTGGCGTTTAATATAAAATCCTCTCATTCGGCTAGCTCATGACAGGCTCTACCTCCCCTTTTTTTAAGGGGAGAAACTCAATCTATACTTTTTTAAAGTAGCGAACCATGAACGCCCCCTTAAACCACCATAAAATCAGCCGCGGTCAACGCTAAATTTTTCCCGATAACGGCTATTTGCAGTCCAATCCCTGCGCCCGACGCATCGGCATCATAAAGCAGCGTGCCTTGTTTAGCGTCGTAC
>Ga0247834_1002692_pt1 | contig 26008 bp, 20 predicted proteins | sample LaCruzMarch2015__8_FD_187118 | JGI IMG/M metagenome (GOLD analysis project Ga0247834, IMG submission 187118) | Freshwater microbial communities from meromictic Lake La Cruz, Castile-La Mancha, Spain - LaCruzMarch2015_12m | ecosystem: Environmental > Aquatic > Freshwater > Lake | place: Spain...
GAACGGTACAAGATTCTGTATTTGTCCAAATTGTTCAACCGGCAATTACTGCTGGCAATGATACGATTATTTGTCCGCGCGAAACAGCAACGATTTGGGCTACTGGAGCCAGTTTCTATGAATGGAGACCTTCCAATACAGTTGTTTCGGTAAATGGTAACGTGGCTCAGGTGCGACCAACACAAAGTACAAATTATATGATTATAGGCACCGATTTAAACGGCTGCAAAGACACGGCTTTTGTAGAGGTAGCCTTATTTCCTTCTCCTTCGATAACGCTAACTCCTGACGTGAATGCATTTTATGGTGACGAAATTCAACTCTCTGCTCAAACACATACTCCGGGAGTGTATTCGTGGAGTCCGCCAGAATTTCTTTCCTGCGTAAACTGTTCCAATCCAGTGGCGACACCCAATCAAAACATAACCTATTTTGTTGATTTCACAGATGTAAATGGTTGTTCCTCTTCGAGTTATGTGACAATAACGTATGATGCAGTTGTTTATGTGCCAAATACATTTATTCCAGATGATGATGGATTAAACGATTTGTTCCAAGTATATGGTGGCAACATAAAACAAATGGAATGCCTAATTTTTAATCGTTGGGGAGAACTAGTTTATACTTTAAATTCTATCAATGATAGTTGGGACGGAACTTACAAAGGAGAAAAGTGTCAAGATGGAACCTATACCTGGAAATTAACCTACCAAGATTTTCTGTTTCACAAGTATCAACTTTCAGGGCATGTGAATTTATTACGTTAATTCAGCTCCTAAAAGTCGGACAAGATCATTGATGTTTTGTTCCCACAAAAGTTTACTGTCGTCTAAATCACCTTCTTCGGCAAAGTCTGTAACGGTTAAACAAACAATATTTGTCATTGGGTCTGAGGCGAAATTCATTTCAAAATAGGATTCCTCATCTTCATCACTCAACCATTTAAATCGAATTTTTGAACCTGGTTTTAGTACTTGTAACTTTGCTTTTTCGGATAAACCGCTCCACCAAAATTCATAGATATCATTTTGTGCATTTACATTTTCGGCAAACCATTCACTGAGTCCAGATGGGGTAGTAAGTTTATCTTCTAAAACCCTTGGAGAAGTTTTAAGTAAAATTTCAATTTCAAATTTTGTCTTCATAGCGCCGAATTAAAATATCTTTGTAAAAATTGCACGGGCAATGTAATCAATTTTTTTCTATTTCGATGCGCAAACTGTTCGAAAATTCAGGGAATCAACTTTTTAAGTATCGCGGACAAATTCCGTTGTTGCTTTTTTGTGTTGCAATCCCACTTCTTTTTATCGATAAAAACCATTCTTTTTTTGTTTCTCACCTGGGTGAATTTACCAGGAATTTACTTGTTGTTCTTTTATTGATTTTAGGTCATTTCACACGATTTTTTGTTATTGGGTTTCGTGAAATTCATACCTCCGGAAAAAACCGTGATCAGCAAGTAGCCAACTCATTAAATATTTCTGGTATGTATTCCATTGTTCGTCATCCCTTGTATTTAGGTAATTTTTTAATTTGGTTCGGTTTATTTATCTGGCTCGGAAATGCATGGTTTGTATTGATTGGCGCCATTTTTTTCTTTTTTTTTTATCGAGGAATTATAAAAACAGAAAACCAATTTTTGGTTCAACAATTTGGAGATAAATACCATAATTGGTCATCAAAAACACCTGCTTTTTTCCCATTAAAAGGGATAAGTAAATATGTTAAACCGCGTTCAAATTTTTCATTTAAAATGGTTTGGAAAAATGAATATCCGGGTATAGTTTCCAGTCTTTCAACTATTTGGTTTATTTCTTTGTTGCGCTTGATGTTTACAGAAGAAAAATTAACAATTTCAGTAATGCTCCTACTATTTGCACTTGCAATTGCTCTTTTTGGTTTTGGTTCCAGGTATTTGAAACACAAAACAAATTTCTTTCCAGAGATGGGGTAAAATCATAAAATTCATTCTACCATTCCTCAATCCTAATCAACTTAGACCACCTCGAATTTGTGTAAGGGAAAACCACTCTGCCAAAAATAGGGTAGAGAATTCGGGTAAAAAACTGAGCTGTTTTGTAAATTTTCCCTATTTGCCAAGTAACTGAAATGTGCTGAACACCATCCTTTGTCAGAACAACATAATTTTTTGAATAATACGTTGGCAACAAATCTTGAACTGCATCCGGACCAGGGAATTCATGCAAGACTCTATCATGAGCTAATTCATAGGATTTTTTCGTAAAATGTTTCCGAAGTTTTTTCCACCTTTTGTGCTTAATACAGTTGCATAAGTTACAATTCTTTGAACACGATTTACTTAAGAATAAGTCAGTATTGAAATCATCTTTTTGCATATGAATGGTTGTATACGTCGAATAAATTCCGCCAAGTGGCAATTCAAGTCGATTTAAGGAATCTGGAGCAAATTGTCCTTTCTCTCTATGAAAGAAAAAATGTTGAGAAAGGGGTTCTGTATATGGATCGTAATGAACGAGCACTTCATAATCTTCAATGGGAAGCGAGGGAACAAGATACGATGATTCAACGTGTTTTAATTGATTATTTCGATCATTCAAAAATATCGGGAAAGTATAAGATTCATTAGGATCTAAATTTACGATACTTGGGTAACCTCGATAAAGTGAGGTGTCCATTTCCAGCTCAATGGGATCGGTATAAACCTGCTCATAAAAGTCGCCTGACGAAGGGAAGATTCCAGAACCAGAACTAGTAACTTTATACCATTGTAATTGAATGATTCTTTTGCCTCGATTTTGGGCAGACGGAATAACTATGGCATGCCGAATTGAGTCAAGATTGGTGAATACAACACTCCATTGAATGATGTTTTTTGTGTTTGCTGCTGTCGATGCAGGGCGCAGCTCAATAGAAAGGTAAATCGGTCGAAGATTGGCGAAAGATGTTTCTGCCAATACTATTAAGAACAATAGAAGTACAATTGCTTTTTTCATTTTTTGTTAATCATGGTACATTTTGGGATAGCGAGGAGCATTTTCTACAAGGGTATTCCATTCTTTCCACGAGTAATAGCGATTTTCAAATTCAAGTTCGCCATCGCTGTAAACGATTAATTGAGCATTTTGGCCATTTTCAGAAAGTGATATACGAGCATAACAATCCTTCATTTCTATAATTGAAAGGGTAGTGTCATTTCTTGGATGAAAACCATATTCCGCTCTTCGATTTTTTTGATTTCCTTCTAACTCCTGATGAAAAAAGGAAGCATGTTCACCTAAATATTTCTGAATTAAATAATATGTGATATAATCTTTCAGTTTAATTTCCCCCTGATATATACCATTTTCCAATTTTAATTGATCAAATTTCCAATTTAAACTATCCATGATGCGCAATAACGATTTAACACGAGCATTTGATGTATCGCGTTTTTCTAGACCAATGTAATAAACCTGAGGCATTTCAAATCTCAGTGCTGTCGTTTCGACTTGATCCAATTCGAAAGTTTGGCCTTCTTTTTCAAGTGCTCTTTGAGCCAATCCAATCCAATAGGCAATGGAATCTCGTTTTAGTAGAAGTGCTTCCCACGATTTAAAAGGAGCAGATTGAGGAATTTGTGTATTTGCATTTAACTTAAATTCCTTTTGCTCTTTTGAACTGAATTTATCCCATGAGATTACCGCATTTTTATTATCCGTACAACCAAGCTTGTATTTTTTGGAAATAATCGTAGTTCCTGCGGCATTTTGAACTTTCCACTCGCCATTTCGTATTCCTTTATCATAAGACCCTGTGGTAAGATTTCCGGATAGTGTATCTAATTCATATAATTTACCATGTAATCGACCATCAAGTAATTCTTTCTTTGAAAATAGAACGCCTTTTGTGCTGTATTTCTCATCAACTCTAAGGTCATTCGTTATTTCCATCCTTGATTTTATACCGCCTGAGCTGTAATAAATTAATGCTTTTTGATAAATTTCTCCTTTCCCTTGTTTGGTAGTGTTTTCAGAAAGTAAAACACCTGTAGAAGTCCATGTTTTTTGCTCATCGAAACGGGTATTATCTTTTAACGTATTATGTCGATAGCGCTCCAATTGACCATTTTGATAATAACTCACATAATTGGTGTCTGCATTTGGTAAGTTGTTTAGTATTGATTTTAATTGACGATTGTCATAATATAATTTTTCATATTGTAATAAACTAACGTTAGTCCAATTCATTTGTGAACTCGGTGAAAACATACAATAGCGCATGACATTACCATTCTCGTCCCATTTAGTAAGAATTCCTCTTCCGTCTTTTTCGATATATTTCTCTTCGATTTTTATTCCGTAATCATTCCACGTAGTCTCTTTTATCGGGGCGAAAGGATTCATAGCAGTTTCTTCAAACGTTGATAATTGAGTTAACCTTCCTTGAACGTTGTAAACTTCCCAATTTCCATCTTTTAAATTGTTCCTATACATTCCTTTTACATGCACTTGTCCATTGTAATGATAGCTAATCCAATTACTGTCCAGATTTCCTTCTTTGTAAGTTCCGCTCGACTTTAATTTACCATTAGCATGAAATTCTCTAGATGGACCATCTAATAAATGAATAGCATCTTGATCGTACGTGGAAAGTGTATTGAAATATTGCTCTAGGATAAGGTTTCCTTTTTCATCAAATTCTTCGTGTTTTCCGTAGGGAACAATTAAACTTGTGTAACCAAAAGCATCAATGGTATGAGGCGGGTTTTCTTTCAAATGATACGAATCAATTTCAGATAATTTAATAAAAGCATATTCTTTTCTAAAGCGCAAAGGTCCATTGTGATGATATTCGGTGATAATGCTTCTTCTTCGCCGATCCTTATCTAAATAAAAACGCCAATGATTCACCAAAATTCCTTTTTCATTCCATTCTTCTAGTGTTCCAAGTTCGTTTCCAAGAATTGGATTGTGATTCATTTTGGTTCTAACACGCTTTTGTTCAGATTGATATTGATTGAAAAAATTGAGTTCTTCTTCAACCAAAAGGCCATTTTTAAACACCCGCTTTTCGTATATTTTACCATTTTCACTCATTTCACAAACCCCATCTCTAGTCGTACGCATATCGTCTTGAAAGTAGGTTGAGAACAAATAATGCCCTCCTTTTTTGTTGTAATAACTGAATTTACAATCTTGTGCCACTAATACAAGCGGGGAAATGACAAAAACCAGAATAAAGAAAATTTTCACAGAATAAATTTACAGTTAAAATGTTAATTCGTTCATTTAAGATAGGAAAAACAAAATTAATAAACAATACAAATTGATTAAAAAATAAACGTAAATTAGATTGTAAAATAATCGAAATTAAAAAATGTTAGTAAAATCATATTCATCCGCGGTCTTTGGAATCAATGCAACAACGATAACAATTGAGGTGAATTTAGGAATCGGTGTTAATTTCTATTTGGTGGGTTTACCCGATAATTCAGTAAAAGAAAGTCAGCAGAGAATTAAAGCGGCTTTTTCAAATAATAATCTAAAGTTTCCTGGTAGGGAAATTACAGTGAATATGGCCCCGGCAGATATTCGGAAGGAGGGTTCTGTTTTTGATTTACCCATTGCTATTGGAATTTTGGCTGTTAGCGAACAAATCCCATTTGATTTATTATCGAATTATCAGCTTATTGGTGAATTATCCTTAGATGGACAAATACAACCAACAAAAGGAATTTTACCCATTGTTTTACAAGCAAAAAAAGAAGGATTTACAGGCATTATTGTTCCAAGGAGTAATGCTGCTGAGGCATCGGTTGTAGAAGGTATTGCAGTTTATGGTGTCTCAACGCTCGATGAGGTAATTTCCTTTTTCAAGGACCCAACAAGTTTAAGCCCAACGCAACCGAGTAGCCAAGTAAAATCGGGTTCTGTGGCAAATCTCTTTGATGTAGATTTCAAGGACGTAAAAGGACAAATGCAAGTGAAACGTGCTTTTGAAATAGCGGCTTCCGGGGGTCATAATATAATTCTCATTGGCCCACCGGGTTCAGGTAAATCAATGCTAGCGAAAAGATTATCTACAATTTTACCTCCTATGAGTTTGGATGAGGCGTTGGAAACGACAAAAATTCATAGCGTTGCTGGTAAAGTAAAAAATGATCTGGGTTTAATCACCCAACGACCATTTAGAAAACCACACCATACGATATCGGAAAATGGCTTGGTGGGCGGGGGAAGTTATCCTCAACCCGGTGAGATTTCGCTGGCTCACAATGGTGTGTTGTTTTTGGATGAATTACCGGAGTATAAAAGAGCTGTTTTGGAGGTGATGCGTCAACCCTTAGAAGATCGGACGGTTACCATTGCTCGTGCTCGATTTTCAGTTGAATATCCGGCGAGCTTTATGTTGGTCGCAGCCATGAATCCTTGTCCGTGTGGCTATTATAACCATCCTGAAAAAGAATGCGTTTGTGTGCCTGGTCTAGTCCAGCGGTATTTGAATAAAATATCCGGTCCTTTAATGGATCGTATTGATTTACATGTGGAAGTCACACCCGTATCTTTTGATGAATTATCTAAGGATATTCCCTGCGAAGGAAGTTTTGAAATTCGAGGACGCGTTGAAAAAGCACGAACAATTCAAGATCAACGGTATTTAACCAAAAATGAAATTCATTGCAACGCTCAAATGAATCGTTCTGATTTTGAGTTGCATTGTCAAATTGATGATACTTCTAAAGAATTAGTTAAAACAGCGATGGTCAAAATGGGATTATCCGCGCGAGCTTATGATCGCATATTAAAAGTAGCAAGAACCATTGCCGACTTGGATTCTTCTGTATCCATAGAAAGAAATCATGTAGCGGAAGCAATTCAATATCGTAGTTTGGATCGAGGGAACTGGGGAAATAGGTGATTTATTTAATCACAATTTCTACTCTCCGATTGGCTTGTTCCTCGTATGCTTGTTTTGGATTGGGGAAAATAGGTTTCGTATTTCCATAACCTTCGAAAGTCATTCTGGATGGATAAATTCCATTATAAATTAAGTATTTCCGAACGCGTTTTGCTCGTTTTTTTGAAAGTCTTACTGATGATGGTTTATTTATTTTTGATTTGTCATTAACATGACCCTGAATTTCAATGGAAACAGTTGCATTCAATGCCATGAAATCAACTAAACGTTTAAGTTTTTTCTCAGAGCCTTTCATAATGGTACTGGTTCCCCTGTAAAATTCAATTTCTTCAAACTGAGCTGTTGCTCCAATCGTAAGTGGCTCAAGATCAATGTTGATTGTGTCTATTTTACCTGGATTGAATTTATATTCTAAATCCTTTGAAAAATAGCCTCGAACGTCTGTTTTAATGAACGATTTGTTCCCTTTAGCGAGAGTAAGAAATAAATCACTGGTAATATAATATCCATCAACATCCTTAGAACCGGATATCGTTAAATTACCACTAATTGGTTTTTTTGTTCGCGCATTTCTTATTCGAATATACGTGTATTTTGGATTCGATTTCTCTCTTAAATCTACTCTTTTTTCATCCCGAATTTCCATCCCATCTATATCTTTTGAGATGTAAGAAAAATCAAAGGTTAGTTTTTCAGTTGATTTTGAGGGAGCTGAAAAAATAAAAACGTACATTTTTTTATCCAAAACATTAAAATCCCATTTGGAAATCGAATTATTAATTTCCTTTAATTTTATCAGAGTGGCTTTGCCAGTAAGAATATCGTTACAAGGATTTTCCAATGAGGTTTCGAAACAGTAAATTGATTGTTTAGATTGCTTTACTGTCATTAAAATGGAACCCAATCCGCCTGGATCAAAATAAGACCAAATTAAGTTACGTGAAACAGAATCCTTGGTGTATTTTTCAAATGATTTTAAATCTGATCCATTGTTTCCAATAAATTGAAGGGTATAAACACCTGATTCAGTTATGTTTACTGATCCGGAGCAATCGGCAATTGAAATCGTTTTTCTACCAAACAGCTGAGCTTGGGAATTAAAATTAAATAAGATGCAAAAGGCAACAAGCGATACTATTTTTTTCATTCTTACTAGAATTGAAATCAATTTAACGAGTTAATCAATATTTAGTTTCAATTTTCCAGTTATTTCTGAACGGATAAATAAACCTTTCTTAAGTGGAAATAAGTCAATTACATCCATTTTCTGAACACTTCCGCTCAAATGTATGTTCTTCTCAAGGTCTTGATTGAGTGATTTTGTAATTTCATGTTTCGCCTCTGAAAAGATTGATTTTAAATCTATTTTTGCCTCATGTTCCAATCGCTTAATGATTTGTTCATTAAATAGCCATTTCGCTGATTTTAATAGAATACTTTTTGTTTTTAAGTCAAATTGAATGTCATTGAGGTAAATTAGTTGCTTAGTTATATCTAATTTTGGTTGAGCTGAGAAATACAATATTCCTTTTCGTACTCCACTAAACTGAATGGATAGGTGAATTCTATTTCCATCTGCCCCAATAAGTTGAATTGAATCTAATCTGATTTTTCTTCCTTTAAGTATAAATTCACTGCCTTGAGCGGATTTAGCGACCCACTGATTTAATGAGTCATAAGAGGCGAAAATATCCATGTTTAGTTGAAATCCATCTGTTTTTTTAAATTCTGATAAATTAGGTAAAGCAATTGGCTTTGAAATAGGTTTTTCTGTTTGAATAGTTGGGAATGATTCAATTCCAAGATCAAAATAAACTTTGTTTTGGTTGAATTTAAGTGCGCTTAATGCAATTTTTGATGGAGATAACTTCAAGTATCCATACGTTTCGATGGGGATAATTTCTTGTAATTGTTTCCACGCACTGGCACAAGTTGACTTAATATCTATTTTCCCTATTTCTTTGTCTATTTCCGATTGAATAGTTTTCATTTCCTTTCGAATTTCTTTGTCCAAAGTTGAGGTAATGTCGTAGTTCACCATTGTGATTTCGCAGGGATCGGATAAATCTAGTTTTGTTAGGTTTGTGGTTGATTTTAAGTTGAAATTAGATGCCATTTCAAGCTTAGTCGCAAATGAAATTGACGCGCTGCGCATGGGTTCATTAATACCACAAGACCCGAAGAAACGCGGAACTAAACAATTCCCTTCATTGCTAAATAAATTGGTACATTTCGGACAATAGGAAAGGTCAAGGCTGTAGGCCACTTTTGTTGAAAAATCTAGGCCAACGGCATTTGTTTTAAATAAAATAGGGTCTCTTTTTAATTGATACATATAACTCAAGCCCTCGCAATTTTTTTCTTTTCCCGAAAATGATGTAGGTATCGAAGATTCAGCCGACTTGTAGTAATTTTCTAAGTTAATTTCAATTGGGATAGATAAATAAGATGCTTTAGCCTCACTAATTGGCGGATCAATAATTGTTTCAGTAGGTGGAAGTGGCTCAATTGACTTACAACCAATCAGAAAAAATCCAAAGAGAAAAAAAAATGAATTTAGCCGAATAGTAATTTTAGCGGATTCGCTTTTTAAACTGAAACTAACTATTGTTTTCACTTTTCATGTTTCCTAAAAAAGGGAGCCGAAGCTCCCTTAAATTAATTCATTTTAGCTTGTAGGCCTTTATCTAATGCATCCAAAAATTCCTCAGTAAACACATAATGTTCTCCTGCATTTACTTTGTTCCCGTGAATACACACAGCCAAATCTTTTGTCATTACTCCAGATTCTACCGTCTCTATACATACTTTTTCGAGTGTATTACAAAAATCAATTAATTCTTGATTTCCATCCAATTTACCTCTAAAGGCTAAACCTCTCGTCCATGCGAAAATAGATGCAATTGGATTAGTTGATGTTTTTTTACCCGCTTGATAATCTCTATAATGTCTGGTAACGGTTCCATGAGCTGCTTCCGCTTCCATGATTTCTCCATCTGGTGTTATTAAAACGGAAGTCATTAATCCTAAAGATCCGAACCCTTGTGCAACGGTGTCTGATTGAACATCACCGTCATAGTTTTTACATGCCCAAACAAAATTTCCATTCCATTTAAGTGCTGAAGCAACCATGTCATCGATTAAACGGTGTTCATAAACTATTCCGGTTTCTTCAAATTTCGATTTGAATTCTGCTTGGTAAATTTCTTCAAAAATATCTTTAAAACGACCATCATATTTTTTCAAAATGGTATTTTTCGTTGATAAATAAAGTGGCCATTTTTTGGAAAGTGCCATGTTAAAACAACTGTATGCAAATCCTTTAATAGATTCGTCCGTATTGTACATAGCCATTCCAACGCCATCTCCCTTGAAATTATAAACGTCAAAAGTTTGAATATCTCCTCCACCTTCCGGCGTGAATGTCATAGTAAGTTTCCCTTTCCCTTTAAAAACAGCATCAGTAGCACGGTATTGATCTCCAAAGGCATGACGACCAACAATGATTGGTGCTGTCCAATTGGTCACAAGACGAGGAACATTTTCCATTACAATTGGTTCTCTAAATACCGTTCCATCCAAAATATTTCGAATTGTACCATTTGGAGATTTCCACATGGATTTTAAATTGAACTCTCTTACACGATCTTCATCTGGGGTAATTGTGGCACATTTAATACCTACCTTATATTGTTTAATTGCTTCGGCGGCATCCACTGTGATTTGATCGTTTGTTTCATCCCTTTTTTCAATTCCTAAATCATAATATTTAATATCTAAATCTAAGTATGGAAGTATTAACTTATCCTTGATGTTTTTCCAAATGATGCGCGTCATTTCATCTCCATCCAATTCAACTACAGGGTTTACAACTTTAATTTTAGCCATTTTACAGAACGTTTTAAAAAATTTGACTTAAAGTTAAGGAAAGTATGCTAATTGAAATTATTATTCGCTTATTTTATCGAAATATCTATTTTAAAAATGATTGATTTGAAATTATTAATTAGTTAAAAGCAAAAAAGGGAGCATTGCTCCCCTTTTCACCTAAACTAAACTAATTATTAAAAAAACTGATTGGAATGAAATAAAAAACTAAAACCGTGTGTAAGGAAATAAGTTACGTTTTAGTGTTATTGGATGATTAATTTTTTTGTTGTAGTGTTATTGTTATTAGATAATTGAATGAAGTAAGAGCCAGTAGCAAGATCAGTTACTTGGAAAGAGTTAGTGTTAGTAACATTTTCTTGAGCGATAACTTGCCCTTGAGCGTTGATGATTTGTAATGTGTTTACTTCGTTTTTCCAAGAGATAGTAGCGTTTTCTGCAGCTGGGTTAGGGTAGATGTTCATGTCAATAGAAGTATTTTCTTCAACCCCTGCAGTACCGTTGTTCCCACCTCCGTTGTTTGTAGTATCCATTGCGATGTATTGTTCAACAGTAGCATCAGTTGTAGCAGTACAACCGTTAGCATCTGTAACAGTTACCGTATAATAACCAGCAGCAACGTTAGTTTGATCTTCTGTGTTGATAGCGTTGCTCCAGTTGAATGTGTAAAGAGGAGTTCCACCGATAACTTGAAGGTCAAGAGTAGCGGTTGTGTTAGCATCCGCTTGTGTTGTAGTGATATAAGCAGTGATAGTTTCTGGTTGAGTTACAGTGTAGCTTCCGTAAGAGATACATCCGTTAGCGTCCGTTAAAGTTACACGGAAGGTACCAGCAGAAAGGTTAGTTAAATCTTCAGTAGTTGCATTGTTAAAGTCCCAATATGTATTTTGTACAGCACCTTGCGTGATAGTTAAATCAATAGCTCCGTTGGCTAATCCGTTACAAGTAACGTTAGTAACCGAAGCATTAAATATTACAGGAGTTACATTGGCAACGTTGATTGTAGTGTCAGTAGAACATCCTGCAGCATCCGTGATCGTTACTTGGTAAGAACCACCCGCTAAGTTATCAAGCGCTAAACCCGTTTGACCATTGTTCCATACTGCAGTAAAAGGAGCAGTACCATTTACATTCAATTGAATTTGACCACTGTTAGGTACACAAGAGACAGAAGTAGTAGCAGTAACAGAGATAGAAGACCAGTTTTGCGCCATAAGTACCGCTGCCGCTGCATCTAATCTACCCGCACCAAGTTTACCAGCGTAAAGTGGGTTGATGTTATCGATATTGAAAGAAGAAGCTTTAAGGATGTATTCGATATTAGCTTGAGAAAGACAAGGATTAACAGCTAACATAAGAGCAACTGTACCAGTTACTTGAGGAGCAGCGAAAGAAGTACCACTGTTTGTTAAATACCATCCAGAAGCAGAACTGATTGCTACATCGTATCCTGGAGCACTTAAGTCAACTGTATTGTTGTGTTGGTGAGTAGTAGCAGAATTACCGATAGTACGTTCGTGGTTGTTGAAAGGACCAACACTAGTAACAGAAAACACATTAGCATAAGCCGCAGGATAAACCAAGTTATCAGCCCCTCCACAAGTAGTACCATTGCCCGCAGAAGCAATAAGGAACGACCCGTTGTTGTACGCTTCATTGACAGCATCTTGTGCATATTGATTAAACGTACACCCAGAAGTCCAGCTAAGGTTAATTACTTTAGCGCCTGCATAAGAAGCAACTAACATATCGTTGTAGTTCATTCTGTATAGTCCCAATTTGCTATCAAATCCGATAGCACTTTTACCGACACCATTGTTGGTGTTACCAGCAGCAAGAATAGCAACAGCAGTACCATGAGTTCTAGTAGCAGTGTTTGTAGCATCGTAATAAGTTACTTTACCCGCAAGTTCTTCGTGAGAATCATAGAAGTTTTGATCAGAAATAGCAATGATGAAGTTAGGATTTCCGTGTGTTAAATTCCAAGCGCCTTGTGCATTGATTAAGTCAAGCGCATAATCAGTAGTGAAAGAAGTAGTATAATCGTTTGGAGTATCAAGTGTTAGATAAGCAGGAGCATATTCAACAGCTGAAACAGCATTTACGTTGTTAACAAGAGCAGTATAAAGATCCACTTCATTACAGTTACAAGTTACTTCAAAAACGTTTTGCAATTTAGCAGAACGAGCAGCCGGCATCGCTTTTTGAACTGAAGTGATATTCAAGGATTGAATAGCTTGGTTGAAAGAAGCGTTAGCGGAAGACAAAACCCCGTTTACAAGAGTAGGGATGTTTTGAGCTTGATTGATAGTAACCCATACTTTTCCCGTTTGCGCTTGAGCAAGGACAGCTGTTAAAGCGAAGGAAAGTCCTAGAGCTAAATTTTTGAAGTTAGATGTTGTTTTCATAATTACTGCGTTTGTTTATGAGACAAATCTGCAGCTAAATGCAAGGGCATGAAAGAAAAGTACTTGAAACGAAATCAAAATACACACTGCTACGAATAGGTAATTACGTAGGAGTACGATTGATTCTAAGTAGGTTTACGTAAAATGGGCTTAAAAAGGATTTTTACCGTCAAATAATTTCTGATTAACTACTTAAAAGAATCAATGCACCTCCTCAACGCAATAATATTCGTTATCTTTAATAGAGTATCAAAGGAAAATGCAAGAACCGAGTGCCGAATTATTGAATAAAGCGTTTGCTTTCGACAGAAAAGCGCAGTTGGAACTATATAAATTATGTTATCCCATGTTAATTAGTGTTGCTCGGAGGTATCGCAAAAATGATGAAGATCATTTGACTTTGGTTAATAATGCATTCATCAAAATAATAAACTATTTGGATCGCTACCAAGAAGCTAAGTTTTTTAGCTGGATAAAACGGATCATCACAAATGAAATCATCGATGAGTATCGCAGAAATAAAAAGTATCAAACCCTTTTTCAACAAGATGCTTGGGTTGAGTCTACTGTTGGGGTTACATCTGTAATTGAATATGAAATAAACGATGAATTTTTACATCATATACTCTTAGAACTACCTGAAGGAACACGTGCTGTATTCAATTTATTTGCAATAGACGGATATTCTCACAAAGAAATAGGAGAAATGTTAGGTATTTCGGAGCAAACCTCCAAATGGCATACGAAAATAGCGCGCAAGAAATTAAAGGAACTCTTAAAACTAGAAATGAGTCATGAAACAAGATGAACAAATAGATAATCTATTCCGAAAAAGTATTGAACCTGATTTTTCGGAGGAAATCCCGGAAAATTATATTTTGGATATCAATCAACGCCTAGATCTTATACAGGGCGATAGAAAGAACAAAAGGACATTGTTCTTTTGGTGGATCACGGGAGGGTTTTCTTTAATTGCGTGTCTTTTATTTTCATTCACATGGTTCAATGGGGATGATACGGATCGAAAAATAGCTTCAAATTCATCGAAAAAAGGAGTGATTAAAAACCGATTAATAAATGATACGCCTGATAAATTGAAGCAAACTAAACCTAAAGAAATCAAGGATTTAATTTCTAATTCAAACGTGTTCATTCAAAACCCAAGACTCAGAGAATCGTTCCAATCACAGCATTTCGAAATTGAAACCCCTCAATTTGAAGAAAATAAACAAATTAATCCGGTTGATTTAACAGGAAAATTGAGCTTTGATGAGAAGGAACAATTGAAAGATACCGCTACATATGTTATTGAGAGTTCAAGTGATTTAGTGATTCGAGATAAAGATACATTCATCAACATGGATATTCGTAAATGTTCAGCAATAGACGTTAACAAAGTTGAACTATTAAATCCTGAACGGAAAAATAAAAATCAATTAGTATCTCATTACGTCGGGTTTTACTGCGGAATCAGTTCGGTTGAAAGCATTTTCAAAAATCTTAATTCACCTGTTGTTTCTGCGTTTTATACTCAGAAAAATTATCTAGACAAGCGCAAAGCAGAAGAAATTGGAATTACTTCTTGGGATGTTTCATTAAAGTATTTGTTTAATTATAAAGGATTTACACTGTCTAGTGGATTAGATTATTTCGTGTGGGGAGAAAAAACAGATTATAGTAATGTCAATTATAGTGCTCAATTCCTAAATAAATATCAATATTTGAGTATACCAATAAATTTGGGTTATTCTCTGCGTATTGGAAAATATGGGGTAAATCCTTTTGCAGGTGTTTCTGTTGGACGAATATTAAGAGCCACGAACGGATACTATTTGAATAGTCAATCAATTTCGAGCGCATTTCAAGCAACAGCTTCTCCCTACTCGACTTCATTCAATGGTGGACTCGAATTATCGTATTATTCTCAATCAGGAATAAAGGTATCCTTGATGCCAATCACTCGATTTTCAGTAAGGCAAGTTGTAAATACTGAAATGGTTTCAACTAATTATTTTTCATTTGGATTAAACCTTGGAATTGGATATTGTTGGTAGCTGTAGATTCAATCGAAATTTATCTGTAATTTTGTTTAAAATTCAAAAATATGTATCCAGCAGAATTAGTGCAACCAATGAAACAAGACTTGACTCAGGTTGGGTTTGAACAATTAACTACATCAGAAGCTGTAGATCAAGCAATTCAAAATAATCAAGGTACTTTATTAGTTGTTGTCAATTCCGTTTGTGGATGTGCTGCAGGAAATATGCGTCCAGGCGTAAAACTGGCTTTAAACAATGAAAAGGTTCCTACTGAGTTAGTAACTGTATTTGCAGGTGTAGATGCCGAGGCAACTAACCAAGCAAGAAATTACTTTCTTCCATATCCTCCATCTTCTCCATCTATCGCATTATTTAAAGAGGGTAAATTGGTTCATTTTGTGGAAAGACACCATATAGAAGGAGCAAGTCCTGTGATGATAGCTGAAAATTTAAGTGAAGCTTTTAACGAATACTGTTAAATAATACGGTTGGGTTTATAACGGAATGTTTCCATGTTTTTTGCGTGGAAGTTGTTCCGATTTGTTTTCTAGCATCTTGAATCCATGGATTAATCTTCCGCGGGTTTCTTCTGGAAGAATTACTTCATCTACAAATCCTCTTTCGGCAGCACGGTATGGGTTTGAAAATAATTCGGCATATTCTGCTTCTTTTTCTTTCCATTTTGCTTCTGAATCTGTAGCTTCTGAAATTTCTCTTTTGAAAATGATTTCTGCTGCTCCTTTTGCACCCATAACCGCTATTTCAGCTGTTGGCCAAGCAAAATTTAAGTCTGCACCAATATTTTTGGAATTCATAACGTCAAATGCTCCACCATAAGCCTTTCGTGTAATTACTGTAATTCTCGGAACCGTAGCTTCTGAAAATGCATAGAGTAATTTGGCACCATGCGTTATAATTCCTCTCCATTCTTGATCTGTGCCAGGTAAAAAACCAGGAACATCTTCAACAACCAATAATGGAATATTAAACGAATCACAAAAACGAACAAAGCGAGCGCCTTTGCGAGATGAATCAATATCCAAAACACCTGCCATGCTTGCTGGTTGATTGGCGACAATACCAATGGTTCTTCCATCTAATCGAGCAAAGCCAACCACAATATTTTTAGCGAAATCAGCATGTACCTCTCGGAAAGTATCATCATCAATAAGACAATCAATTACTTTTCGGATATCATAAGGAAGGTTAGAATTTGCTGGTAAAATGGAATTTATGAGGTCTAATTTTTTGTCTGAAAACGTGAAATCAGTTATTTGAGGGGCTTTTCCGGCGTAATTCTGAGGCATAAAAGTGATTAATTCACGTACTTGTTTTAGGCAAGCAACATCATTAGGTGAAGTGAAATGATTCACTCCTGATTTTTCTGCATGCGTCCTTGCTCCACCTAAATCTTCAGCCGTAACTTCTTCATGTGTGACGGTTTTTACCACATTTGGACCAGTTACAAACATATAGGAAGTATCTTCCACCATAAAAATAAAATCAGTCAATGCCGGAGAATAAACAGCACCACCTGCACATGGTCCCATAACAACTGAAATCTGAGGAATAACACCGGATGCTCTAGTATTTCTGTAGAAAATATCGGCATAACCCGCCAATGAAACTACTCCTTCTTGGATCCGTGCACCACCGGAATCATTTATTCCGATTATTGGAGCTCCATTGGTCATGGCCATATCCATAATCTTACAAATTTTCAATGCATGACTTTCAGATAATGAACCACCAAGTACAGTGAAATCTTGTGAAAACACGTAAACGGTTCGGCTGTGAATTGCTCCAAAGCCCGTTATTACTCCATCACCCAAGAATTGCTGCTTATCCAAGCCAAAGTCTTTTGATCGATGAGAGACCAACGCACCAATTTCTTGAAATGAGTTTTCGTCTAATAGTATCTCAATACGTTCTCTTGCAGTTAATTTACCCTGTTGGTGTTGTTTATCAATACGAGCTTGACCTCCTCCCAATCCTGCTTGGGCTCTTTTTTGCAATAATTCTTCCGTTTTATTCATCATTTCTGTTGTTAAGACAAATTTAATCGAAATTGGTTTCTATTATCTACTTTTTTCATTTAATCCGTTAATTTCGCAGCATCTATGAGTTACACATTAAAATATCGCATATTAAGTACGGAAGAACTTGCCGCACTTGAAGAAGAATTTAAACAGTTTTTAATCGTTCATGGTGTTTTTGGTGAGGAGTGGAAAAAAATGAATGAAGAAAATCCGGATGAGGCGATTGAATTGGTTGAGATTTTTAGCGATACTGTTTTAGAAAAAGTCTATTCAGGAATTAATTATTTGGAATTTAGAACGAAGGATTTATTAATACTATTGGCTTATTCAGAAGATAAAATCGAACAAATTCGAATTCAAGCGAAGGGTTCAACTGAAATTGATTTACTGAATTGGCAGGGATTTATAGCAGCAATGAATTCACTTGAAAAATTGGATGCGTTTAACGGAAAAAAGGTGTTATTGTCTTTAAGAAATGAATCCATTCATGCATATGTTACACAAGGTTTTATTCCAGTGGATAAACTTTTTTGGGACCAAATGAAAAGTTTCATAGCTCCTAATTAACAACTAGCACCTTACCTACTTTTTTCCCTTTTCCTTCGTTCATTCCTGTCCAAATGAGATATACACCCGTTGCCACCCGCTCGCCGTTTAGGTTTTTGCAATCCCATGTTGCTGTTCCACCGTTAGAAACAGTTTTATAAACTAAATTTCCTGCTACGTCTGTGATTTTAACATCTGAGTTGTAACGAATTCCTTGAATAGTTACTGGGCCAAAATGAGTTGGTCTCACTGGATTAGGGAATACTGTAGTGGCACTGTATTCAGGATCTTCGTAGGTAGCATTTGTCCGATAGGAAACCAATCCTTTGTCCGTAATAATAAATAATTCGCCTGTTGTTTGATCTAATTTGATATCGTAAATCACATCCGAAATCAGTGGTGAATTTTCTTTAGTATGTTGCTCAATGATTTCTGATCCATCTGATGAAAGCAAGAGTATTCCTGCATTGGCTGTAGCAATCCATTTTCGATTTCCTCCATCCACTTCAATATCAGTAATATGCGTTGACCCTAATACATATTCCACATTTCCTTCGTATTTTACCTTAACTCGTTGTGCGTCATAATCTCCTGCAGCAGCATTAAACGAATTGGATCCACTATACAAAATAGCAAATCCTGCATCGGTTCCAATCCAAATTTCACCATCAAAATCGGCTGCAATAGCAGTAATATTGTCTGATGGTAAATCACCCGAATTTACACCTGTTTTGATTTGAATTCGCTTATCATCAGCAGTATTTGTGATTGTATTGTTGTAATTGTATCCAAATAATCCGGCGTCAGCGGTGGCGCACCACAAATTTCCATCAAAATCAACAATCATTTTTTTTGTGTACTTATTTTTGGCTGCTGCCCCTAAATCAAAATTAGACCAATTACCGGAAGCATCTTTTACATTAAGAGGAAATTGAGAATACCCATTTAAACACCATAGATTTCCTCTTTCATCATAGGTAACATCTGAAACGAGCGACCATCCATTTCCGATGCCGGTTTTTTCGAGTGTTGAATTGGTATCTGTAAAAATTTGTCCTTGACCATCCGAAAAAACGGTAACTGGTATTTCAGAATACGTACTGACAGCATATTCTTTCGCGTTTTTGGGATTGATGGAAACATCTAAAAAATCCCATACATTTGATTCTGTCCAACAGGCTTGTTCATACACATCTGTAAAACTCCATGACTCACCCTCAAAAAAATGAATTCCATTTCTAGTAAAAGCAGGCAATTTGTTTAGTAAATACCCAGAAGAGATTGCTAATTTCCCATTCAGAGCATCCATCGAATAATAGGAATTGTTAGCTGCTCCAGAAATAGGAAAACGATCGTATGAAAAATAATCTGCCGGAAACCACACCAATCCAAGGCTCTTGTCCGCTATCCAAATACCTTTAGTATTATAGGCCGAACGACTCACTAAAAACTCCTGGTTGAAAGTTCCGGTGCCATATAATAATATTTGGAGGTAGTTTTGATCATATGTAGCAAAACCACCTTGTGCGTTTATTGCTAGTTGATTATTGTTAATCACATTAATTGAATTTATTTTCGCTGCCCACGGAAAATTTGAAATCACCACATTAAACGGATCACTTAATTTAACTACCTCATCACCATTTGGACCATCAACTTTTATTAAAACGATTATATCGGAATTCATTATTTCAATTTCCGTAAAAGTTGATCCTGAAACTTGCTGCAATCGATTGTCTATTGACCATTGTGATTGATCTGTTAGTGCTGGATTATTAATTATTCCCGATAGTAATTTAGAGGGTGTTAGCGCAAAAATTGTATCTGCAGAAAAACACAAATCCGATATTTTTTCCAATGAATTGGTAGGATAATACGTATCCTTTACTTCATTTTTTAAGGGGTCAAGTTTTAAAATAGCGAAATCACAAGCAGCATATATAAAAGATCCATTTTTTTCAAAGCGATTGATTCGTTTTGAATTGGGTACTTGGGCTAATTTTAATGCGGGAATGTTGTAAATGATATCGTTTTTTAATTTGTCAATGTTGCCGTTAGAATAACCAATGTAGAGTGATTTGTCGCTTTGATCGTAATACAAGCAGGTAATTTCAATATCAGACAATAGGTTTAAAGCGTTGTAAAGCGTGTGGCTCTTGTCAGAAAGGTCTAAAATTGATAAGCCATTTTCGTATGCAGAATAAATGAAATCGTTGGTTGCAACAATATCAATAGCCTTTTTTGTGGAAGAATGAAAGCGCCATTGTCCAGTCCCAATTTGACTATAGATTGAAAATGAACTAATGAAGAAGTAAATAATAAAAATGAACCTCATAACCATGAATTAGCAGTGAAAAACGATAAAAATCTATGTTTGTTGTTAATCTATCAATTAATTTAATTTTTTCAATATCAATATAGCATCATTTTTATCAACAATTTCCCATTTACCACTATCTAAAAAATCATCAATTGCTTTTTGATAGCTTTTGTTGTTAAGTGGGTATTTGTTAGATTCAGCTGGAATTAAGGCAATATAATTTGCATCGCCAATGTAAGGATAATGATAGATTTTTTCTCTAAAAGCTAAATGAGGACAAAGCGGAGATTGGGCACTAACCTTTGCATCTTCTGGTATTTTTTGTAAAATCTGGTGTGCTTCCTTCACATTGAAATCCCTTGTCCAATGTGATTTTTTATAAAATTGGCTGTTCTCTCTGTTGTAATATTCGGATGTGCGATGGTCTAAAAAACTAATACAAGAAATCGCTGAAATCGCCAAACTTACAGAAGCAATGCGTATTTTCCATTTTTTCAGTTTTGCTAAGACTGAATAGAGTGCGATAACCAAAATAGGAGCAAATTCAATGGAGTAATGTGCGCTAATTCCCCATCTCATTGGAATATCATTGAAAACCTTTTGAGCCACAATGGGAGTGATCATAATGAGGTATTGTGGGGCTACAAATAATGCCAGCCCACCAGATAATAATATGGCAAGATAAGTTTCCGTTTTTATTCCATTATAAATGTTGTCACCAGAGTGATTCACGAACAAAAGTTCAAATGCTTTTAGTGGATGTATAATAATGTTTAAAATGACTTCTCCAAAGTTAGAACCCAAGGCATTAAAAGAATTGTGTAAATAGTCCCTTCCGGGAGCCGCTAGTGATGGTATAAATACTTTAATAACAAGAACAAAATAGGATAATGCAGCAACGGTAAATATTAAACTAATTAGAATTTTCCTTCTGTTTTTTTCAAACGCTGATTTCCATGTTAAACCTAAACCGATAAAGGCTGCCCATAGTGCCATATTCTCTTTTGCAATTAGTATCAAAGCAAAAAACAGGAGACTCCACTTCCATTTTTGTTGTTCAAAATAATACAAAAACCAGGGTACAAACATAGTCGCAACAACGTTGTCGTGGTAATCAAAACTAAGTGCTGAGTAAATGCCCCAAAGGGTAAAAAAATGCAGTAATGAAAGCCTTGAAAGAGCTTCATTGTGAGTAATGTACAGAACATATTTATATATTCCAAGTCCACCAAAAAGAATAGCTGAAATTTGGAAAATTAGCATGGTGTATGTTCCAAAAATCCAATAAAATGGAGAAACAAGAATAGGGTAGAGAGAAAAATGATCGGATAGAACATTAGTGAAAGATGGTTGCATAATCATACAATCATTCCATCTAAAATGGGCATAATCGAAAATCGCATTGTTGTTAATTCCTAAATCCCAACCGTAGGTCCTAAAATTGTAATGATTTACTAAGGATATTGAGCCGTATAAAAGTCCAAATAGAACAAAAATAATAAGTTTAGGATAATTTTTCACGTTATAATTCTTCATTCCAGCTTTTTTCTTCAATAAGATAATTTGGGCGATTCTTACTTTCAGAAAATAACTTCCCTAAATAAATTCCAACAATTCCTAACATGACCAACTGAATTCCTCCAATAAATAGGATAGAGGCAATGAGTGATGTCCAACCTGTAATTGCTTTTTCTGTAAATACTGAAATATAGATTGCATATACAGCATAAATAAAGGAAAGGATAGCCAAAAATACACCGAGATAAATGGAAAAATAAAGTGGTTTCGCGCTGGAGGATGTTATTCCTGTTAAAGCAAAACGGACCATTTTTGAGAATGTATATTTCGTTTCTCCTGAAAAACGTTCGTGTGGGGTATATTCAACGCCAATTTGCTTGAAACCAATACCTGGAACAATACCTCGATAAAACAAATTGTTTTCTTTGTATTTTTTAAGTGCTTCCACCACAGATCTATCAAGTAATCTAAAATCTGCGGTACCTTCTTCTAGTTTTGTTTCAGATAAATTATTGACTAATTTATAAAACAATTTAGAGCTTAATTTTTTGAAAAAAGTCAAGTCTTTGGTGTCTTTTCGTTTCGTGTAAACCACTTGATATCCTTCTCGCCAATGATTAACCAAGATGGGCAACATTTCCGGTGGGTGTTGTAAATCTGCATCCATACTAATTACGGCATTTCCAGTTGCAAAATCTAAACCTGCTCGTAGCGCATTCTGATGACCAAAATTCCTACTAAAATGTATGTATTTTACACGAGAATCTTGCGTGACTAGTTCTTTTATCTTGTCTAAAGAACCATCTGTACTGCCATCGTTGACATAAATAATTTCGAAAGCACTTATTTTTAATTGAGTGAATTCGAAAATCAATTTAGAGTATAGCGGAAATATATTTCCTTCCTCACAATACGTTGGGATAATTATTGAAATTACGAGCTTTTCCATGATTTAATTCACGGCTAATTTACATCTTTTATTACAATTTTTCTTCCTCTTCTTTTTCCTCTGAAGGCGGCAATTCCTTTGTTTTATTTTTCTCCGCAGCTTTTGGTTTTTCTTCCTTGCCTTTTTTTTCGGTTTTTGATTTTGAATCTACCGAATTTTTATCTGACTTTTTTGGCGACGTTTCGGAATCCTTGTCGGGTTGGGATTCCATTACTTTTGTACCATCCTTCGTGATTTCCTGACCGTACTCGTTCCAATATTTTTCACTTACTACTTTTCCTTTCACATAGACCACAAGTGACTGCATTTGTCTGTTATCATAATATTCTTTGAAGTTCCCTTCAGGAAGTCCTTTTTTATAATGCTCCTCAAATTTTATGGAATCATTTGGTAAGTAGAAAATAAAATCACCTTCTTTGATTCCATCTTTCCAAGTTTCTTCGAACATCTTTTTACCGTTGTCATAATAGGAAATGCATTTTCCAGCCTCTTTTCCTTTTTTGAATTTGCGGTCATTGATCAATGTACCATCCTTGGTGTATTTTTTATAATCACCCTCTAGTAATCCGGTGTTATAGTTTATTTCTGATTCCATTTTTCCATTGGAAAAATACTGGCGTTGCACTCCATGTAATAAAGATTCAATTTGTTCACCCTTGGTAACAACTTTATAATTTTCAAAAGAAATCGTGTCTCCATTCGGTTTTAAAAATAGTTGCTCACCAGACATTTTTCCTTGTACATAATTTGATATTTCTTTAATGGCATTCGTGGAATCGTAAAAAAGCTCAATTTTTCCGTCAAATTTCCCCATTATTTTGGTTCCCCTTTCTTGGATACATCCAGATGGATGATTTACGAGGTATTGACCATTTATTTGACCAGATTCAACATTCAATCGAAAATACGTTTTCTCATTAACTGAATAACAGGATTCACATTCCCCGTTGTAAGGTTGCTTGCTGTGGTTCCATAAAATGGCATTGGTGCCAGGGTCTGTCATTAATTTATCATCAAAACTAATCACTCCTTTTTTTCTGCCACAATCCGAAACAATATACCCCTCAAAATCGATGCTATCTTCGTAACATTTTAATTTTGGCTGCTTTCCAGTTTGACTAAAGCTAATTGCAGTTTGGACAAGGGTTAGCATGAAAAAAAGAGAATATTTCATATTAGTGGATAATTAATTTTTCGATGTGTTTTTCGATTTCATTTAGATAGTTTACGAATTCTATTTGAACATAATAAATACCAGAAACGATAACGGAGTCTATTGTTACTAAATTGGATCCTGGTTTTTCCGCTTCTACAATTTTTCTGCCAAATGAATCATAAACACAAACCGAGGTTGCATTCATTTTATAAGGAAGTTGAACGGTAAACCCATCGTTCGAATTACTTGGATTGGGTAAAAGCCGGATGTCTTCAGTTGGTTGAACGTTGGTAAATAAATTTTTATCAAAAGAAAATAGATAAAATCCGCTAATTCGATCCGAAACTAAAATTCGTTGACTGGGAAGTAAAGTATAAATTCCCCATGCTCCCCACATGGAAAAGGTGTTCCCATTGATGTCTTGGTGGGTGTCATAAAAAGCAATTTCTTGTGGTGGGTTTGTTCGTATGTCAAAAATCCGCAATCCGTCATTATAATAAGCAACAAAGGCAAACTCATTGGTACATTGAATATTATGAGCTGTTTTTAAATACGGCTCATTTTCCGTTCCAAATACCGATTGGATCGTTAGATTGTTGGACGGTGTAAGTTGTGCTTTTTTGATTCTTGTTCCAGGGGTTTCGTCTGCAAAAACATACGTTTCGTTATTGGGGGTAAGCCACCCCTGGTGATTATACCCTTGTTCTTGATAAAAACTTAAATTACTCAAAAATTGAGGCGAAGTTGGATTGGTAAAATTATAAACCCGAATTCCGTCATATCCACAATTTAAAATAGCCAAATTGTCGCGGACAAAAATATCATGTACTTCGGAAATATCATCTGGTCCTTCCCAAAGAATGGTTGGATTTAAGGGGTCTTGTAACGAAAATACCTTGAGTGGCACTAAGCTCATTTCCTGTCCATTCAAAAAAGGGGTTACTGAACAGGCAAATAAAAGGGCATTGCTTGTATCAATAAACAAATTATGGATTTTACCTATTGTGGTATTTTGTATATCGGCAACGAGTACAACGGAATCTGGCAAATAGCTTAGATTCATGATTTGTAAACTACCCGATCCTTCATCAGCTGTCGCATACAAGTAATTTTGATACGTTTTATATTCACGCGTAATAGCTTGACTAGAAACATATCTACCCGGAACAAAATCAATTAATTGGAAGGAGTCTGCCGCTGTTAGTTGAAAAATATGATGGCCTTCCGTGGACCCAATAACTCCATATTCTAATCCATTTTGAACAAATCCCCAGCAACTGCTATATCGCACTTGAGTTGAATTTGTTAAAATCGAATCGGACTGCCAATTGTCAAGTAGCAGACAGTTTTTGGAATCTTGCGCTCGAATTTGGAGTGAAAATCCAATGATTATGCTACTGAATAGGCTTAGCCAAAGTAACCTACATTGAATCTGTTTAATGAATTCGTTTGATATAAACATTTTGAGTTTTTGAACCATCCAAATTATACCATTTACCTATCAGGATTTCCAAATCTTCGATGTCATATGGAAGAATGAAATAGCCTTTTTCCACGTCATTTTCCTTAATGTAAATAGTCGATTGCTCACTGTCCCCGAGAGGACTGTTGCCCTCCAAACTATATGATTTAGATGGGTTGGAATTAATTATAGAATAGTTCCCCTTGATTATACCATTGGATTGCATGTTGAGTTGCATTGTGACAGGTGTTGTTCCAACCGTTCCATTGCCGATGAATTGATACAAAACGCTTACTTTTTTTTGAGCAGCGACCGTTCCTAAACTCATTCCCCCAAGCAAGCAATAAAGAAAAAATAATTTCATTCTACAATTTATTTATTCCCAAATTCTAATTTCTAAGTCGTGAAACTCCCAAACTAGGACTATTCAGATTTAAAGTTAAAGTTAGTCAATTTTGGAGAGTTCAATCATCAAAAATAATACAATGTTTTTCAATTGCTTGAATTGAATGTACCTTTGTTACGTGAAAGAAAATTTTGGAAAGGAATATAAGTTATGTAGCAAACTTCTCATCGATGCAGTATTTGCTGGTGGACATCGTTTGAAGCAATATCCTTTGTATGCAATTGTACTAGAAACAAAACTAACGGAAAATGTTCCTTTTCAAGTATTAATATCTGTTCCCAAAAAAAAAGTAAAGAGTGCTGTGCAACGAAATTTCATCAAAAGACTCATTCGTGAAGCATTTCGAAAGAATAAAGTACATTTAGATTCGTTTATAGAAAACACAAAAAAAGAACTCG
>Ga0247834_1002705_pt1 | contig 25916 bp, 20 predicted proteins | sample LaCruzMarch2015__8_FD_187118 | JGI IMG/M metagenome (GOLD analysis project Ga0247834, IMG submission 187118) | Freshwater microbial communities from meromictic Lake La Cruz, Castile-La Mancha, Spain - LaCruzMarch2015_12m | ecosystem: Environmental > Aquatic > Freshwater > Lake | place: Spain...
GCGCCGATCCGTCGACGACACCTGGCGACACATCGGAAAACTCGTCCAGACAATCGGGCCAGACGAATGCGCAAACTACATCGCAAACGCAGGATACGCGGCAACCTAAACGTGAAACGGTCTAGGTCGCCTTGCCTACCGCCGCCGCGGCCTGGTCTTCGGCGCTTTCCGGCAGGTCGTCGAAGCTCGAGTAGTTCATGGTGTAGAGCTTGGAGTAGAGGCCCTGCTTTTCCATCAGGGCCTCGTGGTTGCCCTGCTCCAGCAGTTCGCCGTTCTGCAGCACGATGATGCGGTCGGCGCCGCGGATGGTGGCGAGGCGATGGGCGATGACGAGGCCGGTGCGGCCTTCGAGGAGTTTTCGCAGCGCCTTCTGGATCAGCATCTCGGTGTAGCTGTCGATGTTCGCAGTCGCCTCGTCGAGGACGAGGATCTTGGCGTCTGCGACAAGCGCACGGGCGAAGCTGATCAGCTGGCGCTGGCCGAGCGACAGGTTACCGCCGCGCTGCTCGATCTTGGTGTCGTAGCCATCGGCCATCGACACGATGAAATCGTGCGCGCCCACCGCCTTGGCGGCATCGATGATCTGCTCGCGGGTGGCGGACTCCTTGTTGTAGCGGATGTTCTCGAGCACCGTTCCGGTGAACAGGAACGGCTCCTGCAGCACCATGGCGACCTGCTCGCCGAGCGAATCCTGCGTCACGTCGCGGACGTCGTAGCCGCCAACCGTCACGGCGCCGTCCCAGACGTCGTAGAAGCGGTGCACCAGCGACATGCAGCTCGACTTGCCCGAGCCGGTGGGGCCGACCAGCGCGACGGTTTCGCCCGGATTGACGCGGAAGCTGACGTTGCGGAGCACCGGCTGGCCCTTGCGGTAGCCGAAGGTGACGTTCTTGAACTCGACCGACCCGTCCATGTCGTAAGTGAGCTTCTGCGCGTCGGGCTTGTCCTCGATGCTCACCGGCACGTCGAGCACTTCGACGATGCGGGTGCCGGACGACATGGCCCGCTGGAACACCGAGTACTGCATGGTGAGCGAGCGGATGGGGTCGAAGAAGCGCTGGATGTAGAACAGGAACGCCACCATGACGCCGACAGCGAGCTCGCGCCCGAGCACCATCTGGCCGCCGACAACGATGACCGAAGCCATGGAAATGCCGGTGAGGGTGTCGACGATCGGCACCATTACCTGCGCGAACTTGGCGGCGCGCAGGTGGGCCTTGAGGTTGGCTTTCGCCTTTTCCTCGTAGAGGTGGAAATTCACCTGCTGGCGATCGAGGCTCTGCACGGTGCGGACGCCGTTGATGCCCTCGGCGAGGGCGCCGTTGGCCGACGAGTTGGTGTGGTGCGCGGCCATGAAGCTGACCTTGGCCGGCGGCAGCCAGAACAGGCGCACGATGAACAGGATCGGCATGGTGGCCATGGTCACAAGGCCGAGCATCGGATCGAGCCACAGCAGCACGCCGATGATGCCGAACAGCAGGACGATATCGCCGACCGACAGCACCGAGGTTTCGAGGAACTCCTGCATGGAGTTCACATCGCCCATCAGGCGCGACATCAGGCGGCCGACCTCGGTCTTGTCCATCCAGCCCAGCGACACGCGCTGCAGGTGGGCGAACATGGCGCGGCGCATGTCGAACAGCACGTTCTCGGCCGCCTTGCCGACCACCGTCTCCTGCACCCACGACGAGACGAAATTGATGGCGATGAGGCCGGCAAACCCGGCGATGCACCAGAGGAGCACGACGCGGCCGCCGCCGCCCTGCGCCATGCCGTGGTCGATGGCGTAGCGGATGACCAGCGGGAAGGCGAGCGAGGTGAGCGTGAACACCAGCACCGCCGCGACCGACACGTAGATCTGGCTCTGGTAGGGCTTCACGAAGGCCCAGATGCGGCGCACGATCTTGGGATCGTAGGCCTTGCCGAAGACCTCTTCCTCGCGATCGAGGCTGGAGCCGACCACGGCGCGCGGCGGGCGGCGGCGGCGATCTTCGCTGTCGTCTTCGGTGTTGAGCGATGCCTCGGTCATTCGGCGGCCTCCAGCTGGTCGTCGCCAGGCTTGACCTGCAGGTCGTAGAGCGCGCGATAGCGGCCGCCCAGCGCCAGCAGTTCCTCGTGCGTGCCGCGCTCCACGATCGTGCCCTCGTCGAGGAACAGGATCTGGTCGGCATGCATCAGCGACGACAGGCGGTGCGAGATGATGATGGTCACCCGGTCCTTGGCAAACCGCTTCATCGCCGTGCGGATTCTCTGTTCGGTGCCCGCGTCGACCGCGGCGGTGGAATCGTCGAACACCATGACGGACGGCCGGAGCATCAGCGAGCGAGCGATGTTGAGGCGCTGGCGCTGGCCACCGGACAACGACACACCACGTTCGCCCACGATGGTCTGGTAACCGGTGGGGAGCCCGATGATGTAATTGTGGAGCTGCGCGAACTCGGACGCGCTGGCAATGCGCGGGCCCTTCGCCCAAGGGTCGCCGTAGGCGATGTTGTTCTCGATATTGGTGGTGAACAGGAAGCTGTCCTGCTGCACCACCGCCACCTCGGCGCGGAGGCTCTTGAGCGTGGTCGCCCGCACATCCTGCCCGTCGATGGTCACGCGGCCGCCGGTGACATCGTAGAAGCGCGGGATCAGGTGGGCGATGGTCGACTTGCCCGAGCCGGGCTTGCCGACGATGCCGATGGTCTGGCCGCGCCGGCCCTCGAACGACACGCCCGACAGCACCGGTCGGAACGGCGCGGAGGGATAGGCGAAATCGACATTCTCGAACCGCAGCGTGCCCTCGGTGACCTTGAGCGGCTTGGCGCCCGGCTCGTCCTTGATCTCGATTTCGAGGTCGAGGAAGGCGAACAGCCGGTTGCCGCAGGTCGAGGCACGGGCGAAGGAATTGACCAAGAGGCCGAGCTGGCGCACCGGCATCTGCAGGATGGTCATGAAGGTGAGGAAGGCGGCAAGCGTGCCGACCGACATCTCTCCGGTCATGACGCGCTCGCCGCCATACCAGAGCACCAGCCCCATGGAGATGAAGAAGCTGATATTCATCACCGAGGTCGAGTTGACCCGGATCTTGACGCGCTCGTGCGTCAGCTCCATCGCTGCGTCGGACGCAGCACTGTATTTCTTCATCTCGTGCCGGGCGCCGGCGAAGGCGCGGACGACGCGAATGCCGCCGAGGTTCTCTTCCATCACCCGGCTGAGGTCCTGCAACCGCTCCTGCAGCGTCAGCCAGGTAGCGCGCAGCTTGAGCTGGGTCACCGAGGAATTGACCGCGACGAAGGGAGCGAAGCTGAGGGCGAAGATCCCGAGGAGCCAGTCGGTCGAGATCAGCATGTAGGCGCCGACGCCGATCAGGGTGCCGAGCAGGATGACTCGCAGCAGGCCGGTGGCAAAGAACATGCGCACGCCCTCGAGATCGAGCATGCCCACGGTGATGAGATCGCCGGTGTGGACCCTGTCGTGGTAGGAAAAGCTCAGCCGCTGGATCTTCTCGTAGACCGCGAGGCGCAGCTCATAGGCCGTGTGATGGCCGACCGCTTCGCCGTAGTAGTTCATCGACATCGTGAACAGGCCGCGCAGCACTGCGACGACCAGCAGGGTGATGGCGATGGTCCACAGCGCATCGACCGACCCGGCTCCGCCATCGAGCACGCCCTCGGCGCGATCGACGGCCTGGCCGAGGAGCACCGGCGTCCACAGCTGCAAGCCCGAGGAGATGAAGCACGATGCGATGGTGATGATCACCATCCACGGATGCCGCCAGGTGAGGGCCATGATGCGCCACAGCGTGGTGCGGCCCTTGGCCTGCTGCACGGCACGCACGTGAACCATTGCATCGCCGGGCGAATAGGCGCTGCGTGGAGCTTCCGAGCTCAATTTGGGTGTCCCGACATCGCAAATGGCGAGCCCTCACCGCAACTTGCGGCGGCCGGACCCGACCCGGTAGTGAACCAGAGGAATGATTTTTCTTTGAGCCTGATTTGCGTTCGGTTCAAGGCACATATGCGCAGAACGGCCCGTGACTTTCGTCGTACTTGCAACGTTGCTGGCCGGCGCTCGCTGCAACCGGGCACCGATGCAGGCGTTGAACCATCAGGTAGTCGAGGTCAGAGATGAACGAGCACCACCATCACGACCCCGTCGAGGACGAGGGCTTCATCGAAGCGGTGCGGAAAACCGCCTACTTCCTCTGGGAGCAGGACGGCAGGCCAGACGGCCGGCACGACGAGTATTTCCTGCTGGCGCTGGAACAGCACCGGCGCGCGCGGGAGTATGACCGCTGGCTCGAGGACGGGCCGGAATGAGGTGGCGCTGAGCGCCGACAGCACTAAAGCGCGTTGCGGCGGGTCTTGGGCGAGAACACCGTGAGCAGCACAATCCAGCAGTCGAGGAAGATCGACCAGTTGTCGATGTAGTAGAGGTCGTGCTCGGTACGGCCCTGGACCTGCTCGAAGGTGGAGGTTTCGCCACGGAAGCCGTTGACCTGGGCCCAGCCGGTGATGCCGGGCTTGATGCGCTGGCGGTGGGCGTACTGGGCGAGCTGGTGGCCGAACTCGTCATCGTGCATCAGCGCATGCGGGCGGGGGCCGACGAGGCTCATTTCACCGCGCAGCACGTTGATCAGCTGCGGCAACTCGTCGATCGAGGTCTTTCGGATGAAGGCGCCGATGCGGGTGATGCGCGTGTCACCGGCGCGGACCTGCGTCATCTGCCGGCCCGACTCGGCGACCGTCATCGAGCGGAACTTCCAGATGTGGAAGGTCTCGCCGTTGAAGCCGCGGCGCTCCTGCCGGTAGAAGACTGCGCCGGGGCTGTCGAGCTTGATCCAGAGCGCGATCACGGCGAACAGCGGCGCCAGCAGCACCAGCCCGGCCACGGCACCGCACAGGTCGAAGGCGCGCTTCAGGAACACCGCGCCATCGCCCATCGGCTTGCGCAGGAAGCGCACGGCATTGTTCGGCCCGATCGGCACGACATCGAGGAACTTGAACGTCGCGTTGTCGGTCGCCGGGGCGCAGATGGCGTTGATGGCGAAGCGCTTCAGTCCGGCCGAAAGCCGCTCGAGGCGATCGACATCGCCGATGCCGCCCACCAGCACGAGGTTTTCGGCGCCCTCCGTCAGCCACCGCTGCGCGAACTCGACGAGCGCCGCCTCGTCGATGCGGCCATGACCGTCGCGCACATCCTCAAGATAGAGCGTGCCGGCCAGCTGGTAGCCGGCCTTCCACAGGTGACCGTTGTAGAGGAACCGCACCACATCGGTACGGTCGCCGACCACCGCCACCTTTTGGTACTGCAGCCGCCCTGCCCTGATGCGCCCGGCCAGCGCCGAGTAGGCAGCATTGCGGGTGACCAGCAGCACCGGAATGCCGAGCAAGTACGAAGCGGTGAGGGAGACGCGCGACAGTTCGTTGGCAAGACCCAGCAGGAAAGCTGCGAACAGCGCCACCGCGAAGGCGGCCGTCCAGCTCAGCGCCGCGTCGGCAATGACCGACTGGCCCGGCGTGGTACGCGACAGATACTTGCCCGCCGTAAGGAAGCTGAGGCCGGCATAGACCGCACCGACCAGCGTCGAGTAGCCGGCGTAAAGACCATAGGGCACGTTACTGAAGGGCACCTGCATGGACAGGTGATAGGCGATCGCCGGCAACAGCATGACGAGGCTTGCGGTGGCGCCCTCGCCCAGCGCCAGGGCCCAGCTCAGCGAAGCGCTGCTGGCGACCTGTCGCGGGAAGCGCCGCCGCTCGATCCGCCCAGGGTAGCCGACCTGTTCCTCAACCATGAGAAATTGCCTCAAATTGTTGGCAATGCTGGAGTTTTCCAGCCCGCGGGTGTTGGCTAGCACGCAGCGTGGGGAGTCGCGACGGCGCGGTAAAGAAGCGGTTAACGGCACCGCCGCCCTGACCGTGCCGGCGTTAAGGATGACGGAAGGACGATCGGGCGCGGCTGCAGGACCCATGTTAAGACCCCGTTAACTGCGGAGCCTGCCATGTCCTTTCGTCCCCTGTCCGTCGCCATGCTCGCCGCCAATCCGGCGCTGGCCGGGATTCTCGCCCGGGCGCTCGAAACCGACGGCGGGCACAAGGTGGCGACGTTCGAGGGCATCGAGGCGCTGACCACCTACCTGCGCCTCACGCCCGTCGACATCGTGGTGCTCGACACCGAACTGCCGGGTGCCCCGGCCATCGACATTGCCCGTGGGTTGCGCGCGCACCTGAAGCTCGCGAGCGACGATTTTTCGATCATTGCCCTGACCCAGACCCCCGCACCGTTCCATCGCCCGTTGCTGGCGGCGGGTATCGACGCGGTGCTGCAAAAACCGGTGAGCCCGGCCCGGCTGCTGGCGACAGTGGACAGCCTCACCACGCCCGAACGCGAAGTGGCGATGGCCAACGGGCCGATGGTGCAGGTGTTCGAGGGTTCGCACAGTGCCCCAACGCGCGTCGGCAACATCATCCCGCTGTTCGGCGAAGGCCGCCGGCCGCGCTGAGCTGCCTGCCAGCCACCTGCTTCCTGCGTTCCAGACGTGACAGCGTTGGAGTTGGGGCGTTCGCAGCGGCCCACCCAAACCGCTGATTCAAGACTTCAGCAACGCCTCGTAGCGGTCGGCGATCACGTCGATCTTGAACTCGGCGGCGCGGGCTTTCAGCACTTCGGGCGCGATCGGGGTGTCGAGGGCGCTGGCCATTGCAGCAGCGAGGGCGGTGGCGTCGCCGACGGGGACGAGAGGGCCGAGGGCGCCGTCCTGGAGAATCTCGCGCGGGCCGTGCGGCGCATCGGTGGACACTACCGGCACCCCGGCGGCCATCGCCTCGATCAGCACGTTGCCAAAACCTTCCGACACCGACGACAGCGCGAACAGGTCGGCGACGGCGTAGCAGGCGGCCGGCTCGTTGACGTAGCCGGGGAACAGGGTGGAGCCGGCGATGCCGAGGCGGGCCGCTTCGGCCTCGAGTTCGGATCTGAGCGGGCCGTCACCGAAGACGACGAGGCGGGCCGGCCGCGTGGCCCGCAACTGCGCGAAGGCGGCGAGCAGCGTCCTCTGGTCCTTGACCGGGGTGAGCCGACCGGCCGTGACGATGACCGGTCCCTGCCCCAGCGCCGCGAGTTCGGCGTGCCACGGATAGGTTCGGTTCGGGGCATCATGGATGCCGGGTGGCAGTGGGTTGTGGATGACAGCGATCTTGCGCTCGGGGACGCCTCGCGCCGCCAGATCGCGACCGATGCCGGCCGACACCGCGATGAGCTTGGTGGCTCGGGCGGCGACCAGCGCTGCAAGCCGCGCCGCGACTTTCGAGCCGAAATCCGTCGACGGGATCGAGGCGGCAGCGTGGAAGCTCGGGAAGAACTTCGCCGATGACAGGCCGAGGTTCAGCGCCAGCGTGGTGACGAGGTTGGCAAACTCGGGGCCGCTGAATACCGCATCGGGCCGCTGCCGGCGGTAGAACCGGGCACTGCGCCACAAGCCAACAAGCGTCCGCGGCTTGCCGAACCCGTCACCGCTGAGCGGGATGGCCAGATCGACGAGGTGTACGGCATCGGAACGCAGCGCAGCGTTCGGGCCCTGCGCGTTCCAGGTGAACAGCGTGACATGGTGGCCACGCGCGGCGAGCGCATTGGCCATCAGCACGAAGACACGCTCCGCCCCGCCGCCCCCGAACGTCGGGACGTGGAAGATCAAGCGCTGAGGCAGCATGATCAGGCCGCGGCGGCGCGACGCGCAGGCGCGGCCTGCCGCAGATCGCGACGGATGCCGAGGATTACGGCGACCAGCATGGCGAGCAAGAACCCGGCGGCAGCGCCCGCACCGACCATCACCACCGAACGCGGCGGCCAGGCGCGGGCGGCGGGCGGCACGGCGGTGGAGATGACCCGGATGTTGGTCGTGTCGATCTGCTCGCGCTCGGCCACCTGCTTGGCGCGGCTGAGGAAGGCCTCGTAGATGGTGGTGGCGGAGGCCGCGTCGCGCTCGAGCTCGCGCAGCGCCACCAGCGCCTCGTTGTCGGCAAAGACGTTGGTCTTGAGCGCATCGGCGCGGGCGGTCAGCGCCGCGAGGCCGGATGACGCCTCGTCGAGCGTAACCTTCGCGGCAGCGACGATGCGGCCGAGTTCGGCCGACAGTTCGGTCTGCGCGGCAGCAAGCTCGGTGGTCAGCCGCACGATGGTCGGGTGGCGCGGGCCATAGACGGTGGACTGGGCGTCGAGCTGCGAGCGCAGACCCGCAACCTGGCTGCGGAGCGCCACGAGGCTGGCCGAACCCTGCGTATCGGCGCTGGCACCGGCTGCGACCAGTTCGTCATAGGCCGACTGGGCGGCGATGACGCGGGCCTGCGCCTCGACCACCTGGGCGTTGAGCTGGGTGAGGGTCTGGTTGCTGACCAGTTCGCCGGAGCTGGCGGCAAGGTTGTTGGCCCGCTTGTAGGCCTCGACCTTCTCCTCGGTGACCTTGACGTTCTCCTTCAGCTCGTTGAGCCGGTCGTTGAGCGCGTCGGCAGTGCGCGAGGCGCCCTGCGACTCGGCGGTGGCGAGTTCGGTCTGGAAGGAGCGGACGATGGCGTCGGAGATACGGATCGACTTTTCGGGGCTCTCCGATGAAACGAACAGCGTCGCGACGAAGCTCTTGTCGTCGGCCTTGGCAGTGACGCGCTTGGTCAGCGCGCCGAGTGCCGCGAGCTGCGGGTTCGGCTCGACCTTGTCGCCGGAACCGGGCAGCAGCGACCCGAGCGAGAAGCCGGGATCGGGGTTGTAGAACTCCTTGTCGGCGGCGAGGTCGAGTTCATCGACGACGCGCGTCAGCACGTTACCCGAGGTCATGACGCGGAACTTGCTGCCGGCGTTGAGCAGCGCGCTGTCGACCTGGCCCGATTGCTGGAACAGGTCGTCGGGGACCACCTGCAGGTTGGCCGGATCGATCAGGAGGTCGGTGGAGACGGTGTATTTCGGCGTTGCGACCACGGCGTAGATGCCGCCCGCTATGCCGCCGATGATCGCGAGGATCAGCCCCAGCAACATGCCGCGACCCAGCCAGGTGAACAGCCGGCCGAAGTCGAGCTCGAGGAAATCGCCGACCTTGTTGAGGGTAATGGTCTCGACGGGCGCGGCAGCAGCGGGTGCGGCGTCATTCGCCGGGGTCGCGCGGGCGACCGGCTCGGCGGCGCCAATGGGGCGGCGCATGCCGATCATGCTGGTGTCGAGGCGCGCGAAGGCTCGGGCGCCGGAGCGGTTCACGGTGTCGGGCCTGTCGGCAATGTCGGACATGCGATAACGCCTCGTTGGGGAAGTTCGGCCGTTAGGGCTTTATATACCAAGCCCCTGCGGGCGCGGCGGGAATGGGGTTTCTTGGTTAAGCTCAGCCGGCACTGTCGATGACCTCGATACCGCCGGCCCGGTTGAGGGTGTGGATGCCTTGCCGGACCCAGGCCTTGCCGGGGCGCACCGGCTGCGGCGCGGCGAAGCGAACGCGCTGCTCGTCCAGTTCGACCAGTTCGGCGAGGCCGAGGCCGCCGCCATACGTGCGGCTGCCATCCTGCACCGGCAGGAACAGCTTCTCGCCCTGCCGGACGAACGCGCCGCCCGGGCGGGCTGCGCTGCGGTCGATCAGCACCGGGTTCATCGGGTGCGGCAGCCACGGGCCGTCGAGGCGATCGGCGCTGAACACCACCATCGTGTCGGAATGGTTGCCCTGCGAGTGACGCTCGGTGCCGAACAGCCAGAAGCGGCCGTCGCGCTCAAGCAGGGTGGCGTCGGAGATCTCGCGATCGGCGATGAGGGTGGCGTGGCGGACCCAGCGGTCGGGGAAGCTCTCGGCGCGATAGAGCACGACCTCGCGGGCCGAACTGCTCTCGGGGATCATCCAGACATCGCGGCCCAGCGCAAACACCTGCGGGTAGCTGAGGTGGTGCGGCTCGACCAGCACCTGCCTGGGCATGCCGAAGCGACCGTCGGGTCCGAGTTCGGCAACCGAGATGACGCCGCGCGACAGCTCGTAGGGAAACTCCTCGACGAACAGGAAGGTGCGGCCTTCGTGCTCGATGACGAAGGGATCGGCGAAGAAGCGCTTGCCGTCGTCGGGCAGCAGCGCGAACGGCGCGCCCGACAACGACCCGTCCCCGGCGACGCCCTGCCCGTCGAGCCGGCGATAGGCGGTCTGCCAGTAGAAGGGGCGGTTGCGGAGGCGGTGGATCCGGCGCCCGATCAGGCCGGCAGCGAGGTTGGGCAGGTAGCGCAGCAGCAGGTCGGAGCCCGAGCGCTGGCGCGGCAGGCGGACCGGCTGGGGCAACGGGGTGAGCTGAGCGGCCGCGAAACGCGCCACGCACTGCTCGATGAGGCCGATGGCGCCGGCGAGGAGGTCGGACGCGCCGTGGGTGAGCCAGACGCGGTCGCCGATCATCGGACGGGCCCGGCCGACGGCCACGCCATCGAGCCAGGCGACGACTTCGGGCAGTTGCGCGTTGCCGATCATCTGCGACAGGCCAGCGCCGAGCTGCATCTGGCCGGCGAAGGACAGAGCGAGGGCTGGCGCATCGCCCTGCCCTGCGGCGCCGGTGAGATCGACGACGAGATCAGCCTTGCCGTGGCGTTCGGCCGGCAGCGGCCGCAGCGCCAGCAGCGAACCGGGACGGTGGCTTTCAATGCCGAGGATGGTGGCGAGTCCGCGCATCCTCGGCTCCGGGCCCGTATGCGCGATGCTCACGTCGTGACCAGCGCGCTCAAGTCGCCTGAGCAACTCCATCTGCCAGCGACGAGCACTATCTGAGTACAATGTAACTAAAATTTGCATAAAATTCGAATTACCAACTTCAGCTGCGACACTACAGCTGTAGCAGCAAGCTAAACATGCAAACAACAACCGAACCTGACTTAGGTAAATGTCGTCATGGTGTTAATCATATCTTAAGAGAGATGGGCACGGAGGCGCGCCGACGGGGTAGTATGCTTTCGGAGGACAGCTGGAAACAGCGTCCGGATCGACTGAACGGACCCGAAGCCATGAACTTCCATTCGCTGCCGAAACGCCCGCGCCGGCTGAAGCTGCTCATCGTATTCGGCACGCGCCCCGAAGCGCTGAAGTGCTTCCCTGTCGCCAGGGCGGCGATCGACAGCCCGCATATCGATACCGAGATCTGCGTCACCGCCCAGCATCGCGAGATGGTGGACAGCGTGATCGCGCTCACCGGCATGCCGGTCGACTACGACCTCGACGTCATGTCGCACGGGCAGACGCTGTTCGATGTGACCGCGAAAGTGCTCAAGGGCATGGAGGCGGTGCTGGAAAAGTCTCGGCCCGACATCGTCATGGTGCAGGGCGACACGACGACGGCGATGACCACCGCGCTCGCCGCATTCTACAAGCGCGTGCCCGTAGCCCATATCGAGGCGGGGCTGCGCAGCCACAACATCGACAGCCCTTTCCCCGAGGAGCTGAACCGGCTGATCGCCGGCAACATCGCCACCTGGCATTTCGCGCCCACGGCCGAAGCGCGCGACAACCTGATCCGCGAGGGGAAGAACCCCGACGCCATCTTCGTTACCGGCAACACGGTCATCGACACGCTGCTGCACTTCTCGGGTTCGATCGATGCCGACGAGGCGGTGAGCCGTGAACTGGCCTCTCGCTTTCCGTTCCTTGACGCATCGAAGAAGCTGATCCTCGTGACCGGTCATCGGCGCGAGAACTTCGATGGCGGCATCGAACGCATCTGCACGGCGCTGAAGCGGTTGGCGACCCGGGGTGACGTGCAGATCGTCTACCCGGTGCACCCCAACCCGAATGTCCGCGGTGTGGTCGCGGCGGAGATCGGCAACGTGCCGAACATCCACCTGATCGAGCCGCAGGACTACCTGCCATTCCTCTACCTGCAGAAGCGCAGCTACCTGGTGTTGACCGACAGTGGCGGCGTGCAGGAAGAGGCCCCGTCGCTCGGCAAGCCCGTGCTGGTGATGCGCGAGAACACCGAGCGCCCCGAGGGCGTCGCCGCCGGCACGGCCCGGCTGGTCGGCACCGACGTCGAAATCATCGTCGCCAACGCGACCCGCCTGCTGGACGACCCGGCGGCGTATCGCGGCATGGCGGAAACCCACAACCCCTACGGCGATGGCCGGGCCAGTGCCCGGATCGTCGAAGAACTACTGCGGCATGTCTGAGGCTGGAATGTCTGAAATCAACACCGTTTCCGTTGTCGGCATGGGCTATATCGGCCTGCCCACCTGTGCGATTTTCGCGAGCCGCGGGCTCGACGTGATCGGCATCGACGTCAACCCCAAGGTGGTCGAGAAGGTCAACCGCGGCGAGATCCACATCGTCGAGCCGGACCTCGACGGGCTGATCCAGAAGGTGGTGGCGAATGGCAAGCTGCGGGCGTTCACGACGCCGCAGCCGGCCGATGCGTACGTGATCGCAGTGCCGACGCCGATCACCCACGACCACAAGCCGGATATCTCCTACGTGCTGTCGGCGGCGCGGAGCATCGCGCCTGTGCTGAAGAGGGGTGACCTCGTGGTGCTGGAATCGACCTCGCCGGTCGGCACCACCCGCCGCATGACCGCCGTGCTCGCCGAGATGCGCCCGGACCTGAAATTCCCGCACATCCATGGCGAGAAGGCCGACGTGCTGGTCGCGTATTCGCCCGAGCGCGTGCTGCCGGGCAAGGTGCTGACCGAGCTGATCAACAATGACCGCTCGATCGGCGGGCTGTCGCAGGCCTCGTCGGCGCGAACGGTGGAGCTGTACGGCAAGTTCGTCGGCGGCGACCTGTTCATCACCTCGGCCGAGAGCGCCGAGCTGGTGAAGCTGACCGAGAATGCCTTCCGCGACGTCAACATCGCCTTCGCCAACGAACTGGCGGCGGTCTGCCAGGACCTGTCGCTGAACGTCTGGGAGGTGATCGACCTCGCCAACCGGCACCCGCGGGTCAACATCCTGCAGCCCGGCCCCGGCGTTGGCGGCCACTGCATCGCAGTGGACCCCTATTTCATCATCGACGCCGCACCGGACAGCACGCGCCTGATGAGCGCGGCGCGGCGCATCAATTCAGATCGGCCCTTCGCTGTCGTGCGAGACATCGAAGCGGTGCTGGACCCGACCCGGACGCAGACGGTCGCATGCCTCGGCCTCAGCTTCAAACCCAACATCGACGACCTGCGCGAGAGCCCGGCCGTGGAGGTGGTGAAGCTGCTGGCCGAGGTACCGAACATCAGGGTGATCGCTGCCGAACCGCACACCCAGGCGTTGCCGCATGAACTGCAGAACCTCGGCATCACGTTCACCGATGCGCTGAGCGCCATCGACAAGGCCGACATCGTCGTGCTGCTCGTCGACCACCGCCAGTTCTCGCTGATCGACCCCGAGGCGCTCAAGGACAAGCAGTTGATCGATACCCGCGGGCTGTGGACCTGGAAGAAGGCCAGGAAGCCGGATGCCCGCATCGAAGGCAACAGATCGCGCGAGGCGGCGATGGCGCCGCACCCGCTGCGCCGAGCCACGGACCGTGCCGCATGAACACACACGCTTTCGGCTGGGAGTTCCACCCGCTGCTCGCCTCGCGACGCGCCGAGTTTCTCGGTGCGCCGCTGCACCTTGTCACGATGGCCGAAACGCTCGACCTCGCCGATGAGGCAATGACGCTGCGCAAGCCCATGCACCATACCGTGGTGAATGTGGCCAAGCTCGTCACCATGCAGAAGAACGCCGAGCTGCATGAGGATGTCACCAGCGCCGACCTGATCAATATCGATGGGGCGGGCGTGATGTATGGCGCCCGGCTGATGGGCATCGAAGTGCCCGAGCGGGTCGCCGGCGTCGACATCATGGAGAACCTGTTCCGGCTGTGCGCCGAGCGGGGGTTCCGACCGTACCTGCTGGGGGCCGAACAGGCTGTGCTGGCCTCGGTCGTGGCGCGCCTGCGCCAGCAATACCCGACGCTCGAGATCGCCGGCTGGCACGACGGCTATTTCAAGCCCGAGCAGGAGGCCGAGGTGATCGACGGCATCAACGCCTCGGGCGCCGACTGCCTGTTCGTCGCCATGCCGACGCCGCGGAAGGAGCGGTTTCTCAAGAAGCACCGCAACCGGCTGCTGCCGAATTTCGTGATGGGCGTCGGCGGCAGCTTCGACGTCTATGGCGGCAAGGTGAGCCGCGCGCCGCGCATGGTGCAGGCAGTCGGGCTCGAGTGGCTGTATCGCGTGCTGCAGGAACCGGGCCGGCTGTGGCGGCGCTACTACGAGACCAACACCGCCTATGTCGTGCTGCTGTGGCGGGCGCTGCGCTCGCGCGGGCGGGCCCGCCAGTAGAGCATTTTCCAGTCCAATGCAGCCAACTGCCCCGCCTTCACGGCGGGGCTTTTGTTTGGGGGTCAGGCGCGGGCGAGTTTGGCGCGCACCGTGCTGGCGAGCGCGCGAGTCTCGGCCGGATGCAGCAGCGACTGCAGCGCCAGGAAGATGAGGCTACCCGCAGTGCCGCCCGCGCCGAGCTTGACGATCGGCCAGGCATCGCCGGCAAGGCTGGAGCCGAGCCAGGCGGCGACGCCGGAAGCAACTGCCACCAGCGCCGAAGCGCCAAGGTCGAGCCACGGGATCGGCACCGGGGTGAGACGGCGGCTGACGAGGATATCGGCAACGAGGGTGGTCGCCGTACCGAGCGCCAGCGCCGTGGCGGCGCCGACCGCCGCATGGTGCGGGATCAGCAGCAGCGAGGCGCCGATGGTGACGATGGCGCCCGGGGTGAGCGTGATCGCCAGCAGCCAGGGCCGCTTGTGGGCGTGGTAGACGTTGACGAACACGTAGTTGGAGAAGTTGGCGAAAAGGATCGACAGCGCGATCAGCGGGAACAGTTCGCCGACATGGCCATGATACGCGACCGGCAGTAGCAACTCCGCGATCTCGTGGCTGAGCGCGATCAGGAGGGCAGCTATGGGGAAGCCGAGTTGCGCCATCAGGCCCATCTGGCGCGACAGGTAGCGCGCCGCAGCCTCGGGACCTTCCCGGTCGAAGCGGCTGACCATCTCGGGGAAGGCGCCCATGTTGATGGCATTGGCGATGGTGTCGATCGGCTGCCGGGCCAGCGCGTACGCGGCAGCGAACACGGCGACCGCGCCAGCATCATAGTAGATCTTGAGCAGGACACGCTCGGCGCTGCTGAGGCCGAAGGCGATAACGGCCATGGCAATGAGCGGAACCCCGAGCGTCAGCAGTTCGCGGTAGCTGAAGCGCGACGCTCCCGGCACCACTCGGCGCAAGGCCACCGACAGGGCAACAATGCCGGCCAGCAGGGTGGCCAGCGAGGAGGCCAGCGAGACCATGAGGAAGCTGTCGTGGAAGATCCAGATGGCCGCGACCGGCAGGACCAGCTGCAGCGCGGCGCGGGCGAACTCCAGGAGCGAATACGTGCCGTGCCGCTGCTGCATCTGCAGAATGGTGAGCGCGAAGCGGCTGACGGCCGCGACACAGAGATAGACGCCGACGGCAACCGAGAACTCGACCCAGCGCTCGGGGGCGACGACAAAGGACGCGCCGGCCGACAAGACGAGGCCGAGCAGCACCGCCACCACCAGCACCCGCGCCGCAAGCAGCAGGCTGCCACGGCTGATCTCGCCCTTGCCGCCGAGGCGAAGCAGCGCGATGCGCAGCCAGCTGGTGAGCGCGGAATCGCAGAGCTCGCCCACCGTGACCACGAGGGCCAGGAGGCCATACTCGGTCTGGTCGATCAGCCGCGTCGCGATGACGAGCAGCAGCAGCGCCGAGATACGGGTGAACAGGATCGCCGGGGCGTAAATGAGGGTGGAACGCAGCAAGGGCGGATGCTTTCGGGACGCGAGACCGGCCACCTGAGCGGCCGCTTAACCTTTGAGTAACCCTCCGCGCGCGACCCGCCCAGCCAAATCCCGGGACAGGATGAATCCGGTCAAATTGCCTAAAATGCCGTCATAAACCGTGTCGCGCGCCTTTGCTTTGCGGTGAAAGCCGCGACCGGTAGGAATGCGGCCATGCTGCACCGTGCGCCCGACGCCAAAGTCCTCAATGTGCTGGTCGCGACGCCCGTCGCCGCAACCGGCCAGGGCGGTATCGACCGCGTGATGGCGGCGCTGAAGGGCGAGTTGGAACGCGACCCGCGCGGCACTGCCGCCAGCTTCGGCGCGACGCGCGGCGCCGGCTCGGTGGTGCTGTCACCGTTTCACCTTGCCCGGTTCCTGGCGCAAATGGTGGCGATGCGGACGCGACGCGCGCTCGACCTCGTGCATATCAACCTCGCCAGCAATGGCAGCACGCATCGCAAGATGGTGGTTGCCGGTCTCGCCCGGACGCTGGGCGTGCCCTACGTGCTGCACCTGCATGGCGGCGACTACCCGAATTTCTGGAGGGACGACGGCAGCGCCCTGAGCCGCCGCATCCGCGGCCTGTTCGCCGGCGCGGCGCGGATCGTGGTGCTGGGCGAGACGTGGCGGAAATTCGTTATCTTGCGCGCGCCGGAGGTGGGGGATCGCGTGGTGATCGTGCCCAACGCCGCGGCGCAGCCGACCCTGAAGCACGTCGGCGGCGGTGAGCGGGCGCACATCCTGTTCCTTGGCCGCCTCAACGACATGAAGGGCGCTCCGCAACTTGGCGAGGCGCTGAGCCGGATGCGCGACCTCCCCAACTGGCGGGCGACCCTGGCCGGTGACGGCCATGTCGAGGCGGCGCGGGCGAAGACGACAGAGTACGGTCTCGCCGACCGGGTGGACCTGCCCGGCTGGGTCGGCCCGGACCGCGTCGCCGAACTGATCGCGACCGCCGACATCCTCGTTTTGCCCTCGTTCATCGAAAACCTGCCGCTTTCCATCATCGAGGCGATGGCCTCGGGGGTGGCGGTGGTGGCGACGCCGGTGGGCGCCGTGCCCGACATCGTCCACGACGGCGAGACCGGCCTGCTGGTGCCGGTTGGCGATGTCGATGCCCTGACCACGGCCCTGACTCGGCTGGTCAACGACCCTGCCCTTCGGCTTCGCCTCGGCGCCGCCGGCCTCGCGCTGCATCGCGAGCGGCTGGATCTCGCGCCGTTTGCCGACACGATGCAGCGTGTGTGGGCTGACGCAGCGGCGCGCCGTGAACATTAACATTAAGGTAACCTTTTCGTTTCCGGTGACGGCTTCCGGCGGTACCAGTCGAGCTGCGGGCACCTCATTTCAGCGCTCGCGGATGCGGCCATGACATTTGAGACGATTTCCAGATTCGCGACCTCGAACGCCGATTCGCCGACGATCGGCGAAATCGTGGTGCGCGAGGTATCGACGCGCGAACGCTGGGATGCGCTGATCGCGCAGGCACCCGCTCCGCACCTGCCGCAGAGCTTTGCCTACGGCGCCGGCAAGGCCGCGACGGGCTGGCCCGCGCGACGGATCGAGTTTGTCCGCGATGGCAGGACGGTGGCTCTCGCGACGGTGCTGCAGGTGAAGCGGCTGGGTGTGACGCTGCTGAACCGCGTGAATCGCGGTCCCGTCTTCCTGGAGCAGACCCCGGACGACGAGACGATCGTCGGCGTCTACCGGGCACTGCGCCGGCAGCACGGCCATTTCTGGCAGGGTCCCCTGCTGATCGCCCCTGCCCTGCCCCGCGGCGAAGACGCCTCGCGCCTGCTGCGGCAGGCGGGCTACCGGCTGCGCCACGAGCGGAGTTGGACCTCGGGACGCATCGACCTGACCCGCAGCGAGGACGAGATCTGGCGTGGCCTCGGCTCGACCTTCCGCAACCGCGTCCGCAACGCCGTGAAATCCGCGGCGACGCTCGACGTGGCGACGGGGGGCGTGGCTTACGAGTGGATGCTCGCCCGGCACCGCGAGAACATGCAAGAGAAGGGCTTTTCGGCCGTGGACTCGACGATGCTGCGTGCCCTGCGCGCCGCGGCGCCCGAGGCGGTGGTGGTAATCCGCATGATGGTTGGCGAGATGCCGGTTGCCGGCATGTCGGTCGTCTCGTTCGGCACGCATTGCGAATACCATATCGGCTGGTTCGGCCCCGAGGGGCGCAAGCTGAACGCCGGCAATTTCCTGATGTGGGCCGTGCTGCGCGAGATGAAGCGTCGCGGCCTGCGCACATTCGACGTGGGCGGACTGAAGCCCGGCGACGGCTACACCCAGTTCAAGCAGACCATGAAGCCGGTCGCCTACGAACTGTGCGGCGAGTGGATGAGCTTGTGAGGAGGGACGCATGAGCCTGATGGATATCGCGCGCGGCGCCTATGTGCGCAGCCCCAGCCTTGTCCGCCGGTCGCTGGCGCCGCTGGTGTCGCTGATCCCGACGAGGACCAAGTTCGGACCGGCCTACCAGAGCTGGCGTCAGCGCATCGCCGCGGCTGCCGCCGATCCGGCGCTGTCCGACGCCGAGCACCGCAAGGCGCTGCGCGCGCTGCTGAAGACGGCCCATGCCGGCAGCCCGTTCTATCGCGATCTGCTCGACAAGGCGCTGGGCACCGGCTTTGACTTCGACAGCTTCGGGCCGGCCGACCTCGCCCCGCTACCGTTGCTGACCAAGGCCGACCTGCGCGAAGCCGGAGACGCCGCGCTGACGGTGCCGCGCAGCCAGGTTGACCGGGCCGACACCTCGGGCTCGAACGGCGAGCGGCCGTTCAGCTTCTACCTCGATCGCGACCGCTCGGCCCGCGAGATGGCCTTCGTCTACTCCGTCTGGAGCCGCGTCGGCTTTACCGAAAACGATCCCAAGATCGTGCTGCGCGGCTTCGGCCTCGACCCCGGCGGGCGATACATCCACGAATGGGAACCCGCGCTGAAGGAACTTCGGCTCTCGGTGTTTCCGATGACGCGCGCCGACGCCGAACTGTATCTCGACCTCATCGACGCCCGCGGCATCCGCTACCTCTACGGCTACCCCTCGGCGATCGAGTTGCTGTGCCGGCACATGTGCCGCCTGGGCCGGACGCCGAAACTGCCGTTCAAGGGCATCATGCCGATCTCGGAGCCGGTGTTTCCGCACCAGCGCCGCGTCATCGCGGCCGTACTCAAGGCGCCGATCGCCAGCTTTTACGGCCTGAGCGAGAAGGTGCTGTTCGCAGTGGAGAATGACGACCTGACTTACAGCTTCGAGCCGCTGTACGGCGCCGCCGAACTGGTGGACGACGCGGGCTTGCCTATCACCGATGTGGGCAGGGAGGGTCGCATCGTCGGCACCGGGTTCCTGTCCACCGGCATGCCGTTCCTGCGCTATGACACCGAGGACCGGGCCGTTCTGGTGGAAGCCGCATCGGCCGAAAATGGTCAGCGGCTGCGCGTCGGTCAGATCATCCCGCGGCGCAAGCCCGATTTCCTGATCTCGGCGAACGGCAGCCGGGTGGTAACCATCGATTTCACCCCCGAGAACCCGCGCTATTTTCACGGCATCGACGAGTATCAGTTCTTCCAGGATACGCCCGGCAGGTGCACGATCCGCTACATCCCGTCAGAAGACGGCTCGCCAGAAGACGCATTGCGGATCGCCGCCGACCTCCATCGCCGCACCCACGGCGGCATTGTCTTCGAGGTCGAAGAGGTGGCGCAACTGGCGGGCGGCCGCGCCGGCAAGCGAGCCTATATCGACCAGCGGCTCGATATCTCCAGGTACTGAGCTACCTCAGCCCCAGCGCTTCCAGCATCGCGGGGTCCGGCAGCGCCGGGCCTTTCGGCACGATGACGCTCATGCCGTAGGGATTGGAGAACTCCCAGATCGACCATGGAATGTCGTGTTCCTCGGCGATGGTTCGCAGGGTCCTGAGGTAGCGCAGCCGGTCGGCATTGAACGCGCCGGTGCGGCCATCATCCGACATCAGGATCGTGCCGAACTCGCCCATGAACAGCCGCGAGGTCGGGATGCCGTGGGTTTTTGCCCAATCGACCGCCTGCCCCACCCGCGCCCGCATCTGCGCCTCCCCCCAGCCCTCGGCGAAGTACTCGTCGATATAGGGTCGCACCACCGCCAGTTGCCGCGCCTGCTCGTCGGGCGACACGCCGGCTGCCTGCATGTGCACTTCGAGCATGGCGCGCACCGCCTCGGGCGTGCCTTCGCTTGCCGGCCAGGGGAGACCGGAAGCAAAATCGCCCCGCCGGTCGGAACGCTGGTGGGTGAACAGGTGCGGCTCGTACATGTGGAAGCTGTAGAGGATGTTGGGATCGTCGAAGCGCGGATCGAGGTCGGTAACCCCATCGACATTGCCGCCGCAGGCGCCCGTCGCGACGATGGTCATTTCCGCCGACACCGCGCGGATGGCGGCAACGGTTGAGGCCATGATCTCCTGCCAGTCATTGCTGCCCCACGCGTCGCAGGGATAGTGCGCCGGCTCGTTGAAGGGCTCGATCGCCACCTTGTCGGTGCCGAGCGGTTGGAGGGTTGCTGCGAGGTCGGCGATCATCTCACGATACTGCGCGACGCCGGGAGCGTTGGCCGGGCCGTTCACGAGACTATTGCTGTAGGCGGCGACTTGCGTGACCGGGTGGATGTTGAACACCACCTTCAGCCCCGAGGCGGTGATGGCGGCCACAGCGTCTGCCAGCAGCGCCAGCGCCTGCTGCCGCCGCTCCCCGCTGGTCGCGAGCAGCGGGCCGGGATCGACCGTGAGGCGCACGAAGTCGAAGCCGAGCGACCGTATCAGCACGAACTTGTCGCCGGCGGCCCAGTCACTGGCCGGACGAGCGCCGGCGAGCCACTCCGCCTGCGTCTTGTACGGCGGCCAGCGGTAGCTGCCATCGGGCTCGAGCGGCGACCAGTTGAGCCATTCATGCACCGCCACCCCTCGGTGCAGTTCCAGCGGCGCCGCCGCGGCGGGGCTGACGGCGAGAACTGCGGCAAGGGCGAGGACAGCGATACGCATGGCGGGTCTCCGGTTTGGCAGCCACATTAACCGCGCGCGCAGAACAGCGTGTTGCACAGCACCGAGTTTTGCTGCCGATGGTGTATGGAAAGTCAAACGTAACCGGGGATGTAGGGCGTGAAGCTCGGCTGGTACATCAATCGCCTGCGCTCGATGGGTCCGGCCGAGATCGCCCACCGTGTGCTCGAAGCGGCCCGCAAGCGCCGTTCGCGCGGCCGGCACGAGGGCTGGGACCGCTACGCCGCCGGCGCGCTTCCAACCCTGCCCGGCCTTCGCGATGCGGTGCTCCGCGCCGATGCGCCGCTGCGGGCAGCCATCGCCGAGGCCGCCGCCAGCGTGATCGCCGGCCGCTTCGAGGCCCTGGGGCGACGCTGGCCTGAGGAGCAGGTGCGCAGCTTTCCGGCGGCGCTCTGGCGGCTAGACCCGGTGACCGGCGGTGAGTGGCCGGGGCCGGAGACCTATACGCACGACATCGACTTCCGCCATGACGGCAGCCGGGGCGACATCAAATACGTCTGGGAGATCAACCGCCTGCAGCAGCTGATGCCGCTCGCATCCCACGTCGCGCTGACCGGCGACGCCGCAGCGCTGGCAGCGATCGAGCGGATCATTGCCAGCTGGTACGATGCCAATCCGCCATTCCGCGGCGTCGGCTGGGCCTCGGGGATCGAGGTGGCGCTGAGGGCGATCAGCCTGGTGTTCGCCGCCGCCCTGCTCGGCGAACGGCTTTCACCGGCCACGCGCGAGCAGCTCGGCCGCATCCTCGCCGCCAGCGCCTTCTGGCTCGACCGCTTCCCCTCGCTCCACTCCTCGGCCAACAACCACCAGATCGCCGAGCTGAGCGGCCTCACCCTGATCGGCCTCAGTCGCGGCGACGAACCGGCAACCGCGCGCGCCGGGCTGATCGCCGAAACGCTGAAGCAGATCCTGCCCGACGGCACCGGCGCCGAGCAGACCCCGACCTACGCCGCCTTCACCGCCGAAATGGCCCTGCTCTGTGCCCTCGCCGCCCGCCACGATGGCCGACCCTTCCCGCCCGAGTTCGACGCGCGGCTGGGGCAGTTCGTCGAGTTCATCGGCTGGCTCGGCAACGGCCCGCCCCCGGCGCTGGGCGACGACGACGAGGGCCGGGTGTTGACCCTGCTGCAGCCCGAACCGCACTATCCCCGCTCGGTAGCGGCTGCCATCGCCGGCTACCTCCACACGCCCGGTCCCGACACCGGCGACTTCCGCGCCCTGGTATTCGGCAAGCCGCCGCGCACGGCTGCGCGCCCCAAGCAGCTGCGGACCTTCCCCGATGGCGGCCTCAGCGTCTGGCACGGCCGGCAGAACGGTCGCGATGCGCGCCTGACCTTTGACCACGGCCCGCTGGGCTACCTGTCGATCGCCGCCCACGGCCACGCCGACGCCCTGTCGCTGACCCTGAGCCTCGACGGCGAACCGGTGCTGGTCGACCCGGGCACGTATCTCTATGGCTCGGGCGGCGAGTGGCGCCGCTGGTTCCGTTCGACGCCGGCCCACAACACGCTCAACCTCGAAGGCACCAGCCAGAGCACGATGTCCGGCCCGTTCAACTGGTCGGAGAGGGCCCACGCGCGGCTCGAGGAGAGCGGCACGTCCCCTCACCCCTGGCTCCGCGCCACGCACGACGGCTACCGCCGCCGCTTCGGACGCATTGTGCAGCGCACGCTGCAGATCGAGCCGGGCAGGATTTCCGTCACCGACCAGTTGCTCGGCGGCCCGCCGCTCCCCGCCGAACTGGTGTTCCAGCTGGCGCCGGGGCTGATGGCGAGCAGCGCCGGCAAGTCGGTTACGGTGAGCCGGGGCACCGACCGCCTGCTCCGCATCGATTTTCCCACGGACGCGGTAACCATGGCCACAGGCGAGGATCGGCTCGATGGCGGGTGGGTGTCGCCTCGCTTCGGCGAAAGGGTCCCGGCGATACGGCTCTGCTGGCGTGGCGAGATCGGCGAAGGCGCCGTCACCTGCTGGCTCATGCCGCTGATGGCCACGCGCCCCCCATCAGTGCTTGACACCCACCCGACCCAAACCTAATAAGGCGCCGCGCCCAAGGGTCGGCTCTGCCACCCACGTACCGGGGCGGAGTAGCTCAGTTGGTTAGAGCAGCGGAATCATAATCCGTGTGTCGGGGGTTCAAATCCCTCCTCCGCTACCATCGCTCCCCCGAAAATCTCGGCGTCGTTCCCGAGGATGGCGGCTAGTCGCCCGATCACCTGAACTTCCACCGCATTGTTGGGCGCGTCGATGATTACCACCCGGTCGACCAACTCGCGGAACGCCGCGATTGTCTCGGCGTCGGCCCGGGCGTCCAGCGTCGCCATCCGGCCAGCGAGATCATCAACCGCGGCCTTGTATTTGGTCACCGCGTGCGGGTGGAGCTCGATCGCGGCCGGGGCATCCTGCGCGGCCAACTCGCTCCGGAGTTGCTTGCGCTCCGTCTCCAACGGCCCATACTGCGCCTCGATGTCGTCGGCTGAGATCACCCCGCGCGCGAACAGCCCCATCATACGATCTATCTGGCCGGTGAGGTCGGTGATCCGCCGCTCGATCCTCCCGCGGTCGCGCGACACCCGCTGGCTCTCATGGCGGCGCTCGTCCCGGTAGACTCGGACATACTCTGTCAGGGCCTCGGGGTGGGCCAGCTGCTCCTTGAGCCCATTGAGGACCGTGGCCTCGATCCGGTCGAGCCGGTAGGTCCGGTCGTTCGAGCAGACCCCGCTCTCGGTCGAGCGTGTGCACCGGATGCGGACGGCCTCCTTGTAGGTGTCCTTTATCGACATCCCGCCGCCGCAGCAGCCGCACCGCAGGATGCCCGACAGGAGCCGCTTGGGGCGCCGGGTAAATTCTCCGTCTGCCTGCTTCCGCGACCGCCCTTCGAGGCGGGCAGCGACGGCGTCGAAGTCCTTTTTGCTGACCAGCGCGAGGTGGGGGACGTCGGCCTCGCGCCACTCGGACTGGTCGTTGGTCCGGCTGATCCGCTTGCCGGTGTCGGGATCACGGACCATGCGGACTCGGTTCCAGACGATCTTCCCGGCATAGACCGGGTTCCGAAGCATCCCATAGCCGCGCGAGGCGCTGCCCGAGATGGTGCTGGCGTTCCAATGGGCGCCCCTCGGCGGGGCGATCCCGTCCCGGTTCAGGCCCGCGGCGATCTCCCGGCCCCGGCGCCCGGCGAGCGCCTCTGCGAAGATGCGGCGCACTATGGCCGCCTCGGCCTCATCGATCACCATCACCCCCGGTTGTCCCGGCGTCGGCCGGTAGCCGTAGGCCTTGCCGCCGGCGTGGCGTCCATCGCGCACCACCCCGTGCATTCCCCGTCGGATCTTGTGCTTCAGGTCGGTGAGGAACAGCGTCGAGACGAGGCCCCGGATGCCGACCTGCATGGCGTCGGCCTTGCCGTCGTGCACCGCCATGATCTCGACGTTGGCGAAGGACAGCCGCTTGAACAGCCCGGCCAAGTCCTCTTGGTCGCGCGAGAGGCGGTCCAGCGCCTCTACAACAACGACCTCAAATGCGCCCGCTCTGGCGTCATCCATGAGGCGAAGTAGACCGTCGCGTCCGAAGATGGACGCCCCCGAGCGGGCCTTGTCGAAGTACTCCCCCGCGAGGCGGTAGCCCTGCCGCGCGGCATATTCCCGGCAGAGGGCAAGCTGATCGTCGACGGATCGTTCGGACTGCAGGTCGGTCGAGAACCGAGCGTAGAGGGCGGCGCGTTGCATCTATCATCCATCCCGGCCCGATCGGCGGCCATATCCCGGCGGGCGTCGGCCCGCGCCATCGCCCGCACAAATTCAAGGATCGCCGGGTCCACACTGGCCATCGTTAGCGTCCCTTTCCGGACTTCGCCATGGCCCGGCCGCGCCCGATCAGGTCGGGCGCATTGGCCAGCCGGGCGAGCGCGTCGATTCGGCTGCGCTCCATTTCCGCTACCTCGCCACGATGACGCGTTCGGCGGCCCGCGTGATCGCGGTGTAGAGGTGCCGCGCGGCGTCCTGCTTGAACACGAAGCTCTCGTCGAGCACGACGACGCTGTTCCACTGCGAGCCCTGCGACTTGTGCACCGACAGGACGTAGCCGTAGTCAACCGGGTCGTACTCGCGGGCCTCGGTGGGGGGGAGCTCCTTCTCCCGGCCCTCGATCCAGAGGTGGCTTGTCCTGACCTCGACGGGTGACTTGGCCATCCCGGCGTCGAGGGGGAACAGGACGAGCTCGCTTTCCTCGGTGTCGCTGAAGGCGACCTCTTGCACCGTCCACATCGAGCCGTTCAGGAAGCCCTTCTCCTTGTTGTTCTTGAGCCCGACGACGCGCTCGCCCTCGGTGAACCATCCCTCGCGGCCGAGTAGCTTGCGGATCTGGGCGTTCTTCGAGCGCCGGGTCTTGTTGGTGCCGCAGAGAACCTGGTCGGCACCAAGGACCATATTCCGGCCCAGCTCGTCGCGGCGGATCACGAGGCTGTCGCCATATTCCCCATAGGGCAGCTTCCCGCCCTCGCGGACGATCATCGACATGCGGATGATCGGGTTGTCAGCCGCCTGCCGGTGGATATCCGTGAGCATGAAGTCGGGGGTGTTCTTGGTGAAGAACCCCACCTCGTCGCCGACCGGCGGCAGCTGGGCGGGATCGCCAAGGACCAGCACCGGCTTCTTGAACTTCAGCAGGTCTCTGCCGAGGTCGGGGCCGACCATGGACACCTCGTCGATCACGATCAGATCGGCCCCGCTGGCCGGACCATCGAGCGCGAGGACGAAGTGGACGATACCCGAGGCTTCCTCTTTGGGCTGGTAGATCAGCGAGTGGATCGTCGAGGCGGGCGAACATCCCTTGCCTTCGAGCACGAGGGCGGCCTTGCCGGTGAAGGCGGCGAACACAACCTTCCCGGCATCGGCGGCGAGCCGCTTGGCGAGCGTGGTCTTGCCGGTGCCGGCGAACCCGGCGAGGTAGAAGAACGGCTTGCCCGAGGGGTCGCGGAGCCAAGCCTGGACGGCGCAGATCGCCTCGTCCTGCTGGGAGGAAAGGATCATCGCGCACCGGCCTCGGGCCGGGCGGCGCCGACCCGGTCCATGAACTC